>Ga0180015_1000091_pt1 | contig 24632 bp, 20 predicted proteins | sample KR13_S2_MetaG_FD_116508 | JGI IMG/M metagenome (GOLD analysis project Ga0180015, IMG submission 116508) | Groundwater microbial communities from the Olkiluoto Island deep subsurface site, Finland - KR13_S2_MetaG | ecosystem: Environmental > Aquatic > Deep subsurface > Groundwater | place...
AAATTCGATAAGATAACGATCATTGATGATTTTAAATTTTACTTTTTCAGATTGGATGGCACGACGGATGGTTTTTTGCTCGACACCGCCGATCTTGGCTGCCTCGGAAACGGAGAGCCAGAGAGGTTCTGAAGGGAGTGATATTTCGACACTGGTTTCATCTTCGCGTTTTCTTTTTTTGCTGACTTTTTCTTCCGTCAAAGTGCGTGTCTTTTCGGTTTGCGTTGGTTTATGTTTTTTGTAAATTTTTCCAATTCGATTGCTCTTGATAGGTGGGGCTACCACGACTGGAGCAGTTTGCTCGAGTGTTGATAACTCTTCAGTTTTTGGCAAAGTAAAATCTACCTTCGGAGTTTTTATTTCTTCGACGTTTTCTTTTTTTATTTCCGGTTCAACTTTTTTGTCTATGACAAAACTAGTTTTTTTAACTGGTTCATCGTCGCTTAAAATTGTATCAAGAATGTTTTTTGTCATCAAATTAGCGACTTAAGTCCAGAGTTCTCTAGACTTAAGTCTGTGAAATTGTCAAATTTTAACGTTTTGACGCTATAATTTAGCTTTTTTGTGACTTAAGTCCAGAGTTCTCTAGACTTAAGTCTGATATTTACACTTGTAATTTGCAAAAAATACTGTCTTTCTGATAGCCGCACTTTGTCATTTTTTTGGGAGTAAAGTCTACGGTTTCCTGGACTTAAGTATGATATTTTTAATATGTTTGCATATAGTTATGAAAAAATCAAGACGATAAGTCAACTTTGTCCTTAATTAAGGATTATATGCTAAAAATTTAGAATAATGACAACTATTAATCATTATTTTTCAACGATTTTTAATGATGAATGTAACTTGCTTGCGAATTTGAAATATGATATTATAAGAGGTGTTAATGGAGTTTTGAAAAGGCTCTTTTTTGTTTAGGGGATAACTGTAACACTTTTGATTTTAATTCGTATTATAAGTATGCGCAATAAAAAACGCATCTTTATTTAGAAAATGAATTCAGGCATTAAGGACAAAATTTTATTTCGCAAACTCGAAAAGAAAGACAAGGATGCCTTTGTGAAAGCATATGATTACTATTTCGATGATATTTATCGGTTTGTATATTTCAAAGTTGGCGAAAAAGAAACTGCCGAAGACTTAACTTCCTCTGTTTTTTTAAAGACTTGGGATTTTATTTTAAATAACAGTATTTCTGATTACAAGACTTTGAGGGCGCTATTCTATAAAATAGCCAGAACGACCATAATTGATTATTACCGCAAGAAGAGCACGCAGATGGAGGAGGCAGTCGATACTTTCGATTATCTTGATATAAAAGACGAAGGTCAAGATCTGGAAAGCAAGATTGATACCAAGATGGATTATGCACAAGTGATAGAAAAGATCGGTGAGTTAAAAGACGAATATCGCGAAATTTTAATTCTTCGATTTGTAAATGAATTATCTGTTTCTGAGATTGCTGATATTTTGGAAAAAGAAGCTGGTAATGTTAGGGTGACGATACATCGTGCCTTAAACGCTTTAAAAGATTTAATGAAGTAATCCCCATTAATGAAAAATTTAAACACACAACTAAATAATCTTAAAAATATCAAACCAGGCAACGATTACAAAAATAAGAATCGTGAGCTTCTACTTACCCAAATTTATAATACAGCCGAAGCTAAACCGGCTGATTTTTCGTTTGGGTTTTCAGCTTATTTTCAACAATTTTCTAGTGATTTTGTAGATCTTATCGCTCAACCGGCAATGGTGGTTGGGCTTGTTTTGGTTTCTATACTCGGCGGTGGCTTGTTTGGTGCAACAGCATCCAAGGGCACCAAGCCTGGTGATTCTTTGTATGTGGCCAAGAGAATTAGTGAAAAAACCCAATTGGCGCTAACTTTTGGCGAAAAGGAAAAAGTTCAATTACGCATTGGTTTTGCTGGTAATAGGGTTGAGGAAATTGAGCAAGTTTTGGCTGATAATAAGCAAAATGAGGCTGAAACTAAAAAAACAGTTGATGATTTGGTAAATAATGTTAAGAGTGAGGTGGGCGCTGCTAAAACTGGCTTGCAAAAAATAAGTAAAAATGCTAATATTAATGCAAAAGTAACAGAAAAGAACATAGAAACTGTTGAACAGGCTAGTACTACAAAAACAGCTCAAACCAAAAACGAGGAAGATGAGGTTTTTAGTGCTAATCTTGGCAAAGAAAATGCAGGTATTTCTACCAAGGAAAGAGAAGTTGTTGTTGTTAAAAAAGAAGAAGACTCTAAGGCTTTATTGACACAGGCTAAAGAATCTTTAAAAAGTGACGATGTGGCTCAGACTTTGTCAGCCCTAGAAAAGGTTGATGAGGCTATCGACAAAACGGTGGATAGCGGGGAAGTAAAAGGCGTTGAAGAGACTGCAACAACTACTGAGTTGAAAAAATAGTCTTCTTTGTCATTTCGCAGTGAAACGGAGAAATCGCTTCGACTTGGTATGAAAATAATAACTGTGTATGAAATATAATAGCTAAATCGAAGCGATGTCTCACTTCGTTCGACATGACAAAATGGAAGAATAGTATTGATCAATTTTTCAATTATCACCCGATAGTTAAAAAGATGATCCGTACTATTACGGCTCCAGGAGTTACTAAAGGTCGTAACCGATTTTAATCGGCGATTCCTGCATACTAAGACAAAATAAAAGTTCTTCGAAAATTAATCGAGTATTGTTAAGAATTGAATTGGGGTTAATAAATGAAAATGGGCCCAAGTTTTTTCTTTCCCGCACCTTTGTTTAGCAAAGACGCGGGGTGAATGTGAATTTCCTCATGCTGTCAACATTGGCTCTTGCACTTTTGTAATTAAAGGTGCGGGACTGAAAATGGGATTCCAGCCTGTTTTTGTGAAAAAATTCCAAAGAGATTTAAGACAAGACAAGAGAGATTAGAAGAGAATGAAAATTTTATTCGACTTATTTAAATAGTTTGTGGCAATTGCGCTTGCAAACATTTGATAAGTCATTAATGCAATTTATGCAAAAATTACGTAAAGCTTTGGCTATCAGCGTAATGTCAGTTACTGTGCTTTCAACAAGCATGTTCTCAGTATCCTTCGCGGGTGCTGCAACATCTGTTGCTGCTGGTGATTTGATTAAGACAAACAGTTCATCTGCTGTCTACTACGTTGGTGCTGATATGAAGAAAAATGTGTTCCCTGATTCTACAACATATTTTTCATGGTATTCTGATTTTTCATCAGTAACAGTTGTATCACAAGATGAGTTCAATGCTTTATCTTGGGGTGGTAACGTTGTGATGAGACCAGGTACAAAATTAGTTAAAATTCAATCTGATCCAAGAGTTTACGCTGTTGAACCAGGTGGAAAAATGAAGCACATTCCTAGCGAAGCAGTTGCTATCTCTATCTATGGTGCTAACTGGGCAAAAAGAGTTGTTGATATTTCAGACACAGTGTTTGTATCAGCATACGACAAGAACCCAACTGAACTTACAACTGCATTCCCAGCTGGTACTTTGGTAAAAGGTACAGGCGCTGATGTATTTTACTTCGACGGTTCAGCTTACAGAAAGGTAGCTAACGAAGCTGCTTTCACAGCTAACAGATTCAGCTTTGCAAACGTTGTAACAACAACTAACGCTGTTACTGCATCTGGTGCTGATGTTACATCTGCTGAGTTCGCTAGCGTTGTTGCTGGTGGTGTTGCTGATGTAGTTGTTGGCGGAACTGGATTGACTGTTGCTTTGTCTTCAAACACTCCAGAAGCTGGCAATGCTCCTATTGGCGCATCTGTTGATTTCTTTGCATTTAACCTTACTGCTTCAAATGATGGCGCTGTAAACGTTAATAGCATCAAATTATCTGCTTTCAACTTAGGTAATGCTGATGATATCACTAATGTTTCTTTCTATGATAACGGAGCAAAGATTGGTACATCAAAGACTTTGAGCGCTTCTGATAGAAACGCAGTATTCAATTTCGCAACACCTATTAATGTTGCTGCAGGTACAACAAAAACAATTACTGTAAAAGCTACTTTGGCTACAGGTGCAAACAGCAACTATGCTGTAGGTATTACTGCTGCTGCTGACATTATGACAGGCGGCGCGGCTGTATCAGGTTCTTTCCCAGTTGTTGGTAGTACAAAGTCAGGCGTTAGCGCAAGTTTGGGATCATACGTTATTTCAACTACAAGTTTGGAAACTATTGATACATCAAATAAGTTTGGCGAAGACAATGTTCTTTTAGCTGCATTTGATATTAATGCTGCTGCCGAAGAAGATCTTTTGGTAAATACCTTAAGACTTCGTAATGGTGGAACAAATTCAGATAGCATTGTTTCTAACATGAGATTGGTAATCGACGGTGAAGATGTTCAAACAGGCGTAAGCATGGTTGATAGATATGCATCATTCAACGCTGGTAGCTATAAAATCGACAAAGGTCAATCAGTTTCAGTTGAAATTTACGGTGACCTAGGTATGGGTAGCGCTGGTGATACTGTTAGTCTTTACCTAAAAGAAGCAACTGATATGTCTGTTGTTGGTAAAACTTTCGGTTATGACTTAGTTGTATCTAATGGTGGCGACTTGACAGCCCTTATGACTGCTAATGGTGGTGTTGTGGTTACTTTGACTGCTGGCGATTTCACAATCGACATGGACAAATTAGCAACTCCTGCTAAGGACGTTAGAAAGGATTCAATAAATGTTGTTCTTGCTACAATCAAGATGACATCAAATTCTGAAAACGCAACTTTGGCTGGTATTGGTACAGGTTTAACTGTTACTGGTACAAATGTTGACGCCGATGATCTTAACGCCTTTGAATTGGTTGATTTAAGCACAGGTTCTATCTATGACTTAACATCTACTGTTACAGGCGGTAACACATACAACTTGACAACATCTGATGAAGTTAGCTTTGTGAAGGGTGTAACTAAGACATTTGCTCTTAGAGCTGATGTCACATCATCAGCTGATCTTAATGATGTTTACGCGGTTTCATTATTAGGAACTGCCTTGTCTTTGACAGGCGACGTTTCTGATTCTGCAATCACAAACATTACTCCAAGTTCAGTTTCTGGTGCAAACCAAACTGTTAAGGATGCTACATTGTCTTGGACAACTTCAACTTTGACAGACAAGACAGTTGTAACTGGTGCTGCCGGTGTTACTATCTACAACGCTAGCGTTAAAGCTGGTGACGTATCACCAATCACTATTTCATCCATTAAATTGAATGTTGTAGCTGATGATGCTACCGACCTTGGTACTGGATCATTTACTGATAGCAATATCACAAAACTTGATCTATATATCAACAATGTTCTTGTAAAGACTATTTCTAATAGTATTACAGAAGCAGTAGCTGATGGTGGATATGTTACATTCTCATCATTGGATGCTGCTAAGAGAGTTGTTGCTAAAGGCACAACTGTTCCAGTTGAAGTAAAAGCTACTTTTGCTTCTAGCTTCGCTACATCTTCTAAATGGAGTGTTGGCGTTATTGCTGCTAGTTCAATCACTGCTAAAGATGATTTGAACAACACTATTACTGCTACTGTTCCAGTTCTAACTGGTTCAAGAGACGTTACATTAGCTACTATTGGTTCATTGAAGACTGAATTGTTAACAGTTGATTCAAAGGCAAACAATGATGTTTACCTATTGGCTGGTTCAACAAAGACTTCTGGTGATGCTTATGTTGCTGAAGTTAAATTCACTGCTGCTAACGAACCTATTAAAGTTAAAACTTTGGTTTTGGCTCAAACTGGTACAGCTACAAGCGGTGACATCAAAGCTGTTAATCTTTATAACAGTGCTGGTGCAATTATTGCAACAACAGGCGTAACTGCTACTGGTCATGCAGTATTCACTAACTTGACATTAACAATTCCAGCTGATTCATCAGTTTCATACTTTGTTGGTGTTCAAGCTAAGTCAATCGCTGCAGAAAACGATGCTGAAGGTACAGCAACTCATGGTACCACAGTTATCTTCGCGCTAGCTAGTAATGCTATCTTGACTTCACCTGAAATTGACATGACAAAAGCTGTAGAGGCTGATGGCGCTGATTCAGGTCAAGCTCTTACTTTGGTAGAAAATACTGATGCAACTGTTGATGCTAATGAATACACAGCTTCAACTGTTGATTCAAAGATGGCTGTAATCTCTGGCGCTATCTTGACATCTATCGTTAACACAATGACAGATGGTACATTAACAGGTGGTGTTAGTAAGACAATTGGTAAATACAAGATGGTATTTGACAATGGTGCAAATAGAATTAATAATGATGACCTAAGAGCGCAGTTAGAACAGTTGAAACTAACCGTTTCTGCTGGCACAGCTGCTGTATCTTTGGTTCAAGCATATATTGACGGCGCTTCAACTAACAAGACTACTGCGGTAGCTGTTGATGGTGTTACTCATATAGCTACTATTAATCTTGCAGAAGCTGGTAAGTTATCAGATAATGCACAAGTTGACGGTGAAATTACTTTAGTTATTATTGGTACCATCACTGGTGTTGTACCTAGTGACTATGTGCAAACTTCAATCGCTAATTTGACAACTGACTTCACATATGATGGTGATGGTGATGGTACTGCAGCTGGTTCTGCTAACTCATTATTGCCTATCTCTGAGGTTATTGGCGCAACTTTGTCTAACTAATTCTAACCTCACGGTTTAAATTAGAGAAGCTGAGTTTAAAAAACTCCTCCCGGGTTCGCCCGGGGGGAGTTTTGATTTTTATATATCGTCATTCTGGAAGGAGCCGGGGCGACTGATAGAATCTTCCGATGTTTAAACGACGAAGTAAATTATAATAACAAATTTTTTTAAAACAATTGAAGATTCTATCTCTGCGCTACGCTTCGTTCCAGAATGACATATTTAATTTTGTATTAACCAATTTTATGCTATAATTAAGCTATATTTAATAATTTAATTATATTTTATGAAAAAGTATTTAATTTTTGCAATTTTACTTTTATTGCCGGTGTTTTTCGTTAAAGCTGATATTGCCACTCAGTTGAAGGGGAGGATCTTGTTACAGGTAGAATCTCACGGAGAAGCTTGGTATATTAACCCACAAACAGATAGCCGTTTTTATCTTGGTCGCCCAGCTGATGCTTTTGCAATTATGAGAAACCAAGGCTTGGGAATATCCAATAAGGACTTTGACGCCTTTAAGGGTGTAGCCCCAGTCGGCTTGTCTGGCAGATTTTTATTAAAAGTAGAAGATCTTGGCAAGGCTTATTATGTTAATCCACTTGATTTTAAAATGTATTATCTTGGGCGCCCAAGCGACGCCTTTGAGTTAATGAGAAAATTTGGCTTGGGGATTAGTAATGCAAATTTAAACCAAGTTATAGTTGATAGAAAATCAGCCGAGATGATTAAGGCAGAGGAGGTCTTAAAGCCGGTGGAACAACCAGTGGTTACCCTGCCAGAGGTGATAGCCACAAGTACTGATAATATCGCCACAAGTAGTGATGAGGTGGCAACCACAACTGAACCAATCGCAACCTCAACCGCTTGTCAATTCCTAGTTGAATATTTCGACAACAAAACTCTCTTCGGCGCTCCTTTTTCAACAACAACAGCAAGTACAATCAATAAAGATTGGAGCACCCTAGCACCGGACGGAATGATAAAAACCGACAGATTCTCAGTTAGATATACAGGCAGGTGTTATTTTACCGGCGGAGACTACACCTTTAAGACATCATTTGACGACGCCATAAAAGTATATCTTGACGAAGAAAACTTTATCCAGTCCTGGCTCGATAATGCGCGAGTAAGAACGATTTATCGCGATAGACCGATAGCAGAAGGATATCATGACATTAAAGTAGAGTATTATGATAATACTGGCAATGCTGAGGTGAGTGTTGATTGGAGTTTGATTCAATAAAAAAACAATAAAACAGTCCCGAGTACTCGGGACTGTTTTGAAATATATTACTAACATTTCTTTTGACACTGATTTTACGCATGATATAATATGTGTATAAGTCTTAAATTAAGCCTATGTTAAAACTAAATATGAAAAAAATTGCCAAAATTTTTGGCTATGTTGTGTTAGCAGTAGTAGTACTGCTTTTTTTATTACTAATCTGGACCAAGCGGAAGATTGATAATGGGGAGATGGTGAAGTGGAACGGGAAGTGGATGACCCAAGAAGACTTCCACAAAATCGTCCCACCGCAGGTTTATAAGGTGGAGTCAAAGAACAAACCAGAAGAAGTCTACACAGCCTTTCGCCAGGCATTATTGGATGATGATGTAGAGAAGGCTTTGGGGTTGGTGAGAGTGGAGAAGAGGGCGAAATTTGCGGAGGTGTTTAAGGATAAAAAGATGTTGGAGAATTATAAGACATTGCCTGTGGTTGAGAAAATTATTAAGTCAGAAAAGGATAGTTATGAAAATATTTCATCATTTTATTACAGGGAAAATGAAAAGGTTTATTCTGTTGAATTTATAAAAAATAAAGACGGCTACTGGGAAATAGACCAGATATAAATTATGTCATTCTGGAAGGAGCGGATGCGACTGATAGAATCTTCCGATGTTTAAAATATGCGCGAAAGAAAATATTACGTATATATTTCAACCAATAAAAACAATGAAGTTTTGTATGTAGGAGTAAGCAATAGCATGATTAGAAGATCTTGGGAGCACAAGAGCAAGGTTTATGATAATAGTTTCACGGAAAAATATAACATAAACAAGATGGTGTATTATGAAATTTGGGGCGATGTTAAACAGGCGATATTTAGAGAAAAACAGATTAAAAATTTACTTCGAAAAAAGAAAATAGACTTAATAAACAAAGTTAATCCATCATGGGTTGATGTGATGGATATGATTGAATAAAAAATTTAAACAATTGAAGATTCTATCACTACGCTTACGCTTCGTTCCAGAATGACAAAAAAATAATTCTTGTCATTCTGGAAGGAGTCGGGGCGACTGATAGAATCTTCCGATGTTTAATTTAAATTTATGTTAAAAGGAGTAGCGATATTTTTTATAACAATATTCGTCTTCGGAGTTGGTGTTGTTTTTTCCTATGACAACATCAATACCCATCCCCAATTAAGTCGTGCCGCTGAGAATGTATACAACAATAGCACCAATCCTAACAAGATAAGCGTCGAACAAATGAAGTGGATTGAATATGGTGCAGCCATGGAGGACACTGACCCGCGCTATTTGAACCATTTTTATAACCCTAAGACCAGCCAAGGTCTAAAAGATGGTTTTTGGTCTGGAATGCCCGCCAAGGAGTGGGCGCAAAAACAAACCAGCGCGACCGGTGATTATGGTTATCAAGCAATCCTTAATAATTACAAGCTAGGCAACAAAGACAGGGCTTGGCAAGGCGTGGGGCATATTTTACACTTGATTCAGGATATGAGCGTGCCCGCCCATGTGCGCAATGATGGACACGGAGAAGGCGATGTTTATGAGGCTTGGGCACAGCAATTTGGCAAAATTAGCACAAATAATGTCTCTAAAATTAGTGCCAGTGATTTGAATCAAGTTTTTGATAATTTGGCGACCTATACTTATGATAATTTTTATAGTAAGGATACTATAATTAGTGGCGACAAAAAAATTATTGGAGGTGTGATAAAGTCTGAAAAGGATATTAATAACAAGGATGCTGATTATGTTTATTTTAATGGTTATAAGATTGTGAAGGTGAAGTCCTATAAATCCGGTAATGAATATTCCATAGATTACAGCGTAAACCAATCCTACTGGTCCATCCTCTCCCCAAAAGCCATCGGCTACAGCGCTGGCGTTATCGAACTTTTCGCCAATGAATTCAAAAAAATAGACGACCAAAAAGCAGCGGAGTTAGCCAATATGAGTCTGTTGCAGAAATTGAGTTATGGCTTGAAAAAAGTAACCGAGCCGGCGGTTACGTTCACTGACGCAGCGTATACTTGGGGAGATATCTATATGGTGGTGCGACCAACCGTGGTTGGCGAATTCAACGCCATCTTAGCTGCGGCTAATTTGACCGGCAAAACTATCGGGGCTGGCAACGAACTAATAGTCGACACCAGCAAAACAGTAGGCGACAAATTGGCAGTAGCTGCCGGCGAAGTGAAAGGTGTTTTTGTTTCAGCGGCAAAAGAAGAAAAGCCAGCTCAGATTATCAGCACAACAGTTCAGGATTTGAATAAAGCAGTTCAGTCAAAAGATAGCAACGTCAACGAAGTTAAAGTCGCGCGCGTGATTGATGGCGACACCATTGAGCTCGTGACTGGTGAAAAAGTTCGCTACATCGGCGTTGATACTCCCGAATTAAATGGCGTTGGCTCAGCTGACGATGAGTGCCTGGCTTGGGCGGCCAAGGTGCGTAATGAGCAGTTGATTCAGTCGGGGCAAGTGCGATTGGTGGGCGATGTTGGTGCTGACAAGGACACCTATGGACGTTTGTTGCGCTATGCATACGCCGGCAATACCTTTGTGAACGGTCAATTAGCCAATGAAGGCTTTGCGAAAGCATTTTTTTGCCAAGCTGGTTGGATCAACTGTCCAGTTACGACAGACGCCACGCGCAAAAAGATAATTCAGGACGCGGCCAATGCGGCGATAGCTAATAAGCGCGGACTTTATTCAGGTGTTTGTGCTAAAGAAGTTGAAATTGTCAAAGATCCGGTTTTGATATTAGTTGAAGAAAATAAAACAGAACCAAAAATTCAAGAACTTGCCAAGGGTGTGCAAGTTTTTTTTAGTAATGGGGTGCCAGACAATCCAGTCGTAGTCGAGGACGTAGTGATTATTTTAGATGACGGCATTAACAATAATGATGAGGAGGCGACGACTAGCGAAGAAGATGCTACCAGTACCGATGAGATTGCAACTAGTACCGACGAGTTGGAAACTAGCACGCCTGATGTAGCAACAACAAGTGATGAGGTGGCAGTAGCTACTGATCCAGAAATTGATATTAACAATGTTGTGCTAACGCTTTTTGGACTGGATACTGGTAGTGAGGATTTTACCGGAAGCACGACGGTCGGCATAAGAATTGACGGCATTTCTAGTCGAGCGGAATATTATTTATCAGAATATGATGATGGTTTAACTGAAGAGTCGGCGTGGTTAACCGAAGAGCCGGAAAATTTTACAATCAGTGATAATGATTTTGAACAAGTAAATGTTTATTTATGGATTAAACAAAATGATAACATCTTGCCAGGATATGTCCTTGGGAGTATTATATTAGATAGGGAAGGACCAGAAATAAATTTTAATCAAGCTCCGGCGACAAGCACAATTGCGACTGAGGCTAGTTTTAATGTAAATTGCGTAGATGATTCACAAGATTATGTGAATGAAAAATATTCAGGCGAAAAAGCAGTTACTTGGAATTACAAATTAGATAATAGAGATTTGACACTTGGTTATGATGGTGAGGATATTGATTTTTCAGGCTTGGCTGAGGGTGAGCATGTCTTAAGTGTTGAGGCAGTTGATAGGGCTTTAAATATTGCTAGTTCGAGTTATGTCTGGACAGTAAACGCGCCGGCATCGCTGCCTGCAATTAATGCTCGCGCGAACTATATTGTTATAAGTGAAATTCAAGTTGCTTCACAGTCTTCCAGCACAGAAGAATTCATTGAATTGCATAATCCAAATGTGTATGATGTTGATATTAGTAATTACCGTCTAACAAGAAAAACTAAAAGTGGTGCGGAGTATAATTTGTTATCGTCTTTTTCCGGTAGTGCGAATTACAGAATTCCAAAACGAGGTTTTTTCTTGATTTCGAATAAGATGACAATAACCCGAGATGGCGCAATCGTGCGAAATGCTGACGCAGTTTATACGGTTAGCGATGAATCAATCGCGGCTAATAATACGATTATTCTTTATAGTGATGCGGGGCAAACTGTTGTTGATAAAGTTGGTTTTGGCACAGCCTCTGATTATGAGGGTCAGCCTTTGGTCAATATTCCGGCTGGCAGCTCTGCTGAAAGAAAAGCCTTATGGAACTCCACTTATGCATCTATGAATAGTGGAGTTGATCGTTATTCTGGCAATGCCTTTGATAGTAATAATAATTTTAACGATTTCATAATCAGAACCAATCCGGAGCCCCAGAATCGAACCTTTGAGCAAGAGCCCTGGATTCCGCGTCTTTGGTAGTTTAATATATGACAAACAAAAATAAACTCTACATTTTAATATCAATAGTTATTGCGTCAGTCTTAACTGCTGGCTGGTTTTTTTTCGGCAAAAAAGTCGATGAGGTCGAAGCACCAGTGGAGGAGGTGAAATCTTTGTTGGTGTCGAATATCCCGGAGGCGGAAAGTGTCGAACAGCCGAAAGAAAATCTAATCCGTCGCAACATCGACGGCGTTTACGTTGCCGAGGGTGAGGATAATCATTATCCCGTCGCCGTGATGATTGACAATCACAAAGACGCGCGCCCAGCATCAGGCATTGCGAAAGCAAACCTGGTTATCGAGGCGGAAGCGGAAGGGGGAGTGACGCGTTATTTTGTTGTCTTTGCAAGCGGTGAAAAGATTGACGAGATCGGACCGATTCGTAGCGCGCGACCATACTTTGTCGATTGGGCTGAGGGCTTATCGGCGCTTTATGTTCATGTTGGTGGCAGTCCAGATGCGCTGACGAAAATAATCAATGACGGCGTTTATGACATGAACGAGTTTTACAAGGGCAAATATTTTTGGCGCGACACCACGCGCAAGAAGCCGCACAATGTTTATATTTCAAGCAATAGCTTGAACGAATATTTAGAAACGAAAAAATTGAGTGTCGGCGATTTCACACCTTGGCAATTTAAAGATGATGAATTGAAAGAAAATCGTCCGGCGACTTCGAGCACGATTAAGATTAATTATCGCATCAAGGATTTTATCGTGGAATGGAAATATGATCCGGAAAATAATAACTATGTCCGCTCACTCGGCGGTGAAATCTATAAAGACAAAGACGGCACTGTGGTCACGGCGAAGAACGTGGCGGTGCAATATACGCGCGCTGATGTAGTTGATGACAAGAGCCGTCTCGACATGACCGTTGTCGGCACCGGCAAGGCACTTGTTTGTCAGGATGGAAAGTGTGACTCGGGAACCTGGAAAAAGCCAACAAAAAAAGACCGCACGCGGTTCTTTGTGAATGATAATGAAGTGGCTTTTAATGCCGGTTTGACTTGGGTGAATGTGGTGCGGACTTATTATAAGGTTGAGCAGATTTTGAATTAGTATTTATTTTTTATTGTCTTAAGCTACGCGCTCTCGCTTGTGTTACTTTTGGAAGCAAAAGTAACCAAAACTTTTGGGGGTGTTCAATGCACTATCACAAGCAAGGGTTTTGTTATTTTAATGTGGGCGTTTAGTTCACACCCCCAAACCCCCTTGGTTATTTTGATATAATTTGGCACTCGTATTTTTTACTTACTTTGAATGATTACTAATCTATCCAATCCCGCTAAATCTTTTTTGATCTCAATCTTAACATCACCTAATTTCTCTTTGATTAATTTCGTAATACCCTCACTCTGACTAGCATCAATCTCGCATAAAATCACATACTCAACACCAGTCTTTATTGACCCTATTTGCTCGAACAGCTCACGATAATATTGTAAGCCGTCATTGCCCGCTACCAGTGCCAAAACCGGTTCTTGCCGTATTGTAGGCGAATTTTCGACCTGTTCGGGGGTAAGATAGGGGAGATTAGCGGTAATTATGTATTTTTTCCTATTTTCTTGGTTAAAAATGGGCAAAACCGGTTCCAAAAGATTACCTTCAAAGAATTTAATTTTGTGGTCCAACTTGTATAAGTTGGCATTTTTTTTGGCAATAAATAATGCTTTTTTTGAGATGTCGATGGCGAAGATTTGAATAGTGTCCGTAAGCTTGTCATTCTTTTTTAGTTCATTAGCAATCGTAATCGGAATGCAACCGGAGCCAGTACCGACATCAATCAAGGTGATGTTGTTATTTGTTGTGTTTTGTAAAGCCTCCTCAATCATCATCTCCGTCTCTGGTCGTGGTACTAAGACATTTTCATTTACACAAAAATCATAGCCATAAAATTCTTTATGTCCGACAATGTGCGCAATGGGCACGCCCTTGATTCTGAGTTTAATCGCTTTGTTGAGTCGTCCGCTCTGCGAGAGATTCAATTTTGTCTTCGGATAAGTGAAAAGGAATTCTTTTTCTTTGTCTAAAACAAAACAAAGCAACGCTTCGGTGTCGAGTCGAGGCGTTGCAGAAAAAGCTTTTAGTTTTTCAGTGTTGAATTTTAGGGATTCTAAAATGGTCATATATTTTCTGTCGTCCCCGCGAAGGCGGGGATCCAGGTGCCACAGAGAGTGTGATAATAATTATAGAAACTAATCTAGATATAAATATTGATAATAAAAATACTCTGTGATTTAAATTCTCCTTAGTCTGAAAGCGTTATGCGAGGGACCTGGATTCCCGCCTTCGCGGGAATGACGAATGTGATTACACAGCCTTCTGAATTGCCGCAAAAATATCATCCAATTTTCCCTCCATGATAATATTGATATTATGCCAAGACTCGTTGATGCGGTGATCAGTGATGCGGTCTTGTGGGAAGTTATAGGTGCGGATTTTTTCACTGCGGTCGCCGGAGCCAATCATCGAGGTGCGTTCGGCGTTTTCTTTGTCGCGTTTTTCGTCGGCGTATTTCGCCAAAATGCGAGAGCGCAAAATTTGCATCGCCTTGTCTTTATTTTGATGTTGTGATTTTTCGTCTTGGCAGGAAACAACCAGATTAGTGGGAAGGTGAGTGATACGCACAGCGGAGTCAGTGGTGTTTACGCATTGTCCGCCTGGTCCAGATGAGGAGAAGGTATCGATGCGCAAGTCGTTGGCATTGATAACCAAATCAATCTCTTCCGCCTCGGGTAAAACAGCCACGGTGACGGTTGAAGTGTGCACACGGCCTTGTTTTTCGGTCTCGGGAACGCGTTGGACGCGGTGAGTGCCACCCTCGTATTTGTAGGTAGCATAAGCATTAGCGCCTGTGATTTCTAGGATAACTTCTTTGAAGCCACCGATATCGTTTTGACTTGAGCTGATTATTTTCATTTTTAGTTTGTGGGTCTCGGCGTAGCGGGAATACATTTTGAAAAGTTGCGCCGCAAAGAGGGCAGACTCATCACCACCAGTGCCGGCGCGGATTTCCATGATGGCGTTCTTCTTGTCATTTGGATCTTTCGGTTTCAATTCGATTTTGATTGCTTCTTGCAATTCGGCCAAAGTGCTTTCCAATTCTTCCATTTCCATCTTCGCCATTTCCAAAAGCTCCGGATCAGTGCTTGAATCGGACAACATTTCCTTGTTCTGAATGATAGCATCCTCAGTTCGGTGCAATTTCTTCACCATCTCCGCCAACTCGCGCATTTCCGAGTGCGCCATCGAAACTTCCTTCAATTTTTTGCCATCATTAACAATCTCTGGGTCAGAGAGTTCTTTTTCAAGGTTATTAAATTTTTCAATTATTTCTTCGTACATACTATATTTCTCCCTCGCCCCGCCGGCCTGTCCGCCTTTGGAGGAGAGAGGGGTGGGGCGAGGGAGTGATATTATAATCTTGACTTATTTTTTAAATATGCTTAAATATCTTCAAAGCTTGTAAACTGCCGTGGTTCACCGCCAAAGAGGTGTTTTTTTATAACGCTCAAGGTGGCGGGGTGGGTTCGATTCCCTCAGGCGGGCTTCGAGATAGGAACATAGTGTGCAGAAATAGTCGGGAGACTGTGAAGTTCTGGCGCTAGTTAGAATGGAGTCGCCGTTGAGATACCGACCCTATGTTCCGAAGAGGAAATTTGCACAAAGTGCAGTTTTCACTGCAAGAGGTATCAAGCTTTATGGGAGTTCTCAAAACAACGAGACTCCCTTTTTTCTTTCCTAAATCTAATAAAAAACGGCTATTTTCCGTCCCAATAAATCTATACAATTTACCACGACAAAAAATAACCGTTTCAAATAAGCTATTTCTCTGTTTCGATTTTCAATTTAGGCTCTTTCTTTGCAGTCTCTTTCTTAACTTTTACAGTTGTTTCTTTAGCTGCTTTAACCTCAGCTTTCTTTGCTCTTTTTGCAGTTTTACCAGTTTTGATGGTAATTGCATCAGAAGCCTTCAATTTGTCGCCAAATTTCTCAACTCTTCTTGCGGTATCAACTAATTTTTGTTTACCGGTAAAGAATGGATGACAAGCAGAACACAAATCTGTCTTAATTTCGTTTACAGTTGAGCCAATTTCAAAAGTGTTACCACAAGCGCAGATAACTTTTGCTGATTCATTATACTTAGGGTGAATATCCTTTTTCATGAGATTTCTTAATTTTATAAAAAAATAGCTAAAATTAAATCAATTTAGCCAATATTTTTATCAATTGCTCTTATTTTTAATTCAATAGAATTATATTAACACAATAGTAAAAATTAATCAATAGTAACCTGCTATTATAAAATATTGCTATATTAATGTCTAAAATTAAATCAAGAGTAGTCTGCTTGACATAATGTAAATAATGTGATATAGTATCCACATCAACCTGAGTTTTTATTAATCAAAGCAAGGGAGGAATAAATTGAGCACATTGCAAGATCAATTACAATCATTGGGATTTCAACCGAAAAAGTCCAAAAAAAAGGAGGTGCCACCGAAAAACCCATATGCAAATTATGGGGTTCCGGAGAAGATGGACACTGGTAATTTTAAGGGAGCAGCCAGAAAGCGCTTGCTTGAATGTAGCAACGCTGTAAAAGAGTTGAAGCTTTTAATAAATCAAGCTTATGAAATTTTCGAAAGAAAACAGGCCAAAAAACTTGTTCGTGAGCTCCATAGCTTAAAAGACGAACTCTTCGAAAAGGACGGTATTACCAGGAAAGATATAAAAAACCTCTGGTAACCCCGACTAAAACCCAAAATAATTGAGGCAAACAATGCAATGGAAAATCAAAGAAGCTTTGCAGGCTTCCGCGACAAATGTCACGGAATTCCGTTAGTTATTTAATAAAGGCATGTCTACGGCATGCCTTATTTTTTTTGTTGTAGAAAACGGTTTAATTGCGGGTGTTAAAATTGGGTGCTCTTGTTTTTTCCACTTGACAATATGCCGTCACTAATAGATAATATGAATATAATCTTGAAAAAGAACAAGACTTCTTGTCCTTTTTTGTTTTATTTGCAAAATATGGCCATTGAAAAAAGGAAGGATGACAAAAATTGGTGGCAGCCGGCTTTGACTTTATTTCTGAGATGGTCGGCCTGGATAACAGCTCCAATATTATTGGGAGCTTTTTTGGGCAAAAAATTAGATGGTCATTACGGTACGGAGCCGATTTTGTTTTTGGTGAGCACGGGAATTGCGTTTGTATTTTCTATTAGTTATTTAGTATATAATGTATCGAAGGAATATAAAAAGTTGGACAAATAGAATTTAATATTTTGTCATATCGAACGAAGTGAGATATCGCTTCGACTACACTATTTCATAAAAAGAGAATGATTTTAGTAGTTGAGTATAAGCGATTTCTTCGTTTCACTACGAAATGACAAAAAATAATGATTGAAAATAATTAAAATATGTCAAATCAAGTCGAACAACATAATGAAGTCCAGGAAATGCCTGAAGCAACAGAGGTGGCAGGGACACATGAGACACAAACAAAATCTGAACATGGACACACTCTTTATGCTGAAGAAGTTGCCAATGTTGGTGGTTTTCCAATTACTAATTCTATGATTAATACTTGGATGGTGGTGGCGGTTGTGTTGATTTTTGGCTTATTTATCAGAAAAAGAATAAAGGAAGTGCCAACTGGCTTGCAAAATGTGATGGAAATGGTGGTTGAGGGGTTTTTGGGGATTTTTGACTCGGTGACTAGTTCTCGAGAGAAGTCTTTGCAGTTTTTTCCGTTTGTATTTAGTTTTTTTATTTTAATATTATTGAACAACTGGATGGGCTTGTTGCCTGGCATTGGTTCAATCGGTAAAATGGTTACCGAAAATGGGCACGAAGTATTCGCGCCTTTTTTTAGAGGTGGCACTGCTGACTTGAATACAACTTTAGCTTTAGCGATTATTGGTGTGGTGGCGAGTCACATTTTTGGTGTGGTGGCCTTGGGTTGGTGGCGTTATTTGAATAAGTTTGTTAATATTAAAGCGATTTTGGATATTCCAAAGAAAGTTATGAAAGATCCGACCGTGTTGATTGTAAATCCGATTCATGTATTTGTTGGCTTGATTGAAATTGTGGGCGAAATTGCCAAAGTAGCTAGTCTTTCTTTCCGTTTATTTGGAAATGTTTTTGCTGGTGAAGTTTTATTGGCGTCGATGGCAGCAATCCTGGCTTTTGGTTTACCGATTCCGTTTATGTTTATGGAGGTAATTGTTGGTGTAATTCAGGCGTTAATTTTTGCTATGTTGATTTTGGCATATTTGACTATGAGCACAACATCAGAAGATCATTAATTTTCTTGTCATTCTGGAGCGAAGCGATAGAATCTTCGACTACGTAAAAAACGTACAAAGTGAAAGGTTCTATCACTGCACTTCGTTTCGTTCCAGAATGACAATAAATTATTAATATATAATATAAACTAAAATTTCAAAATTACTTTGACACTAGTCAAAATAATCTGAAATTTAACAAGTAATATGGAAAATGTAATGTTTGCCAAGGCTATGGCCATTGGTATTGGTTCAATCGGACCCGGCTTAGCTATTGGTTTTATCGGCGCAAAAGCGATGGAAGCGATTGGTCGTAATCCAGAAGCAGCGGGAAAAATCTTGGTGCCTATGCTTTTAGCAGCAGCGTTTGCAGAAGCTATTGCTATTTACGCTTTGGTAATCGCTTTTGGTATCAACTAATTAGTGATCTGACGAACTCCGACTCTAGGTCGGAGAGGCTAGATTATTAACTATTATTTTATGGAAAGTTTAATTTCAACATTTCACATCGACGTCAGAATCTTAATCGCCCAAGCGGTAAATTTTGGTATCGTTTTTAGTATTTTATATTTCTTTGCTTTGAAGCCTTTGATAGCAACTATGAAAGACCGAACAGAAAAGATTGAGAAGAGTATTAACGATGCTAAGCATATTGATATTAAATTGGCTGAGACAAAGGAGAATTACCAAAAGACAATCATGGAGGCCAGAAAAGAGGCTGGTGAATTATTGGAAAAGGCGCGTCAAGAATCTGAGATTCGCAAGCAAGAAATGGTTAATAAGGCTAAAGAAGAGATTGGTGTGATTATTAATCAAGAAAAAGAAACAGTTCGTGAAGAAAAGACACGCGTGATTAAGGAAATTAAAAAAGAAATTGCAGATTTGGTAGCCTTGTCGATTGAGAAGATTTTGGAAGAGAAGATGGATATCGCGAAGGACAAGGAAGTTATTAAGAAAATCATTAGTTAAGATAACAAACAGTGTTGGCAGACTCCCTCGCCCCGGCGGGAGAGGGTCGGGGTGAGGGGTGGTCGGATGAGAATAGTAAGTAAAAAGTTTATTAAAATAAAATCAGTGGTGAATCGCTTGTATAGCGCACGGAAAACTACCTCACCCTGTCCCCTTTATTATTGTTCGGACGAGGATTACGTTAACCCTCTCCTGGCAAGGAGAGGGAACTTAAATTGTTATGAAAATTTCCCTAAAAAATACGCGCAGGCGTTATATGAAGCGACGGCGGACAAGAGCGAAGCGGAGGTGAAGCTTTATGTTAAAAATTTCGTGAAAATCTTGGCGGAGAACAAGGATTTAAAAAGAGGAGAATTGATTGGTAAGTATTTTTCTAAAGCTTGGAATCGCGAGAATGGCATAACTGTTGTTGATGTGACGACAGCGCAAGAGACGGATAAGGAAACCAAGAAGGCTTTAAGCGAATATGCAATTAAGTTATTAAATGCTGACAAGGTAGTGATTCGTGAGAAGGTTGATAAGGATATTTTAGGTGGCGTCATCATTAAGAATGGTGATATGGTTTATGATGGTAGTTTGCGAACAAGAATTCATAATTTAAAAGAGCAAATGGTTAAATAAAATTACATTTTAAAATTTTAAATATAAAGTTTATGTCTATAACAAAAGATTTCATTGTTGAACAATTGAAAAATCAAATAACCGAGTTTAAGTCGGGAGTAAAAGAGCAGACTATTGGCCGTGTGGTTGAAGTCGGAGATGGTATCGTGCGCGTTACCGGTATCTCAGATGTAATGATGTCGGAGATGATTGAGTTTAAAACCAAAGATGGTTCTGTTTTTGGTGTAGCCTTGAATTTGGAAGAAGACAGTGTAGGTGTAATTATTTTGGGCGACTCTTTGATGATTAAGGAAGGTGATGCGGCGGCGACAACGAAGCGTATTTTGGAAGTGCCAGTAGGTGAGTCTTTGGTTGGGCGCGTAGTTGATCCTTTGGGACAAGCCTTGGATGGTAAGGGTGAGATTGTTGGTGAAAAACATTATCCAGTAGAAAAAATCGCACCAGGTGTGATTACTCGTCAATCAGTAAGTCAGCCAGTGCAAACCGGTATCAAGGCGATTGATTCGATGATTCCGATTGGACGTGGACAACGTGAATTAATTATTGGTGATAGACAGATTGGTAAGACTGCGATTGCGATTGATACTATTATTAATCAAAAAGGGCAGAATATGAAATGTATTTATGTGGCGATTGGACAAAAGGAATCCAAGATTGCTAATATTGTTGGTAAATTACAAGAAGGTGGCGCAATGGATTATACAACTATCGTATTGGCGGGTGCTTCTGACCCAGCGTCATTATCATATATCGCTCCTTACGCTGGAACAGCGATGGCAGAATATTTCTTGGACAAGGGTGAAGATGTGTTAATTGTTTATGATGATTTGAGTAAGCACGCTGTGGCTTATCGTGAAATTTCTTTGCTTTTGAAACGACCACCAGGACGTGAAGCGTACCCTGGTGATGTGTTTTATCTTCATTCTCGTTTATTGGAAAGATCTTGCCGTTTGAACAAAGATTTTGGTGGTGGTTCAATCACAGCTTTACCGATTATTGAAACGCAAGCTGGTGACGTGTCTGCTTATATTCCAACTAACGTAATTTCAATTACTGATGGACAGATTTATTTGGAACCGGATTTATTTTATCAAGGTAAGCGACCAGCGGTGAATGCCGGTTTGTCCGTATCTCGTGTGGGCTCTGCCGCGCAAACAAAGGCGATGAAGAAAGTGGCAGGCAAGATTCGTTTGCAAGCCGCGCAATATCGTGAGTTAGCTGCTTTTGCTCAGTTCGGATCTGATTTGGATGAGGAAACTAAAATGAAATTGAATCGTGGTGAAAGGTTGATTGAAGTCTTTAAACAAGATCAGTATAATCCGATTCCACACGCACATCAAGTGATTATTTTTTATGCTTTGATTAATGGTTATATGGATAACGTGCCCGTGAATAAGATTATGCAATTTGAAAAAGGCATGTTGACCTATATTGATGATATGGATGCTAGTGTTTGTAAAATGATTGATGAGAAAGGTGAGTTGTTCGCTGATGTTGAAGAGAAAATGAAAAAATTAATTGAAGATTATAAAGGGACTTTAGATTATATCGTTAAATAGTAATATGGCTAATACCAAAGAAATTCAAAGAAGAATAAAATCAGTTGTTAGCACTAAGAAGATTACGCGCGCTATGGAAATGGTGGCGGCGTCCAAGATGCGCAAGGCAATTGAAGGTGTGCTTAAGACAAGAACTTATGCCAATTTGAGTTGGACAACAGTTTTGAATTTGTCTAAGCAAGCCAAGAAGAAATATATTTATCATCCCTTATTGACGCCGAGAGAAAAGGTGAACAAAGTTGCGATTATTTTGCTGAGCTCAAATCGTGGTTTGTGTGGTGGTTTTAACTCAGCGATTGTGAGTAAGGCTCATCAGTCAATTAAAAAACATCAAGTTAATGGTGAAGATATTAAAACTGATTTTGTGGTCATTGGTAAAAAAGGACAAGCTATTTATACGCGTTACCGACATCACGTCTTAGCGGAATTTGAAAAAACCGATGTCGCTGTTAGTGTTGATGAGGTCATTCCTTTGGCGACAATGGTGCGTGATGATTTTTTGAGAGGGGATTATGATAAAATATTCGTGGCCTATACTGACTACGTTAGCGCCGGCACCCAGATTCCGCGCGTGAAGCAACTATTGCCAGTTGATATTGATTCTCAAGATGAGTATCTTGGTATCATGGGCGTTGATACGCGTGTCGGTATGGATAAAAGCTATATTCAGGACAAGGAAAATAAATATTTATTAGGTAGCGATGATGAGACTTATACGCATGCGTTTACGTTTGAACCGAGTGAGAGTGAGGTTTTGGATGATATGATTCCGCGTTTGATTGAGGTGCAATTATTCCAAGCCATGCTTGAGTCGAATGCGTCCGAGCATAGTGCGCGTATGAGTGCGATGCACAAGGCAACAGAAGCAGCGGATGACATGCATAAGGAATTGGTATTGTATTACAATAAGGCAAGACAGGCAAGTATTACCAATGAGATTGCGGAAATTGCCGCCGGTGCGGGAGCGATTAGTAAATAAATTATTACAAATTAAATATAAATAGTATGAGTGAAAATAATAAAATAACAGGCAGAGTGAAGCAAGTCATCGGCGCGGTGGTCGATGTTCATTTTGAGGGTGAGTTGCCAGCGATTTATGATGCCTTGGAGATCAAGACCAAGGATGGTAAATTGGTTTTGGAGGTGGCACAACACATTGGTTTTGGTGTCGTGAGAACAATCGCGATGGGCACAACTGATGGTTTAAAAAGAGACGACGAGGTAGTTGCAACAGGCGAGGGTATTTCCGTGCCGGTTGGTAACGAAACTTTGGGTCGTATTTTTGATGTCTTGGGCAACGCCGTTGACGGCAAGGACACGCCGAAGACTGATAAGAAATACGAAATTCATCGCAAGGCTCCGGATTTTACTGAGCAATCAACCAAAACTGAAATTTTGGAAACTGGTATCAAGGTTATCGACTTGATTTGTCCGATTGCCAAAGGTGGTAAAGTTGGTTTGTTTGGTGGTGCCGGCGTAGGTAAGACAGTTATTATTCAAGAATTTATTAACAACATTGCTAAAGCGCATGGTGGTTATTCGGTATTTGCTGGTGTGGGCGAGAGAACGCGTGAGGGCAATGATCTTTATCACGAAATGAAAGACGCGGGTGTGTTGGATAAAGTAGCGATGGTCTTCGGTCAAATGAATGAACCGCCTGGAGCGCGTGCGCGTGTGGCCTTGTCTGGTTTGTCGATGGCGGAATACTTTCGTGATGAACAAAATCAAGACGTGTTATTTTTCGTTGATAATATTTTCCGTTTCACTCAAGCTGGTTCCGAGGTATCAACCTTGTTAGGTCGTATGCCTTCTGCGGTTGGTTACCAACCAACTTTGGCAACTGAAATGGGTGAATTGCAAGAACGTATTACTTCAACTACCAAGGGTTCGATTACTTCGATTCAAGCGGTATACGTGCCAGCCGACGACTTGACTGATCCAGCGCCAGCGACAACTTTCGCTCATCTTGATTCAACTGTGGTATTGAACAGAAGTTTGTCTGAGCTGGGTATTTATCCGGCAGTTGATCCTTTGGATTCATCATCTATTATTCTTGATCCGAAAATTGTGGGCGAAGAACATTATCGCGTAGCTCAAGGCGTGCAAAAAGTTTTGCAGAAATATAAAGATTTGCAAGATATTATCGCTATTTTGGGTATGGAGGAATTGTCTGATGAAGATAAATTAATCGTAACTAGAGCGCGTAAGATTCAAAGATTCTTGTCACAACCATTTCACGTGGCGGAAACTTTCACCGGTCATCCTGGTAAATATGTGAAGGTGGCTGACACTATCAAGGGCTTTGGTGAAATCTTGGACGGCAAGCATGATGATAAGAGTGAAGGTGATTTCTATATGAAAGGCGGAATTGAAGAGGTTGGTGCATAATAAAGACGAAGAGCATTGATAAGCTCCCTCGCCCCGGCGGGAGAGGGTCGGGGTGAGGGGTTGTCGGAAGAGAATCCCCAATAAAAATCCTGATCATTTCACAGAAAACTACCTCACCCTAACCCTCTCCTGACAAGGAGAGGGAACTTAAGAGGAGAATTTAAAAAAAATATGTCAAATACAATACAATTCGAAATCGTAACTCCAGAACGAACAGTGATGAAGGATGTGATTACGCAAGTAACGGTTCCAACTAAAGAGGGAGAAATCACCGTTTTGCCAAAGCATATACCCTTGGTCTCTATTTTGGCGCCTGGAGTTATTGAATTAAAGAATGAAGCTGGTGAGACAAAGATTATGTCTGTGTCTGGTGGCTTTGTGGAAGTCCTGCACAACAAGGTGGTGATTTTGGCAGACAGTGCGGAACGTGCGGAAGAGATTAATGAAGAGAGAGCTGAAGAGGCACGTCGACGTGCAGAAGAAGCGAGAAAGAATCCTAAATTTGAAGATAAGTATGCCAATGTCTCTGCGGCGATTGCGAAGGAGTTGGCGAGAACCAAGGCATCACGTCGTTGGAAGGCAATGAAATAATCACAAGATATTA
>Ga0180015_1000092_pt1 | contig 24525 bp, 25 predicted proteins | sample KR13_S2_MetaG_FD_116508 | JGI IMG/M metagenome (GOLD analysis project Ga0180015, IMG submission 116508) | Groundwater microbial communities from the Olkiluoto Island deep subsurface site, Finland - KR13_S2_MetaG | ecosystem: Environmental > Aquatic > Deep subsurface > Groundwater | place...
ACCTTCCCTGGCGCTGAGCGTGGCCGGGCTCGACCCCTGTGGCGGCGCGGGGATGATCGCCGACCTCAGGACATTCGACGCCTGCGGGGTGTACGGGATGGGGGTTGCCGCAACCGTCACCTACCAGAGCACCATGGGGTTGGAGGGCCGCTTCGACCTTTCGCCGGAGGTGGTGAGAAGGCAGTTGGAGGCGGTCCTCTCCGACGTGATGCCCGACGCGGTAAAGACCGGGGCGCTGGGGAGCGCCGGCGCCGTCGGCGAGATAGCCGCCATCATACGGCACAAACGCCTGAGCCCGCTGGTGGTCGACCCGGTGGTGGAAAGCGGTGGGGGAGAGCCGCTGATGGGCGAGGGGGGCTTGGAGGCCTTGACCGGCCGCCTTCTACCGCTGGCCGCCCTGGTGACCCCCAACACCCACGAGGTCTCGCTTCTGTGTGGTTTCGAGGTCTTCGATATCGAGGACATGAAGGCGGCGGCGCTCAGGCTCGTGGAGATGGGCGCGGGGGCGGTGCTTATCACCGGGATGAAGGCGGGGGATGGGAGAGGCGCCGAAGCAGCCGACCTGCTCTTCGATGGCAGCGGTTTCGAGGTCTTCACCAGGCCGTGGATGGAAGGTGTGGACGTTCACGGCACCGGCTGCGTGTTATCCGCGGCAATAACCGCTTCCCTGGCAAAGGGAAAAGACGTGAAGAGCGCCGTGACCGCGGGCTGGGAACTGGTGGCACGGGCGACGGTGGACCCGGTGAGGCCGGGGACCGGCGCCGCCTGCGCGAACCCGTTCGCGGTCCGGGAAGGAGGTTGAAATGAGAGTAGCCCTGATAAGCGATACCCACGTGGACCTTGCGGCGTGGGAGAAGGCGATGGACGGGGTCATGCTCGTCAACGCCGGAAGTTGCGCCATCCCCAAGCAGGATGGTGAGGCACCCACAGTGGGACTCCTGGAGGACGGCAGGGTAACCATCTTCAACATCGATTCCGGTGATGTATTAATTGAAGAGATGTTACCGGGTCACGGTTAAGCCTTCCGGACCTTGCCCGCCTTGAGGCACTTGCTGCACACCCTGGCGTTACGGGCTTTTCCGTTCACCACGATGCGCATCTTGTGAACGTTAGGGGTCCACCGGCGCTTGGTCTTCTTATGAGAATGGCTCACGTTGCAGCCGAAGTTAGGGCTCTTGCCACAGATGTCACAAATGTTCGACACTTACCGTTCCTTTCCACTTTGCTGAACAGCAAGGAATAATAACACAAACTGGCCTACTTGTGGTGCCAGTGCCTTTAAACGGTGGCCGACAGTATACGTAACGGCTAGAAGGCCTGGCACCTCACGTCACACAAGCGGCGGTCAGACAAGAACGCCATCCCCGGGCTGTTGCCGTTCGTTTCTCCAACCAAAACGATCACGTAAGGCAACAGCCCAGGGGCGTGCAACAGCCCAGGGGCGGGACCTCTCCCTCACAAATAAACAAAAGCCACAAAATGACGCACTGGTGACAGGCACCAGTGCGTCATGCGTTGGTGCCTGTCACCATCTTGCGTTTTGGTCTAGGAGCGTCTTATCCCCAGCAGGACCTTCTTCGCCGACGGCGGGACGTCAACCGAGGTGGAGCTCTCCGGCACATCGAACGTTTCTCCGTCCACCTCGCAGGAGGTAATCGTGAAGGGGACGTTCAGTTCGACGGCCGCGGGTGGTCTCTCCAGGTTTCCCGGCAGCGTGAACTCGATATATTCGTCTTTGGACTCGATCAGGTAGGAAACCACACCGAAGTAGGTGGGGGCACCCTTCACCTCGATGCGCTCTCCGGCGGCAAACCACTCTTCCCTGGCGACCGGGATCAGTACCAGCTTATCCCGCTCCTCCATCACCAGGAGATTCCGCACGAAGTTGAAGATGTCCCCCGCGCTCCAGCCGTCGTGGCCGTCACCGAAGGAACCGCCCCCGGTAAGCGGGTTTATCGCTTCGGGAAAAGTGTACGTCTCTGTGGCCATCTCGATGAGCGACTCGAATATCTTGAGGGCGTAGGGGTCCCTTCGCCTCAGGTAGTACTGGGCAACGTGCATGGACAGGTACGGGTTGATACCGCAGTGCATGACGCCGTGGTAGTGGGTATCGCGGTAGAAGCACCGCTCGACCAGTTCCCCCACCGTGCCCGCGATTATCTCCTCCTCCGGCCCTATGAGGTCCAGCGGGTAGACCGCCGCGAGAGCCCCTATGCTTGCGGCATCTACATCTCGATAGGGGGCGATGGGCATTACCGTGCGCCCCAGGCGCTTGGCCACCGTCTCCCACGACGACTCGAGGTCTCCCATGATCTCATCGGCGAGCGAGCCGGCGTAGCGCGCGTCCTGCTCGAACCCGAGGTCGCGGGCCGCCAGGGCCGCCGCCCGCAGCCCTCCCACTGACCACAGGTCGTCCCAGTAGTAGCAGTCGCTGATGCCAAAGTGCTCGGCGCTTATGCCCTCCGGCAGAAGCCCGCGTTTGGGGTCGTCCATCGGGAGGTCCGTCCGTCTCATTGAGTCTATCCACCGTGCCCCCTTCATGAGCGATGGGTAGACGTCTCTCAGGAAATCGGAGTCCCCGGTCATACGGTAGTGGTTCACCAGGGTCCACATCGCCTGCCCGCACGAATCCCACTCCCCGTTGTGGGAACGAAAGAAGCCCTCCCGGGTCTGTCGGTCCGGGTAGGTGAGGAGTATGCGCCTGGCCATCTCCGGGTGGCCCAGGCGCTCCAGCGCGGGGACCAGGTAGGCGGCGTCCCTGAACCACATCATGTGGTAGGTGGACACGCCCGGGGTTATTGACTGCCCGTCGTACATCAGCAGGAGGAACGTCTTGTTCACGTCGAACGCTTTCTGGTAACGCTCCTCGGGGAATGAAACCCGTGTCCCGCTAGAGGCAATGTCCGCCCATTTCCCGCGCTGCTCGTCCAGCTTGCCCAGTATGGTATCCGGCGCGCCTTCAACCGGCAGCATCTTGTCGAGTTCGGGGTGCACACCGGCGGAAAGGGGGCAGGCGAAGCACACAATAGCGGACGAGGCCGGCTCGATCTCCCGGTGGAAGACGGCGGCGCCGGTGGCCAGGCCGATCGGTTCGGTGACTTCCAGGGTGCCGTCGGGAAGCCGCTCCCCGATGTCTTCCCTCAACTGGCGCGCCACGTCACCGTGGGCGTAGTCCGAGAGCAACACCCTGTCCGGTTCGGCGGCTACGTAGAGGAGAGGGCTTCCATCGGCGGTGAACATATGGCCCGCGGGGTCGTAGGAGAGGTGGTTCACCGCGCAGATGGACTCGTTGTTGTACGGGCGTGCCGATATCACCAGGCTTGCACGGGCCGCGGTATCGGTGTCGTTTTCCAACCGGGCCACGCCAAGGACCACCGGCATGCCGTCAAGGGGAGCCACAAACGTGGTCAGCGTGCACCTCAACCGGCGGGCATCAAACGTCGTTTCCACCAGGGGGAGGTCGTCGATGAGCCGCTGGCCGACCCCGTCGATCTCGGAGGGGCAGTAGAGATCGCCGTCCTTGAGTACCCAGACGTCGACGGACGGGCCGAACGGCCACGGCGTTACCAGCCCCTTCGGGTCAACCGTACCCTCGTTGGGAAAGCCGGGCAGCCCTACCCCGGTCCAGTTTCGGTGGGTCATGTTTGAGTACAGGAACGAGTGGCCGTGCGGCACGAACGATCCCGACGACGGAAGGCTCTGCCGCCTAAGCCAGAATGGAAGCACCCAGCCCTCCATCTGCTGCTGGGCGAACGGCGTGAGGATGAACCCTGACCACATGGAGGCGCCGAGAGGGAGTAGTTCGGTGGGGAAGCCGCCGGTCGTAGGCCCGGTGAGCTTAATGAATGAGGACAGGTTACGCGCCGCGCCTCCCGGGATATTGAACCTGCGTAGCAATCCCGCTGAAGCCGCGTTCTTAAACCTGGCAAGCAGCCTCTGGAACACTCCCGGTGAATCGTGTTCGGTGTCCATCGGTCCTCCTCTAAGTATCCCGTCTCATAAATACAATGGCATTCGAACGCCGCTGCATCCACTCCTGCTGCGTTCCGCTCCCTGCGACGTACTCAGTGAGTACGCCTCAGTCGCGCGCCTTGCCGGAAGCGGCGCACCGACGCTCTCGGTGCGTCACCGTACTTATGAGACGGAACACTATAGGACGGGGCGTGAAATCTATTATAATGAATAAGTAGCCAGTGAGAGGATATGGCAATGTCTTTCGAGTTGGAACCCGGCGAGAAGTGCGAGCTCAAGAGGGTGTTCTGGGTGGGAGACCAGTGCGCGTTCACCAAAGGCGCTCAGATCGTCATCGAGGCCATCGACCCCGACCCCGACAGGCCGGGGTTCAAGTACGTGGTTTTCTCCGCCCGCCTGGGAGAACGTATACGGCTTCGGGGAGCGGACCTCCAGAGGACCAGTTGTAAGGGCTGCGGGGCGGACCTGGATCCGACCCATTTCAAGTGCCGCGCCTGCGGGTGGATGGTGCCGGAGAGGCAACAGGAAGCGCTTGATAGTGAAAGGCGGAAGGCCAGGGAAAGGCAGCGGAACCAGCGGGGCTCCTACTGGTTTTAATCTCTTAAGGCGTGTAATATCGTCCGCATGAACGACCTACCTGGTGGTGATCGGAAAACGGCCGGCCGTGGCAAGGAGAACGCTTCACCGGACAATCCCGCGCGGTCGGTTCCGTCACCGGTGGACAAGCTGAGCCGTCTCGCCGATCCGGTGACCAAGCTTCCCGGAGTAGGTTCCACTTACGCCAGGAGACTTGCCCAACTAGGCATCAAGACGGTTGGGCACCTGCTTTACCATTTCCCACGGAGGTACCTCGACCGCTCCAACGTGACCCCGATCGGGAGCGTCAAGATCGGCCAGGACGTGACTGTCATTGGCACGGTATGTGATGTGAATAGCCGCCGGACCCGCTCGCGGAAGAACATCCTGGTTGTCACCCTGTTTGACGGGACCGGCTACATGAGTGGGGTCTGGTTTAACCAGGAGTACCACAGGGATCGGCTGAGGGAAGGGGTCGAGGTCGCCTTTTCGGGGAAGGTTCAGTTTCAATACAAACGTCTCCAGATGGTGAACCCCTCCTACGACGTGCTGGGCGGCGGAGAGGAGGGGGAGGACCAGGGAGGGGGCCCACAGGGAATCCATACCGGCAGGATAATACCGTTATACCCGGGGACCGCGGGAATCACGTCGGCGGTGCTCCGTAAGATGGTAAGCGGCGCCCTTGACGCGGTAGACGGGATGGCCGACGTGTTGCCCGAGGAGGTCAGGCGCACGTTCGGCCTCATGACGCTTACCGAAGCGCTTCGCGAGGTCCATTTCCCCGAAGGAGAGGAGACACTGAAGAAGGCCCGTTACCGCGCGCTTTTCGACGAGGTGTTCATCATGCAGGTAGGGCTTGCCCTGCGGAAGAAGCGGCGTGAGCGGGAGGGCGGGGGGATATCACACGGGTCGCCCGGGGGGCTGGTGGAGAGGTTCCGGCTGTCGCTTCCATTCGAATTGACCGCCGCCCAGGAGAAAGCGTGGGGGGAGATAGCAGGGGACATGTCACGGGCGATCCCGATGAACCGACTGCTCCAGGGGGATGTCGGTTCGGGGAAGACGGTGGTCGCGGTCCAGGCGCTCCTGCTGGCGGCGGAGGGAGGGTACCAGGGGGCCATCATGGCGCCGACCGAAGTGCTTGCCCACCAGCATTACCGGCGGATAGGCGAGATGCTCGAAGGCCTTCCTGTGAGAGTTGGATTGATCACAGCCGGAACCCCCGTGGAGGACCTGCGGGATCTCGCCTCGGGAGACGTGGACGTTGTGGTGGGTACGCACGCCCTGATCCAGGAGGGTGTCTCTTTCGACAGGCTCGGGGTGGTGGTGATTGACGAGCAGCAACGGTTTGGGCTCAGGCAGCGGGTTACGTTGGCCGCCAAGGGAAGCGCCCCGGACATCTTACACATGTCGGCTACACCGATACCTCGCACACTGTCCCTGACGTTGTACGGGGACCTTGACGTTTCCGTAATAGAAGAGCTACCGGCCGGGCGAAAGGGCGTGGTGACGGTGGTGGCCGATAATAGCCAGCGGAAGGGCGCGTATGCCATGGTTGGCAAGGAGGTGCGGTTGGGAAGGCAGGCCTTCGTCATCTGCCCGCTGGTGGAGGAGTCAGATAAGCTCGAGATTCGCGCCGCCGAGAAGGAGGCCAGGCGGTTGGCGGATGTGTTTCCGGGGTTGAACATCGGGCTGGTGCACGGCCAGATGAAGAGCGGGGATAAACGGATGGTGATGGATCGCTTCGGTGCGGGCGAGATAGACATCCTGATTTCCACCGTGATGGTGGAGGTCGGCATAGATGTCCCCAACGCCACCGTGATGATAGTGGAGAACGCGGACCGATTCGGCCTGGCACAGCTTCACCAGTTACGGGGGAGAATTGGCCGGGGGAGCGAGAGGGCGATCTGCGTTCTGTTCGCCGACCCCTCGACCGACGAGGCGAAGGCCCGCATGGAGGCGATACGGCGGTACGACGACGGGTTCGAGCTTGCGGAAGCCGATCTGCGGATAAGGGGGGAAGGCTCCCTGTTCGGGACGCGCCAGTCGGGGCTTCCCGATCTCAAGCTTGCCCGGCTCTCACGGGATTTCAAGCTTATCCGTAACGCCAGGAGTGTGGCGTTCCGCCTGGTGGACCAGGACCCGGTGCTTTCAGAAGGCGGGAACGTGCTGCTTCGCTGGGAGGTCAACAGGAGGTTCGGCGGGACGCTCGACTGGCTGTTTCATGGTTGAAAAAGGGGTCCCATGAGGGTAATCGCCGGCAGTGCAAGGGGAACCCGGCTCTACGGGGCGAAAGGGTACCGGATACGTCCGGTGCTGGACCGGGTGAAGGAGTCGCTTTTCTCCGCCCTGGGCGACACGGTGGAGGGCGCCCGGGTACTGGACCTGTTCGCGGGTGTGGGGTCGCTGGGCATCGAGGCGCTGAGCCGCGGAGCTTCACATGTTGATTTCATCGAACAGCACCGGGCCACAGTTGGCTCGATATCCGACAATCTTGACCGGGCCTGCCTGGGTGAAAAAGCTGACGCATATGTCGCCAGGCTGCCTCGGGGACTGGCTCGTGCATCCGGAAGGTATAGTTTGATTTTTATTGACCCCCCATTTAGAATTGATAGACGTTTACTGGAGTCGGTTTTCAGCAGTATCAAGGCGAAGGGGTTACTTGACGAAGGAGGCCTGTTGCTGTACCGGCATTCGCGGTACTCACGGTACGAGCCGGATCAGGGTGAGTGGCAATTGGAGGAGCGAAGGGAGTACGGCGACTCGGTTGTTTCGATATTCAGCACAGGTGAACAGGAAAGCCGTATCTGAAGGGAGCGAATGTGAACGTGGCGATCTGCCCTGGCACGTTTGACCCGGTGACAAACGGGCACATGGACGTAATAACGAGGGCCGCCAAGCATTTCAACAAGATCATCGTGGCGGTGGCGGCCAACCCTGAGAAGTGCCCCCTTTTCTCGACGGAGGAGAGGACGGAGATGCTTGAGCGGTGCCTCGCGGAAACGGACAACGCGGAGGTCATTTCCTTCGATTGCCTGCTGGTGGACCTGGCCCATAAATACAGCTCCTGCGCCATAGTGAAGGGCCTCCGGGCGATGTCGGACTTCGAGTTCGAGTTCCAGATGTCACAGTTCAACAGAAAGATGGATGACCGTATCGAGACTTTCTTCGTGATGGCCAGCCCCGAGTATACGTACCTTAGTTCGAGCGGCATGAAGGAGGTACTCTCGTACGGCGGGTGCATCAACGGTCTGGTTCCAGAGATAGTACAGGACCGTATCCTGGAGAAGTTTGGGAAGGGTCGTACAGCGAAAAAGGCTGGAAAGGAGTAGCGGCAGATGGATATTTTCACTCGCCTGGACAGACTCGAGGATTTTGTGGCGAACTCGAAGCGGGTTCCGCTCACCTCTTCGGTGATGATAAACGAGGCGGAGTTCTATGACTATCTGGACGATATCAGGTCGACATTACCGGGGGAGTTGAAAAAGGCGAGGCTGGTTTCCAAGGAGCGGGACAGGATCCTGGCCGAGGCCCAGCACAAGGAGGACGATTTGCTACAGCGGGCTGAGAAGCGCGCTGAGAGGATGGTGCTGGATACCGAGATCATCAAGCAGGCGGAGCTCGAACGAGACCACATGAATGATGAGGCACAGGAGGAAGCGCGCAGGATACTGTTCGACGCCGAGGACATCGCCGACAGGATTTTCGGAGAGATGGAGGTTTCCCTGATAGATGTGAGGGACTCGACCGAAGAGATCCTTGGCCGCGTAGGCACGTGGCGTGAGAAGCTTCGCGGATACCCCGAAGAACCGGGCGAGGAGGAGTACGAGTACGGCTTGGGGGAGGAGGAGGACTGACCCGGTGTCGACATTCACTTCACCGCCCCGGGTCGCCTCGGGGCTTTGTTGTCCGGTTGAACGGACGCCGGTCCGTTGCACTGATTAATGTCAATGGGGAATGAAAACGCGATGGACTTAAACATCGATGTTTCAAACGACCTGTCTTCCGTCGGCAAACTGAAACGGGTAGACGGTAACGCCACGGTTGTTCTCGAGGACGGCTACAACCTTGAGTTTCTATCCGGCGAAGGTGTTGACTGGTCGTTGGAGATGCGGCGTATCGCGGGGGCCGTCGAGGTTTCCGGCACGGTTTCCGGGAGTGTAACGCTGACCTGCTACCGATGCCTCAAGGGATTTGGGTTTCCGCTGAGCGTTCGGTTGAGGGAACATGTACTCTGGCTGAATGAGGATGACCTTGAGCCCGGGGATGAGCGTACGGACGAGTATGTGGTGAACGGTGGGATACTCGACCTTGCGCCGATGCTCAGGGACGCGATCTGCCTGGCGTTACCAAGCAAGAGGATCTGCGGTGAGCAGTGCAAGGGGTTTTGCCCGGCCTGCGGGATAGACCTTAATCTCGAGCAGTGTAATTGTGATACCCGGAAGATCGACGCCAGGCTCAAGCCGCTTGCTGATCTCAAGAAACGCATGGAGGAAAACGCACCATAGGGGCCAGGCCCCCACCGTGCAAAACGCACCATAGGGGCCAGGCCCCATACGTGCAAAACGCACCATAGGGGCCAGGCCCCATACGTGCACGCAACTGACAGGGGCGGCAGGTAGTACCCTTGACTGGGCCTGACTGCTGAAGTAACCTTCTCTAAGTCAACTACAAGAGAGAAGTGAGAGTAACAGTGGCCGTTCCAAAGAGAAAGAAATCCAAGTCCAAGAGAGATTCGAGGCGGGCAACCCACAAGGTTAAGCCGCCCACTGTGGCCGAGTGCCCGCAATGTCATCAGCCCAAGCTTCCTCACCGGGTTTGCAGAGAGTGCGGTTACTATGATGGCCGCCCGGTCTTCGAGGTTGAGTAACAGTCGTGAGGCGGTAAGCAGGGTCCTCGAGCCCCGGTCGATTGCAGTGATCGGGGCGTAAAAGCGGTACAGGAAATTCTCCAGAAGATCTCACAGATGGTGGTGGACCACCCATTGATTTATGAAATGGACATCAATCCACTCATGGTTTACAATGCTGGCGATGGTTGCACCTGCGTGGATATCAGGATAACTCTGGAGGGGGATCAAGCGTGCGTGCGATAGCGATTGTATCCTCTGAAAGGTACTCGGGAAAGAGCAGCCTGACGGTCGGGTTGGCTCTTGAACTGAGGGACCGCGGATACTCAGTAGGGTACATGAAGCCGGTTGGCTCCTACCCGATAAAGGTGGATGGCAAGAGGGTTGACGGGGACGCTTTCTTTGTCAGGGAAGCGCTGGGCTTCACCGATTCTCTATCCGACATGACACCTTTCTTTCTTACCTGGGAAACGCTCAAGCGGTACATGCGTAAGCGGCCGGGCGACCCCGGGGCCACCGTCAAGCGCTGTTACGAGAGGCTCTCCGCCGGAAAGGACATCATGCTCCTGGAGGGTGCCCACGACCTCGTGCAGGGCAGGATACTCGGCCTTTCCTCGCTCGAGATCTCCGGCCTCCTGGGTACGGGGGTGCTGCTGCTGGATACGTTTAACGAGGACCTGACCACGGACAGGATACTGTCGGCCCGCGAATACTTCGGAGAACGCTTCCTGGGTGTGGCCCTGAACTGGGTGCCAGAGCGGCGCCGGTCGTTTGTGGAGAACCAGCTCAAGCGTTTCATGGAGGAAAACGAGATAAGCCTGTTCGGCTCGTTTCCCACCGACAGGGTGTTACGCTCGATCAGCGTCAAAGACCTCGCCGAAGCGCTTAGCGGCCGGATAATATGCGCAACCGGGGAGAGGGATGAACTGGTGGAGTCCATGATGGTTGGCGCCATGGGCCAGGAGCAGGCGCTCCGGCTTTTCCGTGAGCGGTCGAACAAGGTCGTGGTGACCGGGGGAGACCGTTCGGACATCCAACTGGCCGCGCTGCAGACACCTACCAAGGCCCTTATACTGACCGGCGGACTCAGGCCGAACCCGCAGGTTATCGGCCAGGCGGAGGAGATGCGCGTGCCGATAATCCTTGTTGGCCACGATACCGCCGCCACCGTGGAGATGGTGGAGGCGGCGATAGGCCGTCAGAAGGTCTATGGGGCCGAAAAGATCGATAGGATCAGAGGTTTCGTCAAGGAACGCCTGGACCTTGACGCGTTGCTGGCGAAAGCCGGCGAGGTCGAGGCCCGGTAGTCTGGGCGCTACCAGGAAAGACAATCATCGAGTGAACGAGCCCGAGAAATCAGTAAAGGCAATGGAGAAGCTCCTTGGGTACCGGTTCAAGGACGGCTCCATCCTCTTCCAGGCCCTCTGCCACCGGTCTTACATCAACGAGTGGGGGCTCCCGCTCCTGGATTCCAACGAGAGGCTTGAGTTCCTGGGGGATTCCGTGGTCGAACTTGCCGTGACGCACGTCCTCTACGAGGATTTCCCCGACTACGCGGAGGGGGAGTTGACCAAGGTCAGGGCTTCGCTGGTGCAGAGGAGCGCCCTGGCGAAGGCCGCGGGGCGGTTGGGCCTGGGGGAGTACCTGATGCTCGGAAAAGGCGAGGAGTTGACCGGTGGAAGGAGGAAGAGCTCAATACTGGCCGACGCTTTCGAGGCGGTAGTGGGCGCCCTGTACCTGGACGGTGGCTTCAGCGTGGCGCGGGGGATGGTCATCTCGTGCCTGGAGGACACCATTCACGAGATAGTGAAGTGGGGCCCGGGCGATTACAAGAGCGAGTTGCAGGAACTGTCGGTGAAGAACTCCGGGTCCATACCGCGCTACAGCATCAGGAGCGAGGGGCCGGACCATTTCAGGACATTTCACGCCGTGGTCAAGGTATCGGGGAAGAGTTTCGGACCGGTGGCCGGGACCTCCAAGAAGGAGGCGGAGCAAGGTGCCGCCCGCCTGGCGATAGATAGCATGGGGTGGGGCGCCGACAGGGAGTAGCCCCCCGGCGGAGAGCAACAGGCGATGGCCGCAGGCCGGGAGGGTATGAGCATAAGGCCATAGAAGTAGTACTGGAACGGTTATCGGTACAGTTGCCGGGGAGCGAAAGGAAGTCAGTTGTATCTGAGGGCGCTGAAGATCAGGGGCTTCAAATCCTTTGCCCGAAAGACCATCTTCGAGTTCGAGCCGGGCGTCACAATCATCGTCGGGCCAAACGGCTCCGGTAAGAGCAATGTGGCCGACGCTCTGATGTGGGTGCTGGGGGAGCAGAGCCCCACCTCACTGAGGGGCAACCGGATGGAGGACGTTATCTTCTCTGGAAGCATGAGCTTGAAACCGGTGAACATAGCCGAGGTCGTTCTCACGCTGGACAACTCCAACGGTGACTTCCCGCTGGAGTACTCCGAGATAACAATCTCGCGAAACGTGGTCAGGGGTGGTGACAGCGAGTATCGGCTCAACAGCACGACATGCCGGCTGACGGACATTCAAGAACTCCTCTCCGACGCCGGCGTGGGCCGAACGTTGAACTCGGTGATCAGCCAGGGGCAGCTTGACGAGGTCCTTTCCTGCAGGGCGGAGGACCGACGCGATTACATTGAAGAGGCGGGGGGCCTGCTGAAGTTCAGGCGCCGGCGGGAGAAGGCCGTGCGGCGGATGGATCGGATGGAAGATGAGCTGGTACGGACGAAAGACATCCTGCGGGAGGTAAGGCGCCAGCTCAGTCCGCTGAAGCGCCAGGCAGGAAAGCTCGAGCGGCACCAGGAACTCACAAGGGAGATCTCAGAGGCCCGTCTTGCCCTGGATGTAGCCAGTCTGCGGGTGCTCAAGGAGGAGTGGGACCGGCACCAGGAGGTGCAGTCCGAGAGAAAGAACACATTGGAGGCACTGGAGGGCGATCTCGCCAACAAGGCCCGCCTGGCCGCCGGCCTGGAGGAGGGCGAGTCGGCGTGGAGGGCCCGGGAGCAGGAGTTACGAGACGGGCTCTACAGGTTGGTGTCGATCCATGAACGATTAAAGGCGATGTACTCGGTCTGGGATGACAGGAGGGAGAGGCAGAGGTCACACACCGCGGCACGAGGCCGAAGTACAGTTGCCGAGGTCGAGGCTGCCAACCGGGAGATGGAAGAGCGGGGGAATGGCCTCAAGGCCCGCGCGGAGGAACTGGATTCACTTCAGTCGGGGCTCGAAGATGAGATCACGCGGCTGAACGGCCGGATGAACGAGATAGCCAGGGAAGTCGCCGGCCTGGAGGCACGCCTCGAGGTCTATGCCGCCTCGAGAGGGGAGCGGGGCGACCGGGGGGGGCGAAGGAGGCGCTCGAGGGAGGAGGAACTGGCAAAGCTCGCGGGAGAGCGGGAGCGGACCCTCTCGGAGATTGCCCGGCTGGAAGAGGCCGTTGGTATGCGGCAATCCCTGGTGTCATCGTTGGAGAAGGAGCTGGAAGAGGCCAGGGAGCGAAGGGAAGCCTCCCTCGAGCGCAGGCGGGAGCTCGAGCGGGAGGAGGCCCGGCTGGTTACCACGCTGGAGTTGATGTGGCGGTTGGATAGCAACGTCCGGGGAGTGGAGAACACCACCAGTGCCCTGCTTGCCGAGGATCCCACCGGTGGAGGGCTCGGTGGGGTGCTGGCGGATAACATGGAGATTGAGCCGCCCTACGAGGCCACAATAATGGGCTACCTGGGCCCCTGGGCTTATGGCCTGGCGGCCAGGGATACCAGCGCGATCAAGGTGGCTATCAACTATCTCAAAGAAAAAGAAATGGGCCAGTCACTGTTCTTCCGCCCTGCGCGTGAGGGTGCCGCCGTTGATGCCGAAACGGTGCCGGTTCCCGAGGGGACAAGAAGGGCAAGGGACGTCGTTAGCGCGCCGGGGGTTTTCGGTAACGCCCTGGACACCCTGCTGGCCGACGTATTTCTCGCCCCTGGCGTGGATGCCGCGTTCGAGCTGGCCCGGGGACACCACAACCTGGTTTTCATCTGCCCCGACGGTGACGTGGTATCGGGGGGTACACTCATCAAGGGGGGCAGCCCGACTGTAAGCCGGGCGCACCAGGACACGACAGAGAGACGCAGGGAGGACCTGGAGGGGTCGCTGGCGGAGTGCCGAACCTCACTGGAAGACATACTGCTCGGCATCCGGGCGCAGGATGCGGGAGTACAGGAAGCCGCGGGCGGGCTGGCTCGAGCGCGGTCGGACCTCGATGACGCACAGGCGGAGCTTGTCGAAAAGAGAACAGTGCTTGCCTCATCGAGCGCGCGCGCGGATTCCATAAAAGACGAGGTGGAGCACCTCGAGCATGACCGGTCAGACGACCCTGGCGGCGGAATAGACTCCCGGGAGTTCGAAGCCCGCATCGTTCGGTTAAAGGAGGAGGGTGAGAAGGTCACCGCCGGGCTTGGCGACGCGGAGACGAAACGCCGGGAGGTAACCGGTGAAGCGAGGTTGGTGGAGGGTGAACTGGCTGCCCTGCAAAAGGAACTGGAGATTGGAAGGCGGGCTGTTGCTTCCTTACGCTCGGGCGGTGGGGAAGGTGCCGGTGAAAGGCGGGATGGCGCCGGAACGCTGACCGGTGAGCAGGCCGACAGGTTGTCGGAGCTTCATCGTTCTCTTATGGCCCGGGTCCAGCGAAGGCTCGAGAGTGTACGTGAGGAGATCGACCGAGGCACGACCGGTGAGCGCGATGCATCCATCAAGCTCAGGACTCTCAGGGAGGAGATGGTAGAGCGGCAGCGCGAGCATGACGCGGTGCGGGAACTGATTCACAGCGATGACCTGTCCCGGGCTGAGCTCAAGGTCAGGGTGGAGCAGCTTGTCGAGAAGATAGTGGATGGGCATAAGGTACCTTTGGAGTTTGCCTTCAAGCACCACCCCATGGAGCTGTCCGCGGAAGAGCTCGAAGGGAAGGTGGAGAAGCTCGCCGCGGAGCTCGAGCAGATCGGGCCGGTGAACCCCGAGGCGATAGTGGAAAGGGAGGCCCTGGAGGAAAGGCACGATTTCCTGGCCGAGCAGCTCGAGGACATAAAGAAGGCCAGGGCGGAGCTGCGAAAAGTGGCAAGCCGGGTGGATCGGGAGATAAAGGAGCGGTTCAAGAAGACGGTTGAAGAGGTGGACCGGCATTTCCGGGAGATATTCGCTTACCTGTTTCCCAATGGGCGAGCCGAGCTCCGGCTTACCGACCCCGAGGACCTCATGAACACCGGGGTCGAGATCATGGCCCAGCCCGAGGGCAAGAAGCTTCGCCGGATAACACTGCTTTCCGGTGGCGAAACGTCCCTTACCGCGATAGCTTTCTTCTTCGCCCTGTTCAAGGTTCGGCCGAGTCCGTTCTACTTCCTCGACGAGGTTGAGGCCGCCCTGGATGATCAGAACCTTAACCGGTTCCTCCAACTGGTCAAGAAGTTCAGGGAAGAGTCGCAGCTCATCCTGATAACACACCAGAAGCGGTCCATGGAGATTGCCGACCTCCTTTACGGCGTAACAATGCAGGATGACGGTATGTCGAGGGTGGTATCCCAGAAAGCCGCGGGTTGATGGCGGGAAAGCGCAAGAAGAAGCGCCCTCCCAGAAGGAAGAAGGGGGAGCGCCCCCCACCGCCGGCAAAGAAGCTCCCCACGACCCAGAAAAAGGGCGAAAAGGCCCCGGAGGATGAAGAGAGAACCGTAGAGGTTGGACCCGGGCAAGAGCCGGAGCCTGTCATTGTCCTTGACGAGCCGGCGGTTGAGGCCGGGGAAGCCGACGCCGGTGAGGAGGACGAGAAGGAAGAGGACGATGGGCGTCTGAGCAAAGGCATGTTTCGTTCACGGAAGCTGCTGCGCCGCCCGTTTTCACGGATGGCAACCCGCAGGGCGATAGACCCGGAGTTCTGGAACGACGCCGAGGAGGCGTTGATCGCCGCCGACACCGGGGTGGAGTGCGCTGTAGAGATAGTGGAAAGGGCCAGGGGAAGGATACTGAGAGAGGGCATTCGCGACATTGATGGCCTGAAGGGGGCGTTCAGGACGGAGGTGGCCGAGATGCTGAGGTCGTTCGGTGACCTTCCCGAACCCTCTGACTCCAAACCCCGGGTGCTCTTTATCGTGGGAGTTAACGGGGTAGGGAAGACAACTACCGCCGCGAAGATCGGGTACCTGATGAAGAACCGGGGGGAGAAGGTACTTTTCGCCGCCGCGGACACGTTCAGGGCCGCCGGCATCGAGCAGATGGAGATGTGGGCGGACCGCCTCGGCATCCCGGTTGTCAGGCATAAGACAGGAGGGGATCCCGCCGCGGTTGTCTTTGACGCCGTGGAGTCCGCCGGGGCCAGGGGAATAGACGTACTCCTGGTGGACACCGCCGGGCGCCTGCACACCAAGAAGAACTTGATGGAGGAACTTGGGAAGATGTGGAGGGTCGCCGACAGGAACGTACCCGGGACCCCCGAGGCGATCCTGGTGATAGACGCTACCACCGGCCAGAACGGCATCATCCAGGCACGAGTGTTCGGGGAGGCCCTGGACGTGGGCTCCATAGCTCTGACCAAGATGGACGGGAGCGCCAGGGGCGGCGTGGTGATGGCCATAGGCAAGGAGATCGGGATTCCGGTTGCCTTCATCGGCATGGGCGAGGGAATGTCCGACCTCCGGCCGTTCGATCCCGAGGAGTACGCCCAGGCGCTGTTCTAGTTGTGGAGCGGGGCACTTGAACGGACCGGAACGGGAGGCGGCGTCAAATGCGGTTTAGATTGAGGTTCTGGGCCGAAAACATATCTCCACCGGAGATACTGCGGTATGGATTGCCACTGCTCAAAGAGTTCTCGGCAGGTGTCGGGGTGGCGCTCTTCGGAGACTCAATGACCGATGAGAACGCCCGGGCCCTGCATAACCTGGCCGCTGAAGGCGTCCAGTTGGTTTTCTGGCCGCTGCTGTCACCTGAGAGCGGGTACTTTCCCGGCGAGGATAACATAGCGGAGTTCAGGGAACTGACCGGGCGACTCCTCGATTGGGCCGGCGCCTATGGCGTGGTGCCCGATATGATAGCGGTTGACCAGGAACTGCCGTTCTCTCAGATGCTGGAGGTTCTGGATGCCGCTGCTCTCGGGCGAGTGCGCAGAGCGGTGAAGGTGTGTGCCTCGAATCTGGACTGGAGCAGGTATCAAAGCGCCAGGCGCGAGTTGCGCCTCCTCAACTCGTGGATTCGCGAGCGAGGCGTGAAGACTCTATCCGCCTGCCTGCCCTGGGTGGCACTGGAGGTCGAGGGAACTTACGAGATAATACAGGACATGATGGAAACCCCGGTGATGGGAGTCGATTGGGACGTGATAAGCCCGATGGTCTATGTCTCCATGATAGTGGGTATGACCGGTGGGTTAATCTCGGAGCGGGACGCCAACTGGCTGGTATTCGTGATATGCCTGGCGTTGAGGTCCGCGAGGGGCGATACAGCCGGGGTTTCCCTCGGGGTTACCGGGACCGGCGTCTTTGAGAACGAACCGGTGCTCAAGGAGCCGGAGGAACTGCTGTGCGGCCTCGAGGCCGCGCTGGCCGCCGGTGTAAGGGACGTTAGTATTTATAACCTGGAGGGGGTTCTCTCCAGGGGGAACCCCCGCAGGTGGTTTGAGGCGATAAGAGGTGCACGTCCCAAGGTCCCCCCGCGATCGGCGAAGATAGCCCTGGCGGTTGCCGCGGGCAGGAACATCTATCCTATGCTGGGCCGGCTGGCAAGAAGATTCTCATAAGCCCAGCGGCTCGGCTACCAGGAAGACCATCATACCGGTCAGAATCGGCTTGAGGCTGATTATGGTGGTGACCCTGCATATGTTCATGGGGCTCTTGCAGTCGACACACCGTCCCCGCTCGACGCACGGCACGTCTATCCCAAGCCTGCGGGCGTTGGCAGGCGCGGCCACGTTCCTTATGCGGGACAGTGCCTCAGCCCTGTCGGCGACGATCTTGTTCGCCCCGGCAAGGACGATGACCGTGTCCGGGCCGAATATCATGCCCGCGACCCGGTTGCCGATGCCATCGGTATTGACGAGCTCACCTTCCATGGTCACCGCGTTGCTCGAGCTAAGGAAGTAAGGGCAGGTGATCGATTCCCTGCGGGCGCTAAGGCTCTCGGCGAACTCCATGTCGGTGGTGTGGCGTACAACGTTGTCCCCTCTCGCCTGGAGGCGTTCCAGGATACCAGTCTCCCGGAGTGTGACCGAGCCTCCCGCTCCCACCCGGGAGCCGGTGGGGATTACTTCAAGCACCGCGCCCACCGCTTCCCCGGCGGCCCGGAACCAGCGCGCGTCGAAGCCCCGACCTGCGAGCGCCTTCGCCGCGGAAGCGCAGCGGCTCTGGTTATACGAGAAACGAATATCATCGAACGACTCAGCCATCGAACCCTCCTACGACTACTATGCCATAACGTAACACAAAACCTCCACCTATGCCGGCAAGGTGCCGACTCTACAAGGGAGACACTACGCCACATCCCCAGGGGAGTGACCCTCCCTCGCCAAGAAAGAAATGCGCCAACGGTGCCTGGCACCATTGGCGCATTCCGATGCCGGCAAGATGCCGACTCTACAAGGGAGACACTACGCCACATCCCCAGGGGAGTGACCCCTCCCACGTCACACAAGCAACGGTTAAACAAAATCGCTTGCCGTGGTACAATCCGTTGACCGGCATGTGGAACGACAGGGAGAGATGATGTTTGAAGGTCTGGGTGATCGTCTCCAGGGTGTCTTTGCCAAGCTGCGGGGTAAGGGCAAGCTAAGTGAGAAAGACATTGACGCCGCGATGCGGGAGATCCGCCTGGTGCTGCTGGAGGCGGATGTCAACTTCAAGGTCGTCAAGATGTTCACCGACCGCATACGGACCCGGGCGTCCGGCGAGGAAGTGACAAAGAGCGTTACCCCCGCGCAGCAGGTGGTGAAGATAGTATTCGACGAGATGACGGACATCCTCGGCGGCAGCAGCAAGGCGCTTAACTTCGCCGCTCATCCCCCATCCGTACTGATGCTGGTCGGGCTCCAGGGGAGCGGGAAGACCACCGCCGCGGCGAAGCTCGCGGTAATGCTTCGCAGGAAAGGGAGAGAGCCGATGCTGGTGGCGGCGGACGTGTACCGTCCGGCGGCGGTGGAGCAACTGCAGATCCTGGGTGCGCAGATAGATATCCCGGTGGCGTATTTCAAACACAAGAGCGCGTCGAAGATAGTCGAGAAAGCGGTAGAAGAGGCCTCACGGTCCGGCCGGGACGTAGTGATACTGGACACCGCGGGACGTCTGCACATCGACGAGGAGATGATGCAGGAACTGGTGGACATCAAGGGCTCCGTCTCCCCCTGTGAAACCCTTCTGGTGGTGGACGCGATGACCGGGCAGGACGCGGTGAACGTCGCGTTAGCGTTCCGCGAGAAGCTCGATTTCGATGGGATCCTCATCACCAAGATGGACGGCGACGCAAGGGGCGGCGCCGCCCTCTCGATGAAGACGGTGACCGGCAAGCCCATCAAGCTGGCCTCGGTGGGCGAGAAGATGGACGACCTCGAGGAGTTCCACCCGGACCGGGTGGCCTCCCGAATCCTCGGTATGGGCGATATCGTATCGCTGGTGGAGAAGGCCGAGCAAACGATAACCGAGGAGCGTGCCCGTAAGCTGGAGGAGAAGCTTCGAAAGCACAAGTTTGACTTCAACGACTTCCTGGAGCAGATGCAGCAGATTAAGCAGATGGGAGGGCTGGAGAAGGTGATGGAGATGGTGCCGGGAATGGGCAGCATCTCACGGGCCCAGGGGATGGGTATGGATGAACGGCACCTGGGGAGGATTGAGGCGATCATCCAGTCAATGACTCCCGAGGAGAGAGAAAACGCGCAGATACTCAACGCCAGTCGCCGAAAGCGTATCGCCCGAGGTAGCGGGACGTCAACCCAGGACGTGAACCAACTGGTGAAGCAGTTCACCCAGATGCAGAAGATGATGAAGCAGTTGACCGGAAAAGGTGGGATGGGGATGCTCAAGAAGCTCTTTCCCTTCTAGGGCACCAACCCGGCCGTTCTGCTACAATGATCGAAAAGGAGGAGGTTCTTTGGTTAGGATTAGACTACGCAGGATGGGCAAGAAGAAACAACCGGTGTACCGGATAGTGGTGGCTGACAGGCGAATGCCGCGTGACGGTCGCTATCTAGAGGCACTTGGTTCCTACAACCCGCTGACCGAACCATCTGAGATTACGCTGGACTCCGAGAGGGCGATGTACTGGCTCAAGCAGGGGGCACAGCCCAGCAGGCAGGTGCAGAACCTCATGAAGATCAACGGGGTCTGGGACGAATTCATCAAATCCAAGAAAACCTGAACTCAAGCTGTCTGTTGAGAGTGGAGGCTGTTCATGATGGAAGATCTCCTGGAGTATCTCGCCAGGGCGCTGGTTGACAACCCCGACGACGTGCAGGTTGAGGTGATCGAGGGAGAGCGCTCAGCCATTCTGCAGTTAAGAGTTCATCCCGACGATATTGGGAAGGTGATCGGCAAGCAGGGGAGGATTGTACAGGCGATGCGGACGCTGGTTAAAGCGGCTGCGACCAAGGAAGGCAAGAACGCTATTGTAGAGATACTTGATTGAGTGATACGGGTGAGAGGCCGGGAGAAGACGGACTCCTGGCAGTTGGCATGATACTAAGGCCCCACGGCATTCGTGGGGCTGTCGTCGTGGAGGTGCTGAGCGACTTCCCCGGAAGGTTCCTGCCGGGCAACCGGCTGCTCCTGGAGATGGCAGGCACGTTCCGGGAAGTTGTAGTGAGCTCCTCCTCACCGCATAAGGGACGCCTTCTGGTGTACCTCGAAGGGGTTGATGACCGCGGTAGGGCGGAGCGGTTGCGAAACTGCTGCCTGTGGATACCCGAGCGGCAGGCGGACACGCTGGGGGAGGGGGAGTACTGGATTCACGAGCTTGTCGGGATGAGAGTTCTCCGTGAGGACGGGTCTGAGCTTGGCCGGGTCGGGGATATCGCCCTGCGGGACGCTCAGGATAGCATTACGGTGGTCCGCCCGGACAGACACGAGTTCCAGGTACCGTTCGTGGGGGAGTTCGTGAAGCGCGTCGATATTGGTGACCGGACGATAACGGTTAGACTGATAGAAGGGATGGTTCCCGGGGATTGAAAGCGCACATCTTCTGCGTGCTGCCCGAGATGCTCACCTCACCAATGGAGTCGGGGGTTGTGGCGCGCGCTGTGGGGGCGGGCGCCCTGGAGGTCGTGGTACACGACCTTCACCGGCTGAGTCCGGATGCCCATCACAAGGTGGATGATTGTCCGTACGGGGGTGGGCCGGGGATGGTACTTCGGGTGGATGTGATGGCTCACGCTATCGAAACCGTCTTCGGGTGCGAGGCGGGCACGCTGCGGCGGCGAATGCCGGTGGTGCTCCTTACCCCCCAGGGTGAGCGCTTTGACCAGGAGATCGCCCGTTCACTTGCCATAGAAGAGTCCGTGGTGTTCATCTGCGGGAGGTACGAGGGGGTTGACGAGCGAATTCGCGAGCATATCGCCGGGCGCGAACTGTCCATCGGGGACTTCGTGCTGAGTGGGGGCGAGATTGCCGCCGCGGTCGTGCTTGAGTCGGTTGCCCGCCTCCTGCCGGGCGTACTGGGAAACGACAGGTCGGTGGAGGAGGAGTCGTTCGCGGGTCCCTTTCTGGAGTACCCCCAGTACACGAGGCCCGCGTCCTTCGCGGGGTGGGAGGTGCCCGAGGTACTGCTCAGCGGAGACCACCGGCGCATACGGGATTGGCGCCGGGCGCAGGCGCTGGAGCGAACCCGTGCGAGAAGGCCCGACCTCCTGAGCTGAGGGAGTTGACACCGGCGCCCCACACGGAGGACTCTACCTACTTCAACTCCATTCTGCTATAGTCTGCTATAGTTTACTGGTTCTGTTATTACCCGGGAGAGCGGAATGAAAGAGATAGAGACGTTCGAGAGAAGCCAGATAAGGGATGAAATTCCCCAGTTCGCGCCGGGGGATACGGTAAAAGTTACAGTTGAGGTCTCCGAGGCCATGGGGACCGGTGAGAAGAGAACCGTGCGCAAGCGCACTCAGGTGTTCCAGGGACTTGTCATCCGGCGCCATGGCAGCGGTGCCAGGGAGACGTTCACCGTGCGGAAGATGTCGTTCGGGGTCGGCGTGGAGCGGACGTTCCCGGTTCACTCTCCCACCATCAAGGAGATCACGGTCGTTTCCGAGGGCGACGTGAGAAGGGCCAAGCTCTACTACATCAGGGACAAGGTAGGCAAGGCCGCCCGGGTGAAGAAGAAGAAACTCTCCTGAACCCGCCTTGTCTATGAACCCCGACGAAACCCGGCAACCTGAGACGGACCGTCATCCGGCTGACCATACCGAGAATGTTCAAGAACAAAGGCCACCTCCTGAAGGGCCGCGATCAACTCCACCTGGCGATAACGGGCAGGAAATGCCCAGGCGCTCGGTCAAGCGGTCACTCCTGGAACTGCTGATAATCGTCGTTATCGCCGCGGTGCTCGCGGTTTTCATACAGTCGTTTGCCTTGAAGACGTTCATCATACCGTCGTCGTCGATGAGCCCGACCCTTCAGATAGGGGACCGGGTAATGGTGGACAGGGTTACCTACTACTTCAGGAAGCCTCGCAGGGGGGACATCATCGTGTTCCGCTATCCACCCACCGAGCCGGAAGCCATGAACACCTCGAACCCGTGGTACTGGTTCTTCGAGAGGATTGGCGAGACGATACACCTGGCAAACAAGACCAACAGCCCCCCGTACGTCAAGAGGGTTGTTGCCACCGAGGGAGAAACCGTCGAGCTCAGGAAGGGAGTACTTTACATCGACGGGAAGAAGGTGGAAGAGGGGTACGCGGTGAAAGACACCGACGACTACGGCCCCATGAAGGTTCCCGAGGGCAGGCTGCTCTGCCTGGGTGATAACAGGGCGAACTCGCGGGACGGCCGGTTCTGGGGCACGGTCCCCATAAGAAGCGTAATCGGGAGGGTGTTCTTGATATGGTGGCCGCCAAGCCATTTCGGCAAGCCGGGGGGATAGAGGGTTCCGGGGATGGGCTGTGGGGCGACACCGGTGACATGGACACCACGGGGCTTTCGGTAAAGGAGGTTCGCGCGATGTTGGCCTCCCTCCGGGAACCGGACCCCGACCTCCTGACGAGATTGGCTCATGACCCCAGGGTAACCGTAAGGAGGCTGGCCTACAGCGCGCTCAGGCGTGGTGGCGACCTTGCTTCCAACGAGGATGTGTTCCGCCGTTCAGGAATCCGCTTTCTGGCTGGCGCGGACGAGGCGGGGAGGGGGGCGTTGGCGGGTCCACTGACGGCTGCGGCGGTGATGTTTGAGCCGGGCGTGGTGGTCGAAGGCGTGGACGATTCGAAGGCACTTGCCCCCGAGGTCAGGGAGGCGCTCTACCGGGAGATAGTGGCCAGCGCCTTCAGCATCTCGGTGGTGTTCATCGGCCCCGGCATGATAGACAGCTGGGGGCTGCAGCGGGTAAACCTGAAGGCGCTGGGAGACGCCGCGGCCGGAGTCGACTCCAGGTGCGAGTGCGTGATATGCGACCACTTCTCCCTTTCCGGATGTGCGGTTCCCACCTTCGGCATCCCCAGGGCGGATGCCACGTTCCAGTCGGTGGCGGCGGCAAGCATCGTGGCCAAGGTCGAGCGGGACCGGGTTATGATATCGTTGCACCGTTTAGTTCCATGCTACGGGTTCGAGAGCAACAAGGGGTACGGTACCGAGGAGCACCGGCGCGCCCTGGAGGCGCACGGTCCATCGAGGTTTCACCGGTTATCGTTCGGGGGCGTCTCCGATGGCGAGGAAGACGAGAGGCTCTGGGGGCCTTAGATGACTGACCGGAGGAAGGCGCTGGGACGCCTGGGTGAGGACCTCGCCTGCAGGCACCTCGATGGTGAGGGGTTCGAGATCGTGGAGCGCAACTGGCGCACCCGCGACGGGGAGATAGACATCGTGGCCAGGAAAGGAGACCTCATCGCCTTTGTGGAGGTGAAGGCGAGAAGGGGCGACCGGTTCGGCGAGCCCGAGGAGTCGGTGACGCCGTTGAAGATGCGCCGCATAAGGCGCGTCGCGGCGCAGTACCTCCGCCAGGCCCCTGCCTCCGGGGAGGTGCGCTTCGACGTCATCGGGATACGGTTCGGCGCCGGCGATACGGTCACCGAACTGAGGCACACCGAGGCCGCGTTCTAAGCAGTATTCCGGTAGGGCCGACGGCGGCATTTCATGATATGACAAGAGCGAACGGCACAGGTGATACGGACAGGTAGGCTGGCTCCAAGGGGATTAGTCACTGGTCGAAGTGGAAGGTCCAGCACTCTAACCCAAAGTCCTCTTTGGATCCGGAGAAACGCACGCGCAAACGTGCTTCTGATAACTTGGGAAACCCCTGTCAGTAAGTCGATATACGATTAGGGTTTCAATAGTGTTGGTTGGTAGATGATAAATACCGATGAATAGGGAAACCTGATTCCAGGAGAGAGTGCATAGGTTTTGTTCGGCTCCAGGTTGCTATGTTTCATCGAAAGGGAAAGGGGGTAGCCCTCTTTTTCAGCCTCAATGATGAAAGCTCTCTTAATCGAATGATATTCCTTCTCGATATCCTGGGGGTATCTGCACAAGTAGTCCAAGGGGATACCGTGTTTGAAGAAGTAGTATTCCAAAGGTATACGAATATTCTGCTGTATGTAGACGATATCACCCGGTTCAAGCCGGCTCTGAAACCACAAGGCGATCTTCTCCGCGTCTCTCAGGGTTAACTGTTCCCCGGGTTGATAGGGAGATTGACTGACAACGACCAGCAGGCATAGGCAGATGGATATAATTACCACCAGGACAGTCGAGAGAGCAGGGCCAAAGATAGTTGTTCTTACACCTTTCTTTTTCAGGAAGTTTATACCCTACATTCCGCACATAGCGGGCGTCCATGATTTAGTTTTTTCATGTCGGACGCGAGGCGGATATGGAGTTACCGGAAGATGGATTCTGGAACGCCCAGCAGGTGCAGTAACTCCTCCTGCAACTCGTCCAGCTTCAGGGGGAAGCAAATCACCTCACCTGCTCGCTG
>Ga0180015_1000093_pt1 | contig 24471 bp, 24 predicted proteins | sample KR13_S2_MetaG_FD_116508 | JGI IMG/M metagenome (GOLD analysis project Ga0180015, IMG submission 116508) | Groundwater microbial communities from the Olkiluoto Island deep subsurface site, Finland - KR13_S2_MetaG | ecosystem: Environmental > Aquatic > Deep subsurface > Groundwater | place...
ATTCGTCGGTGAACTTCCTGGCGAATCACTGGCTGTTGTACCAGGTGTTGACATCAGGGTTCTGGGGGCGTAGCGGGTATTATCAATCCAGCGGGGCCTACGGATTCCGCGACCAGTTGCAGGATTCCCTTGCATTCCTGTACGGATACCCGGGGCTGACCCGCCAGCATCTGTTGATTGCGGCCGGACATCAGTTCGGCGAAGGCGACGTGCAACACTGGTGGCATTCGCCGTCCAGCCGCGGTATCCGGACGCGCATTTCAGACGACTACCTGTGGTTGCCCTATGTTACCTGCCAGTACGTTGCGGTCACCGGGGATACCGGAATCCTGGATGAGGAGATTCCCTTCCTGGATGCGAGACCCCTGGACGCGGCTGAGGAATCCAATTTCGACCGGCCGACTATCAGCGACCATCGGGCTTCGTTGTACGAGCACTGCGTTCGGGCGATCAAACATGGTCTAGCTTTCGGTGATCACGGCCTGCCGCTTATGCAGGGAGGGGACTGGAACGACGGCATGAACCGGGTTGGGCGCGAGGGAAAGGGCGAAAGTGTCTGGCTGGCTTTTTTCCTGCACGACGTGCTCACTAAATTTACTGCGCTGACCACCCAGCGCGGGGACGAGATCATGTCCCAGCTGTGCGGTGAACAGGCAACACGGCTCCAAAGTCGAATCGAGGCCGAGGCCTGGGATGGGGCCTGGTACAAACGCGCTTTCTTTGACGATGGGACGCCTCTCGGAGCGACGGAAAATCCCGAATGCCGAATTGATTCGATTCCTCAGAGTTGGGCCGTCCTCAGCGGCGCCGCCATTCCCGAGAGAGGCGTACAGGCGATGCAATCGGTTTCCAAACACCTCGTGGACCGGAAGCTCGGCGTGATCAAACTGTTCGACCCGCCTTTCGATTCGGCGCCGTGGGATCCAGGATACATCAAGGGGTATATCCCCGGGGTTCGGGAAAACGGCGGCCAGTACACCCATGCCGCCGTCTGGACGGCCATGGCCTGGGCTACCCTCCAGCGCCCCGACGAAGCCTGGGACTGCTTCACCCTGCTCAATCCGATCCGCCATGCCATGACGCCCGAGCAGATGGCGATCTACAAGGTGGAGCCTTACGTGGTGGCGGCCGACATTTATACGGCCAAAGGCCAGGAGGGCCGCGGTGGCTGGACCTGGTATACCGGGGCCGCCGGGTGGATGTATCAACTCCTCGTGGAGAAGCTCCTCGGATTGAAGTTGCAAGCGGATCGGCTGACCCTGGCGCCGCTTTTTCCCGCGGATTGGCTTGAGTTTAAGATTCACTACCGTTACCGAAACACGTTCTATCACATCCAGGTTATTCGAACGGAACCCCGGGAGTTGCAGGTCCGCCGTCTGGTTGTGGACAACGTCGAACAACCCGACTTGACAATTCATCTCGTGGACGATCGCCAAGAACATGTCGTTCAAGTGGAAGTCCGGGCCTGAAGCGGCAGGACATCGGGACAATTCCCGGTATGGATATGCAATCAAAACTGATCCTGGCCTCGGCTTCGGCGCGGCGCCGGAAAATTCTGACCGCGCTGGGCGTGGCATTCGACGTGGTGATTCCGGAAGTCGAGGAAGTGCAGTATGCGCTCGACGCCCGGCGCACGGCGCATGAAAATGCGGCCCGCAAGAGCGCTTGGTGTCGGGCGCGCCATCCCCAACGCTACTCCCTGGCCGCGGATACACTCATCGAGTTCGAGGGGCGGTGCATCAACAAACCCCAAACACCGGAAGCAGCTCTCGCCATATTGCAAATGTTCTCCGGTAAAACACACCGGGTGTACACGGCAGTCGCCATGGCGCATCCGCGGGCCGATCCGGAGTTGGTACTGGCAGAGTCCGTGGTCCGGTTCCGCTCTTTGAACGAAGATGAAATCCGCGCCTACGTTGCCCGCGTGAACCCCATAGACCGGGCCGGGGCCTACGATATTGACGCGTTGGGCGACACGCTCATGGAATCCTACACCGGTTCGCGCACCAACATCATGGGGCTTCCCGAAGAACCGGTGGCCGGGTGGCTGAAGCGGGAGGGACTGCTGTGACGCTTAAGCCGCTCCGCATCGGCGCCGTGAAGGTGGATTTTCCGGTCCTGCTGGCCCCCATGGCCGGATATACCGATGCCGTCATGCGCGCGTTGGCCAGGCGCTATCACTGCGGCATGGCGTTTACCGAAATGGCCAATGCCGAAGGCATTGTGCGCGGTTCCAAACCGATAATCCACATCCTCGAAACCACGCCCGGGGAACGGCCGGTGGCGGCCCACATTTACGGAGCGCACCCGGATACCCTCGCCCAAGCCGCGGCGATCATAGAACAGACGGGCCGCTTTCAGGTAATTGACTTTAACTGCGGGTGTCCGGTAGCCAAGATCGTGTCCAAGGGCGCCGGCGCCGCCTTGATGAAGCATCCGGACAAAATAGCGCAGATCGTCCGGGCCATGACCCAGGCGGTCTCCTTACCGGTCACCGTTAAAACCCGGTTGGGGCTGGCGCCCGACCACATGAACATCTCGGAGATTGCCCAAGCGGTGGAGGAAAGCGGTGGGAGCGCGATCACGATTCATGCCCGGTTTGCCGACGGGCGCCATGCGGGGCCGCCCGATTGGCCGGCGCTCGCGCGCATCAAATCGGAACGCACGATCCCGGTGATCGGCAACGGCGGAATAACGTCGGCGGACAACGCGCTCCTGATGTTGACCGAAACGGGCGTGGATGGGGTGATGATCGGCCAGGCGGCAATCGGGAATCCGTGGATCTTCCGCGAAACCTGGTCGGTTCTGCGAGGCCAACGGCCGCTGCCGCATTCGGTCCGGGAACACCGGGCCATCATCGAGGAACACCTTCGCCTGCTCATCGCCCACAAGGACAAGGCCATCCGGGCCAAGCAACGCCCACGGCGCTGCAATGCCGAACGGGACGCTGTGCTTCATTTCCGGGCCCATCTGGCCGGCTATATCCGAGGCTTCAAAAAGAGCGCGGCGTGGCGAAAAAAATTATCCACCCTGCAATGCTTGGCCGACGTCCTGGCCATGCTGGAAGAACTGCGGGCCGCCCCTGGCTTTGACCGACTGGAACACTGACTTCCAACGGATCAATATGGTCAATGTCCAGTTGGCCCATACTGAGAAACAAATCGATCGGGTCGTCGCAGATGAAGCACTTGCCTGTCTGCCGATCCAGCAGGCGCTTTTAGAGAGCCTTACGGGTCTCGGCATCGAGTTTAGCTAGAAATTCAGAAGGTACTGGCATGTTTTATGTCTTCTTCATGTAACCTTGACTTCCTGAGCCATTGCGAATCATCCTTCCTCACCCATGTCAGATCAAGTTCGCCTTTACGCTTTGCCATAGCGTTCGTTCCGGCGAGCCGGCCAGACAACGCCTCCAAATGGCCTTCCGGAGGCCCGGGCCATATCACGGGCGGTCCGCTGGAGGCAAATCAGGGCATCCAATTTGCGGGTAAAAGGCAGGGATGCCAGTTGCCTCCGAACGCGTTGTTTGGTGTCACCAATTGATTCAACCTTCATGGTACCGTTTCCATTTCTCTGCGAGTTTATACCGCTTCAGAATATCAAGGAACAAAGATTTATCAAACACCACCCCTTCGTTGCTTGTCAGCAAGTCCAATTTGGCGCGATCCTTGGGCCGATACAGCTCCAGCATCAAGGCGGCCAAATATTCGGCGCGCAGGATTCTGGTCTTTACGCCGCAAACGGATACGGGCTTTGCCTTATTCAAGGCTTCTTCCATCAAACCAGGCGAAGCCGGAATAAACTGAACCGGCACACCATTGATTGTCACGCGATCTTCCTTGCCGAATTTGAAGCCCCATTCCCCGAGTTTCTTGAATATCGGCGATGGATCAATCAACGGCCCCTCGCCGGGAAAACGGCAGACAACATCAAAATCGTAAGTCAGAACAGGTTCGGTGTAGTAGAGAGCGGCCACTCCGCCGGCAATGGCATATTCCAGAATAACCTTCTCGGCAAGAAGCCTGTTGATTATCCGGAGCGGCTCGCCCAAAATGCCGGTTTTCATTGACGAATTATTTGAATTCATCGCGCATGGTCTCTCTTGGCGCTCTACAAACACCAATTTTCCTATTATCAACAACAATATGTTGAATACATGAGAAACGACAAACGTTCATCCGGATATATCGGCTTCCGTCGTCCCATTGCGGGACGTTATTTTCCTGGCTTTGCAGGAAAAATTTAGATCCCTATTTTTTAGGCTGGCTGGGCACCGGCATCTGGGCCGGCGCTCCGGGTTTGGGCGGTTCCGCGATGGTCGGCTCGGTGGTCTTCGTTTTGCCGGCCCCCACCTTGCCAAGGTATTCGGGCAGATCCAAGCCCACCTGGCGCGCCAGTTCATGCATCGGCGGCAGGGCGCCCATGATCTTCTTGCCAAGCCCGGACATACCGCCGCCTTCCGCGCCACCGTCCCAGACAATGATCTTTTCGATCGGCAGATCCTGGATCGCCTTGGCCTGAATATTGGCGATTTCGGTCAACCGTTCAATCATCAAGAGGGCTGTAGCCACCTGGGGATCGCCGGCGGCTTGCACCAGGTTGCGATAACCGGTGGCTTTACCGTCAAGCACGGCTTGGATACCTTTGCCTTCGGCGGTCATCCGGGCGATGGTGGCTTCGGCTTGTCCCCGGGCAATGAGGATCGCCTGTTCCTTCTGGGCGTCAGCGGCGATAACTACGCGTTTCTTGTCCGCTTCCGCCGGGACAACGATTTCGGCGTTTAACCGCGATTGCTCGCGCAGGGCCCGGGCGTCTTCGGCTTTCTTCTGCGCTATTTCCTGGGCCACGCGGATAGCCCCATCGGCATCTTTGGCCGCGGATTCGCCCTTATTACGGGCTTCTTCTTCGGCGACTTTTTGTGTGGCCCGGTAACCGGCTTTCTGGGCATTGGCCGCAGTTTCGGAATTGACGGCTTCGGCATCCAGTTTGGCGACTTGCTGACGCTTGTTTCTCGAAGCAGTGGCCTCGCCGATTTCAGCATCGGCGGTTGCCGCGGCCACGGCCACGCGCTGATCGCGGTTGCGTTCCGCCACACCGATTTGTCCGCGCCGTTCCTGTTCAGCCACATCAACATTGGCTTGGTTGATGGCTTCGGCGGCGGCTTTCCGCCCAATGGCTTTGATGTAGCCGGATTCATCGTCGATATCCCGGATGTTGACGTTGATCACCGTCAACCCGATTTTTTCCAGCTCCACGGCCACGGCCTCATTCACCTTCAACATAAATGACTGCCGGTCGCGATTGATGTCCTCGATTTTCATCGTGGCAATCACGGCGCGCATCTGGCCGATAATAATATCCTGCGCCTGGGCTTGAATCTGCTGGGTACTTTGGCCCAGTAAACGCACCGCGGCGTTCTGCATGATCCCGGGCTGGTTGGATATGGCGGCGGTAACAGTCGTCGGCACCGATACCCGGATGTTTTCCTGCGAGAGGGCGTTGGCCAGATCGATGGGCACCACGAACGGTTCCAGGTCCAGGTAATCATAGGCCTGAAAAAGGGGCATGACGAACGCCGCGCCGCCATGGATACACTTGGCCGCACCGCTGTTTGTTTTTCCATAGATGACGAGAATTCTATTCGACGGGCAGCGCCGGTAGCGGCGCACAAAGGTGATGAATAAAACCAGCACGATCAGGGCCAGGAGCAGCGTCAGGAAAATACCGACGGGAGAACCGTCGGCGGCCACGGGAACTCCCGGCGCGGCGGCCAGGGTGAATAGATGAATCATCAGATTGTTCATTTCGAATTATCCTTTCCTTCAATCGGGCTTACGGCAACGACCTCGACAATATTGGGGCCAAGCACTTTCACCACCCGCGCCTCAGCGCCGGCTTTCAGGGGCTTGCCCCCGGCGGTTCTGGCCCTGAAATGCGTCATGACTCCGCTGCAGGCGACGCGGATTTCCCCCATCCCTTCGACGGGAATATCGAGATGCACGCTGCCCGTAGAGCCAAGGCAGGAATCGATCTGCATATTCCCGGTTTCGGTCATGCGACGCAGCAGATGCATCAGCAATGAAACGACTACCATCGCGGCCAAACCCCAGATCAGGGCATAGGTCAAAGCCGTGGAAACCGGTATACCATGATCAATATAAAGCGCGCCCGCCCAGGAGAAAAGCGTTGCAAACGCGATGAGCGAGCGGATGCTTAACAGTTTGAAGACGAACATCGTGTCATGCGCATCGGCGGGCGAGTCATGTTCCCAGGAGTGGTCCGCGGCGGAATCAAGGACCGTGTCGCCGGCGCCCAGGCCGATGACCGCCATGATCAGTTGCCAAAGGAAAAAGGCGCTGAAAAACAGCGCGGCAATGTAAAACCCATGATTGAGCGTAGTCAAGCCGGCCCACCATGCATTCAAGGCTTCCATAATAACACCCCTTACATGTTGACGATAAAAAATCTGGAGGGCATGATACCGTTTGGGAATGTTATCGGCAAGAGGTAAATATCGGACTCATTGCATGGCTCGGGCTGGGATGCTATCCTTATCAGCATTGAAAACAGATGCTATCCCCGAACACCGAACACCATAGTAACCTGTCGGATTAACGCCCTTTTCATGAATAATCCATAAACAAGGTGCCATCATGCTGAAATTTACCGTGAAGGATAAACGCTGCACCCGGTGCGGACTGTGCGCCGCCGACTGTCCCGCCGACATCATCAAACAGGAAGGCAAAGCGCTCCCCGCCATTCAACCGGACCAGAAAGCGGAATGCCTCCAATGCCAGCACTGCCTGGCCATCTGTCCCGTCGCCGCCATTTCCATCCTGGGCAAAAATCCGGATGACAGCTTCCCGCTGTCCGTCAAAAGCTTCCCCAAGCTGACCCAGATGATCCGGCTGGTCCGCGGCCGGCGCAGTATCCGGAAGTATAAGGATGAAAATGTGGACCCGGCTTTAATTAAAACTTTGCTGGCCACCCTGGCCAATGTCCCCACCGGCTGTAACCAGCGCGAACTGACCTTCACCCTGATTGACGACAAGGCCGTCATGCAGTCCTTCCGGGAGAAGACCCTGGAAGCGCTCGCCGCGGGAGCCAAGGCCAACCGCATCCCGGAACAATTTGCATTTATCAAGGAAGCGGCGCCGGCTTATGCCGAGCGGAAGGTGGACATCATCTTCCGCGGCGCGCCCCACGCCCTGATTGTCTCCGCGCCGCCCGATGCCCCCTGCCCCGGTGAAGATGTGGCGCTGGCTGTCGCCTATTTCGAGCTCCTGGCGCAGTGTGCCGGGTTGGGCACAGTCTGGTGGGGCATGCTCAAGATGGTCCTCGAAACACTGCCGGAACTGAAACCGCTGATCGGCCTGCCGGCCGATCAGGTGTATTATGCCATGCTCTTCGGACATCCCGCCATTCGTTTCCGCCGCACCGTCCAGCGCGACGGCGCCGCGATCGTCAAGAAGGTGTCATTTTAGAGGTCTAGCCATGCGCCTGACATGCACGTTCCTTTCCGAACAGGAAAAACAACTCATTCACGAAGACCGTCTGGCGATCCACTCCACCATCGGCGTGAAATTCATGAGCGCCAGGGCCCTCAAGACCGCGCCCCAATCTTTTGTGCTCGGCGCCGTCGTCTGGCCGAATGTTGTCCTGGACGATATCCCGCGCCGCGCCGACCGGGATCTGGTATCCGATTAATAAAAAAAAACGTTCAATTAGGCCACCAAGGCTCCCAATCATGGATACGCTCGCTAAACTCAAAATTCTTTCCGCGGCCTCGCAATATGACCTGGCCTGCGCCTGCGGGACGCATGACCAGGACCACCGCCGGCGTGGCACTGATGGGAAATGGCTGTACCCCGTTACCCTCGCCGGCGGCGGACGGGCAATTATGCTCAAAACGCTGCTGTCGAATGCCTGCACCAACGATTGCAAGTACTGCCCCTTGCGCCGTGACACCAACATCCGGCGCTGCGCATTGAACCCGGATGAAACGGCCCGGACTTTTATGGACTATCTCGCCCGACGTAATATTTTTGGGTTGTTCCTGAGTTCCGGCGTGATTGGTTCGCCGGACCGGACGATGGAGCAATTGAACGCCGTGGCTGCTCTGCTTCGACGCAAACACCGGTTCCGGGGCTATATTCACCTGAAAATTATTCCCGGCGCCTCCGACGCAGCCATCCGGGAAACCCTTTCCCTGGCCAGCGCCGTTTCCATCAATATCGAAACACCCGGCGAGGCCCATTGCCGCAAGCTGTCCGGCCGGAAGCGTTTCCTGGAGGACATCATTCATCCGCTCAAACTCGTGGCACGGCTGACTGCCAAGGGAGAACGCTATGCGCGGATCAGGACCACCACGCAATTTGTCGTCGGCGCCTCGGACGAGACCGACGCCGAGATCGTCAACTATATGTTCGGGCTCTATGACCGCCTGCGCCTGAACCGGGTCTACTTTTCGGCCTACCAAGCCGGCCTGGGCGCCCCCGATATTCCCGGTGAAACCGGCGGCGAGCTCAATCCGCAAGACCGGCTCCGGCGCGAGCACCGGCTTTACCAGGTTGACTTTCTGATCCGCAAGTACGGCTTCAAGACAGAGGACATCCCGTTTGACAGGCGCAATAATCTCAGCCTCGACCAGGATCCCAAGGAGCACTGGGCGGCGCTTCACCCGGAATTCTATCCCATCAAGGTAAACCAGGCGGATCGCGAAACGCTCCTGCGCGTGCCGGGGTTGGGCCTCCTGACGGTGGCCCGGCTATTGGACCGCCGGCGGGAAGGCCGGCTGAACGATCTGCAAGGCATGAATCTGCGCGGCCACCGCCTGCAGAAAGCCTTGGCGCATATCCGATTCGATTGACGGCCGCACGAACAGATACAAGGTTGTTGATTTGGATGGCCAGACTGAACGTACTGCATGGAATGCATCTGCTGTCCCGCGCAATACGGAACAAATTCAGCCGTTGCCGTTCTGACGAACGGCCGCTACATCCGGTCGTCCGTCATCTGCCATCCGGTTTTCATCTCCGGCTGACTTCTGATCTTTGACCTCTGATATCTGCTTCCACTGCTTCCACCTGATCCACCAGCAAGGGAATTTTAGCCAAGGACCAGAGCGCATCTGTCAGAACGAACTGGTTCAAACCGGGCTTCAGCGGAACGCGCTCTATCCGCCATTCCACCAACTGCAGGTTCTGGAAATCAGCCTGACTGAACATGCCGAAGCGCACGCGCTTGGCCCCATTGGCAGCCATACCGCGAATGAGCAGCGTGACGATATTGGTTTGCGGCGTGAGATTATACACATCCAGCGTGGCCTTGTCTTCCAGGATTCGCCAATCGCGGAAGTCCTTCAACTGTTGCCACAGTTTGACATAGCCCCAGGAGGGAGCATACAACACCAGTGTACTCCGCCCCTGCTCGCGCGCATGTTGAATGACGTCGTCGCGGGTATTGTAAAAAATGGTCGAAATAATTCTATTCGTGGCAGGATCGTAAAAATCATCGCGATATGCCAGCCCCAACTTTGCCAGTTTGATCCCGGCCAGATTAGTAAAAACGACCTGGCGGGCGAAATGCCAATTGGTAAGCACCCCCATCCGCGCTCGCTCGCTATTGCAATATTCCAAATAGGCCGCATCGGGGAACTTTTCAAAAAATACTTTAGCCGTTGCCGGCCAATTGAACTGCTTGAATAAATCTTCAGGCTCCGACGGCACCGTAAAGGTAAAATAGACATTGGTGGAATTATGCACCCGCAGTTCATTCCACGGATCAAACCAGCGCTCGACGAGGACGAGAGTCCGCGGAGGCAGATGCGAGTCGCACCACTGCGCAATTTCCTTGAATGGCGCCGGTTTGCCGGTCAGTTGGGTGCAAAACCAGGCGGGTTGAAGACTCAGCGCCACGGCAATCGCCGTAATACCATAAGCCGGCGCCCGCCGCCAAACCGGGGATTTGATCATTCGGCGAACAAAGGGAATGGCGGACACATGCCAAACGCCATAGGCCAGCATGGCTATATATAGCGGCATTAAAAAGGCTACATGGCGCCGGCTATACGCAAACGATCCGGTTGCTATCAGCGAGAGATAATAGACACAAAACCCGCCCAGGATAAACAGGAACACAATCCAAGCCCGCCGATATCGCATCCGATTGAATAGCAATCCCATGATCGTCAGAACACCGGTAACCACAAGGAAAACCGCCCGCCACGGGGTCGCGCCCCAAGAGGCGCTTTTTACGAGTTGCCATACGAATGACGCCATGGGCGTCTTCACCTGCCCGTGAACACGTTTGACCTGTTCTTTCGTTTCTGGACTTAACTGGTCTTTCAGAAAGTACGGCAATCCCCACGCCATAAACAGCAACGGGAGGCCGAGCAAAACCGTAACGATCAACCACCACCAGAAATCCGGCCGTGCCTGCGGCTCACGCCATGCCCGACGCCCTAAAATCCACCCCAGAAACGGAACAAATAAGGCTCCGACCCACCAGCCCGAAACATGGCTGTATGTCATGAGGAAAAAACCGACCTGGGTCAGCAGGTGAAAGCTGATCGGGAAGGGTGTGCGCCGGTTGCGGTGCCGAAAAGCCCACAGACAGGCCCACGCCTGCAACGTCACGCCCAACAGCATCGCGGAATAAAAGTAGGCCTCGCGACTCAATTGGATATGGAACGGATTGACCGCCAGCCACAATGCCAGCGCCAGTCCAAAGACGCGCCCCGCCATTTGACGGCCTAACAGATACATACACCATACCATCAGAATACCGAAGACCGCATTCGGCAAACGAATTATGAAGGCCGTTGGAGCGAGATGAAAGACATCAATAAACAATTTGGTAATGGCCAGCGAAAACGGAAACTGGGCCGTACGCCCCATCAACTCCATCCACTGGGTAAAAACCACCCAGCCGCTCACCGGACGGTGGCAGATATCAAAAAAGAGCATGGTGTCGGCGCGAAACGAGGAAACACCCAGATGATAAAGGCGAAAGCCCGCGGCCAGGGCCACGATAAAGACCAGGGCAACGACCGGCCATTTCTTTCTCGCTGTAACAATATTATTCATACTCACATCAGCGCTCCCGACCAGAGTTACCCGCAGAAATGGCAAACCGGCAAAACGTGAATTCCGTCCTCCGTTTTCCGCGGAGCATTCTCCATGCAAACAACAATTGCTTTCGCCGGTTTGGGTTCTCCCATGAGCGCGCGGAGTCCGCGAATATGACGGCCGCCAACCCGTGCAAAACGCTTGACCTCAATCACCAACGCGGATTGTGCCCGCAACCCAGAATGAAGATACACGCAAAAATGTGTATCTTTACGGGAAAGCGTCTAATGCCCTGAAGGCTATCCATTCGACCGCCATGCCCTGCCGTCCTTCATAACTTGTCCTGGTGAGAACCATGCCCTGGCGAATAAACACTCCGGCTTCATTTTGCCCGATGCGAAGCAATTTCCCGCGCCAGTGCCGCCCGCCATTCGCGAGGCGCCGCCGGCAAAGCGCAGGCAGATACCCGTTCGGCAATCGGGAAGGAATGCCGTCCCGCATGCACAATCCACAGATGATCCAGTTTCAGATCCGCCAGGGCGGTATAAACCGAACGGCTGGCCTGCGGCGCTTCCGCGTATTTGAATTCAAACCCATAGCGCCGCCCGTTGCCCATCACCAGCAAATCCAATTCAGCGCCGGAATAAGCGCCCCAAAAGTAAGCTTCTGGCACACGCAACATCCTCAATATCTGCTCCAGCGCGAAGCCTTCCCATGACGCACCCACCCGGGGATGACTTGCCAATGCATCGTAATTGTATAATGCCAGCAGACTGTGCAAAAGACCGCTGTCGCGAAAAAATATTTTCGGCGACTTGACTTGTCTTTTGCTCAGGTTCTCGTGCCACGGTTGCAGCTGCCGCACCATGAAAGTTTCCGTCAGCACGTCCAGGTAACCACGCACCGTTTTATCGCTGAGCCCCAGGGAGCCGCCAACCTCCGACGCATTCCAAATCTGCCCGTGATAATGCGCCAACATAGTCCAGAATCGCCGCATGGCGGGCGCCGGCACACGAATGCCCAACTGGGGCAAATCCCGTTCAAGAAACGTCCTGATAAATCCCTCGCGCCAGGCGACACTATTCTCCGGCGACTTTGCCAGAAACGATCTTGGAAAACCTCCCTGCACCCATAATCGTTCGCATTGATCCACTCCCGTTTCCCATAATCCGAACCCCCCCATTTCGACGAACTCCACGCGCCCAGCCAGACTTTCGGAAACTGCGCGCACCAGTTGCGGCATCGCACTGCCGAGAATCAGAAAACGCGCAGGGAAGCGGGGACGATCGACCAACACCCGTAAAATTGGAAACAAATCCGGCCGACGCTGGATTTCATCCACCACGATAAGCCCCTTCAACGCGCCGAGCGTCAACTCGGGGTTCTGCAACCGCCGCTCATCCTGAATGGATTCCAAGTCAAAAATAACAGACTTACGCCGACAGGCAATAATTCGCGCCAGCGTGGTTTTCCCGCATTGGCGCGGCCCCAGCAAAGCCACAACCGGAGAACGTCGCAAAGCCGTTTCAACGCGATTCTGATACTCATTGCGAGGAATCATGGTTGCAATCTATCCTTGAATATTCGGATTGTCAATCCGAATATTCAAGGATCTTTGCAACTATTCAGGAGCCGGAATTCTGTCTTCTGACTAATTGTGAGCTGTGAAATTTATGCAATACCAAACACAGTCAGAATACCGAAGAGCGCATTCGGCAGGCAAATGATGAAGGCCGGCGGGGCCAGATGGAACAGATCAATCAACAACTTGGTGATTGCCGGCGAAAACGGAAACTGGGCCGTACGCCCCATCAACTCCATCCACTGGGTAAAAACTACCCAGCCGCTCACCGGACGGTGGCAGATATCAAAAAAGAGCATGGTGTCAGCGCGAAACGAGGAAACACCCAGATGATAAAGGCGAAAGCCCGCGGCTAAAGCGATAACACCGATCAACGCAACGATCCACCATTTTGTCCTGACGGCGAGCGTGCTCACATGTTTTTTCAATGACCATCTGTTATTATTGATTGAACGAAGGCAAATTTATCTTGGATTTATACTCATTTTAACCGAAAACCTGTCCAATGGATGGGGGGGGGGGCTCACAGTATATTTGATTAATTTACTTCACTCATCTTTGACTGACAACAGATATCGCTTCATGCTTCAATACCATCTCCTTATTAATCTTGAACGTAGATGATCTTACCGCCCTGAGGCTCGAACGTGAACGGGGTTTCCTTAAGACCCAAAAGAGCTTTGCGCACATTGGCCTGATGCTCTTTCTCGCAATAGAACAGAAGGAATCCCCCGCCGCCAGCTCCCAGAAGCTTTCCTCCGACTGCCCCAGCTTCCAACGCTTTCTGATAATACCCGTTGATCTCAGGATTGCTGATGCCGCCCGCAAGGTCTTTCTTTAAGAGCCAGCCCTCATGCAGGATCTCCCCGAATCCGTGTAGGTCATTCGTTTGAAGTTTCTTGAGAAGCTTATGAGACAATGCAACAATATCATCCAGACGAGCCATATTCTTCTCCGTGTTCTCACCCTGTTCTTTGAGGATTGTCGAAGATACCCGTGTTGTGCCTGTATAAAAAAGCAGGAGCTTATCATTCAGGATTTTCTTTGTCTCGCTGGAAAAAATGACCGGATCAACAAAAACGCTCTCATCACTGTTGAACTTGATATACTGGAACCCTCCGTAAGCTGCGATATATTGATCCTGCTTGCCGATCGGATTCTTCAATATCCCAATCTCGATCTCACAGGCCTCACGGGCCAACTGGTCTGCTGAGACATGCCTTCCCTGATACGCATGCAGCGCATTAAGAACACCTACCGCCAAGCTGCTCGATGATCCAAGGCCAATGCCCGCCGATCCCAATGGAACATCCCCCATATAAACGACCTCGATCCCCTTCTTGACCCCTACCATCTTCAAGGCCTCACGGATAATGTTATGTTCGACTTCATCCGTTGATCCGACAAGCTCGGTCTTGGAATAGCTGACGCGCACGAGGTCATCGAACTTCTTGTTCACGGTAATGTATATGTATTTATCGATCGCTGTTGAAACAACGGAGCCTGTTTTCTGCCTGTAATAGGCCGGCAGATCTGATCCGCCCCCGGCAAAACTCATCCGCAACGGAGTTCGCGAAATAATCATCGTTCACCTCCCCATGAATGAATGCATTCTTGAAGACCCTGCTCAAGGCTGACACCTGCCCGCCACCCTAATATCTTCTCGGTCTTGGACATATCGGCCCAAAATTCAGCGGTCGGAGCCGCTGTTGAAGCGCGCAACTGTTGAGCATATTCCGGCTTCCTCCCCATCGACCGCTCCAGTATCTCACACACCTTCCAGACAGGACAAGCCCAACCAGTCCCCACATTATAAATCCCTGTCAGAACATCTTTCTTCGCTGCCAGCAGCAGTGCCTTGGCAGCATCATCGACAAAAACAAAGTCGTTTGCATTGGCCGGAGTCTTAACAACAGGGAGATCCCCCTGCTTCAAAGACCGGATGAGCGTCGGGATCAGGGACTCTGACCGCTGGCCAGGGCCATAGACATAAAATAACCGCATCCAGACGAATGACAACTGGTATTTTGCGGCAAGCATGAGCCCCATATCACACAGGGCATGTTTGGCCCAGACAAAATAGCTACTGGTCGCCACCGTATCATCTTCACGGCAGGAACCTAAGGACTTGCCGTATTCCCAACAGCTTCCCAATGCAACGATCCTGCAACATCCACATTCCTCGGCCAGGAAACGGAACAAGGCAGTTCCCTGTTCCAGGTTTTTTCGGGACGCCTCAAACCCATAATCGGGGAGACCCTGCCAGGCAAGATGGATGCACACATCCGGATTAATCTCCGCCAGCCTGGCGGAAAAAGAGCTTAAGTCCGCGAGGTCACCCAAAACCACCTTGACACCGCTTCCCAGTGAACCCAAACTTGGAAGGCACAGGGCGTAAATCTCATCCGCCGGATCAATGAACTTCTCCAACCGGCGACCGATAAACCCTGTGACGCCTGTAATCAGTACTTTCATCGTATCCCCGTCAACACTCCAACCCTTTTTCCTTCACTACGAATTCCGAAAAGCTCATGGCCCCGACATCCTTGTCCGAAATGATCGGCGCCCCTTCCAACGGCCAAGGAATCCCAAGGTCCCTGTCGGCCCAGTTAATGGTCCCGGCGCTTTGCGGATGATAGGCTGTGTCCATTTTGTACAACAAAGAACAATCCGGGGTCATCGTGCACATGCCCAGCGCCAAACCTTTCGGCACATACAAGAGCTCAGGATCGGACGCGACGAGGGTCACGCCGTCCCATGAACCAAAAGTCGGCGCCCCCTTGCGCAAATCGACAAAAGCCATGAACGCCTTTCCATGGGCAATACGGACCAGCTTTGTTTCTGCATAAGGAGGACGCTGAAAATGCAAACCCCTCACCGTGCCCTTTTGGGCCGAAAAGGAGTGGCTTTCCTGGATCCAGTCCACGGGCAGTCCCTGGGGCGCAAAAAACTCCTTATCATAAGTCCGCGTGAAGAATCCTCGGTTGTCACGATGGATATCCAATCGTATCCTGAAAGCGCCGGGAACCTTTAACGCGATCTTTTCCACGGACAGGATCTTCCTTTCATTCTACCAAGAATGGCGTTTTCGGGAACGGGACAAGGTACGGCCCCGCATATCCCGAACCACGGCATTCGCGCATAATCTCATCCTTGAAATTCCAGGCAATGATAAAAACAAGATCCGGCTTGAGCGCCAAGCCCTTATCTCTGGAAATGATGGGGATATTGGAACCCGCCGTCCATCGTTCCTGTTTAAGCCCATTATTATCAATGATGGCTGCAATCTCCTTGGTGCTCAACCCGCAAAAATTCAAATATGTCGAACTGCGCGCTGATGCGCCGAACCCCACGACGGTCTTCCCTTTAAACTCACGAAGGATCTCGATTGTTCTCGTTTTATGTTCCTGGCTCCTCAGGGCAAAATCCTTCCAGCCAGCGACGGTATTTGTTCCTGCCTTGTCTTCAGCCGCAAAGGCTTCCGTATACGACCCATTAACAGGACATTGCGTCTTGGAAAAATAAATAACATTCGACCCACCACTGATCGGGCTGACATCCATATGAAATGGGTACAAGCCAAAACGGCCCAGAAACGCTGTCATGGACCGGGTCGTGAAATAACACAGATGCTCATGATAAATCGAATCATAATGCAGTTCACGTGCAATAATGCCACCGTCATGAAATTCGATAATCCCCACCCCGTCATCCGCCAGGACATCAGAAATCCCGAGAATGACATCATGGAGCTCGCTCACGTGCGGGATGACATTGCGCGCCATCACAACCCTGGCTCTGCCATGTTGGGCGACCACATCAGCCGCGGTTTCTCGGTTCCAATAAGCGCATAACGTCCGAACACCCGCTTCCTCTGCGATCTTGGCGATATTTTTTGCCGGCTCAATACCCAGTACGGAATGCCCCGCGTCAACAAAGGACTTTAGAATCGTGCCGTCGTTGGAGGCGATCTCGACGACGAGGTCTCCCACCTTCAAACCCGTGCGTTTCACCGTGCGATCGAAGAAGACCTTTGCGTAATCCCGCGCTGCCAAAGACGTCCCCGTGACCCAAACGTACGAATCAAATAGTAGTTCTTTGCGGACCGTGTCCTTGAGCTGAAATAAGCCACAATCCAAACAAAAGGCTGTCCGCAACGGATAACGTCGAGCCTGCTCTATTGCCGAACCCAACAGCGCATTGGCCAGCGGTTGTGGTCCAAGATCAAGAATACCCACAAGTTTCGCCGAAGAACAAGAACGGCATTCTTTGATCGTTTCAAACTCGGCGTGCTTCATCTTTTCCCTTTATCCACCCATGAAAGGTCCGGACCCAGCAATCCTTCCGACCGCAGGTGATGGATCTGCTTCAGCCGGATGCACATCCGGCCTCGGAAATGCTCTTCTGTAAAATTGATCCTCTTGAACAGGTCAGTGAGATCTTTCCCTCCCCGATCAAGGCCCCATTCGGGCTTGAAATGATCTTTGAGAACGGTGAAGATCTTCTTGAAGCTCACGCGATACGTCCTCGAATCATTGCCATGTTCGCCGGTAAAAACAAGCGAGCTGCCCGGGACCGCGCGTTGAGCGGCTTCGGCCAGATCGCGCACCATGAAATTCCCGTTCGGGATCCCGACATTGAATGCCTGGCCGGAAACAATATCCAGCGGGGCTTCAAGTCCGGCAATGTAAGCATTCGAAACATCGTGCACATGGACAACAGGACGCCATGGAGTTCCATCGCTTTTGATCTCTATTTTGCCCGTAGTATAAGCACAGGCAACAAGGTTGTTGTAAACGATATCACAACGTAATCGCGGACTGGCCCCGAACACCGTGGACGGGCGGAAACAGATCACGTGAAAATTCTTGTCCGCCATCTTCCTCAGTTCGCACTCGGCATCCCATTTCGTACGGGCGTATGCCGTCAAAGGCTGCTTTGCGCTGTTGTCCTCTTCGATCTCAGCATCCAACCTGGAAATGCCATACATGCTCTGTGAGGACGAATAGATGAACCGCTTCACGCCAGCCTTCTTGGCCGCTTTTCCCGCGAGGACCGTTCCACCAAGGTTGATCTCTTCAGTCAATCCAGGCGTGAGCTCACCCAACGGATCATTGGAAAGCGCCGCGAGATGGATAAGGGCGTCACATCCTTTCATATCGGTTGCCTTGATATCCCGGATATCTTTGGATATCTGGACGATCGATGGGTTATGAGGATACAAAAGGCAATCCTTGTAATAACCCACATCCAATCCAACGACCTCATACCCCTTCGCAAAAAGCATATCCACAAGGACGCTGCCGATATACCCCTGATTTCCCGTAACCAGCACCTTCATATCAGACCTTCCTGCTTCCTATTTGATAGATACCAACAGTAATGTCTAATGGGCCGTTTCCATGATATAATATTCTTTGCTGTCGACCAAGAAATTAAGATCGTCGGGCTTGTTTAAGAGATATCCCGGTCCAATATTTTTTCCCTAGCCACCCTACGGATCACCACACATATCCCGTCAAAATAGTCTATAAAGATCATCTTATATCTTTCTGCTCAAGCTTCTGGAACCCCTTCGACAGGGTCACGGCCTCAAAATTTCTTAAACTATCGAGCGAGGTGATAAAATAATATTGCTCATCTGTCATGAATGCGCCGAGCCGCCCTTCTGCCGCCAGCTGCGCTAGGATCTTCTTCTCAAAAGAAATATTCCCTGTCTCCGAGACATCCAGAACTTTCTTCTCGACAATAAAAAACCCGATATCGATACCATTCAATCCCGGCGCGCGCCGGGTCTTGTCATACGCCCCAACCCTGCCGGAGGCATCAACAATGACATTGTTCTCATGACCGTATTCGCCTGTCCCCTTCTTATTGCTAAAGACGGTTGTTGTAACGGGAAGGCCTAACCTCTCATAATTTGCGGTCATTTTCTCCATAGGTATTGGCCAATAATTGTCGCCATACAACAGCAGAAACCGGTCGCTTAGCTTCTCATACGCATTCAGCAGGCGGCGTCCCGTAAGGTCTTCTTCCGTGCCCACGGAATACTCGATTTGGACACCGCAGGCCAGACAATCCCCGTAATACGCCATGATCTTCTCGGCCTTATAACCGACAAGAAAAAGCACCCGCATAATCCCGGCATCCACCAGAGACCGCAGCAGATAATCCGTAAAAGGAACGCCATGCACGGGGGCCATGGGCTTGGGTAATTCATCCGTTAACGGCCGCAGGCGTTCCCCCCGACCTCCCGCCAATATGACAGCCTTTTCTATCTTTCCCATCTGCCGCCTTCAACTCAGAGCGCATCACGCTTAAATCGATTGCGATTCCTGTAACCACAGGACTTCTGGATCAACTGCTGAAAACAGCCGTTAAGCCCTTCCGCGGCCACACTGCTCAGGTTGTAGCGGAATGTATCCATGTTCGCCATCCCGGTTCACGGCGTGGAGGCCGTCCTCCTCTCGCGCCAGCGTCTCCGCAAGGCCAGGTATATAAAGAAAAGTCTCTTTTCGATTAGCGTCAACGCGAAGTGAACGGTCATCCACGCGACTTCAATCGGGATCAGATGCACACCGTGTTTGGCCGCCGTCATCAGCATGTAGCGCCTCGCCATTGGCGCGTATCGCACCGTCTCATTGGCCCCATGATACCGGTTGCCGATCAACAAATCCGGGATATGGTAGATTGGCGCCTCCCGACAGATCGCTATCGAAAGGTCAATGTCCGAGGTGTAGCAGATCGTCTGATCATAACACTGCCCCCGCATGGATGAAGTGCGGATCAGCAGGGGAATGCCGAACCAGTTCCGAGTGGTCTTGAAGCACTGCATGGCGATCGACCGGGAATCCGCCAAGCCAGAGCGCCCGAATCGCCTGACGGCCACGATCCGGTCCTCCTCGTCAATGTAGGCAAGATCGCAGTAGACTGACGGCACCTCCGGGTGGGACTCCATAATGGCGAAGGCCAGCGCCAATGCCTCCTTGTGGAACAATATGTCGTCACTGCACAGCATCATATAATAGGGCGTACGGACTTGTTCCAGACATCGGTTGGCATTGGCAACGAAGCCGCCGTTTCGCGCGTTTTCAATCATTACAAGCCGTTTATCGCCACAGAAAGACCGAACGACGTCACGCGTGCGGTCCGTCGAGGCGTTGTCGGAAACCACAATCTGTAGATCGGCGAACGACTGGGAAAGCACTGACTCGATCGCCTTCCCAACGAACCGTTCCTGATTATAGACGGGAATCAGAATTGTAATAGCCGGCTTCATCCGTCGGACTTTTAGGTACTTTTCGTGAAGCGCTGCACGCACATTTGCCCATGACAATCAATCCGTGCACACTCTATATGACGCGTCTGCGGATTGACAGCAAAATCCGCCTCCATAAGCAATGGCGATCAGCCATTGAGGGTTTCGACGACACAGGGCCAAAATACGACCGAATCGTCCCGCGATTCCTTCCCATGTATACCTGATGGAATTTGCCAAGGCCATCCCAAGCTTGACATTCATCGGTCCGTTTTATATGACTCGGACGAATAGAGCGTGATGATCTCGGAAATATCGAACAACTGATCCAGAACGGAATCGAGACTCATATCGAGCCGGTCCTTGGCCGCGGTTCTTTGAAGCATGAAGGAGGGTCAGGGCCAGCACACAATAGAAGGCATGCACAGGTAGCGGCCTCATCAGGCACTGGACAAACGAACACCTCCGAAGGTATATTCCGTCGAGATTGAGTTGCGCCCGCCCCCGACCACCCACAATGGACGGAGAGGAAAGGCAAATAAAAAGGTGGAACAACGAGCAACCATTAGCGTATCCTGCAATCGGAACTGTCCAACCAACGGGGAGAAGCTCTCGAACAATACATAACTATGAAACGCGGGACAGCCTGAACAGAGGATCACCCGTACGAAAGCCGCTGCGGCGAAGGGTTGCCCCATAAGGAGATGGTCATGACGGCCCTGTGTCCGCTGTGCGGTTCTGCGCGGCATGAACAGATATACCACCAGAAGGCTCTGCCGCTTGTCAGCAACACCGTGTACGGAACGGCATCCGAAGCCATTGCATGCGCCAAAGAACCTGTTATCCTGCATCTCTGCCGGCAGTGCGGCCTTGTGTTCAACCCCTCCTTTGATTCGAGCAAGATCGCTTACGATACGCACTACGACAACCGCCGGGATTCTTCTCCGCGGTACCGGCGCTATCTGGACGAATTGACGACGACCCTCAAGAATGCGTATGGGCTGACAAGAAAAAATGTTCTCGAGGTGGGATGCGGCCAGGGGGACTTTTTGCGTCTATTTACACAGGTGAGCGAATCAAGCGGAGCGGGGTATGACCCTGCGTATCAGGGACCTGAACAGTTCGGGGCAACATCTTTCGTGCGCGCCCCATTTGTTCCGGGCCGGCAAACGACGCCCTACAACACCTTGATCCTTCGCCACGTTCTGGAGCACATTGAACAACCAGGGCTGTTTGTTCAAGCTGCTCTTGACAGCCTGGTTACGGCGGATGATGTTAGTGTCGTTGTCGAAGTTCCCTGTTTTGCCTGGATCCTTGACGCTGGCGCCTATTGGGATATTGCATACGAGCACTGCAATTACTTTACCAGGGAATCCTTGTCTTTCCTCTTCGACCAAGCGGGGATAGAGGTTATGGATGTACAGAATGTCTTCGAAGGCCAGTACTTGCTCGCCGTCGGCAAGGCTCGCCAACGATCCCGACTGCCGCACGCTTTTTGTCAGCGTCCCGTCCCGCAGAAGGAATTCGAACATGCTCTATGCCCGAAGCTCAGGACCTTTGAACAAAAACGTGCGTCGATTACCCATCAGCTGGGGCAGTTCGATCAGTTTACCATCTGGGGAGTAGCCGGAAAGGGAGTTACCTTTGTGAATCTGCTCGATCAAGATCAGCTGGACAAAATCCCCTTTTTGATCGATATGAATCCGAACAAGCAGAGAAAATACTGCCCCGGCACGGACAAGCTGATTGTCCCACCCTCCGTCTTGGCCGGCGAAACGCAAGTACGCGTCATCCTTTTGATGAACCCCATCTATTATGACGAGATAACGGAACAAACGAACACGTTTGGTAATACGTACCACCTGTTGGTTCCTTGAAGGAGATGACCATGCGCGACGACATTTCACCCCTGCGAAAATATGTTGCTGTTAATAAAGATAAAGACGAGCTGGCTTTACAGACGCAAGCTCGACAATGGATATGTCTCGCTCATCAGAACAAATTATCCTATGAAATTGACTGGCTGGGTGTTCCAATTATTCAGACACCGGAAGACATGGTCTTGATGCAGGAACTTCTCTACACCGTGAGACCGGATATCCTCATCGAAACGGGAATCGCCCACGGCGGGTCCCTCATCTACTATGCCTCGCTGTTTGAACTCATCGGAAAGGGCTTGGTCATTGGCATTGACAGGGAAATCAGGCCAAATAACCGCGCAGTGATAGACGCTCATGCCATGAGAAAGCGAATCGTGATGATCGAGGGAGATTCCGTTTCTGACGAGACGCTGATAGCCGTGCGAGACCTGGTCCCCGAGGGCAAACGCACGGTTGTTTGTCTCGACGCCGATCACACGAAACAACACGTCCTCCGCGAACTTGATCGGTACCATCATTTCGTGGATATCGGGTCGTACCTAGTTGTGTTTGATACGTGCAGTTCCATGTTGGCGGAGCATGGGGTCGTCGGTCCCGAATGGCGCCATAATGGCCCGAAAGAGGCCGTCGCCGAGTTCCTCAATCTCCACAAAACCTTTGCGGTGGATACTTCCTACGATAAATTGTATGTATCCCATAATCAAGGCGGTTTTCTCAAGCGTATCGCCTGAGCGACGCGCTTGATGGCTGCAAACCTGGTGCCCTACTCGTGCCAACTATACTGCTACTGGTTATCCCAAATTATTCGATCAAAATGCTAGAAGAAGATGCCGCCCTTGCTCGCGGCGGCCAAGGTGATTTCACCAAGAGCGTTGACTGGGGGATATCCGTTCCCATCGGGATCTTGTATATTGCGGCAAACCTCCGGGCGCATGGCCATGAAGTGCGCATTCTTGATTTGCACAGAGCTTTTAAGCAATGCCGCGATAATGGCTATTTTGCCACCCACACGTTGCCATCTTTCTTTGAGGAATTCTTTGATGAAACGGTGCGGGACATGTTGCCGGATATTCTCGGATTGAGTTGTCTGTTCAACGTTTCGTCAAGCACGGCTCTTCATCTTGCGCAGCGCTGCCAACAGTTCTTTCCATCAGTGGCCGTGGTCATGGGAGGACATTACCCTACCAGTGAGTATCCCGCTCTGGTCCGTGATGGTAGCGCTAACTATATTCTCCTTGGAGAGGCGGAAGAGTCGTTCGCTCTTTTATGCGATCACTTTACCGATCCCGACCGCGACGCTCTTCTCGCGGCCTCTCCGGGCATTGTTCAGGCAAAGGCGCTTTCTGCTTATGACCACAGGGCGGTAGTGGTTCAGGACCTAGACGCATTACCCATGCCTGATCTGGACATGTTGCCACACCGGGATGAGTATCTTCTTGCTTCGTTACATGCCGAACGGGTCGGGGTAGCGTTGGCTGGAAAGACGATCAAGGCAGCGCCTCTTTTTACCACCCGCGGATGCCCGATGCACTGTACATTTTGCGCTTCATTCGCTGTCCATGGCAGGAAAGTCAGGGCGCATTCCATAGACTACCTGATGAGATGCATCAACGTTCTGGTGGCTCGATACGGGGTCAACCATCTGCTGATTGAAGACGATATGTTCAACTATTCCATATCGCGTTCATGTGCCTTTTGCGACGCTGTTTACAAAAGGTACGGAAACCATTTCACGATCGAGTTCCCCAACGGGTTCGCAATATGGAATCTTAACAATGAACTGGCCGCCAAGCTCAAGAAGATCGGTCTGTCTTCGGTAACGGTGGGAGTCGAGAGCGGCAGCCCTTATGTCCAGAAGCATATTTTGAAGAAGAATCTCAACTTGACACGCGTACGCGAAAACATACGTCTTTTTCAGGCCCATGGAATCGGGGTACGCGCCTTTTTTATCGTCGGCTTTGTCGGCGAGACACTTAAAATGATGGAGGAGACGGTGCAGTTTGCTCTGAGTCTGAATATCGACTGGGCTGAGGTCAAGATATTCACTCCGCTGGTCGGCAGCGAGATGTATGCGTGCGCGCATGATAAGGGGTATCTGATCGGCGACATGAGCGAGCACGTGTATGGTCGCTGTTGCGTTAAGACCCCTGAGTTTTCGCCTGAAGAGGTCAAACAGGTCCAGTATGACGCCAATATCAGGATTAATTTTCTTAACAACCTTTTTTTGAGAGAAAAGCGTTTCATGGAAGCAGAGAAAGTATTCAAGGGGCTTTTGGCTCGATTTCCAGGACATGTCTTTGCCCAGTGGGGTTTGGAACAGGCTCTGGCTGGTCAGGGAAAAGAGAAACAGGCGCAGGAGGCACACGACGATATGCTGGGGATGGCAGACCGTTCCACGCTCGTAGCAGAGTTGCTGAAGAAGTATGGCATCTTGCGCTCAGATTAGTCTGACGACCATGCGTTAAGCCACGGTCTCAGGAAAACTGACATGATCTTAGCCAACGAAAAGAGTCAGGCAACCATTATCAAAATGTTCATGCGTGGCTTAAGACCCACACATATCTAGAGCCTGTCCCACGGGGGAATAAATTTAGATACCCCCTGGGCGATCAATACCCCAACAGATAACATTTTCCGGCCGGGTAATTCCAATTTCACATATCGCCGCTAAAACTCCCGCAAAAC
>Ga0180015_1000094_pt1 | contig 24441 bp, 21 predicted proteins | sample KR13_S2_MetaG_FD_116508 | JGI IMG/M metagenome (GOLD analysis project Ga0180015, IMG submission 116508) | Groundwater microbial communities from the Olkiluoto Island deep subsurface site, Finland - KR13_S2_MetaG | ecosystem: Environmental > Aquatic > Deep subsurface > Groundwater | place...
ATTATTATTTTTAACACAAGCACTGTTGTCGCGACAAAAATTCGGCACATCTACATACCATGTATTTAAAAATCCGTCTAACTTATAATGATATTTATTTTCCACCTTATTTGGTCTAACGAATGGCGACCACTGCCCCCAAAAACCATGCACATTCTTATCATTCGCCTCCATCTGCCATTGCGCATGATAACCCTCATTCATGGTGATAAAAAATGGCTGTGTTGCGGATTTTATATAAATCAACTTTTTAACTTGATTCACTGATTCATAACCAATACTCTTCGGATAATTAGTTTTTTTTATAGCATCACTCAATAAATAAAGATTCTCATTAACAAAAATGTATCTGTTGTCTTTTTTTTCATTGCCGAGAAGAATCACCCCGCCATTGACAAACTCATCAACTCTTACGAAGTTCTCAAAATTATAACTTTTGTCAAAAACCAACAAATAATCAAAATTCCTTAACGCCACCTTACTGACATTACTTGATGAAACTGACTTAACCTGGACATTATCCGAGCTTAATATTTGTTTCAGCTCTAAATAAGCATCTTTGTTATTTTTTGAAAAACTCTGATATCTTTCACCCTCAATAACTAAGAAACTTTTTTTATAAAACTCGTCACTTAAAAGTCTGCTGAAATTTTCAACATGTCTTGGTATTAATAACTTTCTGGTCACGTCAAAGCATACATAGAAGTTAATAAAAACCATCAATACGATAATTATGATGACGTACCCCCTGTAAAACTTCTTGCTCTGGCTGTATATAAAACTGGATGCAATTGCCAACATCGACGAAATTAGCATCGGCTCGTATAATTGCCACTTCAATGGTGACCGAAACGACCATCCGCCGGGCAAAGATATAATTTTTTTAATAATCCAATCAATATGTAAGAATGTTCCAGTTGATAAAAGAACTAGCAATAAAAAAAATAGAAGTGACATTACAAATACTACCCGATGTTGCTGATTGCTTTTTTTATTCGCCAACAAAAATGGAGAAAAAATCACGATATACAAAAAAAAGATTGAAAAAAAATACAAACCAGCAGTGTGCTGACTAAAAAAATCAAAGTCTTTAAATACATTTTTTGTCAATGAAAGAGAAGTTAGGATATTGTCAGCATTGGCAATATCAACCAACTCGAAATAATTAATCTCCTCGCCGCTAACAACATTCAAAATCGCCCCTTTGTCAATCGTGCCAACTGATATTAGCGGGATAAGAAAATAAAAATTCAGGCAAATTCCGACAAAAACGAAAAGAAAAAACTTTTTTATATTTTTAAACAAAAAATCCACATTTCTCATTAGTAGAAAAATAAAATAAACGCCACCAACGAGAATATTAACGATAAATGTGAACGGATGTATAAAAGAGGCATTGAGGACAAAAAAAGAAAGCAATAAGAATCTAAAATCTTTTTTCGCGTAAAAATTTCTAATTAATGTTAATATCAATGGCAACAAAGACGCCGCAAGCACGAGCCCCATCTTGGCGCTATTGCCCAAAAAAATTGGATTAAACACAAAGAATAACGAAGATATAACAATCACCGACTTTCTTTTAATATCCAAAAAAGAGCTTAAAAAATAATAAAACGAAAAGAAGCCAACGACCAAACAAAAAATAATATAAAAATAGGAAACAACAATATTGTTAGACGAATAGAAAACTAGTAAATTAGGTATTCTAATGAGCAGCCTAATAATACTATCCAAATTTAAAGCACTCTTGTTAAAAGACCACAGAAAAAAATGCTCATTGAAATAATCAACAAACTCAAATGGAAAAACGAAGTCGCCATTGGATAAAAAACTATTATAGTTCATATTAATAATTATCAACAAAACTTTGCAAATCTTGAAGGGTTAGTTGGTTAATGTTGTAGTATTTTTTAACATTCAAAATCTTAAAAAGCTCAAAATTTTTATTATCATAGCCAACTGGCAAGAATTTTACACCAGCCAAGTGTGCCACAAGTTGCCCATGAAACTGCGGGGAAATGATCAGCAAATCATCTCTGTGTTTCTTAAAAAAATAATATAAAGCCACAGGGTTGTATTCATAATCAGCAATAAAAACATTATGGCACTCGTTTCTTATTTCATTCATCGCAACAATTCCGTCCTCATAAACACTACCAGCCTCCAACAACATCAAAACAAAATACAGACCATTATTTTTTTTAATCAACTCTTTAATTAGTTTCTGATATTTATTTTGATGTTTTTTTTGAAATCTTCTGATTGTTATAAATACTGTCTTGCTGTTTATATTAAATTTATTTTCCAATTTCAATAAATCATCAGTATAATCATCCCTGCTAAGACCTGGTAATAAGAAAGCGATATCTTGATCGAGATATGTCTCTCGACAAATGTTCTTAAAATTGTTAAACGTCTCTGCGTCCCTTGCAATAATTAAATTACTAGACTTTCCAACCAGAAAAGCTGCCAAATTACCAATCCGCGTTGTTGATTTATAGTATCCAATACCAACCAAGTACACCTTTTTCAGAAAAATAGATCGAGCAAAAAAAATCAATAAACTCAAGACAAAAACATTTCGATTAAAGTCCAGGCCCCAAATTCCGCCCCCACCAATAACAATGTTTCTCGATTTTACAAACTCATAAATAAAATTCAATTTAGACCGAATGTCGACCACTTTAATTCCTTCGACTCTTTTATGGTAATTATCAAAAGACACATACGACAAATACATAACCTTCACATCTTTAAAATTACCTTTTTTCAAGAAATGCAAAAGAACCTCTAACAGCAATTCATCGCCAAAATTACCACCGCCATAATAACCAATCAGCAGCGAATTGTCCAAATTTGTATTTTTTAAGAATTCTTCAATTTTCATTTTAAAATTATCAATAAATGTCTAGTCGATGCACTGATTTAGTCGCTCGCAATTTTCAATTAATTCATACATAGTCTTAACCTCTATTTTACCCTCGTTTCTTTTCTGGGCAACATACTCAATCACGCGCTGAAAGTTTTCGGGAGAATAGTCCAAAACGGTTCCGCTGCCAATCTTATGAAAATTCAAATGAACATATTGTTTATCTTCAATAGCCTTATCAACCCAACCAATAATCGCTTCTGGCTTGTTAGCAAAAGCCCCGCTTCTAGAAATATGATATCTATCAAAAGGAATGTTATTGATACCTTTTTGACTATCAGTACTGGAATGAATATATGGCCTTATCAAATCAAGCTCACGATCGTTGATAGAATTTTGTGGCGGACAAAACTCGTCAGCGCCTTTAGTCCACCCGTTAGAAATAAGCAACAACCTCTCACCTTTTACCAGATTAACAACTTCTACATCTGATCTTCCAGTCAAATTCCAGTGCAACTTTGTGTGATTTGAGATACTCCAACCACTATCATACATTTCCTGCAATTGCTCTTTTGTCATTTTCCCAGGCTGCCCAATAAAACCACCGATGTTATAATTAGTGCCTTTTAGTCCAAGGGCCTTCATTCTCTTAAAAGCTTCGTTATAAATAGAAACATCATCGTCATCAAAAACAATTGTTACAATTGCCTTTTTAGATGACTCTATTTTGGCCTTTCGCCAAAAATAACCACCGGTGGCTACGCCTATAGCCAGCGCAAAAATCATCACAGTAATTAAAAGTGTCCTTTTTTTGAATGTTATTTTTATTGTTTTCATTATAAAATTATTTTATTAAATTAATATACTCAATGAAATCCCGATAACTTTTCTCAAAATTTATCTCCTTGCTCCACTTCAAACCATTCAACCGCAGTTGCTGATATTTAATTTTATCACTTAATATCTCAACAACGCTTGCCGCCATATCAACCGAATTATTCTCATCACAAATCATCCCTGTCTCATCATACTTCACACAATCCCGCAAACCATCGACGTCATAGACTACCGCAGGTATACCTTGACTATTCGCCTCAGTCACAATCAGTCCCCAACCCTCTTTCACCGAGGTCACACAAATAACGTGTGATTTTTGCATCAATTCAATCTTTTTTTCCAAACTCACCTTTCCTAAATATTTAATCGAATCGCGATGAGGACTAGTTGTGATCTTGTTTAAAACTTTTTGCCCATATTTATTATCAGCCGAACCGGCAATTACTAATTCCAAATCAGAAATTTTTTGTTTAGCAATCTCAAAGGCTTTAACAATGTCCAAAGTTCGCTTCATGGAACGCAACGCTCCAAAGGCAAGTATGGTTGGCTTGGGAAATTTCACGATACTATCCAGATTTTCTATCGGTTTAATTTCTATGCCCTCACTAATAATCTCAATGTTTTCTTTTTTAAAACCAAATCGTAATAAATCATTCTTTGTGCTTTCGGAAACGGTAATCACTCGCCGGTCACGCAATAGCCATAAATAAATCGGTTCCAGTAAATAACCAATCAAGCTTAATGGAAAAAACATTTCATAGAACCAGATTTGGCGGCACAGTTGATGCACGAACAAGATATTTCGCTCGCGGACATAGAATTTCGCCATAAACGGAATCGTATTCACCTCATCAATTACTACATCTGCCCAGCCTTGGAAATTTCGGCGATAATATCGCCACGCTGCGAAATAGACTGTCCATCTATTCCCTAGCCTAACAATTTTATAACCGTCAATAATTTCCTCTGGCAAACACTTATCAAAACCGGCTACTAAAAAAATCACCTCATGTCCATCACCAGCCAAGCGCTTTGCCAATTCGTCATTAACAATCTCAGCCCCGCCAGCCAAAGGATTTTTTTTGTCTTTCCAAGTAAACCACAGTATCTTCATCTTATTTAAAATTATTATTTCTAACTACATACATCGGTCGCCCCATCACCTCGCTTTGAATATTACCAATATACAAAGCAATCAATCCAAGACAAGCCAGGATGATGCCAACCAAAAACAAAATAATCAACGCCAAAATAGCCGTGCCGGAAAAATGAAAGCCCAGAGGATCGCTCAAAACATATTTATTCAAAAACACAAAAAGCCCCAAAGGACCTGAGGTTAAAATAATGGCAATTCCTAAATAACCGGCAAATCGTAAGGGAAACAAACTGTGGGTTACAAAAGTCGAAGTGGATAATTTAAATAGTTTTACAAAATTATAAGAAGCTTCACCATTAGTTCTTTCATTAGCCTCGAAATAAATAAAATCAGTTTTAAAACCCAGCCAATCCAAAAGACCGCGAGTAATTCGATTGTGTTCGCTAAATTTATTAAATTCATTAATAATTTTACGGTCGATTAGACGAAAGTCAGTCGAATTGCGAATCATTTTCGTTTCACCAATCAGATTCATAAACTTATTAAACACAATCGAACCGATTTTCTTAACGAAACCTTCGCCATTATTTTTCTTGCGAATTCCAATCACCGTTTCCGCCCCCGCTTCCCATTTTTGTAAAAATTCCGGAATCAATTCCACTGGATGTTGCAAGTCAGCATCAATCATAATCGCCGCCGCACCCTTGGCGCTGTGAATCCCAGCCGAGGTCGCCATCTCCTTGCCGAAGTTTCTCGAGAAATCAATAAACTTAACTGCCTTATCCTTCGCGACTAAAATATCAATCTCGGCCTGCGTATTATCACGACTACCATCATTCACAAAAATAATCTCACAGCGATATTTACTGCCCTTGAAAATATATTTGATTTCACGATAAATAATCGGCACATTCTGTGCTTCGTTATAAACCGGGATGATGATGGAAATCAGTTTAGCCATATTATTTTTCTTCTTTGCGAATCTCGACGTAGAGCAGAGACAAAAGCGCAGTTAAAACGAAAACTCCTCCGAAAATAAAATTATTTATAACACTCATGATCGTGTCGTGATTAAATAATGTCAAAATTAACACAAACAACGGCGCGAGAAGAGATGGGAATATTATTTGCTTATTTCTCAAAGCGAAGAAATATACAAATATCAGATTAACGATTGACGCTAAAAAGGATAAAATTCCTAATTTAAACAAATATTTGCTAAATAAAAGATACTTGCTGCCAATAAGTAATCCCACGACCATATCATAAAACAGGTAAAATGTCAATAAAGTTGCTCCGCCTAACCCGATGGTTAATAATAAACCCTTGGATAATGTTTTCAAATTGTCCTTCTTGCTTTTATCAATTTTTACTGCCGACAAAAGCACCATAGAAATAGACGCCGTTAAAAAGAAAATAATTCGCCCAACAGTGGCAATGCCACTATACAAACCTGCCTCATTGGCGCTAAAAAAATATTTTACCAATACGACGTCAAAGGTGTATAAAAAAGTGACCGCAAAAGAGCTTATCAAGATTGATAAGCCATACCATAATTCTTTTTTAATCCGACCATCAATTTGAATGTGTTTACCAGCATTCAATTTTAATTGTTGTCGCGTTTTCAAAAAAACATAATAAAATGCTAAAACCTGCGCCAACAACAAACCAAATATCGCACCAAACGACGACCAACCTATGTAAACAAAAATTACAGCAAAGATTAAGCGCCCCAAGGATACAATCGCTCCCGAAACAGAGATTTCCAAAAATTTATTCAAACCCTGCAAGACTGCCAGGCGAACATTAAAGGCCATAGACCAGGACACGATAACGGCTAAAGCGATAAAAGGCCAATCCGAGTGGAAATTTAATTCTCGTCGCAAATGCCCGCTAAATACAATCATTAAAAACGAGAATAATAATACCGCGTATAAAGATAACTTCCCAAGCATCAAAACCACCTCTTCTTGATTATCACCCTCTTCTTTATTGGCGGTAATATTCACAATTACATTCTTGATTACACCACCCAAAACACCGGTCAACATAAACAAAGAAATAATTACCTGCACTTCACCAAAGTCTGCCACATTCATCATCCGTCCTAAGACCGGATGATACAAATAGTTCAAAAAGGCTACCATTACAGAGCCAACAAATAGGACAATATTATTTTTTACAAACTCATCTCTGAGCACTCGCTTAATCATTAATTTTATATTGTCATTCTGGAAGAAGCGAAGCGATTGATAGAATCTTCCGCTGTTTAAATATTTTTAAACATTTGAAGATCCTATCGCTCCGCTCCAGGATGACAGAATTATATACTATTCTTTTATAATTATCTTTTTGATTAACTCCATATACTTCCCAAAATAAATATCAGCACTAAACCGCTTCGAATCAAGCCAGGCTTGATGGCCAATCATTGTTAAATCATTATTTTGTAAATCATCAATTTTTAACGCTAAATCATCGGTATCATTCATTCGAAACAAAAAACCGTTCTCCTTGTCTTCGATTATCTCCGGAATCCCACCCACGCGTGAAGCAATAATCACCTTGCCCATGGCCACGGCTTCCAAAATATTCATCGGCATATTTTCATACCATACTGACGGCACCACAATCGCCTTTGCCTTTCTAATTAAATTATTCAATTCATCGCCACTTTTTTCACCAACAAATTCCACCCGAGTGCCTAATTTAAAATTCTTAATCGCCAATTGAAAATCCTCTTTTTCCGGACCATCACCAGCAATTTTTAATTTCACATCATCAACATCATGCATTGCATCCAATAGAACATTCACGCCCTTCTCCTTGGACAAGCGCCCAAAATACAACAGATAATCCCCTGTCGCTTCGGCTGAACTATCAGACATCATCTCGGTAAAATTTTCAATCACTTCAATTCGCGCACCATCAACTCCAAATTCAATGAATTTATTTTTGATAAAATAACTAGGTGCAATAAACTTATCAATCTTTTCATAGGACTGCAAAACATCGCGATGTAAATACGCTTCCAGCGCGCCTAGCAAACTTTTTTCGTGGGAATTCTTAATACAACTTCCCGAAAAACAATTATAATACTTCCCGCCCTTACACTTCTCACAAATCTCACCCTTGTTAAATAGTTGATAATTCGGACAAATCACTTTGTAATCATGCAAAGTCAACACCATCGGAATCTTGTGTTTTTTCAAGGTGTGAATTATCGAGGGCGATAACTGGTGATAAATATTATGCAAATGCGCCACCTCCGGCTTTTCTTGCTTGATCAATTTTGCCAATTTACGATTCGCATCAAAGTTATATAAAAATTTAAATATATTGCTCAAAAAACTTTTAGAATAATTAATTTCTCCAATAAAAAAATCTGCATAAACACTCGGCCGATTACGTCTGTCATTCATAGAAAACTCCACCACTTCGTGTCCGTTTTGACGCAACAAATCCGAGACCGCAAAAAAATGCCGTTCACTGCCACCCTTTAAGTAAAAAAATTTGTTGATTTGTAAGATTTTCATATCTTTTTCCGTCATCCCCGTCCCCAGTCAAGCTGAGGATAAACCTCCGGCGGGGATCCAGGTACCTCGTAGATTGTTTTCAATATAAGGAGAATTAAAATTTACGAAGTGTTATTTATGATTAATATTTTTATTAAATTTGTCTCTATAATTATACATCCATCATCTGTGGCGCCTGGATTCCCGCCTTCGCGGGAATGACGAATGAATAAAATTTATTTCTCAATATCCAAAAAATCGCCCTTGCCCAATGTTTTTTAATCGCTGGACGCGCCGTACAAATCATCCACCCCTCCGTTACCGTTGCTGGCGCACTGATGATGAATTTATTTTTGATTGTCCCAATTTTATTACTAGAAATATCGCTCGGATAAACATCACAATTCGGATCAATAAAAATACTCGACTGACCAGAATAATCAGGCAAGATTCTTTTGCCTGTCTTTATATATTGAATCATGCCATAAGTATAATAAGCACGTGCCCATTTCTTCGGATTCCAGGTTTTTAGCTCCTCACCTATCAACCATTCGAGTTGTTCGATTATTTCATTCTTCTTATCAACCTTATTTTCCTGACTAAAAAAATTCTCCGACGAATGCACCAAAGACAAACTCAACTCGACACCCAGCTCGCGCGACAACTCATAAACCTTCCGTAATTCTTGATAGTTGTAATCTGCGATCGTAAAACCGATTTTAATTTTCTTTACACCCATTTTTTTCAATTCTGCAATCGTCGCCATTGACTTATTAAAACCATTTTCAATTCGGCGCACTTGATTATGTACCTCCTCCAGTCCATCAATGGAAACCGCTACACCAATCTCCGGATCAATCTTTAAGATCTTTTCCATTTGCGTCACAATTAAAGCAGTCGCAAAACCATTGGTCGAAATAATAATATTCACATCAGAACAACACTCCTTCGCTTTGCTCACAAAATCCGGCAAATCGGCACGCAAAAATGGCTCTCCACCAGAAATATTCAAATCAACCAGACTTTTCGGCAATGCCAAAAAATCCTCCGCTTGCATTGCGGGCATTTCTTTCTTTTTCCAAATACCGCACATAATGCACTGCGAATTACATTGGTAAGTAATCGCGATAACCGCATCAACTGGCTTTAATATTGACTTTTTCATACATTTATACTAAGCTATTTTATTAACCTTACAATCTAGCATAAATAATCAAAGATGTCAAATCGAACTACGCAACTAAAAATATTCCTTATTGCTAATTTATTTTTAATATTAGCCATTAATTTCATACAAATGGAGGCGGTTTTTTTGCTGTCCTTGATTCTAGTCTACTATATTCTAATTTTCACCTTCATTAACCAAAAAATCGGCTTATTCCTAATAATCCTCTTTAGGCCCTGTTTGGACATTTTTACTAGCGAACAGGTCATTTCTTTCACCAAAATACCCCTCAACATAACCTCGGTTATCGGCTCTATTAGCATAATATTAGCTATAATTTTGATATACAAAAATAAAGCCCAAAGACCGCCACTTTTTACTGTTTGGCTTCTTTTTTTGGGAATCAGTCTCGTGTCACTGATTTTTTCTTTTGATAAAATTATCAGCTTAAAAGAACTTGCCAGACTGCTTAGTATTTTCCTTATTTACCTTAGTTCTTTTTATCTCATCAAAAAAAACAAAGACTTTGTCCTATTAGTAAAGATTATTATATTTTCTGCCGTTATCCCTGGCTCTTTAGCCATCTATCAATATTTTACCAACACCGGCCTTAGCGTTCCTTTGGAAAATATATATAATCGCATCTATGGCACATTCTCGCATCCCAATCTATTCGCTTATTACCTAATCATCCCGATTACTTTATCTATTTTAATATTCCTAATCGGCAAAAAAGAAAAGATTGTTAATATTTTAATCTTATCTTTGTCCCTTTTCTTCATCCTACTTCTAGGACTAACATTTACCCGTGGCGCTTGGCTCGCCTTCATAATAATTGTTCTTATTATCGGCATCATACAATATCGGATTTTACTTTTAACCGCTTTCATCATTTTCTTCCTATCATATCTATTCATTCCACCGATACATTCTAGAATCAATGACCTACACAATGCCAAAAAAGGCAACTCTATTGAATGGCGGCAAACTCTTTGGCGCGATGCGCTAAGCTACATCAAAGACAAACCTGTCATTGGCTACGGCGTAGGCACAGCTAATAAAATTATCCTAGAGAAAAGAGGCGAACGAATGGGCTCATCTGATCCGCATAATGACTATCTAAAAATCTCAATCGAAAATGGTCTGTTGGGATTAGCTAGCTATCTCATTTTAATCATTTCTACTTTATTCTATTTAATCAAAGACTATTTCAAAACTGAACAGCTAAAACTAAAAACAGTGAATCTGACTGTGTTCGCCTTGTTCTTTGCATTAATAACAATGAGCTTTGCCGACAACATTATCCGCAACACCGCTCTACAATGGACACTTTGGTCACTCATTGGTGGCCTAATGGGCATGAATCACTTTAAAAATACCAAAAATAGAATTGAAAAAATAATTGACAAACAATAAATTTGAGCGTAAAGTGCGAGTACTTAATTCATTAACCTTAAAAAGTATGAAAAAGATCAAAATCCTCGGCTTGCTCTTTGCCAGCCTCTTTGCCTTCCCCGTCAGTGCTTACAGCTATCCAGTTGGTGACTGTAGTTGTTTCTGTCCAACAAGTGGATACAGTAATGACGTTGCTGGCAGTTATTTACCAATAAAGAATAACAATTTCTACAACCGCCTCAAGGGTCGTATCATCGTCACCCCCCAAGGCCACGGCGAAGCTTATTACGTTTCCGCCACTGAGAAAAAAGTTTATTACCTCGGCGACAATTCTCAAGCCCTGCGCGTAATGCAAGGTCTAGGTACTGGCACTAACAGCGCCACCCTCCAAAAAGTTTCCACTGGCTACGGTAAACTTACCGGCTACGATACTGACCGCGACGGTCTACCAGACAATTTCGAATCTCTCATCGGTACCAACCCCGGCACTTTCAACACCGACGGCGACCGTTACAGCGACAAAACCGAAATCGATAATAACTACGATCCAACCGTTGGCAATGGTAAAAAATTAACGATGCCAGCAAATCTAAAAGGTCGCATCTTCCTCCAAGTCGACCGCGACGGCGAAGCCTGGTATATGAATCCAGTCGATGAGAAGAAATATTGGGTGAATACGCAGGATGATATGAGCAATTTGATTAAGAAATTTGGATTGGGGGTGTCGAATTATAATTTTACTTTATTAGTGAAATAAATATAAATATCAAAAATAAAAAGAGCTCTGCGGTTTGCGCGGAGCTCTTTTGTTATATCTCGTAAAATTTATTTAATTCACTAAAATTTTTAAATTATCTTCTTCATATTTTTCAACCAAAGTGGTCAACACGTCCAATTCATCGCCCTTATTAGTTCCTAGTTTGGCACTCCATAATCCCTCAATTCTACATAGGGTATCGTGATAATCCTTTTTAGTCTTAATCAGCTGTACGTTCATATATTTTTTACATCTATTATGCTATATTCGGTTCATGTGTATAATATACGGTTTTGAATAAATATAATAAGAAGTTTGCCAATGCACTCTCCCTCGCCCCGCCGGGAGAGGGTCGGGGTGAGGGAGCATTACTTAATTTCGCCTCCTCATATTTACCGATACTGCATTGTCTTTTAAATTTAAAATTATCCAATTGTCTATCCCTAATTCTTTCCCACAATATTAGTTCGCAAGTATTTGGTTGCCGTCTTAAAATTTTACGAATATTTTTTTGTTGTGGTTAATTATATAATTTTTCCATAAAATTATCTTCGCACGCTCTACCTCACCCCGACCCTCTCCTACAGAGGAGAGGGAGGCCGACACCCATCTTTTGTGTTAATAATTTTATTTCAAGTATTTGCCCAATATAAAACTGAAAATAGCTATTAATAAATTAATTGTTATTTGATCTTTTGGTTCCGTCAGAGTCTCTCCGTGAGGACTCTGACGAGTTTAGTGCCGAGTATATTATTTTATTTCAAAACACTCTTCGACGCCCCCTCACCCCGACCCTCTCCCGCCGGGGCGAGGGAGATTACTATTACTCATTATTTATTTCTTATCCCGACAAACTCTCACAAACTCCACAAACAAAGGGTGTGGATCTAGTGGTCTGGAAATATATTCTGGATGGAATTGAGTGCCAATAAAGAATGGGTGATTGGTGATTTCGATGGCTTCGACAATCTTGCCATCTGGCGAAGTGCCGGCGATGGTTAGGCCGTTCTTTTCTAGAGTTTCGCGGTATTCGTTATTGAATTCATAACGATGACGATGACGTTCGCTAATGATATTGGTTTTGCCAAATTTCTTGGCATAAGCCTTAGCCAAGTGAGTGCCCGGTGTAATCTTACATGGCCAACCGCCAAGGCGGATAGTGCCACCGTATTGTTTCTTGGCTAATAATTCTTTTTGTTCTGGCATGATGTGAATTACTGGATATGGTGTTTTTGGATTTGCCTCTTCGGTGTTCGCGTCTTTCATTTTGCAAGCATTGCGGGCGAATTCGATTACCGCCATTTGCATGCCGTAACAAAGTCCGAAGTATGGCTTTTTGTTCACACGACAGAACTCAATCGCCTTCATTTTGCCTTCACTGCCACGACCGCCCCAACCTTGCGGAACGATAATGCCGTCGTATTTTTTCAAACTCTTAGTGCCTTGTTTTTCAATATCTTCCGCACTAATCCAATCCAATTTTGGTTTCACGTTATTAGCCGTACAAGCATGCTTAATAGCTTCGATTACAGAAATGTATGAATCAGACAAAGAGAAGTCGCCCGTCGCGAAATATTTACCCACAATGCCGATATATACTTCTTTCTTCGCCGCCTTGCTTTTCTTCACCATTTCAGCCCATTTTTTCAAATCTTTTTTCTTTGATTTCAAATTAAAATTCTTCAAAATCATATCACCCAAGCCATCATTTTCAAAATTCACTGGCACATCGTAAATTGACTCAACATCTGGCGCTGAAATAACATTCTTTGGCTGTACATTGCAATGAATCGCAATTTTCTTGCGACGTGGCTCATCGATATGTACGCGTGAACGCGCCACGATAAAATCCGGTTGAATACCAGCCGCGTTCAAACTACGCACTGCGTGTTGTGTTGGCTTTGTCTTCATCTCGCCCACTTTCGCCGGGATAGGCAAATAAGACACAATCACAAACTGGACATTTTCCGGCTCCTCAAAGTGCATAAAACGCGCCGCTTCAAGGAATAATAAATTTTCATACTCGCCCACTGTGCCACCAATCTCAATCACCATAATATCCGCACCAGTCTTATCGACAGCCTTGCGAATACGATCTCTAATTTCCATTGGCACGTGTGGCACGACTTGCACGCACTTGCCTTTATATTCTAAATTTCTTTCTTTCTGAATAACCGTCTGGTAGACACGACCAGTGGTCATGTAATTTTCTCGGTAAATATTTGTATTTAAAAATCTTTCGTAATTTCCAATATCTTGGTCGGTTTCATCACCATCCTCGGTCACAAAAACTTCGCCATGTTCAATCGGGTTCATTGTTCCCGCATCAACATTGATATAAGGATCAGCCTTGATAGCGCTCACCTTATAACCGCGGGATTGCAAAATTGCACCAATTGAAGCCGTGGTAACCCCCTTGCCAACACCGCTCATTACACCACCGACCACAAAAATATATTTTGTGTTTTTCTTAACTTGTTTTTTGGCTTGTTTTTTGTTTGGCATAAAAAAAATATCGAAATTGCACGTCATCCCCGCGAAGGCGGGGATCCAGGTACCTCGAATAACGATTTTAGATATATTAAAAAATTTTTAATAAAATATTAAATTTAATCTTCTTTTATATAGATTTCTATAATTAAACACGCCCTCGTGGTGGAGCCTGGATTCCCGCCGGAGGTTTATCCTCAGCTTGACTGGGGACGGGAATGACGAAAGAAATCTTATTTCTTTTTCTTGCTTTTGCTTTCTCTTTTTTTCTTAGCAACTGGCGCTTTCTTTTTTGCCTCAACCTTCGAGCTCATCTCATTGATAGTTTGCTTGTTATAAATCTTGGCAAAGCCTTGTGGAATCAAAAAATTCACAGCATAACCATCAGCCATTTCTTTAATTTCTCCTTTTTTTGCAACTTTTTGCAATTCTTTTACGAATATTACTTTCATAGTTTTTACTTGCCACGCCATAGCCTTAGTGACGGCGGGTATTTATTAATTAAATTATTATTTCTTAACTGGTGCCTTTACTGGTGCTGCCTTCGGCGTGGTTGTTGCTTGTGCTGGCGTAAGCACGGCTGGTGTCGAGGTCGCATCATCCTTAAATTCTACTCCGTTCAAAATATCCAAAGCACGATCAAGTTGCGGATCCTTACCCTCATTAAAATCTTCAACCGTAAAATTAATATTTCGATCAGGTTCGATACCAAGCTCATTAATACTGCGTCCTTTTGGCGTTAACCACTTTGCAATCGTAATCTTAATTGACGAACCGTCTTTTAGCTCATTCAAGGTCTGCACCGATCCCTTACCAAACGTCTTAGCGCCCAAAAGTGTTGCCTTGCCATAATCTTGCAATGCCCCAGACACAATCTCTGACGCAGAAGCACTACCCTCGTTCACCAAAACAACTGTCTTGTAACCCTTCAAAAGCGCTCGTCCACGAGACATGTGATCATTCTTTTTGGAATCAGAAAACTTCTCCGACACAATCACACCCTTATCTACCCACTTGCTCGCCATATCAATCGCTGTCTCCAAATAACCGCCTGGGTTATTACGTAAATCCAAAATAATACCTCTTGGATTTTTTTGAATAACGTCGGCAACTGCTTTGTTGAACAAATCATCAGTATCATTATTAAAGCTACTAACCTTTATTACATAAATACCATCCTTACGCATTTCTGTGCGCACGCTCTTGACCACAATCTTGCCACGTTTAATCACATAATCCTTCACACCCGCTTGACCAATCCGACCGATTGTTAATGTTACTTCCGTATCCTTGGCTCCACGAATCTTGCTCACCGCCATATCAATAGACATCCCCGCCGTTGACTCCTTGTTAATAAACAAAATCTTGTCCCCAGCCTTCAAGCCCGCTTTCTCTGCTGGCATATCCGGCAAAGGTGCAACCACTGTTAAAATATCATCTTTAATGCCAATCTCAGCGCCAATTCCTTCAAAAGTTCCAGCTAAGTCATCACTAAATTCCTTAGAAACTTTTGGATCCATAAACACAGTGTAAGGATCACCCACGGCTGCAACCATTCCCTTTAAAGCGCCATAAAACAAAGTCTTATCAGTAATCTTGTCCTGGTCAACATAATTTACGTGCAAAGAATCCCACACCTCCCAAAATAGCTTAAAATCAACATCCTGCGTCAAAACACCGGTCGTTGGCTCACTATATTGACCTAGTAATTTCCCAGCATAAACAGCCTGAATCTTAGCAAAATCACCCATCAACTCCTTTTTGCCAGCAAAATAAACCCCCAATTCAAAAGTAATTAACAATAATACTATTGAACCGATAAATTTGATCGCAAAAATAAACCTATCATGCCTTTTCAAGTCTTTTTCTTCAGTCATTTTATTAAAAAATTAGCCATTTTTCAAGCTAACAGAATTATGTAAATTAGATGTGTTTATTTTAGCACAAAGAGAACAACTATGACAAGTTACCCTAAAACTTGAAAAATAATACCAATAAGCTATACTAATTATACAAATAAACCCTCCTTCGCTAAAGTTACGTCTGGCGAAGAAATAATTAAAATAAATAAGTATATTATGTCAAAATTCATAATCCAAGGCGGTCACAAGTTGAGTGGCAGTATTGATGTTAAAGGGGCCAAAAATGCGGCTTTAAAGATTATTCCAGCTACCATTTTATCTAGTGAGAAAATAACCATCAAAAATTTACCCGATATTGAGGATATAAAGATGTCTTTGAGTCTTTTGGAGGATTTGGGGGCGAAAATTACTCGAAATGGTGATGTTGTTGAAATTGAGACCAAAGATATCAATAAATTTGAGCTCAATCCCCTTTTTGCTAATAAGTTCCGCGCTTCGATTATGTTTGTCGGTCCCTTGTTGGCACGCTTCAACGAGGTAAAATTTCCACACCCAGGTGGCTGCGTTATTGGTGCTGGCGGACGACCAATTGATATTTTTGTTGACGGCTTCAAGGCGCTTGGCGTTGAAATCGACGAAACGGAAAATTATTACGAATTAAAAACCAAAGGCTTAAAGGGTTGTGAATATTTTTTCAACGTTGTCAGTGTAACCGGCACCGAGGAGATTATGATGACCGCTGTCCTTGCTGACGGCGTGACTGTTTTGAAAAATTGCGCCATGGAACCGGAAATCAAGGCCTTAGCTGATTATCTCAATGAATGCGGCGCCAAGATTGAAGGCGCAGGCACACCAAACATGACCATCACTGGCGTTGAAAAAATCGGCGCTGGCACTTTCACCGTTATTCCTGATCGTATTGAAACCGGCTCCTTCGCCGTCATGGCCGCTGTAACTAATTCTGAACTTACTATTAATAAATGTAATCCAGAACATGTTGAAATACTTTTAAACATTTTCAAAAAAATCGGTATCAACTTCGAAGTTGGCACTGACTACATCAAAATGTTGCCAAGTAAAAATTTCAAACCTTACAATATAAAAACTCACGAATATCCTGGCTTCCCAACCGACTTACAGTCCCCTTTCACATTATTAATGACGCAGGCTCAAGGCTCATCCATGGTTCATGAAACTATCTACGACCGTCGCCTTCTCTTTGTTGATTTACTTTCCCAGATGGGCGCCAACATTATCATGTGTGATCCACATCGAGTCGTAGTCAACGGCCCAACCCAACTTTATGGCAAAAAAATGACCAGCCCTGACCTTCGTGCCGGCATCACCCTAGTTATCGCAGGTCTTATTGCAAAAGGCAAAACCGAGATTGATAATATTTATCAAATTGATCGCGGTTATGAAAATATAGACGCTCGCTTAAGAGCGTTAGGCGCCAAAATTGAGCGCGTAGACTAAATACCTCGTCATTCCCGCGAAAGCGGGAATCCAGGTGCCACGAATAATGAATTTAGATATAGAGACTTATTTATAATTATATTTTGAATTTAACTCACACTCTTTCGAAATAATTTTTTACCTTTAATTTTATTAACTCCTGGATCCCCGGGTTATAAAAGTCAAAGACTTTTTGTATAGTCAGGAGTTTATGCTCCATGACACAAGCCCGAGGATGACGGAAATAAATCAATATGATATCTTTACGCCGTCGTTTATTTTACACCACATTCTTGATAATATTTTTTATCATCACACCCCTATTATTCATGTATGCCATGGGCTATTCATTTAGTAATGGTTTTAAGCTACAAAAAACAGGCATCTTGGTCATCGCCTCCGAACCAAAATATGCCAAGATTTATTTGAACGGCGAATTACAGCAAGATTTCATAAAGAAGCTTTACAAAAAAGATGACTACAAAACTACACCACAAAAAATAAAAAATCTAATTCCCGGCGAATATAATATTAAGTTAGAACTCGACGGTTACTGGCCTTGGGAAAAGAAACTTGCCATTTGGCCAGGTCAATCCACCTTTGCCGAAGACGTGAAGCTCTTTAAAAAAGATGCACCAGTATCATTATTGAGCGGTGAACAAAACATTTCCATCAATAATAACAAAAGCAATATCCTGGCTTGGAATAAAAAAGAAGCTACCTTGATAAATCCAATAACCAATGAAATAAAGAAGATTGATATCGCTACATCAACATTGCCAGAGAATAAAAATGTGATTTGGTCCCCAAGTTCGAATAAGGCACTTTTGGACAATTTTTTAATTGATGAAAATAATCAAATCAGCGACCTAAGAACCAAAACCGACAAACAAGCTAAAAATTTTCAATGGGATAATTATTCTGACCGCTATGTTTATTACATTAATAGCGCAGGCCTAAATAGATATCAAACCGATGATAAAACCACCACCAAAATCATCAGCAGCGCAGCTATTAGTAACTATTTCGCCCAAAAGGATACTATCTACTTCTTAATCAATGAAAAAGAATCAACCATCCTTAATATTTTTGACACTCAAAAAAATAAAATCACTGGCAAGATAAACCTACCACTTTCAAACTATTCCTTCATTAACCGAGAGCAAAAATTACTAAACATACTGGATAATAAATACAACATCCTCTATCTTATTGACGTCAATTCTTCAATTAAACAACTAAAAGATTCGTTAAGCAATATCTCCCCAAAAAATCAGTGGATTAGCGACACACAGCTAATCTACGCCAACGACTTTGAAATATGGATGTATGACCTCGATTCATCCCGAAAAAAATTAATTACCAGAATAAGCAAGAAGATTACCGACATCGCTTGGTTGCCAACCAATGGACACATCTTATTCTCCACCAACAACAATATCAACGTTATCGAACTCGACGATCGCGAGAAATACAACATCACCAAACTCCTTGAGGCAAACCAAATAAAAAATCCAGCCTTGAACAAAACTGGTGATACACTATTTTTCTACGCCGACCTTAATGACGAAAAAGGCGTTTACAAATTGTCAATCAACTAAATACCAATCAGCTTCCCAAAAAGAAAAGCCTCGGTTTTACGCCGAGGCTTTATTTTTACCTTAGTCAATATTTTTTTTCCAGGGCAGTATTTGAACTACTTTTCTTGTGCCAATATCAACTACTTTCAGTCTGTTCTCTGCATACAACTGTACACATTTCCGATAAAGCGCCCACTCTGCCTTAAGACCTCTTTCCTTAAACATTTCAAGAGTGTCACCAGGATGAATGCTCACTGTCTGTTGACCGATTATCGGACCGGTGTCTTCGCCATAATCGACGAAATGAACCGTGCACCCACCGACTTTACAGCCATAACGAAAAGTATCGCCATAGCCGTCTGTGCCGGGAAATGCTGGCAAAAGAGCTGGATGAATATTCATAATTCGCGGTTTTTCTGAATCCTTGTTTATCTCGTCAATGATAAATGACGACATGTTCCGCATGTATCCAGCCAAAACCAAAAGATCAAATTCATACTTCTTAATATTGTCTAACAACACCTCTTCTGCCATAATTCTATTTAACATCCATGATTGACGCTCACTATTGGATATTCTAGACGACGGGATTATCCCACAACTTTTAGAAATGGTGTCATTCAGAACAGAGTACCCAAACAAAGTACTGGGTCGTTCATTCTTAAATTCACGATAATCAACCACGAAAGACGGAATGCCGTGTTTTGTCGCCCTTTCAAGACCATAAACATCTGGCTTATCAGAACCAACAAAAACGACTTCACCGTCAATTTGGCCACTCTCACAAGCGTCAATTATTGCCTGCAAATTTGAACCTCCACCGGAAATCAAAACACCAATTCTCAATCTCTTTTTTACCATGGCTTTCTCCTCCTCGGAAAATTATTGGTTTATTTTCTGTAAAATATAAAAAATTATAAATGAACAATAAAAAAATTAACTAAACATGATATTACTCATATTTAGTTAATTACATAAAACCTACATTAAATTATACAAAAAGTCAATCCTATAAACTTTCCCCAACCTTCTTGATATACTCCCGCAAATCCGCTCCAATCTCCTCATTCTTCATGCCCAAGGTAATCGTTGCCTTAATAAAATTAAACTTATCACCTGTATCCAACCACTCACCCTCCAATTTTTTTCCGTACAACGGTTGTTTGTTTTCCAACATAATATCAAAAGCATCGGCCAAGCGAATCTCGCCTGATTTGCCGGCTTGCATTGTGCCCAAAACATCAAACACCTCTGGTGTGATCACATAGATTCCCACTGCAGCTAAATTCGAAGGTGCTTCTTCTGGTTTTGGTTTTTCCACAAATTTCTTAATCTCATAAACATCGTCACCAACATCAACTCCATCAATCACGCCAAACTTCCCTATCTTCGCATTCTCTACCTCAGAAAGACCAACCACGGAGCCACCGTATTTTTCATAAGTCTCGATAACCTGCTGGGCTGGTGATTTTAGATCATAGTCATACAAGGTGTCACCAAACATTACTAAGACTGGTTCATTATTCACCAAGTGCGCCGCACAACTCAAAGCATGACCATCGCCAAGGGGCATCGGTTGACGCACATAAGAAAACTTCGCCATGTCACTAATCTCGCGCACTTTTTGCAATAAATCATGTTTATTTTTCTCCACCAAAGTATGTTCCAATTCGAAAGAATGATCAAAGTGATCCTCAATCGAACGTTTGCCACGACCAGTGACAAAGATTATCTCTTCGATACCTGCCGCCACCACTTGCTCGACTAAATATTGAATTACCGGCTTATCAACTACCGACAACATCTCTTTTGGTTGCGCCTTTGTGGCTGGCAAAAATCTGGTTCCGAATCCCGCTACCGGGAAAATTGCTTTTTTTATTTTCATCATATATTTTTCATCCGTCATCCCCGCGAAGGCGGGGATCCAGGTACCTCGCAGATTGTTTTCAGGATAAGGAGAATTAAAATTTACGAAGTATTATTTATTATCAATATTTATATTAAGATTAGTCTCTATAATTATGTACTCAAGGTCTGTAGCGCCTGGATTCCCGCCTTCGCGGGAATGACGTAGGAATATAATTAATTTTTAAATCCCCACTTCCAAGTGTATTTCAACCACGAAGCAATATGCCAACGCGTGGTTCTGTTTGTAAAAAACTTATACCAAGCCGTCTGCGCGCTTTGGCGCGCATGATTATGAATTATTTTTACCTCCGGATTATAAACAACCTTATAGTCTTTTTGCCAGAAGCGCCGACACAAATCCGTATCTTCAAAATACAGAAAAAACAAATCATCAAAATAACCAATCTCATCCAAGGCGCTCTTGCGACAAAATAAAAATGATCCCAACAACCAATCAACCTCTCGAATCGTCTGATGATTAAAATCTTTCATCAAAAAATTATCAACATCCTTTTGCGCCCAAGGTAATTTGCCCAAAGGTGTGCGCCGATAAAGCGGAGTCAAAAAAGAATGCCAACGATAACAAGAGTCCTGAATCGATTGATCTGGATTCAACTGCATTGGTCCCACCACTCCAACCTCTTTATTTGCCTCCATATAGGCATAAAGTTTTTGAAAAGTATCATACTGTGCCAAGGTGTCTGGATTCATTATCACTACATAATCACCCACTGCTTGTTTAATACCAGCATTATTACCTGCTCCCATACCCAAATTAGCGCCATTCTGGATAAATTTGACCTCTGGATTCTGCCACGCCAAAATCTCCCCCAAGGCATCGTCGGAGTTATTATCAGTCACAATCACCTCGTGAGTCAATCCACTCCAATCAGCCTCACTAATTGACTTCAAACAACTCATCACAAAACCTTTTTGTTTGTAGTTTAATATTACGATACTTATATTTGTCATATACAATAATTTATTCCCTCTCCTAGCCAGGAGAGGGTTAGGGTGAGGTAGTTTTCGGGCGAGGGAGAATAACACCTCTCTCTACCAAAAAATAATAAATTTAACCACCTTCCAATAAAAATCAAATACCGGATTCATAATTCGCAATTTCCAATCATCGATTTCTTGATACCAAATCCGCCCCGTAAATATCCCAATAATATCAGCATCCCTAACTTGGCGTATTTTTTGTGACTCGCGTCTCGCTTTATACAAATAAACCCACGTTCGCGGTGTCAAAAAATACTTCCAGACTTTTCTTTTCTCTTTCCACCAACCAGACTTCAAGGAAAATAAAATCAAGCCAATTTCCATCACCAAAAAGGCTGGGAAAATTAGAATTAAGGTTAAGATATGATAGTTTTTTAAAATCGCCACAATGCGATTGCGGTCCATCCAATAATATTTAGCAATCGAACGGCTGAATTCATATTTATGATACACAACCGCCTCATTTGCCAACAAACAGGAATAGCCCGCCAACCAGACACGCCAGCCCAAATCCTGATCCTCATTATACATCCAAAATTCCTCATCATAAAAACCAATCGTATTCAAGACTTCACGACTAAACATTACTGCCGCCCCTGAAGGATAGCAAATTGGCGCTGTTTTTATTTCACCAACCTTTGCAGTTTTGACATTGTCATTATAACCAACCGAATAACCAAAACCCAAAAAGTGCGTTGCGTTGCCAAGACTATTGATCTTATTCGTTTCCGGATGCAACATCAAACGCGCTTGCACCGCCCCGGCCTTTTTATCATTCTCAAAAATATTTACAATCGTGCTGATAACTGATTTATCCGCAATCGTATCCATATTCAAGCAAAATATAAAATCAAAGCCCTGCGCCAAGGCAATCTTTATCGCATCATTATTCCCCTTAGAAAAACCATCATTATTTTTATTCAGAATCAACTCCGCCTCCGGGACAGTCTGCGCCAAATAACCGAAGCTCTCCGCACTCGTCTCATTGTCTACGATAAAGGTCTTAATTTCGCCAGAATAGTCCTGCGCTCGCACTCCGGCAATACAATCCACCAAAAACCGCTTGGCATATTCCTTATAATTTATTAAAATAATCGCTACTTTTTTATTTTCCATAGTTTAAATATTATAACATTTTTATTTTTTTTAGGCTAGAAATATGTCAATATCACAAAAAAAAGAGTCATCAACAAAATTGTCAATGACTCATAATAATTTTCAACCAGGACTAACTATCGCTTTTCCTCGTTAACCACCAACATCCTCATGTCAATGCGCTTCAAGTCGGGCGCCGACAAGATAAATGCGTTTCCGTCCAATGGCTTGGTCTTACAACCGAAATCAATCGTCACCAGGGACTTGTTTTTGGCATAATTCTTTTTCAAGATTACCAATTTGAAGCCGGGGGAAAGGCGATAAAAACTTACGCCATCGCGATTCACCCACAAATCAAACGCCCCTGTCTTTTTATCAAAGACGACTTTCTTAACTTCGAAGACCGTATTGGCACTTGCAACACCGGACGAAAAGGCAGACAACAACGCAACAAGTAGTACCGCGCACATTTTTTTCATCGCATCATCCTCTTTAAAATGATTAACATTGCCAATTAGGCAAATGATAAAAAAATGGCTGCACGTTTTGTAAACCGTGCAGCCAAACTGGTACTCGACTTTTTAGGCGGACATAGACTCGCCAACAGCACTCTGATGCTCACGAAATGTTTCCCAGCCCCGGTCAGTCAATCCGCCAAATGGTTCGTACTCCACACCGTGCTTCTGAAGCACATCCTCGATAGCCATTGTGCATCTGGAATAGAGCTGTGCCGTATCATCATTACAGCTCACATCTGGCAATAATCCACCCGCTAATGCAGCAGATAAAATCGTATACTTCTCGGCGACCCATTTAAGATCTTTCAAGTGCACATCAGCCGGCTTGACACTTTCCATCATCCAGCGAATAAGGCCCACGCCGTGATCGTTGGGATCATACGGCGCTTCACCCTTCCATTTATTCTCAGGAAGAAACGACTGTTTCATGATTTCATTATACCAGTCGTCGTAATCTCTCATCATCATGTCATCATTCAAGTATCCATGATTGTCAAAATCGTCAATTACACCGTCGCCGATCATGTTGCCGTGCTTATAGCCAACAACGTGCTCACCTCGCGCCTCATCGTAACGACGTGAAGCAAAAACATCGTGAACATCGGCATAGACCTCGGTGTCACCGGTCAACATCTCCGAAACTCCATCAACGATCACTCGTTTGCCGAGTTGACGATTTGCCTTACTGAAATTTCTCCGACAATTAGCAGCAATACACTTTGCCATGCTAGCCATAACCATGTCTCCTCTCGTGAGTTGATATTTTTTGGCGATAAAAACCGTTGTTTGCACTATAAATAATAAAAAGAACAATTGTATCAACATAGCACATATTCATACATTTGTCAATGCCAGGTCTAAATTATCACATAATTAGCCAAAAAAAGACAGAAAGTC
>Ga0180015_1000095_pt1 | contig 24271 bp, 23 predicted proteins | sample KR13_S2_MetaG_FD_116508 | JGI IMG/M metagenome (GOLD analysis project Ga0180015, IMG submission 116508) | Groundwater microbial communities from the Olkiluoto Island deep subsurface site, Finland - KR13_S2_MetaG | ecosystem: Environmental > Aquatic > Deep subsurface > Groundwater | place...
ACTTGCGTTGAGCGGATAACCCATTGGGTTATCCGCCCAACGCGACGTCTTTTCGCCAATGCCTTGTCAGCATTGACGAAAAGTGAATATTGCGCGATTTTCGCGCAATATTCAGGTAATAGATCCCGTTCAAGGCGCATCAGCCACCTGGATTTCAATTAGATTCGTTTCCGTGTTCTTAATTTCAACGGATTTGTGGCCGATGACTTTTCCGTTGCGATCGCCAATACGGACCTCGACATCCGCCTTGCCTTCGGACAATTGGCCGAACCTGCTCATCAATCCTTTTTGATTGATCAGATCTGACAAAAAGATACCCGTTGACTGGCTTTCGTTGGGCCGCGACATTAGTATAGTGATCGTTTCATTTAAACTGCAAGTCAAACGCTCCAGACCGACGACACGAACTTCTAGCCTGGCACTCTTTTTCAGCAGGATGGTCAAGGGCGCCATCTGGCCGCCTGATTTGACGGTGAATTGTCCCGACTCGCGAAAATAATCGGCATGCTCAATAGAATAGCTTACAACATATCCATCCCCTTCCGGTAATGATTGGCTGAATTCGCCATCAGCGCCGGTTTTAGTTGCCGGCAGGGAAACGGTCTGCTCCATTCCCGTGGCCGAAAACACGATGAGGGCTTTCTTCACGGGTGAAAGATCGCGTTTATCCTTGACTGAACCATGGATGACCATTGGGCCTTTCGAAAGCATGATATTCAATTCCTGCTTACGCCCGGTTGCCACTTCAATTTCACAAGGACCAGCCATACTACGGTCATTCCCGGTAAAATAAAAAAAATAGTTGCCAGGCTTCATGGTGCTCAAGTCGTAGCTTGAATTACCTTTTTTGACAGTAATACTTGAATCTCTACCCAAAAATTTTATCACAATGTTGCATCCTAATAGGTAAGGTTGTCCTGCGCTGTCCAGGAAATTCAGCCGGAGAATGCCGGGGCGTGGAACGCTCAGGAGCACCGAAGTGGTCTCGCCGGCTTTTACCGTGACAGGTCGCTCCAAAACACCGTTCCTTAAATAATGTCCCGGCGTGTCGGAGATTAGCTTTGCTAGTTTGATTCTATAAACATCAGCGGGCAATCGGAACTGAAATTGGCCATTCTGATCCAGATTGGTGCGGGTGCAGAGCGTCTGTACTACGCTGCTAATCGGTTCGTCGAAGGGTTGTAATTCAACCGTCAAATCGGTAGCCGGAACGCCGTCATCGTATTGTGCAAGTCCCTGGATGTAACCGCATTCTTGCGTGGCGGTTATATCAGGCTCCAACGCAATCAGCAGGTTCGTGATGGATTGCCGACGCGCCAAGACCAGTGATCCGTCCTCTCCTACCAGGCGCGATTGAAAACCATCGGCTGCGGAAAACAGAACGAAGGATATATTGGGAAACAAGCTGAATTCGTTCCAAAAATCATTGCATTGCAGATTAAATGTGCCATCATTGGCGCTCACGTGGCTGTGCCCCCTTTCGAGGGGAAAGCAAGATACAACGGCGTTGGTGACTGGTTCGCCCGTAAGTCTATTAATGACCCTCCCTTGGATATCGCCCCATTTTGGGATTAGCGGGATGAGGATTCCCGTAATATCGGACGAGATGGGAAAGTCGCGGATGGCTTTAGGCTCAAATCCATCCGCCTTCGCTCCGAGACGCAGCAATATCCCTGTTTTAACGCGCTCCAGAACAAAAGAACCGTCGGCACAGGAGTTTGTCGTGTACTCGCGTCTGGATATTTCACACTTGATCTGGGCGTTTCCGATCGGCGTGCCGTCCCAGGCATGCACGACCTTCCCTTCCAACCGGTAGTAAATGTTCGTGTCGGCCGGAACATCGGTTATGGCCGGGCTTGCCGCCTTGGGGTTTGTCGTCGGATTTCCATCCTCTGCGGACAAGGCGCCAGTTCCCGGAACGGAAGTCTTTCCCATGACAACCGGCATACGCGGATGCGGCTTTGATTTCACATCCGCCGGGACCGGTCGCGATTGCCCATCGTCAGGCCCGGATTGCCATTGATGCCAGAAATAGACGCCAAGCCCGATCACGACGACGATCAACACAATTTTCATCAACCTGCGGTTGTTCATACGCTGCATCTCCCTTTTCTTGGGTACGGCTCACATCTGCTTGCTACACTCTTGGCAGAACTTCGAATCCTCTTCGTTCAGTTTTCCGCAGGCTGGGCACTTGATCATGATGACTTTTTCCGCTTTTCCGCCAAAACTCACGTTGGCTTCGTCCAGAGCGTCCTTGACCATTCCACCCGCCATGCGGCTATAGGGTTCCAATTCCTGCCTTGCCTTCTCTGGATCGAGGACCACGCCCGATCCGGCCAGACCTCGCGCTCCGATGCTGCGAATGATTACTCCAGTGATGAGCAGAGCCATGCCGCCGATGGCGCGAAGCATGCTGGATTGAGCATCCGCCTGGAAGTTACTGAAGTTGCCGAAGTTCATCGCTCCCGTGATGAACACCGAAAAGAACATAAGGCCTCCGATGATCATCAAAATCATGCCGAAGTAGTATGCGCTCTTGCGCTGCTCCGTTATCTGCTTTGTCATTTTGTTTCCTTGATCGAACTGTCCTGAAGATGAACAGGCTCAGGAACCGTGTGCAACACGGATTCATTTTGTATCTGTTTAATGATGTCCCTTTCCGTTACAGAACGAGAAAGAGATAGAAAAAATGCGAGACACAGAAGAAATCCGAGAATGAGGATCACAACACAGATACCGCAACCGATTTTGAATGCCTTCGGCATGGAAGCTGACTGCAAACCGGCCTGTTCCATCTCCTTTTTGCCCAGCGCCAGCAATAACCGTTGCCCCTCGCCGGGCGTCACCTTGCCGTCGGCGATCATCTGGAGAATCCGTTTACCCTCTTCCGTCCCGGCCGGATCAATTTTAACAACCGCCCGTTTTGGATTCTTGCGTGTGCCGGCCACGAACAAGTAGATCAGGGCACCTATGAATTGCCCGAAGAAAATGATCAAGGCCCATACAATCTTGGGACTGATGGTTCCGAACATTTTCTCATAACTCTCGTCCGACCGAAGCAGACAGTCAATCAACGCCCAGACCCAGAAACCAAGCGCGATCAATCCTATCAAAACGGAAATCAGCCAAAACAAAACTATGGAAAGTGGAAACATAACACATCTTCTCCTTTTTCTTTGTTGTTAGATCCAACCCGATCATCTGATTATGGACTTATTTTACCTCCTCTGAATTTCCTTGGTTTTTTAATATCTCCTCGGCTTGAGCTGGGGTGATATCGCCCTCCTCCAGCGCATCCAGCACATTCTTTTGGCGCCGGGGTTCCTGAGGGATGGGAGACGAAATACATTCAATGACCTTATCCAGTCGCAGTCGTAGCGTCGGGTATGAGACATCCCGATCAGCGGCCAGCGCCTTCAGGTTCCCGGACAGTTTCAGGAAGTCAACGGCCAGTTCCTGCTCTTCCAGTGAAAGGCGTGCCAGCGGCGACATCTCGAACTTGCCTTCCACGGCTATACCGCAGGTGCTGCACCTCATCCGCTCCACCTGCATTTCACCAAAACAGTATTGACATTTTGTTGAAAACGGCGGCATTTAATTCCCCTTTCATAACTATTACAAATTCAATTTCGAATAAAGTTAAACCAAATACTAAATAATGTCAATATTAATTTTAGATTATTTTTGATTCTATAAAGCTAAGGTTTAATTATGATTATTAAGGCAATTCTATATTTTGGACGTAACAAAACACGTTTTTCAAAAAAATATCAGCAAGCATTAAGCCGTCCGAAGAAAATGCGGCCCGACCCATGTGCGGATTGCCTGTAGGCCGCCATAGCATGGCGGCAGACGGCAGAGCCCGCATGCTATGCGGGCCTACAACGGACAAAAAGCGAAAGCAGGGACGCATCTTCGGATGGCTAAATAGATACAAATATCCATTATGGACTTGAATTCACCGAGGGTAGGGCACATTAACCCAGTTCCTCCAGCGAAGTGCTATGCGGTGGCGAACGGGTGGCAATGGCGCTGACGTGGCGACCAAGGGTCGTCTTAGACCGTAATCATCTTTGTAGTGGCGGTTCGGTAGAACCGCATGGCGCCGCGCTGTTCCAACGCGGATCTACCAATGCCGCCAGCCCTGGCGGATCATGCTGACGGCGATGGCCGCCAGCAAGAGGGACACAATTTTCGATGCCGCGCGCAAGCCGGTCAGGCCCACGCGCCGGGCAAGCAAACCACTGTAATGCATGGCAAGATTGACGATAACCAGGTTGACCACCAGCGCTATAAACGTGTACCAGAAGCCCACGGAATCCATCAGGATCAGCAATACGGTCAGCGTGGCCGGACCGACGATCAGCGGCAGGCCCAGCGGCACCACCCCGAATTCACCGGTGGGATGCGACTTATCTTCCCAGCCCTTTAAAAGGTCCTGAACCGCCAGGACCAGCAGAATCAATCCCCCGGCCACCTGGAAATCGGCCACCGTGATCCCCAGTACCCGGAAAATGGATTTCCCCAGGAACATGAATCCGATCGCCACGATAACGGCCGTCCACGTGGCCTGGCTGGATGTCTTGTTCCGTCTTTCAATACTCATGCCGTCGGTAATGCCGAGATAGATCGGGATCAGTCCCAACGGGTCCATGGCCACGAAGAGCGGAATCCAAGCCAGTAGAAAATTTTCAAGGATCTCAAACATGGCAATCCTCCTCTTGTGCCCGGCCTTCATCGCCAGACCCCTTGCTGCAGCAGAGTTGGCTATCCCGCCTGGGGCACAGCCCCCCTTTGCCGAAGCGCTTCGGCGGGGCAGGCAAGCAGCGCCCCTATGTTTTTGCTCTCTGGACGCCACTTTTCACGGCCGGCATCTTACCCCATCGCTGATCGGTCTCACAATGCAAATATCACGGCCTGCAGCAATTTTCATTATGAGGCCGCCTATCAGAAATGCCTGAGGAAGGAATTCAAACTGCGCGGATTGGGCTATAAGGAAAAGCCAAGGCTGCAGATCAGTTACCAAGGCGAGATGTTGGACCAATGCTACGAACCTGACTTTCTCTGCCATGGGAAAATCATACTGGAATAGAAAATGAAAGATTTGTTCTCTGATGCTACTCTGCGAAGTAGCGGAGCTTCTTCGCTACGAAGCACGCGACTTTCGTGTATTTAGTGTTTCGTGGTTAAAATCTTCGCTGGGTTGCCACACCGCTTGCGGAGCGCAAGCGTAGTGACGCGGCGGGCCGAGCCCGCCTTAGGTTCAAGACGGCGACGACGCAAGGTCGCACCCTATAAGACGCGGCCATAATGAGAAGTGCTGCAGGGCATGGCTCTGTCTGGGGCCGCGATCGCCATTCGGCTTGTGTCCCGGCGAATCAGCCGATATTATCCCGGCCATGAGTTTCAAACGCATGCTGGGATTTTCCTTCGTTATCAGTCTGGTCCTGTGGACCTGGTTTTCCTGGCCATTGCCCCGCTATGTCGCTTCCGGCATCCCGGCGGCGGCGCGATTGGAACCAGCGGAAATCCAGTTCATGCTCCCCGGGGATCATCTGCAGTATCTCTATTACTGCCGCCTGGCCCAGGATATGTTCGCGGGTAAAACCCCCTTGTTCTATAACCTGTATGAATTTCATACCGGCACGGATCGCGCTTGCTTTCAGCCGGACACATATTATTTCCCTTTTTCATTCCTTTACGCCCTTAGTGCCTGGATCGGCGGCATGGCATTCGGATGGAACCTGACGGGTTTTATTTCGCTCTGGGGCACCTGCCTACTGACCTGGCTCCTGGCGCGGCGTTACACATCCAGTGATGGGATTGCCGCCGCGGCATCCGCCGTGGCGATTGCCCTGCCGTTCCTCTGGATCAACTTATGCGGGGGCAGTCCGGCCGGATTTGCCATGCTGTGGATTCCGGCGCTGTGGTTGGGACTGGATTTGGCGGTCCGCGAAAATTCTGTTCGCGGCGGCCTGCTGGCCGGATTTGCCATCCTGTTCGCGCGCTGGACCGATCAGCACGTCTTTTTCTTCGGAGCGCTGGCTATGCCGGCGTGGTGTCTCCTGGCGTGGATCGGCCGGACCGATCATGCCTGGAAGCAGAAGGCAACCTGGCAGGGGATCATTTGGGCACTTCTGCCGACGGCGATCCTGGCGGCGCTGGCCCTGTTATTGCCGCTTGGTTTTCAATGGCTGGCCCGGCTGGTAACGGGCCTGCCGCCCGCGGCGGCGGCGGTGAGTCAGCGAACCCTCCAGGAGATTACCAACTATTCTCCGACCTGGCAGGGGCTCTTTTTCTGGCGCAACCTGGGAATGAGCAATGTCATCTATTTCGGGTATGTTGCCACGGCAATCCTGGCAGGTGGCGGCATGTTGGCGGGTATCCGTTCCGTCCGGGAATGGAAAACCCGCTGGCGGTCCCTGTTGATCCTGGCGCTGATCGGGGTGGGTATGTTGGGAATTATCGCGTTGGCATTGGGCACCCGCGGGCCGGAGCAGGGCGCGCTGTTCCGGCTCTGCCGTGACCTGATTCCGCCCTATGGCATGGTGCGCCAGCCCGCAAAAATATTCTGTCTGATGCCGTCTGTCCTGGCGGTGGCCCTGGCTTTTACGCTGGCGGCGCTGATGGAACGGCTGGAAAACAAGCCCTGGCGCCTCCTGGTTCCGGCGTTGGCAGGCCTGCTGATCGTGATGGAATACGGATTGCGGATTCACCCGACCATCTCGCTCCTGGACCAGCGGCAGGAAGCATACGCGGCCGTGGCCGACGACATCCGTGCCGAAGCTTCAAAAGCATCCATCCTGGTCCTGCCGCTCTGGCCCGGCGATTCCCATTATTCGTCGCTCTACCAGCATTATGCCCTCCGGTATCGCATCCGGATGGTCAATGGCTACTCGCCGATAGTGGCGCAGGAATACTTTGACCGGGTGTTCCGCGGATTGGAGAGTGCCAATATGGGCCGGCTGACGGCCGACCAGTTCCGGCAACTGCAGGAAATGAATGTCAGGTACATCCTCCTGCATGAAGATCAGTTCCCGGAAAAGGTCAGCCCGTTTCCGGTCACGTTCACCCTGAAGCAACTGCTGAGTAATCCCCGTCTGCGCCTGTTGAAACAGGATGGACCCGTCTGGGCGTTCAAGATTCTGCCGGCGCCGGAACATGAAGGCAACGCCGCGGTGCCGGATTGGGACGTTATCGGATGCGCGCGGCGCTGGGAAGCCGAAGCGCCGGCATCGTGCTTCGGCGCCGGAGGCGTTATCGTCAATGACGCGGTGGCCGGCGGCGCCGGGTTTGTTTCACTGCGCACTCCCAACGCCTGGTTGGGAACCCGGGCGACGAAAGCGGGCCGGGCGCCGGGCTTGCGGTGGCTGATCCGGGCACGCGGCAATGGAACCTTGGTTTTGACCTTGCTGACCAATGACCAGACGGCGTTGGTCTGTTTCCAGGATGTGCGTACGCCGGAATGGTATTGGGTGAACATTCCGATTCAACTGCCGGAAGGTTTTGGCGCCGTGGCGCTCAAGCTGGCGCTCCAGCGGGGAACGGTGGATATTGACACGGTCCTGCTGGCCGCCGGGCGGTGGGAATCGCCGGCGCCGGGCCAGTCGTTGAGCATTCCGGCGCCGTGTTTCTTCCACGCCGGTTATATCGACCGGGAGCGCGACAGTGTTATCCTGCGCAAGGATCATGATCCCAACGCGCTCGACTTCTACGGGATGAAACTGCCGCTGGAAAAGGGGATGTACAAGGTGGAGTTCGTGTTCCGCAGTGACGCGGCCAGGGGAACGCCGCTGGGCCAGTTGAATATCCGGCGGCGGCACAGCGATCCGGTGACCTGGACGGCGGTGACCGCCGGCCGGCCGGCGGCCGGCGTATTTATTCAGAACGACAACCTGCCGCTCCATCTCGAATTCCTGTTCCTCCGCAATGCGGATATTGAAATCATTAGGGTGGTTTTTACACGATTGGAATAGCCCGGAATCCATTACCGCCCAAGCACAAAGGCTTAAGAAGCTAGTGTTGTGTCATAATTGGGCTGGACAATCATCGCGGCAACCTGATTCAATAGGCACTTGCATGAAGATTTTCGTTGCCAACAAGGATCGGACCGATGACCTGGGCGCCGACATCCGGGCGGCGGCTCAAGTCCTGATGCGGGGCGGGGAACGGGAAGTGCCGGCTAAGATTCCACCGGAAATCAGCGCCCTGTCGCTGGCGCTGGCCAAGTCCGACGCCGAGTACCTGGATAATTTGATCCGGCTGATCCGTTACCGTGACGCGGTGGATACCCTGGATTTTATCATTCCCCGGAAAGCCGGCCTGGCCGGCTTGATTATGTCACGGATCAAAGCGTTCCTCTGGCAACTGCTACGGTACCAGCACGACCGGATTACATTCCGTCAGAACTTAATCAACACCCAGTTGACCGGCGCCCTGGCCTTCGAGGTCGCGGCGCGTCAGAAGGAAATCACCGAACTGAAACGGCGGGTGGCGGAACTGGAGAAACAAAGCGGCAACCGCGAATAAGACTGCTCCCACGCAGCCTGGTCGCGGGAATGACGGAGAAGAGTCCGGAATATTGCCCGCGAACCATGCGAAGGGGATGTGAATAGGGAAGGATATGGGGGTGTGATTGATGGAAGAACGGCTTAAAGTTAATTAATCAGATCAGGTTCGTGTTCCGTTTGTTTCGGGTAAATTCTTTTTTCTTTGTGTCTCGATTGGATAATCATAAATTCAAACGACCAACACGGCTAAGTAGGACCATGCACATTCATCAAATTCTGGCCGGTTATGCCGACGGCGACGCCATTTCCAATGAGGCGGTCAGGCTCCGGGAGATATTCCGGCGTTGGGGCCATTCCTCCGAAATCTACGCGGACCCCGACCGGATATCGCCCAGTCTGAAGAGCGATTGCCGTTTATTGGCGGATTACTCGGCCGGCCCCGGTGATCTCTGCCTGCACCATTATGGCATCGCCTCTCCGGCGGCCGATGTGTTTCTGGCTTCGCCCGCCAAAAAGATCATGGTCTATCATAACATCACCCCGGCCGAATATTTTGACGGCTTCGACGACGACGTGGCTGCGCAACTGCGCGCGGCGCGGAGCGCCCTGCGGGAAGTCGCTCGGCATGCGGACGCGGTTTGGACAGTATCCCAATTCAACGCGGCGGAACTGCGGGCCGAGGGTATTGAAGGCATCAAGGTGTTTCCGCTCCTATTCGCACCGGAGTCACAGGATATGTCGCCGGCGCCACTGATCCTCAACAAGTTCAGCGGGTCTTTGAAAAACATCCTGTTCGTGGGCCGGATTGCCCCCAATAAGCGGGTAGAGGACCTGATATTGGCCTTCGCCTGGTATCATTTGGCGCTCAATCCCTTCAGCCGCCTGATTATTGTCGGATCCAAACAAAGCGCTCCACGCTACTATACGATGCTGAGAATGCTGGCCGGCGACCTGGATTTACCCAATGTGTGTTTCGAGGGGTTCGCTTCGCCTCCCGGGCTCGCGGCCTACTACCAAGTCGCCGACCTTTATGTGTGCCCGAGTGTCCATGAGGGATATTGTCTACCGCTGTTGGAGGCCATGTACAAGGGCGTGCCGGTGATCGCGCACCGGGCCGGTGGCATGCCCGAAGCCATGGACGGGGCCGGCATTTTGTATCAGGATTTAGCACCGGTGGAACTGGCGGAATTAATGCATCGCACCCTGTCGAATCCCGCATTGCGAAATGACGTACTGCGCTCCCAGGATGAACGCGTTCGGCGGCTCCGGGAACGCCCGGTGGAAGCCGAATTGAAAGCGCTCTTGTCCGATTGTCTGCCGCCGTTGGCATGCGGATCGGCTTGACAAGGACATTGAAATTTATCCATATTGGTTGACATTGTGTCGAAAAATCATCAGGAAAAGGGATCTATATATGAAGCGGCAAATCAAGGCTGGTGCTCGGAAGGCATGCTGGAATGGGATCCGCTGGGGCGGAATCGCATTGGTCGTGTTCGGCCTGTTGGGTTGCGAAGGTGGCGGGGGCGGGGACCCTTGGGCTGATTTCGATTTCGGCGCCAATAACAAGAATGTTTGCCTGGCCCTCGGCGACAGCATCACCGCCGGGAACTCTTATATTCCCAAGCTGGCGGGCATGCTTCAGAAAACCATTGTGAATGAGGCCATTCCAGGCTCCGAAACCAGCGTTGGCGTGGATCTGGTACATCCCGGCCTGGACTCCACTCATCCTGGATTTCTCATCATCCTTTATGGGATCAATGATCTCATTATGGGCTACAGCGAGTCGGGCGCGATCGCCAATCTGCGCTACATGGTCCAGGCGGCCAAGGATAACAAGACCGCACCGATCATTGCCACCCTGACCCCGGTGACCGGCGATTATATCGGACTGGTCAGCGGCATTCAGCGTCTGAATGCCGCGATCCGGCAGATGGCGGCGGAGGAAGGCGTTACCCTTGTGGACTTGGAAGAGGCGCTCAACTGGGACCCGGCTTATTTGCTCCCGGATGGCTTGCATCCCAACGCGGCGGGCAATGATGTCATCGCCGCAACATTTTATGATGCCATGAAATAACCCATGTTTCCCGAAACCGCCGATATTGAGACCTCCTCCGAGGAATACGCTGCCCGCTTCGCCGGTCCCACTGGCGCCTGGATGCTTCAGATTCAGGAAACCATCGTTCGGGACTTGTTGAAGTCCCTGAAGGTCACGATCGTCCTGGATGTCGGCGGCGGACACGGCCAGCTGGCGCTACCCCTGTGCCGCGCGGGTTTCCCGGTGACAGTCGTTGCCAGCGCGGAATCCTGTCGGCGTCAGATCAGCCCCTTGGTTGACAGCGGCCAGTGCCGGTTTGTCGTCGGCAACCTGATCGAGCTTCCATTTTCCGACCGTTCCTTTGATGCCGTGCTGTGCTTCCGGCTGATGTCGCATTGCGAACGCTGGCCCCAGTTGATCCGGGAACTCTGCCGGGTAGCGCGGCAAGCGGTGATCTTCGATTATCCGACCAGCCAGAGCCTGAACCGGCTGGCGCCGCAATTGTTCGGGGCCAAGAAAAAGCTGGAAGGCAATACGCGGACCTTTCGTCTGTTCCGGCATGACGAGTTGGCGCACGAATTCATCAAACATGATTTCCGGGCCGGCCGGCGGATCGGTCAGTTTTTCCTGCCGATGGTCCTGCACCGGATGCTGAAATGCCAGCCGTTGTCGGCGACGCTGGAATCCGCCTGCCGGGGCACGGGCCTGTCCCGGCGCTGGGGTTCGCCGGTTATTCTGGAAATGCTGAGGGAATCAAAAAGATAAATATCTTTTTGATTTTGAATCATGGATCAGACATCATATATAATTCCGCCCGGAACCCCGGTGCTGGTTACCGGCGCCACCGGTTTCACCGGATCGCTCCTGGTCCGCAAGCTGGCGAACGCCGGGGCGCGAGTGAGCGCCATCGCGCGGGCATCATCCAAGGTGGAACCTCTCCGGGATTTGAATATCCGCTGGTTCCGTGGCGACGTGTACGATCCCGCCACGGTGGCCGCCGCCATGGCAGACGCGACGTATGTGTTTCATGTCGCGGCGGCCTACCGGGAGGCGAAGTACGCCGACGAGATGTATCGGCGGGTGCATGTCGCCAGCACCCAACTGCTGGCCCAGGCGGCGCTCAAGAATCCGAATTTTCAGCGGTTTATCCACGTGTCCACCGTGGGGGTGCTGGGCCATATCGAACACCCGCCGGCTGATGAAGCCGCCCCCATGAACCCGGGCGACGTTTACCAGGAAACAAAGGCGGAAGCGGAACTGTGGCTGCGCGAGTTCGGCCCGAAGCACGGATTACCGTTCACCGTCATTCGGCCGGCCGCAATTTACGGGCCCGGCGACACGCGCCTGTTGAAATTTTTTAAAATGGCGGCGCGGCGCTGGCTGTTTCTTCCCGGCCACAGTCGCGGGTTGTATCACCTGGTGCACGTGGAGGATCTGACGGACGTGTTAATGCTGGCGGCGGCGCACCCGGCGGCCTTGAATGAAGTTTTCATCTGCGGCAACCTGGAATGCGTCTCGCTGGAACAGATTGCCCGGATCGTGGCCGGCGAACTGGGAACCCGCTTCACGGTCGTGCGCCTGCCGGCCGCGCCGCTGTTCCTCGCCGCCGATGCCTGTGAATGGATTTGCCGGAAGCTGGGCGTGGAACCGCCGATTCACCGGCGGCGCCTGGCATTTTTCACCAAGGATCGTTCCTTCGACACCCGGAAATTACGCGACCGCCTGGGATACCAGATGCAATATTCCAACGAAGCGGGGTTGACCGAAACGACCCGCTGGTACTGTGACCATGGCTGGCTGAAGCGGAAGCGTTTCATTTGAGCATTTGCAGAATTGCCACGCTCCAAGCGTGCGCATGTGGTGTGCCGATGTAGTCCGCCACGGCGCCTGACGGAGAATGTTGAGGCCATCCCCTGGAATTACCTTTGCATCACGTTTTGAATCAGGTTCGCCATCGTCCCGCGCAGGGCCGCTTCCGATCCGGCGGCAAACGGAGCCGGGTGATTATAAAACCGATAGGCATAGACTGCTTCATAGCCGCCTTCCGCCATAGCCTCAGCCGTCGGCAGGTAGCCCACCAAGGGGCTCAGACAGCTTACTGTGTTGACCACCTGCTCCGCAAACTCATGTTGCAGAGCTATTGCCGTCTCCACGAACAATTCCGCGGCGGCAAACGCAAAGATCACTTCGCCGATCTGCCAGGCGGCGGTCTCCAATCGACACGGCGCGATGGCATTTTGCGCGACCAGGGGTTGGGTCAATTCACACCAATGCTGAAGAATCCCGGCGATATGGCGCGCCATGCCCGGTTCCGGACGCTGGCCCGGCGGCACATTGAGAATATCCGCGAGGGTTTTCATGATCGGATCCGGTCCGTCGCCGGTTTGCGCCACCTGTTCCATGCCGGCGCACATGGAATGCAAGGCCTGGGGAGTCGGCAGGGGACCATAAGCCAGTTCCAGGGATTGCCGGCTGAAACGATGCTCGCCAGCCTGTCCCGCGGCATGGGGCCAGCTCACATCGGTGATTTCATCCAGGATGGAGTCGACATTTTTAAGCATCTGAGATCGGGTCATCTCCTCGAAAACCGGGTTCAGGTTGCCACAGGCGCCTTGTAAATACAGGAAAGGAAATCCATGCTGTACCGCCAGGCGACGGCACAATTCGCCGGGGAAATCTGCGGTGACGTTGGCGCTGCCGACGGTAACGGGATGTGCCGCCCAAGATGCGATGCCGGCGATACCCCGGTCGTGGTCGTCATCGAACCGGACCATCAGCATTCGTTCCCATATCGGACCGGTTTTGCGCACCGGGGTGTCCGGCCGGCGGGTCATAACCACGCGTCCGTCCGTCAATACATGCCGCCGGTTGTAACTGTGTTCGGTCAAGGACCGGATGGTCCAGCGCACACGCGCCGGACGCAGGGCATTCAAAGCCATCTCAGCGGCGGCGCGGGAAGCGGGTACCAAGGTTTCCCAATAATCGCGCTGAATAGTGCCACATCCCAAAAGTATAATGGCCGCCGGCGCGCTATGGGTGTGGGTGGCGCACAAAACCCATTCCGGCCGGATGGATCTTGACTGCGCGAGGGATTCCAATGCGGTCTGAATTTCGGCATGGATTTCCGGACCCAGCGCCAGGAGATCATACGTCAGCAGAACGACGGTTTGATCCCGGTCTTCCACCGCCAAGGCCCGGACATACAGGGGATCGTCAATCCCGGAAAATGGGGCGTCACAACGCGCGGCGAATCCACAGAGCGGCATTGACCGCTGGGGCGTGATATCGGCATACCCGTAGCCTGTTTTCATGGGGATGACAGCACTTCCTTCTTTTGCGCCCGCCGGGAGGATCCTTTATCGAACAGGTAGATGAGGCCGCCCACGGCGGTTGTCAACGTGGTCAGCAGGGACACGGTAAACGAGACCACGAACGCGTCGGCGGAACTCACACCGACCATCGCGAAGAAGGCTACAAAACTGCCTTCCCGGATCCCGATTCCATTGAAGGAAACCGGCAGCATGATCAGCACCATGATCAGCGGGATGAACATGAGGTAATACAGGAGTGGCGCGTGCACGTTGAAGCCCAGCGCCACCGTGTAAAAGATCAGGACCCGGATGATCTGCACCAGGATGGAAGACAGGAACGACAGGACCAGCAAACCCGGATAACGCCGGTATTCCAGGCAAGACTGAACCCAGGCGTGGATGTGCCGGTTCAGGTTCCACTCGTAGCGCATGGCAATCCAGTGGGTAATGCGCTGAACGATCTGTTGATTGATCCAGCGCAGGGAGGACGGCCGGAACAGCAGGAACACGGCCAGGACGCAGGCCGCGACCCCGAGGACGACCACGGCGCGATGATGGACGAAGCCGAACCGGTCGCCCGCCAGCCAGACACTGACAGCCGCCAGAGTCACCAGGGCCAGCCCCGCTATGACGCGGTCCACGAGCATGGAGGTTACCGTGAGGGCCAGACCGGCCGTGGTTTTGGCCAGGTAATAGCCGCGGACGATGTCGGCGCTGACGCTGGAAGGCAGGATCAGACCCCAGAAGCCTCCAACGTAATTGATGATGAACAGCCGCCAGAAGGAGACATCCGACCCCTTGGCCCGAAGGAGCAGGAGCCACTTAAACACGCTCACCACGCGTTCCAGCGTCAGCAGGAATACCGCCAGGAGCATCAGGCCAATATTGGCCCGGGGCACCAGGTCCAGACCGCTCCGCCAATCCACCAGGTACATCGTGTAGCCCAGCAACAACAGGCTGATAACGATCTTGATGACCGGCTTGATATGTGAAAAGGACAAACCCATGAACCGCCTCCTGTCCCGTGACTCAGGACGATACCGCCTGATAGCGGCCGCTGCAAGATCGGAGCGCATTTTTATTGATCCCAACGCACAACATTTACCTATTTGCAGTTGACAGCTCATTCCCATGGGCTTATAAACGCTTATATTGGTTTGGTGGACTGGGTCGGCAACCTGTATGGCGAATCAATCAGGTTAGGCATTGTCAAGGAAAGGGGACCGCACATTGGATTTGGAACAGATGCGCCACAGCACGGCGCATGTCATGGCGGCGGCCGTCTGCAAGCTGTATCAACAGGTTCGATGCGATATCGGACCGGCTACCGCCGACGGATTTTACTACGATTTTGATCTTTCTCACCGTCTGACCCCGGACGATTTTCCCGCGATCGAACAGGAAATGGCCCGGATCATCGCGGCCAACATTCCGTTGGAACGGATGGAAATGACCCGTGATGCCGCCCGGGCCATGCTGGAGGCCCAGGGCCAGACCTACAAACTTGAACGGCTCGCCGATATTCCCGAGGGTGAACCCATTTCCTTTTACCGTTGCGGTGATTTTGTTGATCTCTGCCGGGGACCGCACGTTGAACGCACCGGCGATATCAAGGCCTTCAAGTTGTTGTCCGTGGCCGGCTCTTACTATCGCGGCCGGGAAACCAACCCGATGCTCCAGCGGCTTTACGGCCTGGCGGCCGCCTCCCCGAAGGAACTGGCCCAGCGCCTGCACCGTCTTGAGGAAGCGCGCAAGCGGGATCATCGGAAACTCGGGCGCGAGTTGGACCTGTTCAGCATTCACGACGAGGTCGGCCCCGGATTGGTACACTGGCATCCCAAGGGCGCGCGCATCCGCAGTCTCATCGAAGATTTCTGGCGGCGGGAACATTTCCGCGGCGGCTACGATCTGCTCTACACGCCGCACATCGGCCGCTCGCTGTTGTGGGAAACGTCGGGCCACCTCGGTTTTTACCGGGAAAGCATGTACGCGGCCATGGAGATTGACGACCTGCAATACTACCTCAAGCCGATGAACTGCCCGTTTCATATCCAGATCTATAAGTCGCAAACGCGCTCCTACCGCAATTTGCCCCTGCGCTGGGCCGAGCTGGGCACCGTGTATCGCTATGAAAAAACCGGCGTGCTCCAGGGTCTGCTGCGGGTGCGGGGATTCACCCAGGACGATGCCCATATCTTCTGCACGCCGGAGCAGATCGAGTCCGAAGTCAAGCGGACCCTTCAATTCTCGCTGGCAATGTTTCATGCGTTCGGATTCAAGGAGATTTCCGCCTATCTCTCGACCCGGCCCGCCAAGGCCATCGGCGCCCCCGAGCGCTGGGCGCAGGCGACCAGTTCGCTGGAACAGGCGCTGAAGACCGAGTCGATTCCCTACCAGGTGGACGAGGGCGGCGGGGCATTTTACGGACCCAAGATCGACCTGAAGGTCCAGGACGCCATTGGCCGCGAATGGCAGATGAGCACCATCCAGTTCGACTTCAACATGCCGGACCGTTTTGACGTCAACTACGTGGGCGAGGACGGCCGGGAGCATCGGCCTTACATGGTCCACCGCGCGCTCCTGGGAAGCCTCGAACGATTTTTTGGCGTCTTGATCGAGCATTACGGCGGCGCCTTTCCGCTCTGGCTGGCGCCCGAACAGGTCCGTGTGCTCCCGCTCACCGATACCCAGCTGGACTACGCGCGCGGCGTGGCCGAAGAACTCAGAAAATACGATATTCGCGCGGCAGTGGATGAAAGCTCCGGAAAAATAGGGGCAAAAATCCGGAACGCCCAGATGGAAAAAATTCCTTACATGCTGATTGTCGGGCCCAAGGAGACGACAGCGGGCCAAGTGTCGGTACGCAGTCGGTCCGGAGGAGACCAGGGGGTATCCGCCGTGGCGGATTTTGCGCAAAAACTCAAGGAGGAGGCCGCTGACAGACTGTCGGGCTGAGGCTCTCCTGGCTGTTATTAAGAGTTTTGCGAGGACTCGCAAAACTCGTCTAACGCGACGCGACGGTAGCGATAAACCGCAGGATTTAGTTGCGGCCCAAGCCGCAGGAGTAACATAAACCCATAACCCAGGAGGTCTGCCATTCGTTCATCGATCAGAGTCAATCATCGGATTCGCGTGCTTCAGATTCGCTGTATTTCGGATACCGGGGAACAGTTGGGAGTCATTTCCACGTCGGATGCCATGCGGCTGGCGGAAGCCCGCGGTATGGACTTGGTGGAAATATCGCCCACTGCGAACCCGCCGGTTTGCCGCATCATGAACTTCGGCAAATACCGTTACGAGGAAAGCCGCAAGGAAAAACTGGCCCGGAAACACCAGAGCTCAACCGTTGTCAAGGAAATGAAATTCCATGTGAACGTCGAGGAGCATGATTATCAAACCAAGCTGAATCACATTATTGAATTTCTTAAGAAGAACCATCGGGTGAAAGCATCCCTGTTATTCCGCGGCCGGGAAAACGAGCACCGGGATCTGGGCTATGCCATGATGAACCGCCTGATCAAGGACTGCGAACCCGTGGGCAGTGCCGAAGCGCCGCCCCGGATGTTCGGCAACAACCTGATGATCATGCTCCGGCCCGCGAAATCCGGAGGGGGAAACTAACCTGATCTATTCATGAAGATTTTAACTCTTCATGAATAATGCAGGCTAAGAGCTGCCTGGCCGGGCGCTTCGTTGCATCTTTTTCCTGGCACCCTTGGTGTCTGCGGGACGATGGCGTCCCGTCTCCAAATTCAAGGCTTCCAATGAACGTCTCCCGCTAAAAAACGTCTGCCCTTCGTCGAAGCGGCTTCACACAGGCAGGCCAAGGTCGCCACGTCGCCATAAAGCGGGAGCGCCGGCTCCCGCACTCCATATAGTTTTTCACCGTCCTGCGGTTTCCTGACTGTGCGGCTGTCGGGACTCATGGCTGCCTGAACCTAAGTCCGGCAGTTGAGCGTCTCAGCTCGTGGCAACAACTTTATTATTAGCATGTTATGCAATTAACGGCCTTCACCTATTTGGTGCAAGTTTCAACTGCTCCGCAGTTGACTGGAGTTTGGCCCGTTCTTGTTCACCCGACAGCGTAGAATAGCGCACCTTCGAGGCAGGGATCAAGTTTCTTCGGCTTCGTGTATGGGGTAGCGTGTGACACGAAGCTGGAGAAACGGATGGCGCGAGCCCAAACTTCGGAACGCAGATGATTGATGAGCAACTGCGTGGAGGCTCTCCGATTCTTTTTTCGTCGCCACTTCGGGGCAGGCAGTTGATCGGGTTTTCCCATGGGGCCGAACGCCTGAGTAGCTGCGGTCAACAACAGGGCGTAGGCGGCGACAGCCAGGGCGGGGACGTTTTCAACGGAAAGCTCGTGACGGACCTGTGCCTGGCCGAGGCCCAACAAGGTTTTCTCATCACGGAAATTCACCTCGATATCCCATCGCCAGAGGTAGGCCTGTAAGGCGTGTTCAAGGGAGGCATTCGGATCGGTGCAGATCAGGTAGGCGGGTTTTCGGTACAGACAGCGAGCATTCTTAGTTAGTTTGTAAGCTAGCGGAGCAATGATGATCAATCGCAGGTTTTGATCTTGTCCGGCAGTACGCCAACGGAGCGGAGCGAGCGTCTTGATCTTGAACGCATGGGTTTTTCCGGCAGCGAAGGCTTGGACCTGTATCCACGGCACGTTGGGATCCTGACGCAGCTGCTCGGGCGTTGGAGCGCGGCAACCGTAAGCGCGATGGCGCCCCGTCGTTCGCTGTGAGGATTCTGGCAGATGGTAGAGCTTGGCGTCGGAACGGATACGGCCAATCAGGACGGTGCGCGCGGGTCGTTGCTTGAGGAACGTGCGGTTGGTGTAGCCGCCATCGACCACGGACCAAAGCGGACGGGCGGTTTGGCCGTCGTGGTCCAAGGACTGTCTGACGGTCAATGATAATATTTTGGGCGCATTTGGGTGGTTTTGCAAGAGGTTTCAATGTAAAATTAACGAAACTTCAAGACTTTTTTATCGTATTCTATTATATGACTGTTATGGAACAAACGTGAAAATATGGGTTTCATGAATAAGTCGGGCTAATAAGGCAATTCTTTGAATGATCCGAAAACAGACGTTCTTTTAGTGCAAAGATGTCGCGATAACGATGTCAATGCGTTTAATGACCTGATGGAACGTTATAAACGCCAGGTCTTCAGCCTCATATACCGTTTGGTCCAAAATCCATCTGACGCCGAGGATTTGGCTCAGGAGGTTTTTATCAAGGTTTTTCGCAATCTTTCTTCATACGATCCCCAATATGCCTTCCATACATGGCTGTTTAAGATAACGCATAATACAACGATTGATTTTCTGAGAAAAAACAAGACCCGATTAGTATCGATCGATGAAAATTCCATTGAGCTGGAAGATAGCGAGCCTTCACCCGAAGAGCACGTGGAAATCGCCTTGAGGAGTGAACTTGTCGATAAGGTTCTCGCGGCTGTGCCGGCGCCTTACCGCGAAGTGTTAATGCTTCGTTACCAGCAAGAGATGCCATGCGCGGAAATTGCCGTGATTCTCGGGATACCGGAGAGCACCGTAAAAGTGAGGCTTTTCAGAGCGAGGGGTATTTTGAAGCAAAAGCTGAAAGGAATGGATTCAAGGTAACCAAAATATTTTGAAACCGTCCGGCATGCTTGCCGTATATCTGTATAAAGGCCCAAATGGACTGTAAAGAAACAAGATTAAGAATGGATGCCCTGCTGGCCGGGGATCTGACCGGAGAGGAGCGACGTCCGGTCAGATGCCATATCGGGGCCTGCCGTAAGTGTCGCGAGGAATACCGGTTACTAAAGGCAGTAGTTCAATCCATGGCGGATTTGCCTTTATTTGAGCCGAGCGCCCACTTCAACGCAAACGTTCTTTTCAGGCTTGGAATGGAGCCGTCTTCAGTTTCAACGCAATTCCCGGTTTGGGCAAAGTGGCTTGTGAGCGGGCTTTTGGTCCTGTCATGGCTGTGGGTTATGTTCCTTGCATTTGCCGTAAGAACCGAATTCATGATGTTGAATGCATCAAGGTTTATGCTCTGGATTAAGATCGAGGCACATGTTTTTATAAGCATGTTCATGAACACGGCTGAAACTTTAGGCATAGTTGCCGGTCTCCTTCTCCAAGAGTGTATGGCGATATTAAATCCGCTGTTATTGTTTCAAATATTGGTGGCGCTGGTTATCGCCCCGGTGATTGTCATCGTTAGTATAAATGGAATGCATCTACGCGCGAAAGCGCAGGGAGGAATGTTATGTTAAGAAATAAAGTATTGATGGTAATGAAGCCTGCATTGCTTGCCGTTTTTCTATGTGGTGTATTTTTGTCTGATTCTTTTGCTGAAAGTAACGACGATCGCGACTCAAAGTTGAGTGTTATAGTGTCGAACTTCACTGCCCATATCAAATTTGATTCTAATGGGGACGCAGAAGAAATAATCCCTTATTTCTTAAACTCCTTAAAACCATGGGGCCTTGTGATCGATCTGGCATGTTTTATCGCATTTGGCTTGGTGGCTGTTCTTTTGACGATGATATTCCCGACAAATGTTAAACGGATCTCTTATGCAATGAAACAGGAATTTTGGAAGTCTGCCGCTATCGGGGTGGCAGTCCAGCTTGCATTTATTCCTGCGTTATTGATTATGGTTATCTCCTGCCTGGGAATTCCATTGATTCCATTTGCCATTCTTTTCTGTATTGCCGCGTGGCTGCTTGGCAAGGTGGGTTTGTGTGCGGCTATTGGTTCCAGATGCCTGGAATCTTTTGGCAAGCCACAGCCTGCCGTCATCAGTATGGTGGTCTTGGGTTTTGCGGGTTTAAGTATCCTGGTGATTTTGGGAAGTCTTGCCAATATGGCAGGATATCCCTTTTCGAATTTGGGTATCATACTGAATTTTACCTACTACACCGTCCTATTTTTGGGAACTACTGTAGGTCTTGGTGCGGTTTGTATAACAAGTTTTGGCAGGAGGGATGTGGAAGTTGCTTTTCCCATGGCGCCGGTTATACCGTTCGGCGGTGGAAGTTCAGCCGCAAGCGGGCTTGTTTATTGCCGAACCTGCGGCAAGCAGGTGGCGGCGAAAGCCATGATGTGTCCTGGTTGTGGGGTCGGACCGTTTGATGGAAGGGCTTACTGTTCCAATTGCGGGAATCCGACCGAACCGAATGCCATCGCTTGCGTCAAATGCGGGATTGCAGCCCATTATGCCGGTAATTCGCAGAAGAATTTCGTCACGGCTTTACTCCTCTCGATACTCCTGGGCTCGCTTGGGGTTGACCGGTTTTATCTGGGTTATGTTTTGCTTGGGATATTGAAGCTGTTTACTTTCGGCGGCTTTGGGATATGGTGGTTGATTGATGTTATCCTGATTGCAACAAATAGTCTTAAGGACGCAAATGGCGTGCCAATGAAAAGGTGAATATGCTTTTTGGTCATGAATAATACGGTATAATCAATGTTTAAGTAAACGCAGTTTCAGGGGAGGAGAGAGAAGCCCCCAATCCGAAAGGAGCAAGATGATGAAGAAGGTAATTTATGGTATTTGTGGGGTCGTGGGTGTTGGGATTATTTCAGTAATGATTCTGATCGTGTGGTGGAATAACTCGGGGTATGACAAAGAGATAATTAGCTTGCCGGAAGGAACAAGCTCCGAAACTGCCGATGAAATTGTGCGCATTTTATTTTGGGATGACAAAATCTGGCAAAAGATTGAGACGAAATTTCCAAACTCTGACCTGTTCAAATACCCGCATAAATATAGTCAAGGGATTGGATGGGAAGCATTAAAACGAGGTAAAACGAGTATTTCACTGCGCATTGGAACTAGCGACCTCTCGAGAAGAGACCTGCTCAAAGATCGCAAAGAGATCATGACGTATGGCAAGATGATCATTGAACAGGGTGTAAGCAACTATTTTCAAAAGCGGCCTTAACCACGGCATGCACTCGTCGCCGCCACGCACATTCCGCGCGGCGGCGCGGGTTATGCCTGTTCGTTGGCCAATAAAGAAGGGAGACGCAAATGTACTGTAGAAACTGTGGGAAAGAGGTTCATCCTCAAGCGGTCGCTTGTCCGAGTTGCGGTGTGCCGCCCCACCTGGAGAAGAAATTCTGCCCGACCTGCGGGATCACGACGCAGCCGAACCAATCGCTCTGCACGAAATGTGGAGTTTCGCTTATCAGCGGCTCGGCCGCCGGGGATAAGGGCAAGGTTGCTGCTGGCCTTCTTGGAATATTTTTGGGCTGTATTGGCATTCATAAGTTCTACCTAGGATACAACAACGAAGGCTTAATCATGTTACTTGTGTCCATCATCGGTGGCATCGTCACCTGCGGAGTTGCCACGGGTGTCATCTCGATCATTGGCTTGATCGAAGGAATTATCTACCTCACCAAATCCGATGAGGAGTTTGCCAAACTCTATGTCCGAGGTCACAAGGGCTGGTTCTGACAAACCGTTTCTACAGCAAACAAACAGAAAGTGCCTCAGGGATGATCGCCATCACGGGAGTCACGAAGGATAAAGATGCTTTGGTGATTGCCGGTTCCGGAAACATCACCGCAAAAGGAAATGCGCGTGAGCTGGAAGCGACCATCAATGGATCCGGCAACGCCATTGTACGTGCGATTGTAGAAAGAAACCGAACGTTGACCCGCCATCCGGTGGGTTCTGCTCATGGTTTTTTGAACCATATGTGAATGCTAAGGAATTTTAAAGTCATCGTAGGGCCGCTGCTTGCGGCGTTCCGTCTTTTGTAACCTAATTCATACACATTTGTGCAATTTTCAGGTTTTATGACGAGAACTGTTGGAAGACAATTTGGACTTATTGCCATGACGTGGGGAGTAGTCTTTTCCTGTTTTGTCATGATTGGTTGCCGTACTACGACTGACCACGCAGAAGCGCTTCGCCGACCAATTGCTTCGACTGAAGCCGGAAGAATAGGGAGTTGCCTGGATTTACCGTTACGCAATCAAGAAAACGCCGAATTCTGGCAAATGATGGATTTTTATCGTTTTGAACACGAAGTAAAATGTTTCGATCTGGCGCTGTTAAAATCATATCCGTATTATGACCCGGACCAAAAGAAAATCATTGCCGTCCTGGAACTTATCGCCGGCGGCGATAAAAAAGAAGCCGAGCGGCAGTTGACGGCCTTGAAAATGATTCCGGAAAGTCGGAAATATGTCTCAATTTTAGCCTGGCTGGAAAAAAGCCTATATTTCGATATTTATCGGGTTCGTGGCTTGAACAACGCAAGCAATTGCCCGTCTACTGCCGAAATCTTTGCGCCGCGAAAATTCAGATTTCATGAGCCAACCGCGACTTTGCCGTTCACATCTCAATTTTATCCAATAAAAGTCATGATTACCATTGATGGACAACGCACGCCTATGATTTTTGATACCGGGGCGCCTTGTTCGATGTTATCCCACCATACCGCGGCAAAACTTAATTTGAAAATGAAGACTCTTTGGCAGTCTTCTCCTGATAAAGATGGAAGCAGTTCTTTAATGAGTGCGAATAAAATTGAGCTCGGTACATTATCGATTCTTAATCAACCTTTTTACGTCCATGACGGCGATCATGACATCATCGGCTGGGATGTTTTAAAAGAATTAAAAATACAAATCACCGACAATACCATTTCCTTTTCTGCGCCAATTCTATCAAAGGACGGCCGGCAACGGAATTTAGTTGACTTCGGCTGCCGGGCGCTAGTGAGAATTGATTCCGAAAGCAACGACGATTTTATTTACTTCATATTGGATACCGGCGCAACCGGAACTTTCGTTTGTCCAAATTATTTACGCCGGAGTGGAGACCTTTCGGAAAGACTTCCTTTGGGATGGACATTATGCCGTACTTTTGATGGATATCAATCCTCTGTTCACAAAGCATATCCCCGGTTAAGCGGTCGTATTGGCGGCACCGCCATATCCTTATCTGATGTTGCAGTAGGAGATCCTGTCGGCGAATATTACGGCGCTTTAGGCATGGAACTGCCCGATATGGAAATTGATGCCATCAATGGCCTATTCCTGATTTCCGGTAAGCCGACATTGAATTTCTTTAAACCGGTGATGGTTGATAGTCCTAATCCATTTGTCCGCTATCCGGCCATAGCCGGCGTTGCGCTGATGATTGTGCCGGCAATTACGATCGGGCTATGTGCCTGGCCTTTCGGCGAACCAGCCCGGGATAATACTGCGGCATTTGCATTAAATACCGGGGAGATAATCGTCGGCAGCGTTCCCTGGCTATTTACTAACGCGGGCTTGTGCCCGCAACCCAAGTATGCCGTTCTCCCAGCAGTGTGTCGAGTCGAGTAGACCGGAGGAATCTCACCCCCAGTCCCTCACGGAACCGTACTTGAGCCTCTCGACTCAT
>Ga0180015_1000097_pt1 | contig 24172 bp, 18 predicted proteins | sample KR13_S2_MetaG_FD_116508 | JGI IMG/M metagenome (GOLD analysis project Ga0180015, IMG submission 116508) | Groundwater microbial communities from the Olkiluoto Island deep subsurface site, Finland - KR13_S2_MetaG | ecosystem: Environmental > Aquatic > Deep subsurface > Groundwater | place...
CCGTTGTAACGCGGCCAACACGCTGCCCACTCACAATTTCAAGCGGGGGTCGTTTGCCGAAGCCGATGCGGTGAGCGGCGAAACACTCGCGGAGACCAGGCTCACCGGAAACTTCGGCTGCGCGTCCTGTGTCATCAAATGCGGCCGGCGAGTGGAGGTTGACGGCAAGAATGTCAAGGGTCCGGAGTACGAGACGCTGGGGTTGCTGGGGCCGAACCTGGAGAACCCGGACCTCGGCCTCATCTGCGACTGGAACTACCAGGCGGACCTCGTGGGGGTGGACACGGTATCGCTCGGCAACGTGCTGGGGTTCGCCATGGAGCTCAACGAGAACGGCCTGTGGGACAACGGCCTGGAGTTCGGAAAGGTGGACAACATCTCCGGGGTCATCGACGATATTGCCAATCGGCGCGGCATCGGCGACGACCTCGCCGATGGCGTGAAGCGCCTCTCCGAGAAGTACGGTGGCAAGGATTATGCTATGGAGGTCAAGGGCCTGGAGCTTCCCGCCTACGAGCCCCGGGGCGCGGTCGGCCACGGCCTCGGCTACGCGATAGCCAACCGCGGCGGCTGCCATATAGGCGGTGGATACATGGTCTACTTCGAGGCCAACGGGCCCCTGACGATGGACCCGCTCACCACAAGGGCCAAGCCCCAGCTTACCGCCATGCTGCAGACCATGCTGGACGCGCTGTCAGACTCGGGGAGCTGCCAGTTCACCGGGTTCACGACCATTCCCAAGCAGGCGATCGAGCTCAATCCCCACGGAAACGTGTACCGCGTGGTGGCCAAGTCCCTGGAGTTGATGGGCCCGATGATGGAGCTCATTCTCAGGTTCCCGAAGATGCTGGCGTTCGTGCCTCCCATGGCGCTCATGCAGCACCCCAGGGTGATTACCGACCTCACCGGGATGAAGATGACCTTCGGCAAGTTCCTGGAGATCGGGTTGCGCACCTACATGATAGAGAGATTGTTCAACGCCCGGGAGGGTTTCACCGGGGCTGACGACACCCTTCCCAGGCGCTCGACCCACCAGGTCCAGGAGGGTGGCACCGACACGACGGTGCCGCTCAATCAAATGATACGCATCTACTACCGGGTCCGCGGGCTCGACGCCAACGGGGCGCCGAAGCACGACACGCTCCGCAGGCTGGGGATGCGGGCCTGACGTATGGTTCACGGTTGGGAGTGAGGGTATGCCTACTGTCAAGTTCTATGCATCCTTGAGGAAGGTCACCGGGGAACGGGAGGCCCAAATCCAGGCCGGTTCGGTGAAGGAGGTCCTGCAGCGGCTTTCCACCGACTACGACGGGGAACTGCGCAGGTACCTGAAGATAAGCAGTATCCTGGTAAACGGCAAGAACGTGATACATATGAAGGGAAAGAGGACCCGCCTGAAGCCCGACGACGTCGTGTCAATCTTCCCGCCGCTGGGCGGCGGCTAGTGTGTCCCGTCTCATAGATACGGTGACGCACCGAGAGCGTCGATGCGCCGCTCCGGCAAGGCGCGCGACCGAGTCGTACTCTTGGAGTACGTCGAGGGAGCGGAACGCGGCCGGTGTGGATGCAGCGGCGTTCGAATGCCATTGTATTTGTGAGACGGGGCACTAACAACAGGGAGCGGTTAAGTTGCCTGAGCTATACGAGGAACTGGGCCTTACCACCGAGGAGTACCAGAGGATAGTGGAGACCCTCGGGCGCGAGCCCAACAAGGTCGAACTGGGGATGTACTCGGTCATGTGGTCCGAGCACTGCAGTTACAAGAGTTCGAAGGAGCAGCTACAGAAGCTTCCCACCGAGGGTCCCAGGGTGCTCCTGGGCCCCGGCGAGAACGCCGGTGTGGTGGACATCGGGGACGGGATGGCGGTGGTGTTCAAGATGGAGTCCCACAACCACCCAAGCGCGGTGGAGCCTTTCCAGGGCGCCGCGACCGGTGTCGGCGGCATAGTAAGGGACATCTTCACCATGGGAGCGCGGCCGATAGCGTGCCTCGACCCCTTGAGGTTCGGGTCGCTTGACAGCGCGCGTACCCGCTACCTGTTCGAGGGAGTCGTGGCGGGGATCGCGTCGTACGGGAACTGCCTGGGGATTCCAACCGTCGCGGGCGATATCTACTTCGAGGAAGCGTACGAGGAGAACCCACTGGTGAACGTGATGTGCCTGGGCGTCATGCCCGTCGAGCGGCTCATCAAGGGGCAGGCCTCAGAGCCGGGAAGCGTAGGGGTCCTCATTGGCTCGGGCACCGGCAGGGACGGCATCGGGGGCGTGAGCGTCCTGGCCTCCCAGGAGTTCGACGAGAACTCCGAGCAGAAGCGCCCGAGCGTCCAGGTCGGTGCCCCGTTCACCGAGAAGCTCTTGATAGAGGTGTGCCTGGAGATGCTGGAGAAAGACCTCCTGCTGGGGCTCCAGGACTTCGGCGGCGCCGGGCTGACCTGCGCGACCTGCGAGACCGCCGAGCGGGGCGGATGCGGGATGGACGTGGACATCTCGAAGGTGCCGCTCAGGGAGCCCGGCATGGAGCCCATCGAGATAATGATGTCGGAGTCCCAGGAGCGGATGTTCGCGATTTGCTCCGAGGAGGACCTCGAGGAAGTGCTTTCCGTCTGCCGGAAGTGGGGCGTTGACGCGACGCCGGTGGGGGTGGTGACCGAGGGCGACATGCTGCGGCTTCTCTCCGGCGGCGAGGTCGTGGCCGAGGTGCCGGCGAGCTCTCTGGCCCGCGGCCCGGAGTATCACCGTGACGCGGAGAAGCCCGATTACATTGACCGTGTCACCGGGTTCGACACCGGCACACTCTCGCCGCCGGAGGACATGGGGAAGGCGCTCCTGGAACTGCTCGGCTCAGCCAACATCTGCAGCAGACGGTGGGTCTTTGAGCAGTACGATCACATGGTGAGGGTGAACACGGTTGTTCTCCCGGGGAGCGACGCCGCGGTCCTCAGGACAAAGCCGCTGGAGAAAGGCATAGCCCTCTCCTGCGACTGTAACGGGCGCTACTGTTACCTGGACCCTTACGTGGGGGCCCAGATAGCCGTCGCCGAGAGCGGCAGGAACGTGGCCTGCACCGGGGCCAGGCCCATCGCGGTCACCAACTGCCTCAACTTCGGCAACCCCGAGAAGCCGGGGATATTCTGGCAGTTCTGCAGGTGCGTGGAAGGGCTCGCGGAGGGATGCCGGCAGCTTGCGACGCCGGTGGTAGGCGGCAATGTCAGTTTCTATAACGAGTCTTTCGGCGAGGCGATCTACCCAACGCCGGTCATCGGGATGCTCGGCCTTCTCGAGGACGTTGGGGACAGGGTGGGCTCCGCCTTTGCCGCGGAAGGCGACAGCATCGTGCTCCTGGGGGATACCGGTGACGAACTCGGGGGGAGCGAGTACCTGAAGGTCATTCACGGCAAGGTGGCCGGCCGGCCGCCGGTGGTTGACTGGGCCGCGGAGAAGGCGCTGGTGGAGTGCCTTACCCGTGCAGCCTCGGCTCGCCTGCTCTCCTCGGCGCATGACCTGAGCGAGGGCGGGCTCGCGGTCGCCCTGGCCGAGTCGTGCCTGCAGGGTGGCATAGGGGCGAGCGTCCAGATGCCCGGGGGGGCTTCCACCGTTTGTGGCCGCTTTCAGCGAGTCGCAGGCGAGGGCCATTGTGAGCGTTAGCGAGGACAACCTCTCCGCGCTGGAGGGGATTGCCGTAGAGGCCGGCGTGCCGGCCCGGGTTATCGGCACCACCGGGGGGGACCGCCTGGAGGCGGGCGCGTTTTCGCTTTCGCTTTCAGAGATGAGGTCCACCTACGAGGAAGCGCTCGAGCGGATGCTGGCGGGTTCATAGGCAGCGAGCGACCACCTGAAGGCCGTGTCTTCAGGCGAGGTCCGGGGCAACCCGTCAGGCGGGAGGCAAGACCTGATATTTTATTATAAAAAGATGGAAAAACTTTTACCATAACGGCGAACCGGCCGGTTTTTAGGTAATAATAGGGGGGACCGGGGACAGAGGGATGTTGGTTGACCTCAAGGGGCCGCGTTTGAGCGAAAGCAGTGTGGCCGATAGTGTGCTCACCACGTTGAGCCGGGGCGATTCACCGGAGGAGGAGTGTGGTGTATTCGGTGTCTATGCCCCCGGGGAGGACGTCGCCAGGGTCACGTACTTCGGGCTATACGCCCTCCAGCACAGGGGGCAGGAGAGCGCCGGCATCGCGGTGACCAGCGGGGACGGAATCCTGGTTGTAAAGGATATGGGGCTGGTTTCCCAGGTCTTCGATGAGAACAGCTTCGTCACTCTGAAGGGCGACTACGCAATAGGGCACGTCCGCTACTCGACCACCGGTTCCACCCACTGGGAGAACGCGCAGCCATTATACGAGGCGACACGGCGCGGGCCGCTCGCCCTGGCCCATAACGGGAACCTGGTGAACACGAGTGAGCTACGTGAATGGCTCCTCGAGAGAGGTTCCACCTTCACTTCCACCACGGACACCGAGGTAATCTGCGCGCTTCTCAACAGTTCCGATTCTCCTACAACCGAGGGGGCGATAGAGGAGGTGTTCCCCCGGATGCGCGGTGCCTACTCGGTGGTAATACTCACCGAGGAAGGACTCTTCGGCGTCCGGGACCCCCACGGCATCCGCCCTCTGTGTATCGGGACCAGGAACGGCGGTACGTTCCTGGCAAGCGAAACGGCGGCACTCGACGTTGTGGGAGCGAAGTATCTCCGCGAGGTCGAGCCGGGGGAGATGGTGTTTATGAACAGGGACGGTATCAAATCCCGCCGGTTCGCGCCGCCGGCACGCCCGGCGCTTTGCATATTCGAGTTCATCTACTTCGCGCGGCCCGACAGCATCCTCTACGACCGCGTGCTGTACAACGCGCGCAAGGAGATGGGCATGCACCTGGCCGAGGAGGCCCCGGTGGAGGCGGACATCGTCATAGGGGTGCCGGACTCGGGGGTTCCCTCGGCGATTGGTTTCGCCGAGAAGTCGCGTATCCCGTTCGGCCAGGGCCTTATCAAGAACCGATACATAGGCCGAACATTCATAGAGCCCTCACAGTCCATAAGGCAGTTAGGGGTCAGGATAAAGCTGAACCCGCTGAAGCAGGTGATAGAGGGGAAAAGGTTGGTGGTGGTGGACGACTCCATTGTCAGGGGGACCACCAGCCGCAAGATAGTGGAGATACTGAAGGAAGCGGGGGCGCGGGAGGTCCACCTGAGGATCAGCTCACCGCCGATTCAGTATCCGTGCTTCTACGGCATAGATACCGCGGTGCGCAGTGAGCTTATCGCCTCCAGCCAGACCGTTGGGGAGATAACGGAGTTCCTCGGCGCTGATTCGCTTTACTACCTCGGAATGGACAACCTGGTCAAATCCTGCGGGTCGCCCAGGGATAAGTTCTGCACCGCCTGCTTTAACGACATATACCCGATAGATGTGCCGGACAACTTGATGATGTCCAAGTTCCGGCTGGAGGAGAAGTCGCCCGCCTGAAAGGAGTACCCGAGATCGTGGAAGAAGCGGGGAAAGAAGAGGCCAGGAAAGATTATAAGTGGGCCGGTGTCGATATTGGCGCCGCCTCCCGGGCGGTGGAACTCATCAGGGAGAAGGCCGGACCCACCTTGAGGCCAGAGGTGCTGGCCGGCGTTGGTGGCTTCAGCTCGATGTTTGAGATTGACCCGTCCCGCTACGAGAAGCCGGTACTGGTATCGGGGACAGACGGCGTGGGCACCAAGCTCAAGCTGGCCCGGATGCTGGACAAGCACGACACCGTGGGTATCGACCTGGTAGCGATGTGCGTCGACGACGTGGTCGCCTGTGGAGCGGAGCCGCTGTTCTTCCAGGATTACATCGCGACCGGCGAGGTGGTGCCCGAACGCATCGCCGAGATCGTGGGCGGCATCGCGGACGGTTGCCGGAAGGCGGGCTGCTCCCTGGTCGGGGGGGAGATAGCCGAGCACCCCGGGGTCATGGAGCCGGAGGAGTACGACCTGGCCGGCTTCTGCGTGGGGGTAGTGGAGAAGGACCGGATAATCGACGGCTCGAGGGTGAAGCCCGAGGACAGGGTCATAGGCATCGCGTCCTCGGGGCTCCACTCCAACGGGTTCTCGCTTGTCAGGAAGCTGCTTTTCGACTCCGGGGAGTTCAACCTTGACGACAAGATCAGGGAACTCTCCTTACCGCTGGGGCGGGAGTTGCTCACGCCCTCGTTCATTTACGCGCCTGGCGTGTTAGAGGTGGCCCGGGAATGTGACCTCAAGGCGGTGGCGCACGTGACCGGCGGTGGCATAACCGATAACCTGCCGAGGGTGCTTCCGGACAGCGTCAACGCGGAGATATTCCTGGGATGCTGGCCGGTGAAGAACATCTTCACGTTCATTCAGCGGGTGGGAGAGATAGACCTGTTCGAGATGCTCAGGACTTTCAACATGGGGCTGGGCATGCTCCTGGTCGTGGGGCCCACCGGGGTCAGGAAGGCGCTCCAGGTCCTGGACATGAACCTGTACAGGGCGTACGAGGTGGGGGAGATAGTGGAGGGGGATGGCACGGTCCGCTACCGGTAGCAGGCAAACCATGGCTTACCTTCCCATGACCGGACCGCCCCGGACGGCATGTCAGGAGAAGATCGCATGATAAGCATCGGCATACTGGCGTCCGGTTCCGGAACCAACATGGAGGCGATAGCCCGGGCGATTGATGACGGTGAAGTGCCGGCGCGGATAGCGGTGGTTATCAGTGACAACCCGGACGCCTTCGCGCTGGAAAGGGCGCGGCGCAGGAAGATCCCCACAACGGTGGTCCTGCCCTCGGATTACGCCGACAGGGCCTCGTACGACCACGCGGTGACAGCCGCCCTCCGCGATGAGGGAGTCGACCTTGTGGTCCTGGCCGGGTACATGAAGCTCGCGGGGAAGGAGTTGGTGGAGGAGTTCCGTGGTCGAATGATGAACATTCACCCCGCGCTCCTGCCCTCTTTCCCGGGGACCCACGGTGTCGGGGACGCGCTGGAGTACGGGGTGAAGGTGAGCGGCGTAACGGTGCACTTCGTGGACGAGGGCCTGGACACCGGGCCGGTCATCGCGCAGGAGGCGGTGCCCGTCGAGGAAGGCGACGACGCGGAATCGCTGCACAACCGGATACACCAGGCGGAGTACCGGGTTTACCCTCGGGCTATCCGCCTTTTCGTCGAGGGGAGGCTGGTGGTGGACGGCAGAACCGTGAGAGTCAAGAGTTGAGGGGACCAGATTCTTGACCTCCCCGGGAACCACCACCCTCACTTGATGGGAGGTTCTCCACCTCCCCGGAGGGTGGAAGGAGCAGAGTCGCCCCTAAAGGTGCATGGGGGAGGACTGGTCCGCACCCGGTATAGCATGACGCAGACAAGAAAAAGGAGGCGGCGGATGCCAAAGATAAAGCGGGCGCTCATCAGCGTTTCTGACAAGACCGACGTGGCGTGGCTGGCCGGTGAGCTCTCCGCGATGGGGGTTGAGATAATCTCCACCGGCGGGACGTACAAGATACTCAAACAGAACCACGTCAAGGTCACCCCGGTGGCGGAGGTGACGGGGTTCCCCGAGATGCTGGACGGCCGGGTTAAGACGCTCCACCCGAAGGTCCACGGCGGCATACTGGCCGACCGGAGCAAACCCGACCACATGCGGCAACTGGAATACCAGAAGATACCGGCGATAGACCTGGTGGTGGTCAACCTCTACCCGTTTGCTCAGACCGTGGCTCGCCCCGGCGTGACCCGGCAGGAGGTGATCGAGCAGATAGACATCGGAGGTCCCACCATGGTACGGGCGGCGGCGAAGAACCACGCCCATATCGCGGTGGTGGTGAACCCGGCCCGTTATAAGGGCCTGGTGGAGGAGATGAAGAGTGCCGGCGGGCAGGTCTCAAGCGAAACCTGCGGCGAGCTGGCGCGCGAGGCGTTCGCCCATACCGCCGAGTACGACGCGATGATATCCAGATACCTCTCCGGTGAGGCACCGGAAAAACCGCGGCCTTCGGCTTTCCCCGAGGAGAAGGGCGAGATGTTTCCAGAGTCGCTCACCCTCGAGCTGGGCGAGGTCGCGTCTTTGCGGTACGGGGAGAACCCACACCAGTCGGCGGCGGTCTATGCCGAGGAGAAGTACGAAGGCAACTCCCTTGCCACCGCCAGGCAGGTAGCGGGGCCGCCGCTTTCATTTAACAACATCCTTGACGGCGAGGCCGCGTGGTGGGGGGTGCTGGAGTTCGAGGAGCCGGCGGTGGTCATCATAAAGCACAACAACCCCTGCGGCGTCGCTGTCGCGGAGAACCCGGTCGTCGCCTACACCAGGGCGCTGGACTGCGACCCGGTGTCCGCGTTCGGGTCGGTAGTGGCGTTCAACCGCCCACTGGACGCCGAGACCGCCCATGTGCTCACCGACAACTTCATCGAACTCCTGCTGGCGCCCCACTTCGAGCCCGAGGCGCTCGAGGTCCTGGCCGCCAAGAAGGAGTTCCGGATCCTGGAGATGGGCGACATCGACCACGACGCGGACCCGGGCATGGACTACCGCCGCATCCACGGCGGGCTTCTCCTGCAGCAGTACGACCGGGAACCCGACGAGAGAGATAGCATGTGGGTCACCACCGAGACCGAACCGACTTCTGAGCAGTGGGAGGACCTGCTGTTTGCCTGGAGGGTTTGCAGGCACGTGAAGTCGAACGCGATCGTTTTCGTTCGAGGGAAGGCGACGGTAGGCATAGGCGCCGGCCAGATGAGCCGGGTTGATTCGGTGATGCTGGCCTCTGAGAAGTCGGGGGGCAAGTCGCGGGGGAGCGTCATGGCGTCCGACGCCTTCTTCCCGTTCACCGACGGGATCGAGAAGGCGGCGGCGGCAGGCATAGTCGCGGTTATCCAGCCGGGAGGATCGATAAAGGACGACGAGGTCATTGCCGCCTGCGAACGGCACGGGATGGCCATGGTGTTCACCGGGCGAAGGCATTTCCGCCACTGATCGCCAGGCCGTTATCGCGGTAATGCCCCCGGTGGCGACGGAAGGGACAGATGGAAGAACCCATCTACGCTATCTCTGAGCCTGACGTATACGAGGCATTCAATAGCTCGCCGGAGGGCCTGACCGGCGAGGAAGCAGCCGTTCACCTGGAGAAGTGCGGCCCCAACGTCATCCAGGAGAAGAAGAGGGTGCCCCTCTGGCGACAGATACTCGTCAACTTCACAAACCTCTTCGCGATCCTCCTCTGGATAGCGGGGATCCTGGCGTTCGTGGGCGGTACCCCGGAACTGGGTTACGCCGTCTTCGGGGTCATCTTCATCAACGCCGGCTTCACTTACTGGCAGGAGCACAAGGCGGAGAAGGCCATCGACAGCCTCAAGAAGATACTGCCCCGGATGGCGCGGGTCGTGCGTGATGGCGCCGAGATGGAGGTTGACGCCGAGGACCTCGTTCCCGGGGACCTCATCTCCCTGGAGGCGGGAAACTGCATAAGTTCGGACGCCCGTCTGATATCGGTCTCCGAACTGGAGGTCGACAACTCGGCGCTGACCGGAGAGTCGGAGCCCCAGCGGAGGCGCAGTGAGGCCATCGGGCCCGGGAAGGTGGCGCTTGCCGACGTCCCGAACCTCGTCTTCGCGGGGACCAACGTCACCGCCGGCAGCGGGAAGGCGGTGGTCTATGCCACCGGCATGAAGACGGAGATCGGTAAGATCGCGGACATGACCCAGGAGGTCAAGGAGGAGCCCAGCCCCCTGCAGAAGGAACTGGGGAAGGTGACCAGGATACTGGGGGCGATAGCGGTCGGCCTCGGCGTCCTGTTCTTCTTCCTGGGGACGTTTGTTATGAACATGGGCCGGACCGCGAGCATCGTCTTCGCGGTGGGCATCATTGTGGCAAACGTCCCGGAGGGGCTTCTGCCTACGGTGACCCTGGCGCTGGCCATGGGGACACAGCGGATGGCCAAGCGTAATGCCCTGATAAAGAGGCTCTCCTCGGTGGAGACCCTGGGGAGCACCACAGTCATCTGTACCGACAAGACCGGCACCCTGACAACCAACGAGATGACGGTCAGGGAGGTCTGGGCCGGCGGAAGTCCGTTCAGCGTCGGAGGCACCGGCTACGAGCCCTCCGGGGAGTTAACCGCCCGCGGCGATCAACCGGGGGACCGGGGAAAGAAAGCGCTCGGACTGCTGTTTCAGATAGCCGGCTTCTGCAACAACTCGCGCCTGCTGCCCCCCGGGGAGGACCGGGACCGCTGGAGCATACTGGGCGACCCCACCGAGGCGGCACTTCTGGTGGCGGCCCTGAAGTGGGGCTATGAGTACGAGAAGGAACTGGAATCCGAGCCCAGGTTCTACGAGATTCCGTTCGACTCGCGCCGCAAGAGGATGACCACCATCCACCGGACGGGCGACGGGGTGCGGGCGATGGTAAAGGGAGCCCCCATGGAGGTGCTCGGACTTTGCACCAGGATATGGGAGCCCTCGGGGGTCCGGGACATCACCGACGAGGACCGCCGGGAGATAGAGACCAGGAACGACCGGTACGCGCACCAGGCGCTTCGGGTCCTCTCGTTCGCGTTCAGGGACCTGGGTGAAGAGAGAAGGCATTACGAGGTCGAGGAAGTGGAGCGTGACCTCACGTTCGTGGGTCTTGCCGGGATGATGGACCCTCCCCGGACCGAGGTCGCCGAAGCGATCGCCAGGTGCGGGACCGCCGGTATCAGGGTGATAATGATAACCGGCGACTACGGGGTAACCGCCGAGTCGGTCGCCAGGCGAATACGGCTGGTGGAGGGCCGGGACGTTCGGGTGGTACCCGGGGTGGAACTGGAGGAAATGTCCGACGAGGAACTCGCCGGGATTGTGGAGAAGCGGCAGGTTATCTTCGCCAGGGTTTCTCCTCACCACAAGATGAGGATCGCCCAGGTCCTGAAGAGCAACGGGGAGGTCGTGGCCATGACCGGGGACGGGGTCAACGACGCCCCGGCGCTCAAGGCGGCAGACATCGGCATCGCCATGGGGCGCACCGGGACCGATGTCGCCAAGGAGGCGGCGGACATGATACTCACCGACGACAACTTCGCCTCGATAGTCAGCGCGGTGGAGGAGGGACGGACGGTCTACGAGAACATCAGGAAGTTCGTGACCTATATCCTGGTCAGCAACGTTCCCGAGATACTCCCGTTCCTGCTGTACGTAATCTTCAAGATACCGCTTCCCCTGGTGGTGATGCAGATACTGGCGGTGGACCTGGGGACCGACCTGGTCCCCGCGCTGGCGCTGGGCGTGGAGAGCCCGGAGCCGGGGATAATGGAGAAACCGCCCCGGTCGAGCAAGAAGCGGATGCTGAACGTGAGCCTGCTGGCCCGTTCCTACGGGTTCATAGGTCCCCTGGAGGCGTTTGCCGGCATGGTGGGGTTCTTCTACATATACCTTGCCAGCGGCTGGCGGTTCTCCATGGGCGCCTCGGCGATGGTCGACTCCGGAAGCGTCTACATCCAGGCCACCACGGTGTGCTTTGCCACCATCATTACCTGCCAGATAGGCAACGGGTTCGCCTGCCGCAGCACCCACGAATCGATATTGGAGATAGGTTTCTTCACCAACCGGCTTTACCTGGTGGGGATACTCTCCGAGTTGGTGCTGGTCGCGTTACTCATCCACGTGCCTCCGCTGGCCGGGGTTTTCCACCTCGAGCCGGTGGGTTGGGAGGCCTGGCTACTGATGCTGGCGTGGGCCCCGGTGATACTGATGGCCTCCGAGGGGCGCAAGGCGGCGGTGCGGGTGATTGACTCCAGAAAGGCAAGGAAAAGCAGGGCGGGAAGCGGGAAACCTCAGGAGGTGGCGGCGTGACCGTCGCCGTTTGGCCGGCGGGCGGTTATAGTTAGGATAGAAAATCCCGGGAGGGGGATGATGCGTATGCACGTTGTAATCATGGGGTGCGGCAGGACCGGGTCCCAACTGGCCCGGCGTCTCGAGGAAGAGGGGCACAGCGTCACCGTGATCGACAAGGACCCGAACGCGTTCCATATGCTGGGGACCGGGTTCAATGGGAGGACCGTGACCGGCATTGGTTTCGACAGGGACGTCCTGGTTTCATCGGGCATCGAGAGGGCGGACGCGTTCATCGCGGTGAGCAGCGGTGACAACTCCAACATCGTTTCGTCCCGGGTTGCCAAGACGGTGTTCCGGGTACCCAGGGTCATCACCCGCATCTATGACCCCAGGAGGGCAAAGATATACCGGGGGATGGGGATTCCCACCGTGGCCCCGGTCACCTGGGGCATCGACAAGATAACCGACCTGCTGTTCCTGGAGAGGACGTGCTCCCGGGACACGTTCGGCAACGGCGAGGTTGAACTGATGGAACTGGAGATACCCGCCAATCTGGACGGGAGGAAGGTCGGCGACTTCGAGGTACCCGGCGAGATACTGGTGGCTTCGATTGCCCGGCTCGGCCAGGCGTTCGTGCCGGTGTCCGGCACCACCTTCAAGGAAAGCGACCTGGTGAATGTGGTGGTCCAGAGGTCAAGCATGGACAAGTTCGAGAAGATGTTCTTCCTCGCCTGACTTAAGAGTACGACAGGGGGTAGAGATGCGGATATTACTGATAGGGGCGGGAGCGGTCGGGAAGTACCTCGCGGGGGAACTCTCCAGCAAACACGAGGTGACGCTCATTGAGACGAGGAGGGACAGGTGCGAACTCCTTCGGCCGTTGCTTCCCAACGTCAAGCTGATAAATGAGGACGGCTGTGAGCCATGGGTGCTCGAGATGGTGGGGATCAGCGACACCGAACTGGTGGTCACGGTCACCGGCGACGATGAGGACAACCTGGTCATCTCTTATCTCTCCAAGTTCGAGTACGAGGTCCCCACCGTGATAGCCAGGGTTAACAACCCCAGTAACCAATGGCTTTTCAATCCCGAGTGGGGTGTTGATACCGAGGTGAGTGTTTCCGACATGATCGCTCAGGTAGTCCAAGAGGAGATAACCGCCTTGGTGGAGGATTAACGCTTGAGGGGCGACAACACTCCTGTCGCCCTCCGGGACCTCAAGAGTCGTCCGTGCGTTCGGTGATGTCCTTGTGATGGATAACCGCGTTGGTGACCGTTCCGTGTACGTCCATCACCGGCGAGACCGTTACATCGAGGATTCGCGGCGTTGCCCTTTCATGGTCGATGTACCCGGTAATGTGCTCTACTTTGGTGATGTCGTATTCCATGGTAAAACGAGCGGTTTCTCCCCTGTCGAACACCGCCCTGATTAGCGGGAGTAGTTCCTGGTCCTTCAGGAGGTTATCTTCAAAGATATTGTATACTCCGACCACCTGCTTATCGTCTTTTATTCCAAACAGGTCACGGCAGGCCTGGTTTTCCTTAATGAGAATTCCCTCGCTGTTAGAGACCCACATGCTGAAGGGGCTCTGCTCGAAAATGCTATCCAGGAAATGCCCTAACTCACTCAGGTCCTCCTCCGCCCGCTTGCGCTCGGTGATGTCCTTGCATATCCACGATATGATGATGGGGTTCCCGTCACTGTCTTTGATGAGGGTGCTGGTCATCAACGCCGGGAAAGTCGTGTCGTCCCTGCGCATATGGCCGACCTCGCCCATGCAGTACCCTCTATCCATTACGGTGTTGTTGAAGGGGATAATGTCCCTCTCGACCTGCTCCCGGCTGTGGAAGATGTTCAGGTGTTTTCCCACCAGTTCCTCGGCGGTGTCGTATCCGTGCATCCACGCCCAGGCGGCGTTGACGAACAGTAGATCCCCCTCGAGGTCGCAGACAGCCATTCCCTCGGAGGACTGCTCAACCACCAACGACAGGAACTTGACCCTTTCCGCCGCGTTCTTGCGCTCGGTGATGTCCCTGGCGATGGCGAGCAGGCGGTCTTCCCCCGCGATGGTGGCCCTCTTGAGGTTCATCTCTTTCCAGAAAAGGCGCCCCTCCTTGGTCTTGCCACGCCACTCGAAGATCTGGGGCTCCCCCTCGACCGCCTTCCTTATCCAGCGGAGGGCGTCTTCCTGGGTGTAAGGTGGTTCGTTGGAGCTGATGTCCTCCACGTTGAGCTGGAGCGCTTCTTCCCGGGTGTACCCGTACATCTCGCACATCTTCCGGTTGACATCGAGGATGTCTCCCGTCTCCATGTCGTGGACGAAGATCGCGTCGTTCGCGGTATCGAAGATCGCCCGGTAGGTCGCCTCGGACTCCTTGAGGGCCTTCTCCGCCTGCTTGAGCCTGACCTCCGAGAGAGCTTTCTCAACCGCCCCGGGCAGCAGGGTGACCATCCTCTTGTCCTTCATTACGTACCCGGAGACGCCCAGCTTGAACGACTCAACCGCGGTCTGCTCATCACCGTGGCCGGTCACCATGACAACCTTGGGAGGGTCATCGGACGCCATTATCTCTTCGAGGAGTTCCAGGCCGACCACATCCGGGAGCCTGTAGTCGAGGGTGATGACATCGAAGGCGCCGGTCGTCATCTTATCTCTCGCGGCCGCGCATTCCCCGGCGATCTCAACCCGGACCCCCAGCGTTCTCTCGAGAAGTCGCTTGATTAGAAGGGCCATATCGCGATCATCGTCGATGACCAGGATGCGCATTGGTTCTACCGGTTCCATGGCGTGCCCCCAGCATGTCTCGGTCTCACCGCCTACCTTCTATAAGTATAACAATTGTCCGCCCTGCGGGCACTATTTATTTCGACACTCCGTCGACCTCATCCCCCCACTTGAGGGGCGACTCCGCTCCTTCCCCCCGCTGGGGGGAAGGCCGGGATGGGGGGTCCCGGGGGTCCGGGGGGAAGGCCGGGATGGGGGGTCCCGGGGGTCTGGGGGCGCGGTCCGGGGGATGCGCACTGAACTGCGCACTCAAGAGATGGGGTAATGCAGTGGAAAGGGGCTTGGGCGGCTAGAGTTCTTTGTCTTTCTTGAGTGCCTCGGCCTTCTCGCGCAGTTCAGTGGCCCTAGCGGACACCTCCTTGTCTTTCTCCACCAACCCGAGGAGCAACGGTTCCAGTGCAGCGGCTATCGCTTCACTGCCGGCCAGTTCGCCGGCCTCGATTCTGCTGACGACGTTACCGATGCCATCGAGCGTTGTCGACACCACATTTGAGAACCCGTAGGCGTTCTCGATCGCGTCCAGGCGCAGTTGCGCGTACTCAGCGTAGTCGTCCACCCCGTTGAGTTCCAGTATTTTCTCGAACTCGCCCTTCGCGTCATCGAGCTGGCGCTTGTACTCGTCATTGTCGGCCCTGACGAAGACCGACGCACTCTCGTACTGGCTACTGCTGGTTATCCGTCCTTCAATGATCTCGCCGCGAAGCGCCCATAGAGCTTCGTACATCGTGTCGATGACCGGGCCAAGCCCCGTGAGGATAGCGTCTCCCCGTTCCATGAACTCCCTGGCCTCCGCGGTGGCCGTGTCGCACCCGGCCGCCAGGGTCGCAAGCACCAGCGTCCCGCAAAGGAGTAGCACAATCGGCCACCGGAGTTTTATCGTCATCTCTACCCCCGAAATCATGTCGTTGTCGGTTGAGCGGGTAAACCGGCGGGCACTGAACCAACCTGCACCTTCTCCCGGCTACGGCCGAAACGCCGTCCCTTGGCTGAAATTATAGCAGAGATTTGACAGTATGCGGGGTGAGTAGTACTCTGTGAAAAGACCGACCGTCGGTCTAGACCGACGGTCGGTTGATCGTGGATGGCTTCTGCCCGATAGTAAAGCAGTAAGGGAGTTGCGGTTGGCAAGGGTCATGAAGGAGCACGGGGAGAGAAAGGCGGAGCTGGCAGACGCCGCCTGGGAACTTTTCTCAGAGAAGGGATACGAAGGCACCACCGTCAACGCAATCATCGACAGGGTGGGGGTGGCAAAGGGGACCTTCTACCACTACTTTTCCTCCAAGGAGGAAATCCTTGACGCGGCGGTGGAGCGCAAGACCACGGAGGTAATGGACGGCATCCGGCCCATTGTCGAGGACGAGAGGCTCCCGGCCCTGGAGAAGCTGAACCGGTTCATGGACGCTTTCAGGGAGTGGAAGATGGCCAACATGGGGGCGGTCGTGGACGTTGCCAGGGTAATGTACCGTGACGAGAACATCGTGCTCCGGCACAAGATAAACACCAAGACCGCGGCGACAACGTTCCCCGTTCTCACTGACATAATCGCACAGGGCGTCTCCGAAGGCGTTTTCGACACAGAGTTCCCGGAAGAGGCCGCCGAGTTGGTTATGGCGGTCGGCAACGTGCTGGGCGAGATGAACATGAAAACACTGTTTGAGATCCAGGAACACCCCGAGAAGGCGGCATTGATTCAGCGCCGCGCCAACCTGTACTTCGATACTGTCGAGAGAATGCTGGGGGCCCCGAAGGGCTCTATGGGAACCGTGGAAACGGAATTCATCGAGTCGTTGTCCCGTACGATCGGGGGCGCCCGCGATGGATGACTACGCGCGCAAACTGCAACTTGCCGATTTCCTGAGGGGGCGCGAGATGAACGGGTCACGGTATTTGAGGAGGGGTGATGGATAAAAAGGTAATCATCACCGAGTCGCTGACCAAGCATTACGGCAAGGTCGTGGGGGTGGAGAAACTGGCCCTTGAGGTGTTCGAGGGCGAACTGTTCGGCTACCTGGGGCCCAACGGCGCCGGGAAGACCACGACCCTGCGGCTCCTGATGGGAATGCTGCGGCCCGACGGTGGGACCGCTACCGTACTCGGTCTGGACGCCTGGAAGGACAGCGTGGCGGTGAACGCGGAGGTCGGCTACCTCCCCGGTGACGCGCCGCTATACGAGAGCATGACCGGCGAGGGCCACATCCGGTTCATCGCCGGGTTCAACGACCACGGAGAGAAGGAGGGCCTCCGGCTGGCGGAGCGCCCGGGGCTGGAACTGGACCGCAAGGTCAGCGGTTTCTCGCGGGGTATGAAGCAGAAGCTGGCGCTCATCCTGGCGCTTATGAAGAAGCCGCCCCTTCTCCTGATGGATGAGCCCACCAGCGGCCTCGACCCCCTGGTCCAGCAGACTGTCTATGAGATACTGAACGAGTACCGCGAGGACGGCTCCACGGTGCTCTTTTCCTCCCACAACCTTCCCGAGGTCGAGAAGATATGTGACCGGGTGGGCGTCATACGGGAAGGCCACCTGGCGGGGACCGAGAGGATAGAGGACCTGAGGAACAAGCGGCTCAGGAACGTGGAGATAATCTTCTCCGGCGGGGTTCCGGAGGACCTCGGTGAACTCCCCGGGGTGACCGACCTGGAGCGGGCGGGCAACAGGGTGCAGTTGAAGCTGAAGGGGGAGATCGACCCGCTTATCAAGATGGTCGCTAGGTACAAGGTCGCCGACTTCAGCGTCAGCCACGCCAGCCTGGAGGACGTGTTCCTGGAGTTCTACGGAAGGGGCAAAGGAGGTGATGGCTCGTGAACTGGAACCTGGTGCGCAAGACGATAAGCGACCGCTGGAGGGGTACCGCGATCTATGCCGGCGCGCTGGCGGCTTATGTCCTGATGCTGACCGCGATGTTCCCGAGCTTTCAGAAGATGACGGGTGTAAAGGAGATGCTTGAGAATTACCCCGAGTCGATGTCCCGCTTCTTCGGGGTTGAGAGCATCGATATCACCTCTTTCAATAACTTCATGGCAATGGAGCTCCTTGGCCTTATGTTCGTGATAATCGTCGGGGCGTTCGTCTTCTCGTTCGCCCGCTACATGGTGGCCGGAGAGCTGCGCGACGGGACGCTGGAACTCCTTCTGGCCCAGCCGATCCAGAGGTGGAAGATGCTGACCAGCAAGGGGGCTGTTCTTCTGGCCGGCATCGTCGGCATAGTCCTGGCAACGGTCCTGTCGGTGTTCGCGTTCGGGGCCGCGTTCGGTATCGACGTATCGCATGCGGGTTTCCTCGCCTATGCACCGGTCGCGATAGCGCTTTTCGTAGCTATTGCCGGGTACTCGATACTGTTCTCAACCGCGCTCTACCGGCCCAGGTGGGTGGTGATGGCCTCGGTGGGTGTAACGCTCGGCTTCTACATGATGAACTTCGCCGCCACCTCTTCCCAGTCACTCGAGAAGCTCGGCTACTTCACCATCTTCCATTACTATAATCCTTTGAAGGTGCTGGACAGCGGCTCGGTACCGGTTGGCGATGTGCTAGTGCTGCTGGGCATCGGCGCCGCCTGCTTCGCGGCGTCCATCTACTTCTTCCAGCGAAAGGACATCGCCTCTTAGCCGCTTCAACCCACCGTTTGAGCCGCGCCTTCAGGCGCGGTCCGATTCCCTTGTAGCGCAGCCTTCCAGGCGGCATCAGGCGGACAGGGTTGCCGGAAAGATGCCGGCGCTACGGCCTGTGCGAAGTGGCCCTGAGAACCCGGTCCCGGATGTGCCCTGAAGTCCGTCCTCAAGGGGAACGGGGGCCCTTGACGAACCCGGCGATATCGTCGATGACCGCCTCGGAGACGTGGCCGGCCGTTTCGTACTCGGAGGGGGTGCTCTTTCCCTCCCCTTCAATGAAGAGATGGTTGAGGTCCGGGTACGTTATAAGGGTTACGTTGTTCCGGGACGCGAGCGCCTCCTCCCAGCGTCCGTAATCCGCCATAGTTACCTGGTAATCTCTTTCGCCCTGGAGTATCAACACCGGCCTGTCGATACTCTTCGCAACCTCCGGAGGGTCGTAACCCCGCAGGTCGAGCCAGTACTCGGCGGGGATTCCCGGCGGAAGCTCCGCCGCCGGAGTGCTCTCAGAAAGGTTTGGGTCCTTGACCTTCGCTACCTGCGCCTCCAGCTGCTCGAGTTGCGCTTTCTCATCCTCGGAGACCGTCCCGTCCAGGGAGATGATGTAAGACGTCTGCTCGAGAAGCAGATCCTCCAGCGGCCTGGCCGCGCCGGCCAGGATAATTAACCCTTTGATGCCAGGATCGAGGGCCGCTATCCTGGGAATGACCGTGCCGCCAAGACTGTGCCCCAGCATGAAGACGCTGCCAGCGTCTATCCCTTCGGTGTCGCGCAGCAGCGACGCCGCGGCCAGGGCATCGTCAATGGTCTCCTCGTTGATGGTGAGGCCGCTGTACTCCTCCGCCAACTTCACCTGGTGCTCCAGTGTCCTTTTCTCGTAGCGAAGTACCGCTATCCCCCGCGTGGCCAGCCCCCACGCCAGGTCGCGGAACGGCTTGCTGGGGCCTATCGTCTCGTCGCGGTCGTTCGGCCCGGAGCCGTGGACCAGCACCACGGCCGGAAAAGGACCGTCTCCTTCGGGAACGGTAAGCGTCCCGGGAAGCGCCCACTCGCCTGCTCCAACTGTAACCTCTTTTTCGGTAAAGCTGTCAGGGTCCACGTACGAAGGGGCCTCGTACTCGGCGGAGCCCTGGGAGGGGACGAAGAACAGGCCAGAGATCTCCTTCTGGTCGTTGAACACGACCTTCAGGTCGAAAGATGATTTCTCGAACTCGCATGTCACATAGACGACGTCGTAACGGCCGACCGTATCCGTCCGGGTCCCCGCCTGCTTCTCGAACGGGCCGGCGGCCGCCACCAGGGATTCCCAGGCCTCCTCGAGCTTGTCGGCCGGGAGCGCGCCCTTCATGGTGTCATCAAAGCTCTCGACCGGGGTCGAGAAGTCACCCGCCGCCAGCGATTCCACCAGTTCCTTCGCCCTGGCGGTCAGGTCATCTGTCTTCGACGCCTCCCCGGAGCAGCCGCAACCGGCCAGGAGGCCCAACAGGAAGATAGGCAGTACCAGAGAGGAAACCACTCGCTTGTTCACAGCATCACCCCGAAACGCGGTATGTCCTTTCAGCGACCCAATCATATCACCACGGCTGCCTCGCTCATCGCACTGGCAACCGTTTGCCCGGTGATCTAATCGGCTCGGGAGAGACAATCAGCAGTGGAGTCGCACGGTGAAATGCGCCACTGGTACCTGTCACCAGTGCGTCATTTTGCGCCATTGGTACCTGTCACCAGTGCGTCATTTTGCGCCATTGGTACCTGTCACCAGTGCGTCATCCCGGACCGCGACTGAAGCATCCCGTGCAACCCCACAAAACCTTGAGGGGCACCGTCAAAAGGGGGTGAACGCAGCGTTAAGTCTCTGTTATTCAACAGGCAGTTTACCCATCGTGACCGTTCCCCGTTTTCCGATAGAATGAGAAAACACCGGATGCCGAGAGGAAGGCAGAAGATGTTGTACAGGTCGATGAGAAGCACGGGGGACGACCTCTCCATACTGGGGTATGGGTGCATGCGGTTCCCCGAGAGGAGGGGAAGGATCGACGAGGAGCGGGCCACCAGGCAGGTCCGTTCGGCCATCGACCTGGGAGTGAACTACCTGGACACCGCATTCCCCTACCACATGGGGGCCAGCGAGCCATTCCTGGGGCGCGCCCTGGCAGGCGGGTTCCGTGAGCGGGTCAAGCTCGCCACCAAGCTGCCGCCGTGGTCCGTCAAGACGCGGGAGGACATGGACCGCATTCTGGCTGCTCAGCTCGGCAAGCTCGAGACTGACCACATCGACTACTACCTCGTCCACGGACTCAATGACAGTATCTGGGAGAAGATGAAACGCCTCGGCGTGCTGGAGTTCCTGGATAAAGCCAAATGTGACGGCCGGGTATTACACGCGGGGTTCTCCTTTCACGGAAAGAAGGACGAGTTCAGGGATATCGTCGATGATTACGACTGGGAGTTCTGCCAGATACAGTATAACTTCCTCGACGAGCATCACCAGGCCGGAAGGGAAGGGCTCGAGTACGCCGCGGGTAAGGGGCTCGGAGTCATAGTCATGGAGCCGCTGCGGGGCGGGAACCTGGCCAGGAAGGTCCCACCGGAGGTCCGGGCCATCTGGGACGAGGCGGATGTCAGGAGAACGCCGGCCGAGTGGGCGCTTCGCTGGGTGTGGAACCACCCCGATGTCACCGTCGTGCTTTCAGGCATGAACGATGAGGAGCATATCGAGGAGAACCTGCGGATAGCCGACGGGGCATATCCGGAGTCGCTCGCAGAAGAGGAACTCGAGCTGGTGAGCAGGGTCGCCGACGCGTACAGGAGACTCATGAAGGCCGGGTGCACCGGCTGCGGGTACTGCATGCCCTGTCCGTCAGGGGTGGATATCCCGTTCTGTTTCGAGGCCTACAACAACATTCACCTGTTTGGCGAGTCCCGCTCCAGCGCCAGGCGGCTCTACCTGGCGAGGGTAACCGATGTCATGGGCCAGGGGAAGGTGTCTTACGCGTCCCTCTGCACCCGGTGCGGGAAGTGCCTGGAGAAATGCCCCCAGGAACTGCCCATCCCTGACCTCCTGCAGGATGTCGCATCGGAGTTCGAGGGGCCGGGGCTGACGGCAATGGTATGGTTTGCCAGGAGGTTCATGTCCTTCCAGCGGTTGCAGGGCCGGTTCAGGAGCCGCCGCACCTAGCGCTGGCAACAGCCGATCTTGCGTTTGTACCGGGTACGATCTTGCGTTTCTTGCGTTTGTACCGGGTACCATCTTGCGTTTTACGCCGTGTACTCGCGTTCCGTGAGGCAAGGCAGGTTATCAGTGTGACCCCGCGGGCACGTGGGGTCATTCGAACTGCTTGTACGGGGAGAACCTCTTGGTGAACGCACGCCGCAACAAGAGCATCCTGGGGCTCGAATGCAGCTTGGTTAAAAACACCATCTCGAGTATCCCCCTGAGCGGCTGGTGGCCAGCATAGAAGAGAAAATGAGACCAGGTGTACCTGCGCCCGATCTGCCTCTTGCTGAATCCCGGCTGGTTGAGTACCGGTCTCCGCCTTTCCAAATCGGGGTCGATGGATCCGTCCAGCAGGCCGAGTTCCTGGCAGGTGTCATGCAGCTTGGTCCCGGGGTAAGGGAAGAACACGCTCAGCAGGAACCAGTCAGGCTGGCAGATGCGGTTGAGGCGTATGGTCTCGCGGAAATCTTTCCTGGTCTCCCCGGGAATCCCGATGAGGTTGTAGATACCTACCTCGAGGCCGTGCTTCCTGGCGGTGCGCACGGCGTCTACTATGTCCTGGTTGGAGTAGTTCCTTGCCAGGACATCCCTCCTGATCCTCTCGCTCCCGGACTCCAGGCCGATGTTGACAAAGCGGAAGTTGCTTGCCTTGAGCGCGGAGAAGAGCTCCTCGTAGTCGGTGTTGGGCGTCACCCTCAGGTTGGCGCCGAACCTCACAGGCACCTCGAACTCAGCGTTCATCTGCTCAAGCTTTCCGCAAAGTCTCATGGCCCACTCGCGGTTCGCTCCCAGGGTCTCAACCTCCAGGTACGCCTCCTCCATCAGAGGCAACACGCGCTTTATGCTCAGGATCTCGTCGACGATGTTCCGGGGGGAGCGCAGGCGCACGTACTTCCCATCGGCTATTCGCCCCAGGGCGTGGTTGCAACAGTAAGTGCACTGAAAGGGGCAGCCCCTGCCCGCGAGGATCGAGGGGCGGGAGAGCGGGTTGGCGAGCCAGGGCACCCACATCTCGCGGTCCGGGAAAGGCAGCCCGTCGATATCCTCCATGAAGGGGCGGGGTTCGTTCCTCTCGATCTGCGTACCATGCTTTATGTAGAGGTTCGGGATCTTTCCCGGTTGCCGCCCGCTCTCGAGTTGCTCCACGAGTTCAAGCACAGCGTACTCGCCTTCACCCACGCACACGGCGTCGAACGCGGACTCGAGGCAATCATCGGGCCTGAGCGTGGCCTGGGCGCCGCCGATAACCAGGAAGAGGTCCGGATGGCGCCTCTTCACGCGCGAGGCCAGCTCGGAGATGTAATCGATAACGGAGTAGACGGAGGTGAAGCAGATCAACCCGGGATCGAACTCCCTGATGTGCTCCTCCACCACGTCGTCGGACTCGCGGGTCGGCACCGCCAGTTTGGTCTCGTGACCCTCCTTTTTCAGAAGCGAGGAGATGTAGGAGATGCCGAACTGCATCCTCTCGAACCCCTCCAGGGGTTTTTCGCGGGAGTAGTGGTCGTCTTCGTAATGAATAAAAAGAACCCTCAACTCACAGCCCTTTCCCGCAGGCGCTGCATTGCATGGCAAACTTCTTTCCAGGAAGTCACGACTATAACCGGCGTCATAAGCATACCTGATTACTACTAAGAGTGGCGATAGCCGGGGCTGACCGGGGCTCAACCGCGGGACGAAGATCGCCTCCTAAGTACCCCGCTCCATGAATACGCTGGCATTCGAACGCCGCTCCCGTCCACTCCGGCTGCGTTCCGCTCCCTCGACGTACTACAGGAGTACGTATAAGTACCCCGCTCCATGAATACGCTGGCATTCGAACGCCGCTGCATCCACACCGGCTGCGTTCCGCTCCCTCGACGTACTACAGGAGTACGTCTAGGTCGCGCGCCTTGCCGGAGCGGCGCATCGACGCTCTCGGTGCTTAACCGTATCCATGGAACGGGGCACTGAGTCGCGCGCCTTGCCTGAGCGGCGCTTCGACGCTCTCGGTGCATCACCGTATTCATGGAACGAGGCACTAAGCTTTCTTATGGCGTAGATCCCCGTCGCCCCGTAGAGGATGGGCGCCGCCATGACGAGGCGGTTCAACGCCGTTCCCACCGGTCGCCTGCTCTGCGGGTCGGGCAGGTCGTCAAAGGGAGTGTGCGGCTCCTCCTGGTACCAGTAAGTAGTCCCATCGTAGACGGCGGGAAGGAGGTTGTTGAGCCCGTGGTCGATGGTGATCCTGATGCCCTCCTTGAAGTAGATCGGCATCTCGGCATGGAGGCGGTAGCAGGAGACGCGCCGGGTGTCGTAACGGCGCTGGGTGACGCCGTGGGTGAGGGCGATCGAGGGCACGCGGGTGAAGTACCATGCCCCGTTGAAGTAGTCCTCCCCCCCGGTCCCGTGGACGCAGGGCTCCTCCGACCCGTCTAACCATATCCGCTCCCATCCCTCCAGCATCCCCAGGCCGTAGCCCTCGGGCATCCCGATGTGGAGCGGGTTGGGCCTCCAGGGGTATCCCTTCCCCTGCATGTCCAGGTGACAACCCATGTAGTAACCCCGTCCCAGGGTGTTGAGCACGGTGAAAGGAGGGCCCTTCCTTTCCATGACCTCCCTGTGCCAGAGGCAGTGGAAATAGGGGATATCCTTTTCTATGTCGCGCTCCAGCTTGAGGTAGGTGACCTGGTAGAAGAACGTGTGCACCGGGAGGCGGGACTGGTTCTCTACTGTTATCCGTGCTCTACGGCGGAAAGGCATGGGGAAGAAGCACAGGTAGGCG
>Ga0180015_1000098_pt1 | contig 24064 bp, 24 predicted proteins | sample KR13_S2_MetaG_FD_116508 | JGI IMG/M metagenome (GOLD analysis project Ga0180015, IMG submission 116508) | Groundwater microbial communities from the Olkiluoto Island deep subsurface site, Finland - KR13_S2_MetaG | ecosystem: Environmental > Aquatic > Deep subsurface > Groundwater | place...
AGTATCTACTCACAATACCTCATTGGTCGTGCCTTCCTTCTTGAACCTTCTTACCCACGGCTTTAGACTTCTCACATTCTTTCTTCACGATAACCGGAGCGTTCAGGCCAGTTACCCACACTTCTGGGAGATGAGCCGAAAAGATAAGAAGAAGGTTAAGTCAGAGGTTCCACCTTTGATTTTCCCGAAATCAAACGGAAACCTACGAAGCCAAGCAAGCAGTACCCAAATCCCATGTTCCTGGCCCGCGAGTGGCAGAAAGGGCTTGAGGACGGCACCTATAAATCTCAAGGGGATATAGCCAGACAACTGGGGACTACACAACCGCGCGTCAGCCAGGTATTATCCCTCCTCAACTTAGCACCTACTGTTGTAAAGACGTTGACTGACCTCGGTCCCGTGCTCGGGCGGCCGTTTATTTCTCGGAAGAAGCTTCTATTAATTGCAGAGCTGCCAGCGAAAGAGCAGAAGCGGTATGTTAAAGAAATGCTTGCCGAAAAAGGAATCTACCCTTTTAAGATGTAATCTCCAGCCCAGGATCTTTCCCAATATGATAAACGACTGGTTCACCCTCCCGCGCAAACAACAGAAAAAATCCAGGCGTGATAAATCCTTGCTTGTCGAGCATTACGGATAGTCCCGGTAGAACTCGTCCCAAATCGCCTGTATGTACGCTTCTTTCTCCGATCTGTAGGTCTCGTAATCTTCCCAGATCATGTTCTTATAAGCTTCTATCTCTGATCTGTATTGCTCGTAGGCTTGTACCGCGCCACTCTCGTTCTGCGAATACCCCGGCTCAAGACTTTGCCGGTACTCCTCGAGCTGACGATCCGCTTTACTAGACGCATCCACTGTCTGATCATACTTGACCTGTATCTCAGCCCGCGTCTGGGCTTCAATGTACTCGCAATCTCTCCTTTCCGCTTCCTTCCTTTCCTGGTACTGCTCCGGGGTCTCAGGCGTGCCGGGGCTAACTTCTGCCGGAGGATTGTTGGTTGATTCGTTCTCCTCTGAACCAGGGTGCTGTTCGGCCAATTGTGTTTCGTTGTTGGCTGGAGAGCTCTGGGTAGAAGACACCGGGGTCGTGTCCATTGCGATCTGGGAGGGGGAAGTAGTTGCCTCTTGCACTTGCTGCGAAGTTGCCTGGGGCTCGATTGGCTCCGTCGCTGTGATGTTTGTCGGCTGTGACTGTTGAGCCGCTTGTTGATGACTCCCCGAGTGCCGCGTTCCTGAAAGAATCAGCGCCGCCAACAAAGCGAGTCCACACACAAAGACGTTCAACCACATGAGCGGTCGAAGCCAGCGTGAGGCTTGCTGCACCCGAAACGGTACGTCATTTTGTTTCTTCACTTCGATCACGCGTACATTCTCACCGGCCATTCATCCAAACCTCCTGCGTTGCCAGACTCGCATTCGTTTTCCAGTACTATCCACACCTTCTCTCTGTGGCTATATCCATCACCAGGTAGGGCTGACGCTGTACGAACGCTCCACCAGCCTTTTCAATCGTGGTTATGGAGATGGCGATAACTTCCATCTCGGGGTTACGCTCCATGAGCCAACTCCTTTCCTAGTTCATATAACGGCCATAGCACCGTCCCGTTACACAGTCGAAGGAAACCTTGTGGAAAATACGTCTGTTCGGTATTTTCTCTGTAACGCGGCTGAGATCGAATCGTTTATTATGTCAAGAGGGGGTGTCTGTCATGGCACTGGCAATTCCCCTGGTCGACCACTGCCGGTAAGACAGAGGACTGCAACGCCGTGCCTCTGGGGGCGGGTAATGAACTGATGGGCGAGGTGACTGCGAAAAGTGCGAATCTGGTGACAGGTGACGAGCCGCAACTCAGACAGAGCGATATCCAGAGTGCGACCGTAATGGGGGTGTTCCGGTGATGCGCTGGACGACTGGCTGGATAATAGCCTTACTGGTTTTGGCCGGTGTGAGCGGATTCTGCGCTATTGCGTCGGCAATCGTGCTTCAGGTCATAAACCGGCGGCCCAGTAGTGAACCCGCTTTTAAAGTAACACGCCCGGCGCCCCGCAAGGCGAAGCGGGACAAGCACTTCTTCTGGGAGAATGAACCCGCTGTCGAAGTAACACGTCAGGCGCCTCCAAGGGGCACGGCAAACCGTTCAAGTGACTGGCTGTTGCCAGACGCGCCTTATGTGCGCCTACTCCAGGCGGCAAAGCCCAGATTGATTGAATCGCCCGGGCGTGCAGACGGGCACGACGTGGACATGGCGATTTGTCCCTTCTGTCATCTGTTGGTGACTGACCGACGTGTGGACGATCAGATCGTCAGGTGCGCTGATCAGTCCTGCACGCGCCATGGATCGTATATGCACGCTGTCCCCTGTGCGAAAAGAATTGGTTGCTCGTCCCATGCCGTTTTTGTGTAGTTAAAAGCGATTATCAACGGAATTTCTAAGTATATATGGGGTCCTATGCAATGCTCGGAAGACGAAAAGCTCCGGAAGGCTGAGCAGAGAGCTGTTCGCCACCATGGAGGGTCGCAAGGAATGAACGAGAGGGCAGCCCAGGAGGACCTACCGATTTGCTGATGGAATGAGCGTCTGTCATTTTCAGGGAATTGTCATTAGGGATGGGCCGGAGCCCGGTCTGCCGGGCCCCGGTCCGGAGTTTCACAGAAGGTTTATACTGAGGATCACTTCCCCCGCACGAATGCGTCACCCCTAAGGAATGAGATCCCCAGGTTCACCTTTTCACCTCCTTCACGGTCGACGTCAACCTTCTCACTAATGTTAAACTCAATAGATCGCGATTCGTTACACTACTCCATGGATCATCAAGTAATGGTATTATAAGGACATCTGTAGTCTAACCAAGAAGATAGTATTTGGGGAATCCGCCTACTCGAACATCAAGTGAGGCACAGTTAGGCACCGTCTCAATTTGGTGTGGCTAATAAGGTCAAAAAAGCACGTATTCTTGTACAAGAAGGTGAAAGGCTGTAACAAAAAGTTACTGATCTATGTTTAAATGTATTGAGGATTTGTATTGCCTCCAGGAGGTGAGCCGGATGCCCGGTAGTCGGAAGAAGGCGAGAGTTCCCAAGGACCTTATCCTTCAGGCCGTAGATGGTGATAGGCGTGCGTACGGCGAGATTATCCGGCTGTGTTACAAGGACGTGTACGACTACATAATACGGAGGGTTGGTAACCGGAGCGACGCCGAGGACCTCACCCAGACGGTCTTCATGAGGGGTCTCGAGGCGATCTCCAAGTACGAGGAACGAGGTTCTCCGATAACAATGTGGTTCTACCGGATAGCTCATAACGTGATTGTGGACCACTTCCGGGTTCAAAGAAAGGACATCGATATCGAGGAATTGCCCGAGATCGCGGACGCCGGGATAGATATCATCGAGATAATCCTCTCCGAAGAAGTCTCAGAAGAGATGAGATCTCGATTGTTACGGTTTCTTCCCCCCCGGCAACGGGCAGTGATTGTTCTTAAGGACTATAAGGATCTGCAATACAGTGAAATCGGACAAGTCCTTCAAATAAGTGAAACCAATGCAAAAACGATCCATTTTAGAGCCATAGAGAACTTGAGAAGAGGCTATCTCTTGGAGATGAACGAGGCCGGCCTTTCTGTTGAGGAGATCAGTTCCGAATTTAATGAGATGACCGCGACTCAGGTGAGGGAAGAACTCGATGAAGCAATTCGATGGCGATTGCGGAATGGGTACGTGCTGGAACTGCACGAGAGGGAGTTTTCTGTTAAGCGAATTGCCGAGATCATCGGCAGAGATGTCTCAGACGTGAGAATGCTCCTCAAGCAAGCTCTTGCAGATCGCAGTGATGAGGAAGAGGCGTAACGAAAAAAAGGTCACTGGAGTTTAAAAGGTGTATAGACACGGGATCAACGGGGATTACATGAAGAAAGGGACTAGGGTCGTTTGCAATGCGAATAAACCGAGAAGGTGGGCAGAGTGAAAGAAACTAAGAAGAGGAATGGTTTTCTGGCCGATGCCACATCGAGATCTTTGTTTGAATGGATGCATCTGGCGTTGAAAAGGGAAAGGTCTTGGTTCATTGAGGACATCACAATCAGGGCAATAGACTTCAAACATTGGGTATCGAGAGAGGACTACTGCTATGTCGAGGCTGTCGAACTTCGCCTAAGTACTATTGGAAGCGACATAAAGCAAGCTCTGGCCAAGCTGCGCGAGGTCGCCTATGTCGCGCTTACGTGCATTGTTATGAGAACTGAGGAATCCAGCGAGAAGGCTTTCGTCGAGAGACGAGGAGAACCCGACAGGGTCCTGGAAGATCTCCTGAGAGTCGAAGGGGAGATAAGTTCTGGTGCCACTCCAATAGAATGCTGCTTGCAGGTTCCCGACATTACAGAACAGACTAAGTCAATGCACTTGATGGACTTGGGCGGCCGTGAGTCGCTGTCAATAGGCTTCGACAACGCCCAGGGAACTGTGCTGCTGAACGTCGATGGGCCTTACAAGCCGCTTTCGCTGAAACTGGTTGTCAGCGGGAAACATCTGATTGCATCTGAACCTGATGATGCGTGGACTATCAATCTGCCCGTAGGCATTGACACGACAGACCTAATAAGTGGTTACCTGATAGTCGAGCTCCAGGCGCGGCCAAGTGGGATGGCTGAGTACGAAAGACTTTGGCCCGCAGTCAAGGGTGTCAAGTTGCTTGAGGCGTTAAAGCAGGTAGAAACGCTCCCTGTCTCCAAGAGGTCCTTTCACGAAACGATTCTAAGCAGATTGTTCTCTACCTGGGAACCAAGGAAGTGGCTGGGTGCTGAACCTGTTGGTCAATCGTACTGGGGACCGGGGGCGTCAAAAGTGAAAAGCGACGAGGCGGTAGGCCTGATAGTGTATGGATACGAGAAAGAACACCATGTTGCTCTGAGCAGGGAAGGTGACAACGAAGCATTGCTGGTTATTACGCTTGATGCTGAAGATCCATCGAGTGCCAAGGAAATAGAAGTCAAGATCGTCGTTCAAGATAAGGATATTGAGCTTGGCAAGTGTAAAATAGGTGCCAGGGGATTTGCGGAAATACCGCTTGACCTGAAAGAAATTTCAGATAATTGGGATTGCTTGACGATACTTTGGTTTGGACCCGAGAGTTGACCGCCAAATCATTGTTATGCAAAGTACGGTCAAGATGATTGGTTGATCGAACGTTGATTCTTCATGTTGTGATTCTACGTTGCCGTTCCGCTGGGGGTTAGGCGTTGCCAGACAAGACATACGATTCAGCATACTGTGAGAACGGTCTGCTGAAGGAACTATTAAGTAAAGTGTATCAATCGGAAGTAGAGCCGGAGGCCGCACTATTCTACATCTATGAATACTCGGAGAAACTGCTTCACGAGGGAAATGCCGGCAAAGTGTACCCCTTTTGCCAAGAAGCATACGAGGGTCTAGCGGATTTTCTGTCGGACAGGGAGAATGTCTACTTCTTGATCAACAAAGGAAACTTCGCACACAGGGCCATGTCCAAGGTACCCCTAACCCAACAAGTTCAACTTCTGGTGGCTGCTATCTCCGATTGGCATGATGCGATGATGCTAGTCGAAAGAAGCGGATTGAGAGATTGGGAACGCGACGAGATTGGCGAGAACAGAGCGAGGAGGCTCGTTGACGCACTAAGCATATTGTTGCGCTCGGCAACTCGCCTGTGCCTCGATATCAAATCGTTCAACGAGTTACATGAGTGCCTGTTGGATATTACTCCTTGCCTGCCGCAGGATAAAAGGCTAGTAATTATGCTTGCGCTCCTCGCGATGCTTGCTTCCACCATTGCAATAAAACTACAGGACATGGATCAATCCGAACGGATACGGTACGCAGCAGCCTCCGCTGATATTTACCGGGGAGCGATTGAGCGTGCTAACGATCTGTGTATTGAGCAACCTTCCACTATGAAAGAGACACTGTCATCTGGAATCAATGACATGCACGGAGAAATCCCCCGTCTATACTCAGAATCCCTCAGGAAGGCAGCAACCCTGTTTGCTACGGGCGATCCGGTTTTAGCTATTCAAGAAGTCAAAGACACCGGTAACGCCCTGATTGACTGTTCTGGAGAGGAGATGTGCAGTAGATTCTGCGTGGCAATAACCGACGAACTCATACTGGGTGGTGCATGTCGAAATGACAGAGAGTTAATGAGTCTTATTGAATGCATAGCTGATATCGAGATCAGATGTGTAGCTGTTACAAAAGACAGCCACAACTCCTTGGCGCTTGACGCGGCCAAGAAGGTCGCCAGTGAAAGGTCACGAGGTACTATTCAACCACTTGATGGCCTTGAATTCTTTGAAGCGGCCGTCAATGGGCTATCACGTCAATGGGATGGAATGAGGTTGGAACCGGTTGCATCAAGGACACTAGGAGACTTCGCGAAATCGATATTGAATGAGATAACCCCGCTGCAACTGGATGTTTTCTTCAGGTCGTTGAGGTTCTACAAGGATTCGTTAGAACTGACTATCAAACGGAACGAGTTGCGGGACACCCAACAACCGAGGAGCAGAGTAATAGAACTAGTTCAGAGCTTCACAGAACGTATAGATGATTTGAATGATTCCGACTATCCCGCCAGCGAAATCCATCAAGTGTTAACTCAGGTGCAGGAAATCATAAATGACGAGCTCTTGCCACTGTTTAACGACGGGAATGGCGCGTTTCTGTATATGGAATTGGGAAACCTATTCTCCGCATCCATTGACAAGGTTGAAACCAGCGCGCAAAATTCTGTATCTATTTCGGCACTCAGTGCGTTTAAAGAAGCCTTAAAACTTCAACTGAGTCAACCAACTCAACTAACCAGTTGCGACAATGTCATAGAGAAGATATTGAAGACCGATTGCGCCACCATTGACGAGCTTGAACAGATCAATAATACCACCAGCGGAATACTCGCAAAGGCCGCTGACGATAGAACCAAGGTTCTGACGTTTTACAACCTGGGAATCATAACGCTGAATGCCATGAAAGGGGTTAAACCAAACAGTAGAATGGGAGTTCTCCTCCTGGTGCTGGGGTACTGTATTAGGGGGCTGGAGTTGGCGATCTCAATGAATTACCAACAAAAACCAAGAGATGTAGAATTCCTGCTGAATGCGATTATCCGTGGAGCAATTGGGCCTTTTGTCCCAAGTTATAATGGGTACGCCGTTGATCCCTCCGCGCTAGGCGAACTGGATATGGCAGTGACCAACATAGTTGATCTATGGGGGGCTGCCAGCACCACAGACGATGGGCGTGTTGTTGAGCTTCTCCAGTATACTGGCTATATCTATAACAACAGTATCAAGTATGTTGAGCAAGAGGGTGTAACAACGGCATTTCTCAAATCTGTGAAATCACTATTGTCAGCTGTGAAACACCCTAGGTGTATGTGTTATGAAGATAAATCGAAACTGAAGCACGACATACATGACTACTACTACAAGTTCAGCAGACGGAAAACAAATTATTACGCCTCGTCTGCTGAAATACAGTATCTCTATGCATTAACACATGATGTATTTGAGTACTTTGAAGATGAAGATGATAGTCGGGAGTATCAGATCATGAGGTCATATGCCCAGATTATCCAGAGAATCGCAAAAAGAAAAGGGAGGCCAGAGCAGCAAAAGCTACTGGGTGATGCGATTGGGATATGCGAGGATGCGCTGGTACTTGAAACCGATTATGAACGCAGATTCTCTCTATATGGAAAGATAGAGGAGTTACACCGACAGATAGCGCTTTCCATTGCAAGGGCCATGGGCCGCTACTCTATCAATCAAGGAAATCAAGAAGAAGACCGTGGGCGGGCGAAGTTTACGGATGCCGTGAAAGCCAATGAGATACGTAGGGAAAAAGCATCGGGCAACAAGGACACAATTGACTGTTGGCTTGGGCTTCACCTCATATTATCAGACAAGGCTCAGTCAGGGCTGTACCCCGGGGAGGATTTCGCAAAAGAGCAGTTGGATGCCTTGGAGAAAGCTGAAGGCGTGATGGACTCCATTCTGTTTGGGGAACAAAAGGATAGTGAGAACTACGATAAGTACGATCCGGGAATTATTGATGAAGTTATGAATGGAAGTGAAGAACTTAAAGAAGACAAGGAGTGGGTTTGGGGAAAGCTTTCGTTTTTCTTATCTAATCTGGCACAGACGTACAAATACATAGGGGAGAATATGATGGCCGCGCAGTTATACCGCTTTGCTAATGATTGTGAGTATAAGGCAAACCCCAAGAGAGCCGGCATGTATCTAACTAATCTGGCTTACGTTTTCGAAAACATAGACCGCTGGTCCGCTATGAAATACAGGGAACGTGCGATTCTTGATATCGAAAAAATTCAGAGTTACGGGGGACAAGACGTGCAGGAGCGAAAGTCGATTGAGGCGGTCTACCGGTTCTCAAAACTTCTCCATGAGTTCTGCGCGGATGAGAGAGCAATATATTATCTTGACGTTGCCGAAAAACTTATTGATGGACTGGATCGTCAAGAAGGATCCGCGAATAGGCTGAGGTCTAAGATAAGAGGTTTGAGGACTGCCCTGGGAGAACCCGCATCTGACGATGATGCCGGGGGGCAGTTGCAATCGGAAGGAGCAACAAGAGCCGAGATCACTGATGGATCGCTGCTGGACGAAGATACCGCGCCGGTTGAAGATGATTCAGGCGACGAAGATGTGGAAAATATAGATGTGTTGATCCATAAGTTACAAGCTGACTTCAGGGGTCAGGATACATGGGGAGTGGTAAAGAACCTGAGGCGAATAAGCGGTTATATGGCACAGATAGCGTATGGCAACGTCAGAGCAGAAGGGGAGGGAAGCAGATTCGAGGTTTTAAGGGAGTTACTAATGGAAGTGGATAGATGGCCACCGCTGGGCCGGGAATGCAGGGGATGGCCTGATGGAATAAAAGAGTTGCCCGATGATCTTGAAACAGATGAGAACAGTCTCAGGGTTTCGGTCTATTGCCTTCTACTTGCGATTGAATTCTCACACAATAGGCATAGGGGTTACATGCCGGATATCATCTATAGTTTGTACCCAAGGGTGTTAAAGCTTGCAGAACTCAGTGAAGGAAACGAACTCGATCATTTTGCCACAGTTCTACTCAAAGAGGCTTTTAATACTTCCATAGGGCTCGGAGCATGGGGAAAGGCCGTGGACTCGGCGCTCAAACTGAGCCACAGAGTCGAGGTAGAAAAAGAAAAAGCAAAGGAAATAATCTGGAAGGGCATATGTCAAATGAGAAAGGGCATGGAGTGGCTGTCCGCTGGCAAGGACAAGCTTGTCGCGCTACAGAGGTTCGAGGGAAGAATGGTAGAACTTGCCTCGAGACTGCAAGAGGTTGGAGGCGATGATAGACAGGTGTTTGAGGCTATAGACCTCTGCAAGGGCCACATAGTGATGGAACTCCCGGAATTGGATGACTTGAATCTTGAAGCGATTTACTTGAATTTCAGGCTTGATAACGATCCCGAAAACGAAAACCTCAGGGCAAGAATTCATGAAGTCCATGGGAAGATAGAAGGGATATATCGAAGGAACAAGCTCTACGGCTTTTACTTGGAATATGAAGATGCTCTGGAGAGTATTGATGGTTCTTGCAAGGCTGAGTTAAGTGAAAAGTGAACCTCTGAATATCCAAGGATATGAGGACAAGAGAATACTAATCATCAACTACCTTTGCCGGGGGATAGAGATAATGGCTTCAACGATGATGCTGGGTGGCGGAGAAGCACCCACATACAACTCATTTATTCTCGAACCGAACATAACCGATAGAAAAAATCTTGAGCTGTTTCCAAGGAAGATATGGAGACAAATCGAATTTGGCCAAGGATGTATAGATAGCCTTCGCGAGCAACTGAAAAAGGACTACGTTACCCTCTTGAAACAGATGGATGACTTGATATCATGTTCGGATATAATCTACATCGTTTCTCACGATTACCTTGCTTCTTACCCGTTTCACGTTCTGATCAATAAAGAAGAGAGATACCTTATAGAGGACAAAGTAGTATGCTACTCCCCAAGCGCAAGGATGATTCTAGATCTTCTAAGTGAGCCGGTCGATATACCCTCGAGTGACCTTTGTCTCGTTTCGGGATACAGTGGTGACCCAAGCGCTACAGAAGAATGCAATGGTATCCGAGGTTTGCTCAATGGAAACGGTAAAAAGGCTAAAGACGACAAATCAGTAGCCGAGGTCCTTAATGAAATCAAACAGAGCAACCAGGAATGGCTGGCAGTCCACCTGGTGGCTCACGGGTTCCCTAAGTCGGGTGCTAGAGCGATGGAATCGAAGTTTAAGCTAGCGGAAGGGCAAGAGGTAGAAGCTATGGAATGGCTCCTGGGGGGGCCAAGGGCAGCCTTCTGCTCGCTTACGATATGCAGCCTACAACCGTCTATGCGTGCAGGGGACATGTTCGGTTTCCCACTGGCGATACTTGGCAGAGGGACACCCAGTTGTCTCATGGCGTACTGTCCAGTAATTAAGAAATCCTCAATACAGCTTTCTCGGGAAATCTATAAAGGTATATTCCAGGATAAGAAGTCAAGAGCGGAAGCGGTAACAGATGCGATCAGGGGCATGATTGATGGGCCTGTAACAGGAGGCGGAAACAATCAGGATTTCAGCCATCCGGCTAACTGGGCCCCGTTCTTCTTCATCGGGGACTTCCGCAAGATCTATCCGGAGTCTTGATAATGACGACAGTGCTCAATGGGGGCGGAAAAAGGAAGTGCTGTCGGTCAGAAGTGAAAACTCCTGCTGTTTCCCAGGGTGTTGAAGCAGAAGTGGACCTTCTTTTTCTCGCCTCCCACAACCCTACAGAGCTCTCCCCAGTCCGACATCGTGTGAACTCCCGGGGATGTCTCAAACCTTACCGTTTCCCTCGACTTCCTCAATGGGCGCTTGGGTTTCATGTAATCACGGAGGATGGTTATTCCCCTCGTCGTATCCCCTCTTCTTGATCTTGTGGTAGACCAAAACCGCATTCCATACATCTTTCTTGAGCTCGGAGTCGGTGGACTCCTTGTTGATCGGCGACACTGGTTCCTGTCCGCGTTGACTCACTATTAATGCTACCGAAGAATAGTTGACGCTCGTCAGACGCTCGCTTGTCTCCTTCAGGCTTCTGCGGAACAATAAGGAAACGTGGTTGGGGCCTTTTTTCCTTGACACGGTAGTACTCGAGCGTTGCTCAAGACAACGCGTCGAAGGTGCGTACCCGCCCGTTTTTCATCAGCCTCGCGCATTTACGCTCCAGGTCGTCGCGCTCTTCGGTCAGGGCTGCGTTTTTAGACGTTAGCTCGTCGATCTGTTGACGTAAGTGGGCGTTCTCACGCTGGAGCCCCTCGATGGTGCCCGTCATCTCGCGGTCCATGGCGAGCATCGCTTCGGCCCTACCATTGATGGAACGGCGCTGGTTCCCATCTGACGGCGTGTGGTCCTCGACAGTTACAGGCTCATCCAATGTGGTTTCATCGTTGTCGGTAGCCTGCACCCGCACGAAATCAGTGCCGTCATAATGGGCAATCACGCGCGGCGAGTGTTCAGCTCGATCCGATGAGCCGTTCATATCCGTCCTCCTTCGAGAGGGTAACCTGCCCATTTAAGCATGCCCTCCTGCAATAAGTAATCCCTGGTCTTGGGCTTGCCCTCGATCTCGTTTCTCAAAGGCCACAGTCTATCTGTCAGGTAAAGGTAACGTTGGTTGGCCGAACCGGCCAGGCCGAACGATGTATTCATTCCTTGAACAAACGGGCCATCGATCAGGACGTCGAGGAGCCCGAGGAGTTCAAGTCTATCCTGCCGGCCCTCCCGGAGCACCTCCTCATAGATCATGCCGGTGAAGACGATGATGTCGAGCCCGACGTGGCGGGCGGTCGCCAGCACGGGGAGGAGCCCCCCCGCCTGGAGCAGGGGTTCCCCACCCGATACCGTCAACCCGGATACATCGTGCCTAATGACCATCTGCTCGATTGCGGCTGCCACTTGCCCTGACGAGATCAGGGTTGTGGGATGATGCTCCTGGAAGTCCTGGTTACAGCACCCCGGGCAACGCTTGTCGCAGCCCCTGACGGACAGCTCGATTCGTCTGCCCGGTCCACAGCTCGTGCGGCAGATTACCAGGTCTGCTACGTTAAGCCAGCCGGGATCAGTATACCGAACACTCGGATCGCGATCGCTCCTTTGGCCGTGTCCCGTTCGCGCCCTCTCGATCATAGCGACATCCGCTCCTGCATCTTCAGTTCCGCGATCATGTCGTCTAGCTGGTCGTGATCCTCGGCGAGCCCCCTCAGGTTGAACCCGAGACTCTCCCCCTCTGGCAGGAACTGCTTGCTCGTCGAATAGCGCACGGCGAGCAGCGTCTCAAGCTTGAGCACCCGCAGGTTCATGTCGGGCAGGTTGTCATCCAGGGCGCTTGCGAGGTCATCCGCACTAATCGCCTCGCGGCCCTTCAGGGCGGCGGTCTCAGCGGCCTGCTTGAGAAGGAAGTAGAGGTTTCGTGGCGTGTAGCTCGCCAGTGACCGCGCCAGAGGCGTCAGCTCGATACCGTCCTCCAGCGGCCAACCGTTATCCCGCGATATGGCGAACATGATGTCCGGGATCTCGCCGGTGTCCGGGGCGAAGAACGGAATGACCCCGCCTTTGAAGCGGTCGAGCACGGCGGCGTCGATCAGGTCCGGTCGGTTTGTCGCCGCGACCAGCAGTATCTCTCCCGCGTAACGCTCCTCAACGGTGCTCATGAACTCGAGCATCTTGCTCAGCAGCCTGTTATCTACAGGGTGGTTGTCGGTGACGGTCCTGTTAGCCATAATGCCCTCGAACTCGTCCATGATGAGGACCACCGGGCGGAGCGAGACGATCAAGTCCAGCACTTTCGTCATGTTCTGCTCGGAGGCTCCCACCCACATCGACCGCAGGTCCTTCATCCTGAAGCAGGGAATGCCGAGGTCGCCGGCTAGCTTGCCGATGATGTGGGTCTTCCCGCTCCCGTGAACGCCCTGATTGAGTATAGCGGTCGGCATCAGCCTGACGGTGCTTCCGCGGAATAGCTCTATCTTCTTCTTGTAGAACTTCTTCTGTATTCGCAGCCCACCGACATCATCGAGCCCGCCGCTCGTGATGTACTCCTCGAGTAGCCCGTCAGACTCAGCCAGTATGATTATTTGCTTGGCCCGGCGGACTATCCCGTAACTCAACGGAGTCTCTCGGGCGACGGCATCCTTACAGATGCGATATGTCTCCTTCCTGGAGATTCCGGCGGTTATGCGGGTCAACACTTCCGGTGTAAGGCCGTCCTCAAGCGCAGGCATCTCGTCGTACTGCTCTTCCAGGTATTCGAGGAAACGGCTTCGCTCTTCGGCGTCGGGCCAACCCACGGTGATCCGGTGCACGTCGGGCGTCAGAACTTCGCTACAGACAGACGCCGCCGACTCCGCTATCAGGAAGATGTAGTTGTCGTTCGCGCGGATATCCCTGTCCGCCGTCAAAGACGACAGCAGGTCCACGATGCGGCGCTCGTCCAGCCCTGGTATGGCGCCGTTATTCGCGGGGACAAGCAAATCCACCCGGGGCAGGATGAGGGCGATGTTTCCCATCTTGCCCATGACCCTGGTGATTGCCAGGAGCGCCCCGAAGGGGCTCGACTGAGTCCTCTCGCGCGCTTGGCGCTGTTCGGTCCTGAGCGAGTTCAGGATTGAGCGCATGTCCTCGTCGTCGTTGCCACCGTCGGCCTGCCTGCCGCTTTCGGCCTCGAAGAGGGAAGACTCCAGGTCAGCGGTTCCCTCGAGCCCGGGCACGACGACAATGCCCCGCCCCGGGCGGTAGATGATCACGCCGGCGAACGCATCGCCCTCCAGGGCAGTAATGCTTTGTTTCGAGCACAGGATCTCCACCAGGCCGAGGTAGCAAGTTTCTTTCCCGAAGCGCACCTCGGCGACATCGTCTATGTTGGTGGTGAACAGGTAAGCCTTCCTGCCCGCGCGCCAGCCATAGCGCGTTTCCGTAAGCCAGGCGGGAACATGTTCGAGATCGTCCATCAGAGCGCCTCCCGAATCCTGTTCGTGAGCAGGCTCGGAGAGCAGGTCTTGAGCCGCTCAGCCGTAGACTGCGCGCAGTTGGTTGTGACACCCTCGAAGTGCACGTTCGGGTCGAGCTTGTGGGCTGTGGTGAGCAAGTTGACAAGGAAACAGTGGCATTCGTCGCCGCGGAACCCGTGGCTGACGTCAAAGAACACTCGGCCCTCGTTGGTGACGACCACCGTCCCCCGCGGCCCTGCATTGTTCCCGACGCCGACGATGCTGACGGCCACTCCGCGGTCGAACTTGATCTCGGTTCCCTCGTAGCCCATGGCGGACAGTGCCGCAAGCAGAGCCCGCAGCAGGATTCTGCGTGCCTTTACCGCCCGGGTCCTTGTGGCCTCGAGTTCGGCGGCCCGGGCCTCTGCTTGCAACAGCGCCCGCTCAGCCTCCTCTGCCAGAATCGTTGCTGTCTCGAGACCCACTACTGTATCCTCGCCCCAGTTATCAAGTGCGGCCTCCAGCATGTTCCGTACACGCTTGGGCTCATCAGGCAGGTGGCGCCTCATGATTCGGGTATCGGCGCCGACGACCTGAGCTACGAGAGACTCAATGTTCTCGTAGACGGCGGCTCGCCGCTCTTGATAAGAAGCCTCCAGATCTTCCAACTCCCGCCCGAGGCCCCGGATTTTCTCAACCGCACAATCCAACCCTCGCTCGAATTCAGCGTCCTCCGCCTCGCTCTCCCCGAGTCTTTCAAGTGTGTCATTGAGGGTTCTGACCGGGGTGTGGAAGTCATGACGTTGGATAATAACCGGGTCCAGCGATTGAACGGCGATGCTCGCCTGAGGGAGTATGCTGAAGCGACCTGGCCGGAGGATTCTCACCTTATCACTAGGCCCTGATTCAATCATTCGCACTGGAGAAGCTCTGTCGCGGTGGAGGGCAATGACTCTCACCCGTGGCTGTCCCGCGCCCTGTTCTTCCCGGAGGGTCGCTGATTCCAGCAGGCGAACTGTTTCATCGAGCCTGATCGACCTCTCCGCTCTTGCGCTTAGAGCGTCGTGGCGAAGTCTCCCCACCTGAGCGGACCTCTCCCCTTCCCACTTGGCGGCCTCGCGCAGCCGTCGCCGCTCAAGGGATTTCTTGATGGATTTGCCGGTCCAGCTGCAGAATCGGTAAGCGCCGTAGCCTACACCGAAGACCACGCCTCCAGCGGCCAGGACGCCCAGGACCACTCCGGCAAGGGCGACAGCACAAGCACCTATTACAACGTAGCCGATGACCTCGCCTTCACACGACAATGCGTCGACCTCCTCATGCGCTTCAAGCCATAGTGAATTCGTTTCTACACATGAAAACGGAAAGCGCGAGGAATCGTTACAGCCAGTCTTTGATGCGCTTACCTCGCGGCACTTCTTCAATGCGGCGATTTGTGTTCGAATTGGGCGCGCCAACTCACGCGGAATGCTGCGGCCGAACCCGACCGTGCTGGTCTGTTGGGACAAATCGAATAATGTCCAGCTTGGACATGATGTAACAAGGAGTGAATTGAAACCGTTTACATTGCTGGATGGAATGGTACATCGATTGCAGAGGAGGCTGCATGAACGATCTGTTGGATTGGGTATGAGGAAGATTGTGTGTAACGAAATCCCCTTCGATGTGGTTTTAGTTGATGAGGGTCAAGAGGGTCACGGAACAAATAGTCGCGAAAGGAGGTCAAGATGGCAAACACGACAGCAGATCCATACGCGGACCTAAGGGAGGGAGAGATCGGACTCCTGGTTGCCGACCCTAACGGCAGCAGAAGGACCGTCGCCGCCGTCAGGCCGGAGTACACAATTGAATCTGTGATAAGTGCCGTCAAAACTCAGTTCCAATTGCCTGACGTTAACCAGCGGGGTGGCAGCATCACGTATGCCGCCAAGCTGGCACGCAGCAGTGAGCTTCTGCGCGGCGACAGCACCGTCGGCGCCGAGGGGCTTCAGACTGGCGACGAACTCCTCCTCAAGAGCGTTTTGGAAACCGGATGCTGATAAGGGAATAAGAAACATGACATTTTCGGATGGGATGATGCTTGCGCTGCTGATAACGATCGCTGCAGCCATGGTGGCCGAGGCGATACTTGTCTATATCACCTGGCAGCAGATTAAGACGAGGCGTGCTGAAAGGGGACTTACCCGGGGTAATGAGATCCCGTTCATCAGGGTGCGTCCTCAGCGCAGGTATGACAGACCTCGAGGAGAAGGTTCAGGGATGATAGGTTCAATGCGTGCAATACACCGACCGAGGTGGGCCAGGGTTGGAAAGGTAGAGGAAAGCGTAGATGATGCCATCTGCCCGCATTGTGGCCTCCTGGCTACTGATCCTAGGGTTGATACGACCATCGTGCAGTGCATGGACTCAGACTGTACCAGGGCCGGTTCGTATATGCATGGGGTATGTGCGGAGCATCTGGGCTGTGGTCACCATGCCAGAACGGTAAGAAGAGCCAGGAGTGCGTAGAATTGATCTTGAACAAGAGAGCCGACCAGGATGACAAGGGCCCGAGGGTTATAGGGCAGGTAGAGTATGTGAGCAGGCCTCTCCTGTTGGACGAGCCGGGCGACGACCAGCGTATAGAGATCCCCCAGGGGGAGTACGGTCTGTACCCGAGGTCGACTAGTCGAAGTCGAGAGCATGGCAACTGTCAGCCGCCGAAGAAGGAACCGGGGAGCAAAGAATGCGCTTCTGAACCCGATGGTCTTCTTCGGATTCCCGCATCGCCAGGGGTTCGAAAGGTAGCCGATCGAGTTAGGGTTCCCTCCGAGAAGCCGTCGCCCAGGTTTCTCATCTGGTGGCTGGTTACGCTGTCCATTTTGGTCTTGCTGGCGCTGGGGTTGTGCGCATACCTGCTCGCCTTGTCATGGTCCCCTGATGAGCCCGCCGCCAGGTTGGACGGATCGTCCCCAACGGTTGGAGCCTGGATCGAAGTCCTGCCGTCGGGGGACCGAGCTCTGCATATAGCAGTCGCGGGCGCCCCGGGTTGCCAGCATGTGGGCGTTGTCAGGGACAAATCCAACGGGGCTGTCGTCCCCTTGGATCTCGAGGGCGGGAAGATACGGATCGGCAACCTGAATATAGGAAAGGGCAGTGCATTCGAGGGAGTCGTGGACGTGTTTACAACACTGGACTTGTACATATTTGACCGGGAGGGCAATGCGCGCAGGTGCAGTCTAGAGAGGGCGCAGCGGTTGAGAGTTCACACTGACGACGTGTTGAAGAGGATGACAGGGGGTCGAGGTCTATGAGCGGAGCGAGGATGTCTGCGAGGGACGCGGCCCTCCTTGGCGCCGTGGGGTCATTGGAACGGCTGGCTGAGGCCGCCGGTGACCGGCTGGAGATACTTGGCTCGGATCCCTCTGATACAGAGTGGGACCTCCTGGCACGGGTGAGAACGGTTGTGGGTGAGTCTCCAGGTGACCTGAGGGTTATTGATGAGGTGCCGATCAGGGTGATCATTACAGAGGCGTTCCTGGAGGGACCCGGCAAACCCCTCGTGATTGTGCCTACGGAGGTTTTCAACCCGAACGTCTTTAAAAGTAACGGCGCGGTGTGCAAGGAGATTACGGACCGGGGGTCACAGACTCTGGGCGCTTTCGTGGCATCGTGCATCAGGACCCTGACTACCGAGGAAGTGGACATGAACGATCTAGCGAATTCGAGCGCCAATGATCTTGGTGCACTGAGAGAGCTGCTGGGCACACCGGACAGTTTCCCGGATCCCCTTGAGCCATGGCAGGCCCGGAAAGAAAGTGTCCGAATCCTGGGCGACTATGTGGAGGCAGGAGAGGAGTGCTCAGGTGTGCGAATTCTATGATCCGGGCATCGGGATGGATCCGGACGGTGAGCTCCAGGCTGTCTACATGAACCGGGATGCCTACAGCCGCACCGTCAGGGCGGCTGGGGAATCGGCACGGAGAGGAGTGGAGTTGGTGTGGAAGTTTTTCGGGTGGTGGGGCTACACGGGGAAGGGGGATCTGATCACCTGGGTGGTGATGTCGTCCAGCCCCAGCCGGTTCGACTCCAGCTCGGCGCACGCCCGACTGGGGTACGACTGCGACGAAGAGGCCGAGCGGCTCTGGGGGTTCCAGTCGGCAGGGTCGGCCAAGGGCAACGCGATAACTGCTGTTGGGTGCGGTCACACGCATCTCTGTCCTATATTCGTTTCTGGTACTGACTTAGATTGTGCCCTGACCGGGTTCTACGAGCCGCACTCGGTGATGCTGATCATCAGTGTGACGTCCCGGAAGCCTGAATTCGGGTGCTTCGGGTGGAAGGTGAACGGCGGCCGGAAGGCCCTGGGACAGGTTCCGCTGTACATATATCTCGGCCAGGACTGGACCAGGCAGGTGCGTGCGGGTGCCTTTGTGGAGGAGTTGTTGCCCCGTGGGGAATAACACTGTAAGGCCGGACAGGTACAGGAGCCAGCGCGGGGTGCCCTTACATAATCAGGAAGAGTTGGCGAACTCGATACTTATTCTAGGGGGATTCGGGACGGGCAATCAGCCGGTCGGGGTCCTCTCTTCGATGGCGGGCGTAGGCCATATTATAGTGCTCGATCCCGACCCACGTGTCGAGTGGCATAACCTCTCCAAGAGCCTGGCCCTGTTCAGAGAGACGGACCTAGGCAAGTCGAAGGCGGAGCTCGCGGGACCCAGATTGATGGAGTTCAACAGCGAGATACAGGCAGTGGGCCTGGGCAGCGAACTAAAGAGGACAGGGGATGCTGTCTACAGGCATGCAGACTGCATAGCTTCATTCCCGGATTCCCCCGATGCGAGGGTGGATGCCGCGAAAAAGGCGATCATGTGGAATATCCCGCATGTCGACGGCGCCATGGGAGAGGGCGAGACTGCAAGGAACATCTCGGTCTCTGTTTTCATGCCCGGACACGACGAACCATGCTTCGCCTGTCCGCTCAGCAAGGAACAGTTGAAAAACGGCGGGGTGCGGACCAGCTGCGCAGACGGCGAATCTATGCAGGGGGGGCCGAGCGGTGCCATGTTGACATCGTCGGCTTTCAAGGCGGCCGGGTTCATGTTCGAGCAGATCGCGCGGATTCTCATGGGTAGTGAGCCTACGCTCAAAGGTATGCAGCTCTACTACACGGATGCCAGTCACCGGCTCGAGGTGATGAAGATCAGGAGGAACCCAGAGTGCGTGGTACACGACATCGAGAGGCCCGAGGTGCTCTTTGTGCCTTTCGACGGGGAGACGACGGCAGGTGAGCTCCACGAGATCGTAAGGGCAGAACTCGGGGCAGGCGAACCGTTCACCCTGTACTCCGATCGCCTGATCGCCTACGGAGTCCGGTGCAAGTCATGCGATCGGAAAGCCGCGGAAGCGATGCTGGCCCACGCGCTAGCTGACGTTGAGAATACGGCAAGCTGCTGCGGCGGGCAACTCTCGGCAGCTGACCAGACGATGATGATTCGACCGGTAAGCGTCAAACTGTCTGAGATAGGCGTCGATGTTCTCCATGATGTGATCCTGCGCTTGGACAGCGGCTATTCATGCCATGTTGGCTCCAGCAGAGTCCGCACACGCGACCAGTTCATCGCCCATCTATACGGGACATAGGACGACGTGATTGTAACAGTAGAGGGCTCGTCGCGTTTAAGTGACAGAAGGGCTTTGTTCATTGATCAGAGAGGATTGACATGGAAGCGGTTGCAGATATAGCGGCGAATAGGGACAACGCGATAAGGGCGTTTCGAATCATCGCGTTTGTTTGCCTCGGCGTATTCATCTTGTCCCTGGCTTGCGCACTGGCGCTGGCCGGGCTGAAGTTTTCACGGGGGGTTCCGGGTCAGACGAGCAAAGAACAGGCGGCAACGGTTGAATCACAAGGTGTCATGCCGGAAGCCGGGGGGCAAGACGTGGCCGTCAGCCAGTGCCAGGCCTCCTCAACCTCGACAAACGGTCAGGTCGCGACGTCGGGCTCGATGACACTCAACCTCTCCGGCGGTGGTATCGACGGCACCTATGTCGTGGAATTCAGTTCACGTGACCAGGGGACAGAGACTATAAGCGTCATCGACAACGCGGGGAACCAAGTAACAGACCCGATTCTGCTGGCCGTTGTTGAGGTTGTCCTGACATCGTCAGTCGGGACTGCAGTCTGTTTTCAAGTAGACGACATGATAGGAGGAACATAACTGGCAAAAGGCGGAGACACGCGAGTCCGGATTATCAGTAAGTTGTGTGAATAGGTTATGGAAGGGAGGTGAGAAAAGTGGGCAAGCGCAGTGGGACGTACTCGGGAGGGACCGGAAAATCCGGCGACGCGCGCGCCACGTACCACGGCCCCGGGATCTTCGGATCCAAGGGCCACTGGCACGGCCCTGCAGGTAACCGAGTCTCGGGACCACAGAGGCATCTCGGCGACCGTGACCGCGGCTACTACTACTCCGGTGGAAAGGTCAGGAAGAAGTAGCTAGAAAGCCCCTTGCGGGTGTGATAGCCCGTAAGGGGCTACTATTTGCGGATTAACTTTCAGGGCCGCCGTTGAAAAGAAGGATCGAGCAAACAGGAGGTGAAGATGAAGCCGGAAGAGCGCAAGAAGGTAAAGACCGCCGGGAAGGGTGCTCCAGCAAAGTCCCCATCAGAGGACCCCACCTACCCAGAGGGAGCATCCGGGAAAGCCAGGGAGGACGCCCAGCTATTGAGGGTCGTCCTTGCGGCCAGCGACCTGGAGGCAGAGGTTCCAGATATCGATGGAGTTGATTGACAGTAGGGCAACAGGCGCGATCGCTCAGAATAGCGGTGTTGAGATCCGGTGAATCGGGGTTAAAGATGCAGTACTTGACAAAGAGATCTCAAGTAGACCTGCCGGCGGTGGGCGTAGAGCTTCACGCGGTGGTCTGGCTTCTGGAGCAGTGGAAGTTCATGGCCTCCGACTACCCGGAGCTGGCGTCTGTGTACGATACCGTCGAACCCTGGATGGTCTACGACTGTAGAGATCCATTCGAAATATGGGCTGCAATAATAGATGCGCTTATGGACGAGTGCAGCGCCAACGGCGGGTACCTTCCGCGCTTCTCAACGGGCATTGACCCCTGGAGTATCTTTTCTTCGGAAGGACACTGCATAGAACACGAGTTCATGACCGAGGAGTCTTCTATCTACGAACTCGTGACGGCCGAGTCCCGAGATGTCATACAGCTCATCGATTCCAAGAGGCTGCTCGAGCAGAGGTTTAGAGAAGCCGTGTCGAAGGCGGATATCCCCGTTAAAGCAGTCGCTGCCACAGGGCCACCAACGATTCCGAGACAAGGCAGGATAGCTCCGTTTACACCGGGGGGTCTGCATATCAACGTGGAGCTCCCGCAAGGGTCAATTCCACAGGAAGGTCTCGATCTGATCTCATCGATACTGGCTAGCCTCGTTGCTTTGCTTGGTCCCGGAGGCCTCCACTCTGGATTCTGTCACTCCCCCATGGGTGCCTATGCCGATCGTAACCTCAGGGCCAATCGATTCGTCCCTGCCCCTTACAAGGCCATTGAGAAGACGTCAAACGTTCTGTCGGAGCCTCCTATGACAGAACCAAGGCTCCATGTGATAGTCGATAACTGCTCTGACCGCTCGGTCGCACTGCTGTCAGGTCTCTTACAGGTTATGATCGCGATGCTGTATAGGAACAAGGTCAGCTATAGGCTGCGCATGGTCAACCCGACACTCGCCTGCCGACGGTGGTCTCACGAACCGGAGGCCCGTTGCCGCCTCTTTTGGGGTGGCACAACCGACGCGTGGTCACTTATGGACGCTTTCAGAAATGATCTGTCTCGCTTCGTTCGCGAGTTCGCGCTCACCCCCTTATACGAGAGGTTAGTAGAGTTGATGTCTCGATCAATTGGAGTTGCGGTGGCGAGCAAGGGGTCTGACGAGAGTACGCTGGGACATGCGCTAGGGCTGGACTTCTGGCGAAAGAGATCCCTCTACCGTAGAATCGCGGGAGAGGTCTTCGGAATATCATTGGCAAGATTCGACGTCCTGGCGACGGCTCTGCACCTGCTCGGCATCCCCCCCAACCTCGTGGTCGAAATGAGCGCGGATGAGATTAGACGGAGAGCTACACGCAGCCGCTTGATCCGTCACTCAAAACTGATCTCTTTTCTCAGGGAAAACAGGATAGGCTGGAAAGAGCTCGCACCAGCCGCGAGTTTGTGGCAGGCACTTGTCCGCTGCGAGTTGATGATGACGGAGGTCTACCCTGGGGAGCCGCTGTATTCGAAGGAGGAAAAGGAGGCATGGGACGAGTTCACCCGAGGACTCGAACCCGATCCCGGGCCCACACGCGGTGAGGCGAGGGCCAGGTTTGTCGAGGCTGCGACAGTGTCTTCCTGTGACAACTCCCGTTTGGCAATGGATTTCAACAATCTCTATTCTTTTCCCAGGTGCGGCGCTGGAGAGATGCTCGAAGTGTTGGTTGTCCCACTTATGAGCGCGAGGGACTCTCGGACCGGCGAGATCATGCGGTTCAGATTTCGTGACGAGTCGGAGATGGATTACGCCCTCGCAATGTATCCGGAGGCTTCTCTATACTCAATGGCATTCAAGGAGGTCATTCGGCTTCACGATAACGACTTGAAGTGCATACATCGTGAGGAGCTGGAAGGGGGGTACCTTGAGCCACCGGCCGAGTTCCAGCAAAACGATTTCGATGATTCTCAGGATTATGAGATGGATTTGCCTCTGTTCAGGATGTATAAACTGCTTGACGCTTAATAATCCTGTGAAGCTGGGCCTTTCATTTAAACCGAACCAGTACGCACGATTGCGGGCTTTACAGGTGGAAGAATCGGCTCTATAGAAGAAGAGGGAAAGAAAAAGCCTATGGCAAGGACATCGATGAGAAGGGTGATGAGATCAGGACAAGAGGAATGAGAAGGGAGTGGTTCTCCGTTGTGGATATGCAAGTGCGGAGCCATTAACATCCAACCAAGCGTCACCTTCTACTTCGTTCAACGGGAGGTCACCGTCGAGTACTTCCCCTGCAGTTGCGGCAGGGAGGTTGATGGCGTATCGGGGCTAATCATGTTTTCAGTATCAGTTTCCTATCAGGAATTCGGGACCCTTGATGTAGTAGATGGCACTTTTCTTTCCTTTGGGGAGAAAGAGGAAATTTATCACGAGGAAACGCCGATCACGTTTGAAGCCGTTTATTGTAAGAAATGCTTCGATTTGGCGGACCCTTTTTTCTCAACCATCAAGACAGAAAGATTAGAAACGTGCGCCGAGTTTTCCCTGTATTGCTGGGTCTGTGACGAAGGCCTCACTGATTTCATTATCACCAATCCTGCTAGCCGGCGCTCGCGTATCCTTCCTACGTAGTCGTGTGTTTCCATTTCTCATGACGGGGCATTAGTCAACGTCAATGTCTTGGCAGGGCTCGTCGGCTTACCTCCCGATAAGTAGAAGAAAAACCCAAAGAGGACATGCGTGGGAAAGGCATAACGCTTCTGAACTCGAAGATGAGCTTGGTGGAAAGAGGAAATATGCCAGATTCAGACCTACGGTGTGGTATAGTCGAAATTGCTGGAAAGTGGATATTATTACCCACTTTCCCCACCCATCACCGCATCTCCCGGCGTAATTTCTGATCTCGCGTTTCTCTGGCATCAGCTCCACCGAGCAGCAGGTCCTCGGTCAGCCCCAAGGCCATTATGTACTGCTGTAGCTCATCGGTAAGCGGAACGGTGAAGTACCAATTGCCCCGTATCTTGACGACCAGAACCCCCTTGAACTTGATCGCCATCATGAAGGCTGTTGGCTTTCTCGTGGGCTTGTTGTCCCAGCCCGGAATCGTGGAGCCGGTTCTCTTTAGATAGGCGCGCATCACATGCTCCATCAATTATGTTGAGTGAATTATTATGTTGAGTAACTGACAGTGTTCCGCTTCATACTGCCCTTCTCATGGTGTTTAACTACACATAATAGCACTGGTCTTATGTCGTGTTTTCACGACAAGGAG
>Ga0180015_1000099_pt1 | contig 23999 bp, 12 predicted proteins | sample KR13_S2_MetaG_FD_116508 | JGI IMG/M metagenome (GOLD analysis project Ga0180015, IMG submission 116508) | Groundwater microbial communities from the Olkiluoto Island deep subsurface site, Finland - KR13_S2_MetaG | ecosystem: Environmental > Aquatic > Deep subsurface > Groundwater | place...
TATTTCAAGTTGTGTTTGTATCGGTTTTTACCCCCACCTTGGTCCTCTCCCGGCAAGGATAGGGTTGTCCTTCGGCTCAGCTTGTTTGACAAATAGTTATCGAAATAATAGAGGGTTGATGATGAGAAACATGACCAGAAGTATAATCTTGGGTTTCGCGGTATTGGTCACGGGCTTGCTTATCGGGGTACCGCTGAATGCGGCCATGAAGGTCGGTGTCTTCGATGCCGGTCTTACCGGATCAAAATCCGGCTCAGGCAAGGGCATTGTCGAAGGATTGGCGGATATGACCGATGTCACCTTTGAATATATCGGCGATCTATCGCTGACGAATCTGATCAAGTTCGACGTGGTTGTGCTTCCCGGAATATACCCAAGCGGTCCGATGGAGAATGCTTGTACCAAGACCATTCCCGCGTATGCGGCCGTCGGTGGCGGAGTGGTTATGGGCATGTGGTACTGTCAGATCGGTTTTGACGAAGTATTTTTACACCGGGGTGAATCATGGTTCCTCAGGGGTGATAAGGGAACGAAGAAATATGCTCCTGCTGTCGATCATCCCGTCACCCAGGGAATCAAGGAATACGAGTCAGCCTACACCGGCTACATGCTGATTGATCCGGCGCCGGGCGCGGTTCAGATTCTCAAGGCCGTCAAAGGGCGGGGCGCCGGGGTTGCCGGCGAATTCGGACTCGGCCGTGTGGTAGCCCTTGGTGGTGTGCTGGGTAAGCAAGGCAATAGCTGGAATTTTGGCGATGACGTTCCGGTCCAGGGCGATGAGGCGAACCTTCTTAAAAATGCCGTCCGCTGGGTGGGCGAGAAGAAAAAAGTATCCGCGGAAAATCTGGAACTGTTCCTTAACACCCTTGGTACGGATATTGACGGAAGGTTGAAAGGACGGATTGAGTGGATGAAAGAGATCCGGTCCGACCAGGAAAAGAAAAGCGGAATACTTAAGAAAGAAGAATCCATAAAGATCCTTAAGACGGCTTGGGCCAGTTTCACTGAAGATCAGACGGCGCTTCGGCAGGAACTAGCTTCCATTCGCACAGACCTGGCAAAGTTTAAAAACACCAAAGACCTGAAGCTGGACGCAGGCCACCTGGTAGTCCGGATGAGAGATTACCGTAAAGCGCTTGACTTAAAGACGATGAATATCGGTTTGGCGCTGGCGGATGCCGGAAGAATGGCGCGGCTTGCTGAAGGACTTTCCATCGAAAGGAAGCAAGTCCGCTTTGCCCGCGGCTTTTATTATCCCGGGGCATCAATCAGGAATGCCGGGCCCGATATCGTTCTGCATTTGCGCAGGATGCAGGAAGAATTTCACGCGAATTTCGTGACCGCCGCTTTTAAACGCTACGAGAAGAAAGATAAATGGGCGTACACTAACGACGCGGCCGTGATTGACCGGTACTTGGGCGCTGCGGATTTGTTTGGCCTGTCCTCCTTCGCCATTTACCATTATGGCGTGCTTGATCGCGGCTGGCCGGGCATGAAGGAGGCTAACGAATATTATGCTCGGCATCCATCCTTCGGCGGACTCATTGTTGATGAGCCGTTTTACAATCCGTTTGGCGGGAATTGGGGCGAAGCCAACCCTGACCCCTCGGAGGAATTTTCGGCCTACGTTAAAGAGCACTATCAGCCCGAAGAGCGGACCAAGCTTGGGATTCGCGATGAAGACCTGGCCCGGATACCCAAGCCTGAAGAAATCGCGAATAAACGCGCGCTCTGGGCAATCCTGGGCGAGTTCTGCCGGGATAAGATTGGCGGGTTCATGAAACGTGACCTCACTGCGGTCAGGTCAATCGATCCCAGCCTGATCGCGACCATGGACCTGCAGGGGGTCGGCTATCCGGTCTGGTACACGACCCTGGCCGAACTCGGTGGCGGAATCATCATGTGTGAACCGTATGATCGCGCCAGCTATCGCCAGGTAGCGACCGAAGAGCTTTTGCGCGGCGCCCAACCAGGCAAGGTCTGGAAATGGATTGCGCCGGCACTGCCCTATGCGTGGCATTCCGAGGCAGACTACCGTAAATCACTATATCAGGCCATGGCACATGGCGAAGGGATCGGCATCTTTCTATATACCTACCTGATTGATGGAATGACCGGTTATTCCGGCGACAGGAAATGCTGGCAACCCGATCTTATTAATCCCACCAAGGAAGTATTCGCTCAGATCGAGAAACTCGAAGATTACCTGGTTGATACCAAATCTACCGCCAAAACCGCAATCCTCGTGTGTGAACGCAGCAGCTGGAACGATTTCTTCAAAAGCAACATCTTCTTGAGCAATGTCATGGGCTTATTCGAGAAACTCGTGCTCAACGGCCAGGTGCAGACGGATTATGTTTTCACCGAACTGCTGAACCGGGATTGGGTCAGGGAAAGGATGAAACGCTATCGGCTGATCTTCGCGCCTTGCGCCATATCCCTGAGCAAAGATGAAGTCGCCGTACTCCGGGATTGGGTCAAGCAGGGAGGAATGCTTGTGGCCGGCGGCGGCATGTCGCGGCGCAATGAATTCGGACTCGACCAGCCTGACTACGGCTTGGCGGATGTACTGGGTGTGAAGTACAAAAAAACGGTCACGCTTGAAAATGCCGTCATCATCGTTCCAACCAATTCGACTCTGGCTGCCGCGACCAATAAATTTGAGAAGATCAACGGTTGGGGCGATGAGGTTCAGTCCGGACGAAATACCAGGATTCTCGCGCAAATTGAAGGCGCCACTCTCACTGCCGCCAGTCCGGCAATCACCTGCACGCAAGTCGGAAAAGGCTGGTGTGTATTTGTAGCGCCTTGGAACCTGGGAGAACTGCCGGTTGCCTTGCTTGACGCACTGCTTAAATTTGCGGTCAAAACGGCTAAGATCGAACTCAATCTGATGATCGCCAATTGTCCGCCCGGCGTGGACTTCACGCTCCGGGCTCAGCCGGAGAAGAAGCGCCTCGTTCTGCACCTGCTTGATCAGAGCAATCCGGAAAGGAAACTTTCCGGAGTCGAGGTCAGCATTCCGGTGGGCAAGGGGTCCAATCCGAGCGTTACGGATGCCATGAACGGCGCAATGATCGTGAGTGCCATTACCGGCGCTGGTGACGTTCCAGTCTTGAAGTTTACCGTTCCGCCATGGGAGTTCTACAAACTTATCGTGATCGAAGACGTAATTCCTGCACCGTAATGTGCGGGAAACTGCCGGCGAGGATAGTCAAGGAAACGCAATTTTGGCGGCGGCGGGGATGCGGTTACGGAGGGCGACGGATGCCCGTTGCTCTTATCATGGAATCGTGAAAAAGCGCCAAATCATTTTTCTCCGGGATCGGGAAGTATGACCTTGGGTTGCGGACGAAAGCCCACCTTGGGCATCTAACCGCTTTCCGAGGATAACCGCGGCACCAAGAGGGCTAAACTAGTTGGGTGTAATTGCCGAAGGATTTATGTTGCTCATTGTGAATAACTGGTTCTCAGAATCTGACCACACGAAAAATCTTGAGCGCTACCAGCCGATAGCGGACCTTTATGCCTCCCGGACCGGGGCAACCACGATCATAAAAGGTTTCCGGGAAGTATCGCTTAAATCGTTGAGAGCTTGCGACGGTCTGAGCGGGATTATCCTCGGAGGCTCGCCCGACGACTATGGCAAGTACGACATGCAGGAGTTCGCGGGAGAATATGAAGTCATCCGTGATTGCGAACTGCCAATCCTTGGCATCTGCGCTGGCCATCAGTTGATCGGCTTCGCCCATGGTGTGCCGGTGGAGAAGACCAAACCCAAAGAGAAAGGTTACTGCGAGATGAAAATACAGCGCCGGGACGCCATTTTCGATGGATTGCCGGACAACTTTGTCGTTCACGAGGGGCACGAGTGGGAGGTTATGCGGCTCCCGAAGGACTACGTTCTTTTGGCCTCCAGCGGGGCCTGCGAGCTACAGGTCATCAGGCACAGGACAAAACCTGTCTATGGCGTTCAGTTTCACCCAGAGATGTTCACCCCACAGTATCCGCACGGAGAAGCGATCATTTCCAACTTCTTGAAGATGTGTGTTTCGGCTTCTGCCTGAGATGGCAATATGTTGCAAACCGTGAGCAACGGGACGACAAAGACAGGCAAGCGGGGAATTGATGGCGCGAAGTCGAAAAGGAAAGAAAAAGAATCCATGCGGGAAATCAGGACACATTAAGGTGGAATTCAGAGTCGAAAATCAACAAACTCGTACAATATTATCACGGTGGGAGTTTTTCGCCTATTGATTAACTCCCGGGATCGAAGGTTTTTTACGGCATTCGGGTATTCCAATCGAAACATCCGTTACAGGAGGTGCATGATGAAAATAGGTTCAATTAGTAAAATCGTTTTAGCTCTGGCGGTAATCTGCGGGCTGGCACTTTCGGGTCGGGCGGCTGACGTCCAGGCGCAAACCGTGCCGCAGGACAGGGTCCAGAGTCTCTATATCAACTGGTATCTCTATCCGCGGAACCAGTTGGGCGTCGATTTTTACATCGATATCGCGTTGCGTGCGGGATTCAATCGGTTGATGCTGCCGGTCTGCAGTCCGTATCCCAAGGACCGGGTGCCGGAGCAGATGCACGAATACTTCATTGAACAATGCCATAAACACGGCATCCAGGCCATCGCCTGGTATTTCACCAAGACCGTGACCGAGCCGGAGAAATTCCTGAAGGAAATTCTCACTAAATATAAGTTCGACGGCGTCAGCGCCGATGACGGGTACGAGATGGTGGTGGGCGGAAAGGTCAAGACCCCGGCGGACATGGACAAGTGCATGGCCTACGCGAAAAAAGTCCACCGCGCCGTCAAGGGCGTCAATCCCAAACTTAGCGTGGCAACTTCCGGCAGCCAACTGCCCGAGGCTTGTCCGGTTGGCATCCGTTGTATCAAGGAAGGTCTGCTGGATTTCTGCGAACCCGAAGTGTACCACCGGGCCAAGGACGATAAAGCGGACCGCAGCGGATACGCAAAAGTTTGGCTTGAAGCGGTGGGCAAGGAAAATGCGGGTAAAATTGTCATCCTCCTGGTCAATGATATCGTCGAACAAAAGTCCAAGCTCGCGAACGATCTGCTCAAAGAGGTGAAGGAAATTCTCGGTGTGTCGCCCAAAATCGGCGTGGGCCTGTTCGCCTCGTATTGGTTGACCGACGACCAGATTGAAATAATGCGGACCAGGGAGCCCTACACGGGCAAGCTTCCGGAGGCATACAAGAGGACAAAGGACAAGATAAATGTCCTCATGGATGGATACCAACGCGGCCTGCGCCCGGGCGATTGGCTCACCAGTACGGGTCGCTTGTTAGACATGTTCCGGGCACAGGGTGCGGTGGTCAAAGTGACCTCGATGCCGTTGCTTACCGATGAATTGCTGGATAACACCGATGTGTACGTTGCCTGCCCGGAGTACCATATATGGAGCGATCAGGAAAAAGCAGCCCTCACCCGTTTTCTCGAACGCGGCGGCCGGGCCTTCGTGGTCGGCTATTTAATGGGCTACGAACACTACCGTGCGGGTGATTTATTTTCAAAGTTCGGCTTGACCATGAGCGTGCTAAAAGAAGGTCCCGACCCCGTTTGCAAGCCGGTGAAAAACCATCCACTGACCGAAGGGGTGACCCAGATGCAAGGTCAAGATCGCGACCCCAAGAATAAGAAATCGCATCAGATAACGGTATCCGCGCCGGCCGAACCGTTGATGGTTGGAAAGCTTGGCAGTACCGATTTCGTCGGCCTGGCCGCATGGCAGGACAATAAAACTGGCGGCCGCCTGGTATTGCTTCACTGTTATCCGCACATTCTCTATGACTCGTATGGAGCTGGCACAGGCTTGGATTCCAAAGACCATCTGCGTCTGGCGGAGAATATCGTCAAATGGCTGTGTGAAGGACCGTGACCGAACTATTGGAATCACAGCGTGGGAATCGTAACCGGGTTCCGGCATACCGGACAGAGAATCGATTTTCCCTGCCAATCCATTTTGGCGGACAGTTTCTGATGACACGACAGACAGTAGAACTTGAATACGCCGGCGGCTTGGTTGACTTCCGCGATTTGGGAAGACGATGATTTTGCTTCGCCAAGCGGTTGGGGTATCTTTGCTTCTTCAGGTTTAGATTCTATCGTGGAGCGGCCGGGCGCAGCATGTGGTGCCGCAGCAGGAGGCATTTCTATTTTGATCTTTGGGGTCAGAATGACGGAAGATTTCACCTTCGGTTGTGGGGTCTCACCCGTTGGCATGGGTTTTGGTGACGTTACCACGATCGGCTGAATCGCCTTGACTTTGGGGAGGGCAGTTGGAACCGGCACCGGTTGATGTTGGGTCGCTTTGAGCTTGGACATGGTCGCCGGTGCGTGAGCCGAAGATAGGATTCCTGTTTTCGTATGAGGCTTTGGAATAACGACCGGTTCCTCTGATGTCGGGATAACAGGTTCCAGGGGCTTGATTTCAACTTCAGGTGTCTTCGGCTTGGCTTCCATTACAACTGGTCTTTGGGCAGGCCCGGGCTGCTTTTCCGGTATCGCCGCCGTTGGCGGTGGTAGAGTAGGTTCGGCCGGTTTGGGTTCTGCCGCGGAGCAGACGGGTGCAGCAAGCGGTGCTGCTACGGCGTCGGGTTGGGGTGTCTCCGGAGCAAGCGGCGCCACGGCAGGAGGCATTTCCATTTTTATCTTTGGCGCCAGGATAACGTGGACCGGTTTTTCAGGAGGTTTCAACTTTATTTCTGTAAAATCGGCAATCCCGGGAACCGAAGGAGCCTTGGCAATAGGCATGACGGAAGGTTTCGCCTTCGGTTGCGGGGTCTCACCCGTTGGTATGGGTTTGGGTGACGTTACCACGATCGGCTGAACCGCCTTGACTTTGGGGAGGGCAGTTGGAACCGGCGCCGGTTGAAGTTGGGGCATTTTGAGCTTGGGCATGGCTGCCGGTGCAGGAGCCGAAGATTGGATTACTGGTTTAGCCGGCACGGGAACCGGGGCTTTGACGTCCGCCTTGGCGGTTGCCGCCTTTGCAGCGCGCTCAGTGCCGACGCGTTCCGGCCTGGCTTTTATTTGCTGTTGTTGCCGGGTCAGCCATGGTTGGAGATGCGTGGTCATTTGCCGCATACGCAACATCAAGAGGGCGAGCAGGGACGGATGGGCGGGTGGCGGCGCTTCGTCGGGACAGATTTCCTCAACCCATTTGCCGATTTCAGCAATCTGGACATCGGCGGCAAATACCATCAGCTTGATATTCACTTCCTTTGAGAAAACGGCCAGGGGATGCAGAAGGTCGGGGCTCAATGGCGTCCTGCAATTCCATAGCAGATTAATAGTGGTTGAGGCTGAAGCCCGCGGCGGGAGGCGTTCGCCGAGAAATTGGCGGAATGCGGCCACCAGGGCAGTGGAATGCTCTGGCCCGGTAACCGTAAAGCAATACCGATTATACCAGGCGCATTCGAAGATAAAATTATAGCCGGGACTTTGCGGTCCGGAGGTTGCCTGAATGACCTGGACGGGATGGAATTCGATAATTCCGTTTCTGAATTGGGGATTCCAGAGCCATTGCAATGGAAGCCCAATACCTCGAAGCAGAAGTCGGATGCCCCCACCAACACCCCTGCCGACGGTCGATCCGAGTCTGCACACCAGCGCCAGGCTGCGCGGCCACGCCAGTCGGGATTTCAACGACCGGCCGGCGATAGAAATCCTTCCAATTCGGGATGCCAGTTGGAACAGGAAATATGGCCGGATCACATCGATAAAATATTGGCCCAAGTCAAAAACGGGGAAATGGATGCGGGCAATGGCGGGGGGTAAGGGGAGATCGGTCTCGCCGCAGTATATGAAACATTCGCCTTTTCGGACGACCGTTTCCAGATAGGATTGAGCAAAATCGGGATGGCCGCCGCGGAGTACGGCGGAATGTTTTTTAGGAAACAGCGAATCCGTGAATCGCCCGGAAATCGGCAGGGGAAGGACGGCGCCAACCGTGCGCCGGAAGCGGCTGAAATAATCCAGAACAAGGGCCAGCAGAACGGCAAACAGCACCAGCCGCGCGGTCCAGACGTTCAGGAAATCGAGTTGATCGGCCCGATTAACGTCGCGCTGAGGAAGTAAACGGACCGCAGTCGGTTCCTCTTCCGCGGATTCTCCCAGATCCGCGGTCAGCGTTTGATTGCCGGTCGCGGAGCCGATGGGCCGCCAGCGCTTCCTTCCGGTCTTTTTTCGCTGTTCGCCGCCGCTTTTTTCGTCCGCGGCTTTCTCGTAAATGGAGCGTTTATCGGATGATGGAACACCAGCCAGGTCCAGTTGATCGTCGGCATTGTCCTCGGCGAACCGGATATTGGCCGCCCGTTTTTTGAAGATGTCCATTTCCTCCTGTTGAGCGTTTTGCTGGCGTTCCCGGGCCTCTTTCAGTTCCTGGCGGTGATCCACCTCAATGCGGCTGACGTTGGATGAATTGATTTGGGCCAGGAGAATGCCGATCAGCGCCAGGACCACGGCGCGGGTAAAGAAAAACGTTCGCCGCTCGTGGAACGCGAAGTTAAGCGCGAGCGCGAGCGCGCCCAGCCACGCGATGATCGAGGCGATGCCGACGATGCCGAAATAGAGATATAAATGCGCGATCATTTTCTATATTTGCGCGTTGCTTCCAGGTAATGCGTGAATGCGTGGAACACGATGTTAACGCCGAGCTGGTATGCCCGCCGGGTCAGTTCCGGGCTCATGCCGGAATGGCCGATTTTCCAGGCATCGTTCATGTCGCCGGGATGATAATAGACCGCCCAGCGCCGGCCGCGCTTGATGCCCAGCGCCTGCGCGCCGCCATGATGCCAGAACGGCGGCGCTCCGTTTTCAAACGCGAATGGCATCTGGTAAATAGGGTCGTCGTCGGGAATCACCAGAAGCGGTTCGCCCGGGAACAGCGCCTGCACGAAGGTTCGGAAGCTCCGGTCCCACTGCTCACTACCGCAATCCGCGAACAGCATGCCACCGTCCATAAGGTATTTCCGGAGGATTTCAATGTCCCTGGGCGCCACGTTGATTCGGCCGGAGCCGGTCATATAAACGAAGGGCGGAGCGAAACCATTGGGATAGTCGTCCAGAAGGCGGATGGCATGGCTTTCGCCATGGGAGGCAACCTTGAATCCGGTCACCTTTTTGAATTCGTCCAGGAAGTTCATGTCAGCCCGGCTGATGTTATCCATGCCGTCGTTCCAGTTATCGCCGTCGTATTCCAGCCGAATGAAGCGGACCACAGCGTTTTTCATGCCGCCCGGCCAACCGCCGCGCTTGCCGGTGACGCCGGGCCGGTGAACCGATGCGGCGTCGGTTTCATACGTCAGCCGGGTAGTTTCCTCCACTTCTTTTTCCAGTTCCGATTCATCGACCGTGGGGATATGGAAAGAGATGGCCGACTTGGGATTCAATACCAGCCGTTTCTGCGGTTTTTTCTTGGGCTTGACCAGCTTGACATAACCGATCACGGGATTGCCGTCGCCTTCCGGAATCGCGTATTTCTCGATACAACCGCCAAACTGGGCCAGCCAGGGGATGATGATAATCACCGAGAGGTGCAGGAGAACGGAGCTGATAATGCTTTTCCGGAAGCGGGGATCCTTCCCGTGGGTGCGGAGATTCTCGATAATCCGGTCACCGGCGGCCGTCTTCTCCTCATGATAACCGGTGTAAATGTCCAGCGTTCGCCGTCGCCAGGAAATTACATGCAGGACCGCGATGACGCCGGACAGCAGGATGACGGGCCATATCAGATCATAGCGCCAGTAAAACACCTGAAGCGCATTGGGAGTTATGCCGCCGACGAGCTTCAACCCCTTCTCAAAAATTAGGCCGGTCACTCTGAAAACGCCGAAGATGTACAACAGAGCCAGAAGATAACTCGCGACATATCCGGTCCGGAGCCAGAACAGGGCCCAGGATTTTCTGAAGAACCCGAGGATGAAACCGGTCATCCAGAACAGAGCCGCCATGCCGCCCGCCACCGACAGGGTTATGATCAGCGCCGGGATCCCTTCCGTCGTAAACGTGTAGATAAATTCAGGCCTTTGCCGGTTCAGGAACCCGTCATAAAAGCCGGGAAGCCAGCTCGCATAATGCGTGGCCCCTACAGCCAGCAGGCCCAGGGGCACGCTTAACAGCAGGGGAATCCCGTGAATGGCCCAGTATTTCTTGAGCGTGGATCGCATGATTTATTGGGGATTGGTATCCTTGATGGAGATACCCAAATTATCGGGTTCCTTGGGAATTTCCGAGGGTTTGGCTGTGTCGGTAATCTGCCTCATGATGGCCGTATTGGTACGATTCGCCGGCGCATTCGCATTACTACCGGCGGCATCCGCCACGGAGCCGGTTCCCACCGCAGCGGTGGAAACGTTTGATGACATATTTGAACCACTTACGATGTTCACCGGTGGCACGGCGGCCGCGGCCGCCATTTGATTGGACTGGGCCGCTTCCAGCTCGGCTTTGCGCCGGGCGGAGCCCTCGGGATCAATCCAGCGATCATTGATATAGCTGATGGATGTGATGGCGATGAAGATCACGTGGATTACGACGGCAACGAGCAAGTACAGGCCGAACCGGGATTTTGTAAAATTCACCAGTAGGTTGTCGGTCGAATACGGCAATATTGTCTGATCGTTGTTTTCAGTCATAGCGCACTCCTGTTCCGGGGGGTTCGATAGATTCAACTGTTTTATCGCCGATCGCCGCAATCAACCCGCCGCCGCGGGCGATGGCGTCAAGCACCGGCTCAAAAACTTCACGGCTCACGGCGGCATCACATTTAAAAAGTACGGTCCGTTCTTTTTCGCCGGCTTTATCCTTAAGCAGGCCGGCAATACCCCATTCGATTGCCGCGGCGTCAGGGACTTGGCGGCCCTGGAGATAAAGGGCGCCTTCCTGACTGATGGTCACGGAAACCGGAGTCTCCTTGATCTCGCCCAAGTCCGCCGCTTTGGGCGGCTTCAGGTGAATATGGGCTTCTTTGGCGAAATTGCTGCAGACCATGAAGAAAATGATGAGCAGGAACGCGATATCGCCCATGCTGGCCGTCGGAATATTGGGTGAATTTCTGGAAATCCGGCGCCTCACGGTTCCTTGCCCCCTTCCTCGCGGATGATGGCGATCACGCCGCCGGATGCCGTGATCGTAGCCATGGTTTCATAATAAGTCTGATATTTCACCTTTCCGGTGGCCGTCAGGAGCACGATCTTGGCGTCGCCGAGTTTCGATTTCAAATTCATGCTCCGGAGCCGTCGCCGTAATTCTGCCAGGTTGATGGTTTCATCGTTCAATGAGATTTGATCCTCATGCAGAGCGATGGTTGTGGTTTTTTCCTGCTGGGGAACCTGGCTTTTCATGCCGGAAGGGATATCGGTCAGGAATCCCGTGGCCTTCTGAAGGGTCGTGGTCAGAATGAAAAATATAATCAGCAGGAACGCCAGGTCCGAAAACGAGGCCACCGGAATGTCGCTGTCGCTCAACTGGCGTTTTTTAAACGATTTCAACATGAATTATCTCGATATTTGACGTTCCGCCTGCATGGTGATGAAGTCCACCATTTCGGCCGCAGCCTCCTCCATTTCAAGTCCGATATTTTCAACGCGCGCCATAAACAGGTTATAGGGAATCACGGCGCCCAGCGCGATAAGCAGACCGGCGGCCGTCGTAATCAGGGCTTCAGCAATGCCGGCGCCCACGATCTTGGCGTCCATTCCTGATGTGGCCAGCGCGCTGAATGATTTGATCATGCCGGTTACCGTCCCGGTCATGCCGAACAACGGCGCGGCATTGCCCACCGTGGAGAGGATATTAAGACGCTTTTCCACGGCGTGCAGGGCATGCGGGTAATAATCCTCCATCGCTTTGCTGATGATCGTGCGAATCGCTTCCGGAGTGGCCTTGACGGAGAGCAGTTTTTGATAGGATTGAAGACCGGTCAGCAGGACCGCCGATGTGGGACTGGGCGTGCTGGCGCAAAGGGTCATGGCGTCCTGGAGCCGATTTTCCCCCAGAAGCTTAAGCACATCGGCCCGGAGCGCCCGGTTGTCCACTTTGCCGTTGTCGACATAAGCTTTGATCCGGTCCAGGATCACCGCCAAGGCGGCAACGCTGCAAGCCAACAGGAATATCATCATGGGTCCGCCCGAAATAATGGTTTCTATCATGGTTTTTCTCCTTGGGTCTGGTGATTGTATATTTGCGCCAGCAGCTGGTAACCGTCCAGCGGCGGCATGGCGACACGAGCGAGCCTCCATCCCCGGTTGGGTGCAAGGACCAACTCGCCGGTGACATGATTGTAAAGGCTTTCATCCAGATGGGTGAAAGGCGCTTTCTGAAAGAACGGTTTGCTCCCGCCGGCCAGCAGAACGAGGTCTTCGGCCGTAGCGGCCGCCCAGACGCGCCCTTTGTGAAGCCAATTGCCGGTGTCCGTGGTGGAACCCGTTTTCAGCAGTATCAGAACCGGGGCGGCGCCGCAGATATCGGCCAGCAAACGCTGGGCGGCAGGCGTCATCAGCGCGCGGATCTCAGCGATGCGTTCCGTGGGTGCCGTAAGGGGTGGCGGCAGTTCCAAGGCTGTTGCCGAGCGGGAGCAAATGGCTACGCCGCGTTCCTTGAGCATGCCGGTTAGCTCGCCGTTGTCTCGTTCCAGCAGAGCGATCCGGTCCTGGAGGAGTGCCGTTGTTTGTCGCAGGCGCTCTATTTTCGCTGCCTGTTCTTCTTCGTGGGCAATCGCGAGACGGTGATTGATCATAATTGTCATCCTCTGCTAAAGAAACACCCCACCCCGCCCCGGTCGGGGCGGTTATTGAGCGACTGCTTCCGCCTGGACAATGCTGTCCATCGCTTGTTCCGTCAATCGGCCTCGGGCGAACTTGGCCCATTTGGATGCCGGATAATCCCACGTCAGTTTCTTGAACTGCCTGTAGGCATTCGGATAATTACTCAGCTTCATGAAGGTATCGCCGCGCCAATACATGGCTTCGGCGATCAGATCGTTGTCGCCCGTGATCTGTTTAATGGCGGCGTCGAACACCTGGGCGGCTTTATGGAGCTCGTCCGGATACGGTTGTTTCAAGCTCTTGCCCAACTCGCCGGCGCGCATATAGCACTGGCCGCTGAGTACCAGCGTTTTTCCGGCCAGCTCGTGGGTGGGGAACCGCGGCGCCAACCGGCTGAACACTTCGGCGGCTGTTTTAAACATGGTGCGGGCATTGTCGTTCTGTTTCTGCTTATCCTCGGGCGACTTGGCTTCCTTGGCCTTGTCGAGGAAATCCTTGCCCTTGGAGGAAAAGTAGTTTCCCAGCCGGGCGATCGTTTCCGCGACCAGCTCATTGTCGGGATAGAGGTACGACAGCTTGACGTATTCCTCGCAGGCGCGGTCGATATCCCCCATTTTTTCGAACGTCAACGCCTTTTTATACTGCGCTTTGGGGGCGTAGATGCTCTCGGGATACACCATGACGACCTCGGAGAACTGGTTAATGGCCTCCATGTATTTCTCCCGTCGGATATTTTCATCGGCGGCGTCGTTGGCGAATTCCAGCGTCAGGTCCGCGAGCAGATAGTCCGCCTGGGCCCGGACCTGCATGTTGGGATAATCCCGGATTGCCTCCTCCAGCAGTTTCCGCCCCTGGGCGATTTCGCGCCGGGCGAGACTGGTCTGTTCCAGGGTGCGATGCTTCTTGGCGAGTTCGAAGAATGCCTCCGCGGTCGTGAACTGGGTTTTTATGGCCATGTCGGGATCTTTGAATTGCTTCGTGAACGGGACCACCGTTCCGTCGGCGCCTTTGGCAACGAGCACCGAGCGCGTTATCGACGGCTGATTCGTGTTGCCCCGGGTGTAGGTGACGGAAATGCAGTCGCCATATTTCACTGGAATCGCTCCGGCTTCTCCCGCCGCCGATTTGTCTTCAAAATACGTTGGCTTGATCATCCCTTTGAAACAGCCGGTATGCTCGAACGTTTCCGATAGCGTCAAGTTGGTGGAAAACCCGGAGGCCGTTGTAATCGTCACGGGGAGGGTGTCGCTGGCAGCGGAAACGTCCCGCGAGCGATCATTGATGCGGAGGTAAAGATTTTCGCCCACATGGATGCTGCTCATGGTTTGCCGGTAGATGCGATCCATGACATCGATGAAGACGTCGTTCGTCATGACCACCGGTTGGACCAGCCAATTGGTGGCGCCGGCGGCGTCCGCATAGGGAAAACCCACGAAAATCTTATCGTTGTTCTGTAAGACCACCGCCTTGGGCGCTGTCGACGACATATCCAACGGCTCGTTGGTGGCGAGCGCACTGCCTCCGCCAAATGTTTTCAGGACCACGTAAGAGAACCGTCCGTCAACGACCGGCGATGCCGCGTAAGGATCGCCGCGCAGGAGCACCGTGGCATATCCTGGCGGTGGATTGATACCGGGGAATTCGCGCGGAAAGGCGGAGAGTTTGATCGTTCCCGGTACGGCGGGATCGAACCCTGTTTCCGGCGCCCCGGCCGCTTGCCGGGCCGACTTGGTTTGGATGTAGATTTCGGCCGTGCTGATGGACGAAAGCGACAGGGCGGGATAGAGCAATTCCACCAGGAGCGGACCTTCGCTGATGATGGTGGCCGGACGGGTCGTGTCGGCCTTCACCGGCCGGGTGGCGATCAGGTCGCGGGATGGCGTGTAGCTTTCCTCCCGGTTCAGGCTGCCGGCGAGCATTCCCGCCGCCTTGGTGCGCAAGGCCTCGATCTTTTTCTCGTCCAGTGGAATGGATGAGATTTCGTAGACCCGGAGCTGGGGCGGTTCAGAGGAAATCTGCTGAACAACCTGCTGGCGGATCCAGGGGATGCCCGGATCGGTGTTTTCCTTGTCGTCAAAAGCCACAATGATGTTCTCCTCGGGCGCCACCACAAGTTCGTTCGTTCGCGTGGCTTGTCCCTTGACGATAAAGACACTACCGATGAACTTGCCGGAATGTTCCTCGGTTTCGAGCGCCTGGAGCTCGACGGCCTTGGCCTGCGGCGTCTTTGCCGTAAATTTCACTACGTCCTGCTTGTCGGATACGTCGCAATCAGGATCATCGATCATCACGTCGAATTTCTCGCCGGGAGCGAAACGATACACGGGCATGTACTGTTTTTCATCCCCGACATCGATGTAGGTGCAGGCGCTGATCGTGCCGTTATGGAAATTGGCGCTCATGAACTGTTCCTGGATTTCCTTCCCCTTGGTGACAACATTATCGTCCTCGTAGGCAATGCTGATTTTGTCGCCGGCGACGATTTCCAGGATCTGGTTCTTGCTGGCGGCCACGAAGTCGGACTTAGTCGGCAGGATCGGTTTGCCATCGGCGGAAGTCAGGGAAAATTTTCGGATGGCGGGCGCGTCGGTTTCAAAATCGGCGAGGATCAGACGGATGACCCGTGCCCGCGTCTCCGGGGCAAACCGGATATCAAACGAGGTCTGTTCCGTGTTGTTACTGACCGTCGCGGCAGTCTGGGGCAGAACGGCGGCGATGTCCGGATTGGCGGCGAGTTCGAACAGGCTGCGGGGACAGGAAATCATATAGGGCGGCGCATCCGAATCGCACAACAACTCTATCGTCCACTTGATCTGCTGGGGCGCGTAAAAATAAACATCGATGAAATGCGTTCCCTTCTTAAATGAGCGCTGGATCGCCATTTTGTCGGCACTCGGGTCCGCTTCCTGACCATCAATGGCGAAGAAGCAACGCGCTGTCGCCGGCTTGGTCGTGGTCAGCTTGAATGTGCGCGTCTGACGGGAGGGTAGGGTGAACGCCGCCCGGAGATGACCCGCCACGTTGCCGGCGGGGAGCGTCACCTTGTCCGGCGCGAATTCGATCAAGGTGCCGCCGGTCTTGGAGAGGAGGCTGGAGAGCGGGAGTGTTGCCCGTTGAATGTTCCGGCCGATACTGTCGGCCTCGATGTATTGCCGGATGCCGGCCAGGTTCTGCGGCGGGATTTTTTCGGTGAATGCGACGAATTCCAATCCCGGGGAACCGTCCCAGGGTTTGAAGGGCGCCGGCCAACTGCCGACCGTCGAGAAGTCTTTCCCGTTGATGGAAAGCTGGACAAAGAATTGTTTCAATTTCCGGCCGGGGGTGTCGGCCGCGATGTTCATGGTGCCGGGGAGCACGTTGTCATTCAGGTCCACGCTGAAAGTCTTGGGACGAAGATTGTTCGGCAGGGCCACCCAAGCCGGATATGTTTCCGCCGAGATGGCGTAAAAGGGGAACCGGCCTTCGCTGGAGTCCGAGGCGTAGGCCTGAGCGCCGGCCGCGGCGGTGGGTACCACGCCTGCGAAAACGCCGGAATGAGTCGCTGTTTCCTGGAGCGGAAAGTCCGGGATGCTGTCGCCGCTGAATGCCGTCACTTTAACTGCTACAGTATCTTTCTGCGGTGTCGTGGATTTGTCCAGGTCCGTGACCCGAATATAAATGGGATTACCCGGCCGCACCATGGCGTTGGATTGGCCGGTGCCCAGCAGGTCGCCGATGCGGGCTTGGTCCATCAGTAACTGAAGGGATTCCGCCTGCTCCTGCGCAGCACTGGGGATGTTGCCGGCGGCAACGGTCAGCACGGCATCGGAAACGACGGTCATGGACATCGGTTCCGAGGATGCGATGCGGTTGACATTACGGAATTTCTCCGAGTAGTCATAATGAATTTTTTCATTACCGAGCACCTGGAGGATGTGGTCGCCTTTCGCGGTCGGTTCAAGGGACGTCGGCAACTGGCCTTCGAACCGGGTCTTGGAATCGCCGGAGAGAATCAAGTTCAGAAATTCTTCGTCGCCGGAATCCGACCAAACCCGGATTTCAATCTGGGCATTTTTGCCGACCACGGCCAGGTTGCGGTCATCCAGCCGGATTTTGATGGGATTGCCGGGCACGATGATCTTCTGGCTGGAAAGCAGTCCCACGTTGATGTCCGTGGCGGACATGTATTTTCTGAGTTCGAGGTTGATGCGTCCTTGAAATATCCGCCCTTCGACGTGATTGGGCTCCAGGGCAAAAACCGTCTCCAGACACCGGTAGGCTTCCAGGTAATCCTCCTGGTCAAATTTGATCAGCGCGAGCTGGTAGGCGCTTTCGGTCTGGAGATAACGGTCCATCCTCCGCGACAGTTTTTCCAGGCGGACGATGGCGCTGTCATAATTCTTAGTCAGGCGGTCCACCTCGGCGATCCGGAGTTCGGCTGCGTTCCGGGCCTTGGTTCCATCGAATGTCTTGGTGGCCACGATTCGCTCATACATGGCGCGGGCTTTGGGAAATTCCTGGCGGGCAAACGCGATATCGCCGTAGGCGATCATCAGCCGGGCCTGGATCTCGCGGTCAAAACCCTCGGGCAGGGAATCAAGCCATTGCATCATGGAACGCGACAAATCCTCGGACCGCTTGAAATCCCGGATTTCCGTGTTCTGATTGATGAGCCAGAGGCAGAAATTCGGATCGAGTTCCTTGAACATACCCAGGACTTTATCCGGAACGGATAGGTAAAGTTCCCAGGCATTTTGGAGGTTACCGGACAAATAGGCGGTCTGCGCCGCGAAAATCGGGTATCGTGGGTCGGTGCGGTCAACCGGAATGGCCCCGCCGATGCTCACCAGGGCTTTCAGACGCGTACCCATCAATGTGATGCGGATGTCGTCGGGGATCGAGGTCCCAAGGATATCCAGGCCTGCGCCGCTGTATACGCCGGCAAGATCGGGCAGTTGTTTCTCCAGCAGGGCGGTCGCATAGTCGGCTATCTGCTTGGACATGGCATTGCTGTTCATATCCTTGGCCATTTTCCAGAAGAAGGGGATTACGCTCAGCAGGTCGGGGTAGCGTTTCTGGGCCAGCAGGCTGTTATGGATCGCCGGCAGCAGCAGTTCATAGGAACGGCCCGTGGTCCAGCGCGCCGGGGTTGTCGCCGGGAAGAATGCCAGGAAGGCATTTATTTCGTTCGGGGTAAAGTCCTTCAGTTTTGCCAGGACCTCCAGGCTGGGGGGCGGCACACGTTCCGGCGTGGTCCGTGTTTGGGCGATAAACGCGGTCAGTTTCTGAAAGAACGTGGCCCGACTTTCCGGCGTATCGGCGGTGGCATTGGCGGCGAAGTAATAATCGCCCCGGGCGAATTCATCAAAGCGGTTGGCCCCATACGCCGCGGCCAGCATGGCGATCAGTTTGCCGCGTTCGTCCTCGTTGACCCCGTGTTCCTTGCGCCAGGCGGCATTCTTCTGCAGGCACTGGCTGTGCCATTTCCAGAGATCGTTGGTCGGCCCGAAGGCACGATAGGAAAAAGGCAAGGTCGAGTACGACTGCAAAAGGCGAGTGGCGAGGTTGACGATCTTGCCCTTGCTGTCGGCGCCATAGTTCCAGTAGGCGAAATCCAGCTTGTTGTTCCGCGCGCATTCCTCGACGTACAGGTCGTCGAAAAAAGACTCGCTGGGATACTGGTCCTTCAGCTTGGGAAATTCATTGCGAATCAGCCACATCAGGGTGGTGGCGGCCGTGTCGCCGTTCAACCGATAAGCGCTGTTAAGCAGTAGTTTCTGCTGGATGAGCTTGCCCATGACCATGAGTCCGGCATCATCGTTCTGCCAGCCGTTACCTCGCCGTGTTTCCCGGAACCATTGGAACAGGGTGGGCGAAAACTGGCCCTTGTCGATCTGAGCCAGCAGGGCTTTTTCGAGAGCTTCATTGACTTTCAGGATATTCGGCTGATCGGCAGTCGGCGCGCGTGAAGGCCAGCCCGGTCGGCCCGCAACGATCGTCGCATAGACCAGAGAGACGGACTGGTTTGTAGGGCCGGTTCCCCAGCGGGCCAATTGATCGGTCAACACCTCGACTTGGAAGTCCAGCGTGTCGAATGCGGATGGGCGGTTGTCAAGGAGTAAGGATAATACCGCGGCGCCCAGCGGCGTTTTCTTGGCGGAATAATCCTTGAAATCACCGTAAATCTGGCGGGCGATTTTTTCGTAATCCTCCTGTTTTTTATCCTGTACGGCAGCCAGGATCAATGCCAGGTTCTTGCAAAGGGGCGATGCGGCTTTATCGGGATTGAAGACCTTGGGGTCGAGGACGGCCTTGAAGGCGGTTTCCATGGCCGAAATCTGATTGGCGCCGATATTGGGACCATTGCCGAATTTTTTCAGCACCTCGGCGGCATCGGCGGCCGCGCCGGCTGCCTGGGCTGATTCGGAATCGGCGGCGGTCCAGGCATCGTTGGCTGCCTTGAGTTCCGCTTGCGCCTGGGTGTTGCCGGCCGCGACCTTGGCTTCCGCCGCTTTTTTGGCTTCTGCCGCTGCTTTCTTTCTGGCCGCCGCCTTTTCGCCGCGTTCGATTTTGACCTTGGCCATGGCGACGGATTCAGAGGCTGTGCCGACTTTGCCGGCCCAGTCCTTGAACGCCTTGTAGGCCGGATCGAAAATGGCGGAACGTTCGGCTTCGGAGTAGGGGAAAGCGTCGAGCAGGTGGAGCGCGTCGGGCAGTTTGGGTTTCTCTCCGGATTCCCACGCGGCCATGACAAAGGCGGCGGCTGCGTTGGTGTCCATCAGGGGAACCGGCGTTTTCATGAGCGTTTCGGAGCCGAATTTTGCCAGGAACTTGGAGTAATAATCGGCAGGAAGTTTGTCGGCCTCGGGACGGGTAAAATTCCGGAACGACGGCCACAGCTCCGTGACGAGCAAGGTATAGAATTGGGTGGTCTGAAGATGCCAGGATTCCTTTTCCAGGAGATGCCGTGCGCAGGTTTCCAGGTCTGTCCCTGCGGCCAGCGCTTTGACCACTGCAGCGTAGGGTGTGGCGACATCCGCCAGGAATGGCGCCTGCTTGCGGAACACTTCCGGGTTGGCGCGGGGATAGATGAAGAGTCCGGCCCGGGCAAAAGCGGACGGATAGGCCAGGCATAGAGATTCCCACTGTTCAGGGCCGGCCAGATAGGCGGTATTGCCGGGCATCCAGCGGATCAGGGCAACCCGGTCCTCGTCCGGCACCCGGGCGAAGGCCTGGGTGAAAAATTCCTGCTTGGCCTTCTGGCAGAACTTCCATTCCGCGTCTTTGAAACCGGAGGAGAACACTTCCTCTATGTCCTGAAGAGTTTCGGCGCGTGGACTGGCGTCAAAGTAGGCCTTGGCGGCGGTGAGGACTGAGGCAAAGGCGGCTTCTGCCGCTTCCTTGGCTTTGCCGGCGTTGGCGGCCTTGAAATCCAGGTTGGCCAGGTAGAAACGGTATTTGACCAAAGTGCGATTGTCGGCCCTTAACAGGGACAGGAGCTGGGCCAGGATCGGAGCGGCGGGATATAGTGTTTCGGTGGGATGCCGAACACTTGACATTGCCCAGTCAAGATAGTCCCAATAAAAGAATTTTTCCTGCTCCACCGGCATTTTTTCCGAGAACAGCGGCGCCAGACGCTTGGCGGCGGCAAGGACATCGCCTTTGCGCAGTGCCATGTCGAGAAACCAGAGATCGAATTTCCGGGCGTTCTCGCTCTGCCGGAACGGGGCCCCTTCGGCATTCATAAACGCATAGGCTTCCCCTTCGGCGTTGAGGTAATCGATGAGAATGATCAGCATCCGGGCGGCCAGGTCGGAGGAGGCTTTGTCGGCCGGAGCCGAAGTGAGATAAGACTTATATCGTGTCACAGCGGCGCGAAAATCACCTGCCAGCAGGGAGTTTTCAGCGGCCATGACCTGCAGTTGCGGGCTCAAGGCGGGATGCATGGCCGAGAAGCTTTTCACTGCGGCGGCGGCCGGGTAGGGATAGCCGAGTTCCCGGGCGGACGTCAGTACCTGCGTCAGGTCGGCTTCGGTCACATCGCTCTTGCCGCGCTGAACCTTGAGGCAGAGATCGTCGAATGCCTTCTTCTTGGGATCCGGCGGGGCTTCGGCGGTCGCGCCCAAGGACGCCATGCCGAGCAGGCACGCCGCCGTCAGGAGTTGGATATATCGTGTTTTCATTCTTGGGTTTTCCTTTCCAGTTTGGAGAGAATGGTTTTGGCCTGGGCCGCGAACTGGTTGCCGGGGTACTCAAACAGCAGTTGGGTGCATTTCTCGCGGGCCTTGTCGTAGTTGCCCATCTGGTAGGACGCGAGGACCCATTTTAACAGCATGCTGTCGAGGAAACTGGCGTCGGGGTAATCCTGGAAAATCTGTTCCAGGAGGTAGTCGGCCTGGGTGTATTCCTTGGACTCGATATAATAATCCACCAGCTTGCCGAGCGACTTGCCGGCGTATTCGCTGTCCGGGAACTGCTCGGCACATTGCTTGTAAATCTGCATGGCCGCCGATTTGTTTTTCAAAATTTCCTGGGCCTCGGCGGTCCGGTAGCGGGCTTCTGCCTTGGCCTGCGAGTTTGGCAGGGAGAGAATCGAAGAAAAGACCCGGATCGCGCCCTGGATGTCCTTGGTCTCCAGCTTGACCATGCCGATTTTCATCAGCGCTTCATCTGCGAAGGAGGAAGTTGGGAACAGCCGGCTGAATAGCTGGCAGGTGGCCACGGCGCCTGAAAAGTCCTCTATCTCGATCTGGAGGTCCCACTTGATTTGGAACGCTTCCTCCTTCAGACGGGAGGGAATGGGGGCTTTGGTGAGGATGATATCCTGCACCCGATCCATGCCCTGATTGGCCTTTTCCACGGCGTTTTTCATCAGTCCCATGCTTTTGAAGATGCGGGTCAACTGGAGATAGGCCGTGGCTTCCACGATCTGTTTCTTGGCCTTGACGACAGGGTCGAAGACGACGTTCTGCGTCACCATGGGCCGTCCGTCAATCTCGCCTACGACCAGGATGGTAGCGGTTGCGTCGCGCCGGGAAGCGCCGTCGATGTTCAGTTCGTCGGTGTAGAAGGCCACGATTTCATCATCCATACCGCAGGTCAGCACAGTGTCCGCTTTATTGGGCGGAGCGCCTTCCACAAGGGGTTGGATTATGACATTGCCCCCGAAGCGGCCGCTGTGCACGGGTGGCGGGCCCAGTTCTGCCAGGGTCATGGTGGCCTCATCCCTGATTTCATACTCGCGTTCATCGCCCTTGAGGATCAGTTTGGCGGTGTCGACGGCCCGGTTGACGCTTTCATCCTGTTCCGGCTTGTAGCGGGACACGACCCGGACGGTAATCTTGTCGGCTTCGGCGGTTGTATCCCGGTCCAGGTCATTGATGAGGATAAAAACCGGCTGGCCTAGATAGGCGGCGGCGGCCGGGGACTCGTAGGTTCCGGTCGTGAACGATATCTTGGCGGTGGAGACGACCTTGACTGACTTTTCCCTTAAGATATCTTTTTCACCCGCTTCCGTGTTGTCGTCATAATACTTAACCTTAATAATATCGCCGCCGATCAGTTGGAGAATGCCGTCGTTGGTGACGGCTGTGCCCGCTGCCGTGGGAATGGAGCCCATGGCCAGTCCTTCCTTGGTCCCGACGGTTGCGCACATAACGGTTTCCAGGTCGCCATTTTTGGTGAAGACCTGGAGCTTGATATCTTTGCCGGTCTGGTAAAGCACGGGGATATCGGCATCCGCGACCTTTACGTAGAAGCGCCGGCCGGCCTCGGTGTATTCGACGGTGGAGCTGTCGGGATCGATGAACGTGCCGACCATTGTCAGGGCTTCAATCACCTTGTTCCAGTTTTTCTGTGCAAAATGACACATGCCGATGTAATAATAGGCCTGGTTGGCCCAGACCGTGTTGGGATAATCGCGGGTAATGGCGCGCAGAGCCGTGAAGGCATTGCCGTACTGGCGCATGTTGAAATAGGCTACGCCGATGAAATACTGCGCTTCGAGGTACCAGTCGCGATTTTCTCCCGAAAGCTCTGTGCCCGGTTTGTTCAGGTTGTTCAGGCCGCGGAGATACTGGATGGCCTCGTTGTATTTCTGAATGTTGACCAGATGATTGCCCAGGGCCAGGCAGGCCTTGTAGCGGACGCGGCTTTTCGGGTACTGGTCGATCACGCTCTCCAGCATTTTAACGCCGCGATCGTATTCCTGGGCTTGGATCAATTCCTGGGCCTTTTCCACTAGGCGTTCCGCCGCGAAATCGCCCTCCGACTTGTCATCCGCCGCGTCGGTCGGCGTCTTGGCCACGCGGGCCGCTTCGACGGACACCCAGGTTCCCAGCAACACCGCTGCCATGATCCCGGTCATTATCGGTTTTAGATTCATAATGTCACGCTTTGGTTCCAAGGTTTTTTAATATTTGAATGTTAACCTTTACGTATCCACACCCCCGCCGGTCTTCAGCCCCAGTTTTTCCAGCTCCTGATGGGCTGCGCTGGATTCCGAACTGCCGGGGTATTTTTTAATCAGGGCTCTCAGGGCGGCCACGTGTTTATCGCTGAGCCCCGCCTTCTGGTACAGGGAGGCAATGGTCATGGCCGCGCGTGGGGCGTCTTTCACGAAGAAATTTTCCACCTCGCGCAGGGTGGCCACCGCGCTGTCCACCTTGCCCATCCGGGAGTAACAGTCGGCGGTCTTGAAGAGAGTGGAGGGCGGGTTGTTCGCTTGTTGGTAACAGGGGATGGCCTTTTCATACTGGCCGGCGCCCAGATACAAATCGCCCATGATAGTCAGCACCTCGGTGGCAAACTTGGGACTGGTCTTCAGCTTCTCGGCCAGGGAAAGGCTGGCGGCCAGGTTGCCGGTCGAATAATAATACCGGATCAGGACCATCGTGCCGTATTCCTTATCCGTGAAACTGTCCGCGACCCGTTCCAGGGCCGTGATGGAAAACCCGGCCTTGGTGGAGTCCCATAACCGGCGGGCGAAGGCTTCCCGGGCGGCATCCGTCATGTCCTTGAACAATAGTTTATCGAACGCGTTAAGGGCCATGGCATATTCCTTCTGGGCCAGCAGGGCGAACACGAGTTGTTCGGTGTCGGCCTGACCCAGTTTTGAAAGGTCCAGCTTGGCGTAATACTCGTTGATCTTGGCCTTGTTGCCCAGGTACAGGTTGAGCCACTTGATGATTCGCGTGGCGTTGCCCGGTTTCTGGTATTTCGCA
>Ga0180015_1000100_pt1 | contig 23975 bp, 21 predicted proteins | sample KR13_S2_MetaG_FD_116508 | JGI IMG/M metagenome (GOLD analysis project Ga0180015, IMG submission 116508) | Groundwater microbial communities from the Olkiluoto Island deep subsurface site, Finland - KR13_S2_MetaG | ecosystem: Environmental > Aquatic > Deep subsurface > Groundwater | place...
CCGAACCCCGGGAAAAGATCATAAACAACCCAGGTCAGGAGGCACTCTGTAGTGTAATTCCATGACCTCTGGTCTCATTGTCAAAAAAACGGCCCGATGGCGTATGTGCTGATCGCAGGGGTTGACCCGCCGTCGCGAAGCCGCTATGGTGGGCAAGCTCTACTACGCTAAAGCTTCGCAGGTTAGAGGATTCGTTTGTAAAGGAGTGCATTGCCTGATCCTATTTTTAGATACTATTCCAAGGCCCGTGCTTTATTCTCCGTGCGTAAGGCGATATCTCCTTCAAGTACAAAGGGAAGTCTGGTTCTTGTTGCGGGAACCTTTCCCGAATAATGTTCGTCTAACCTCCGTTCAAGATCATTAGTGGATCCAATGTAAAGCTGATGATCCTTCGAGCTTCTCAGAATATAAATATGCCACATGGAATAGCTCCATCAAGAGGTATTAGTGCGACAATCTGGCGCAGGTTGATTATAAACCATCAGCCGCGTTTTTTTTCTGCCCCCGTTTTCCAGTTTAATTTGCCCTTCTACAGAGGGCCTGCCCTCTGCCGAAGCGGCCTCGCGTAGGGGGGCGGAAGGGGTGGGATTCCACGTCGCGGTGCAAGTGGCAGGCCACGTCGCGGTGCAAGTGGCAGGCCACGTCGCGGTGCAAGTGGCAGGCCACGTCGCGGTGCAAGTGGCAGGCGAACCCACGGCACCTTGCGGTGCGCCGGTTTTTCCCGTCGCCCCGATCACGCACAGCGGATCGGGGCAAGGGACCACTTGCCACGCGCGGTGCGCGTGGCGACGTGGCAAGACCGGTGCTAAATAATCTTCATCTGTTTCAACCACCGCCAGCCGGCTCGTGTTTTGAAAAAACGTTCGCGGATTAGCGCTTCTTGATGCGTCGAATATTGTTCCGTATACAAGATTTTCCATGGCCGCTTGGCTTTGGTGCTTCGGACCTTACCGGCATTATGAGCCTGCATGCGGGTCGGCTGGTCGGATGTTGATCCGTAATAGAAGGAGCCATCTGTTTCGCTTTTAAGTATATAAACGGTCCACATAATGAATGGGGCGGATTTGTCCACCGAAGTGTTTTGGCGAGGGCGGAAGGGGTGGGATTCGAACCCACGGCACCTTGCGGTGCGCCGGTTTTCAAGACCGGTGCTTTAGTCCACTCAGCCACCCTTCCTCAATCATTAACGTTTCATTAACGGCCGGTTTTTCCCGTCGCCCCGATCGAAATGTCGATCGGAGCAAGGGACCACTTGTCACGCGCTGTGCGCGTGACGACGTGGCAAGACCGGTGCTACCTGCCCCTTGGGTTTCCCGAGAGGGAAATCCCGACGGGGTCGTCCACTCAGCCACCCTTCCGGAAGTCATCGCTCCTTGGCAACAAAGAGTAAGCAATCACCGACCTTGGATCAATCGAAAAGCGATTTAGAATTGGCGGATACCGTCAGGAACGCGCGCTCCGGTGCCGGCGCCATTCACCGGGCGGCATGTTGAAATAGCGGCGAAATATCCGTGACATGGCGTATTCATTGCCCAGTCCCGTCCGCGGCGCGATGTCCTTCAACGGCAGGCTGGTGCTGAGAATCAGTTCGCGGGCGTAATTCGCCCGGATGCGGCGCACGTCTTCCATGGGGGTCCGGCCGGTCCAGGTTTTATACGTCCGCGCAAAATAATATTTGCTCAAGCGAGCTTGTCGGGCGAGAATTTCGAGAGCCAACGGTTCTGCGATGTGGTCCTGAATATACTGCCGGGTGCTGAGAACCGTCGGCTGATCCCGGGGTTGCGCGTTTCGGACAAATTCCAGCACGATTGCTTGAAACAGAATGCGGCGTTCCTCCTGAATATAAGGAACGCTGGAATACTTGTCCTCGTCGAGCCAGCGGACCATCTGACGGATTCGGCCCTCGGAATCCTGGATCCTGACGACGGAACGACTTTTCAACGATTTGGCATGGAAACTGAAAAACAGGCTTTCGACCGGCGCGGTGGCGTCCGACCATTCCGCGTGAATGATTCGGGCGGGATACAACAAGGCATCCCCTGCGATTGCTTCAATCCGGAGATTGGCTGATTCCACACGCATTTTGCCCCGCATCAGCACGATAAGTTCATGAAACGGGTGCAGGTGCGGCCGCATTTTCCATTGAGGATTCGGTAAAATGTGCCCGTTGCCAAGCAGTTGGACTCCATGAATATTCATAAGCAATAAATGGTAAAATAAAGCAATTTAGGCTATTGTTCCCGGCACGCCAATTTGCTATATTACGCTCTGTTATAAGTAGAATTCAGTCAAATGAGGGTCAGGTTACTGAAAATCTGTAACTTAAGCAAGAGGCAATATCTGGTAAATGCGATGAAAGGGAGGGTGTATTTATGGCTAAAATCACGATGATCGGAGCGGGCAGCCGTATTTTTTGCAAAACCTTGGTGGCGGATATCCTGGCCACCGATGCCTTGAAGGACAGCGAAATCTGCCTGATGAGCCGCACCAGGCCCAAGCTGGATCGGATGGAGCGGTTCGTCCGGCGGATGATTGGGGAGAACTGTCTGCCGGCCAAAGTCTGGTCCACTACCGACCGCCGTGAGGCGCTCAAAGATGCCCGCTATGTGATCGTCATGGTCCAGGTTGGCGGCTTGGATGCCTTCAAACTGGACTACGAAATTCCTTTCAAATATGGAGTTGATCAGTGTATCGGCGACAGCCTTGGCCCCGGTGGCGTCTTCCGCGGCCTGCGCACGATCCCGGTCCTGGCGGAGATCGTCAAGGATATGCAAACTCTCTGTCCCGAAGCCCTCTTGCTGAACTATGCCAATCCCATGGCCGCCTGCTGTCTGGCACTCGGCCGTCTATCCGATGTGCCCTTTATCGGCCTGTGCCACGGTGTCCAGACCACTCTCGACCTGATCAGCCGCTATGTCCAGATCCCGAAAGATCAGATCGACTTCCTCTGTGCGGGCATCAATCACATGGGGTGGTTCCTCTCGCTGCAGCACAAGCGCACGGGCGCCGATCTCTATCCGATCCTGCGCGCGAATATCGAGAAACCGGAGTATTACGTCAACGAGAAGGTCCGTGGCGAGGTCATGCGCCAGTTCGGCTACTTTATGACCGAGAGTACCGGGCATCTCTCCGAATATGTCCCCTGGTTCCGCAGTTCCGAGCGGGCGCTCAAGCGCTATTGCGATCAGCCGGCGTTTGGCGGCGAGTCGGGTGTCTACTATAAGTACAGCCGGATGCTGGCGGACAAGTACAAGGACGTGGATTACCTGGAACTCGAGTCGTCTAAAATCACCCGCCGCAGTGTCGAGTACTGTTCCTATATTCTTGAGGCGGTTGAGACCGATCGCCCCTTCCGATTGAACGGCAACGTGCGTAACGACGGTTACATCACCAACCTGCCGCCGGGCTGTTGCGTCGAGGTGCCAGTGTTTGTTGACCAACGTGGTCTGCACCCCGTTCGGGTCGGTGCTCTTCCGCCCCAGTGCGCGGCGCTTAACCAGAGTAATATCTCGGTGCAGGCCCTGTCCGTCGAGGCCGGCTTGACAGGCGACCCTGAGTATGCCATGCACGCGATAGCCATGGACCCGCTGACCTCCGCCGTCTGCACGCTCGATGAGGCACGGCGAATGACGTCCGACCTGTTGGAGGCCGAGCGCGAGTGGCTGCCGCAGTTCAAGGGCAGGACGTTGCGACCAACCCCCGTCATCTCGATCCCGAAGGATGTCAAGCCGGTGGACGTGCCGCTCGATCCGGCGCTGGCAATAGTCCATCGCTTTGGAACCCTGGCTACTCAGGCAACAGGGAAGGGAACAGTAGGGGGAAAAGGTCGAAGGTCAAAAGTCAAAGGTTAGCGATCAGGGAGCAAAGGACAGGTTAACACATCATGCAATCGGTCTTCACTCCAGCCCTCAAACAGAAGGAGAGAAAGCCATGGCAGATAAAATAATGGAAAAAAAAACCGCTAATCCTAAGCCGCGAAAAGTCCGGATTGGGTTTGTCGGCGTCGGCAGTATGGGCCAGTGTGCCCATCTCAAGAGCTATGTCACCGTGCCCGATTGCGAAGTCGTGGCCCTGGCGGAAATCCGCCCGGAGCTCGCTAAAAAGGTCGCGGCAAGATACGGTGTCCCGACGATCTATGCCTCGCACGATGAGATGCTTGCCAAAGAGAAATTAGACGGGATCGTGGCTTCCCAGCCATTCACCCGCCATGGCACCTTGGTGCTCGAACTGCTCAAGGCCCGCGTGCCGCTGTTCACGGAGAAACCACTTGCCGGCACGATCCAGATGGGCGAAAGGATTGTCAAGGCCTTGGCCGATAGCGGCACCTGGCTCATGGTCGGCTACCACAAGCGAAGCGACCCCGCCACGATGTATGCAAAGGATACAATTGAAAAGCTGAAGGCGTCCGGCGAAATCGGCAAGCTTAAGTATGTCCGGATCCTGATGCCGGCCGGCGACTGGGTCGCGGGCGGTTTCAACGACCTGATCAATTCCGGTGAGCCGATGCCGCCGGTTGCGTGGGATCCACCCGATCCCACCATGGACAAACCGACCCATGACCAATATACCTCGTTCGTGAATTATTACATCCATCAGGTGAACCTGATGCGTTACCTGCTGGGCGAGCCGTACAAGGTGCTGTTTGCCGACCGGACCGGTGTGGTACTGGCCGGTGAAAGCGCCGGCGGTGTGGCTTGCATCATCGAGATGACGCCCTACCAGACTACGTTGGACTGGAATGAGCAGGCGCTTATTGCGTTCGAAAAAGGTTATATCAAACTAGATCTACCGGCCCCGCTGGCCAGCAACCGACCAGGCCGGGTTGAGGTGTTCAATGATCCGGGCAATGGTAAGATGCCGGAAACGTTGATTCCCACTTTACCTTGGATCCACGCGATGCGTCAGCAGGCCATCAATTTCGTACGCGCCATCAAGAGCGAAATCAAGCCGCCCTGCGAAGCCCCGGAAGCCCTCGAAGATCTTAAGGTGGCCTTGCAATTCCTGCAGTGCTGGAAACAATCGGTGGCCGCAGAGGCGAAGAAATGAAACCTGGCGAACGTTTTATCCGCTGTTTGACCGGCCTGCCGATCGACCGTGTTCCTTACGGCGTCGGCATCGGCTGGGCGCCCTGGGGTGAGACCTTGGCGCGTTGGAAGACCGAATCCGGCCGGCAGGATCTGGACCCGATCCGCGAATTCGGGTTCGATGCATCCTGCGCGCATCCGTCGGTTCATGCGGGGATTTTTCCTGCGTATGAGCGGGTACTGGTGCGTGACGAAGGCGAGTTGATCGTGTACCGCGACGAAAGGGGGATCACGATGCGGGGACGCAAGGACGGAGGCTCGATGCCCGAGTTCCTTGACTATCCGGTCAAGACGCGCGCGGATTGGGAGCGGCTCAAGGCCGAACGGCTGAACTCGGATGTTCCGGGGCGCATCCCACAGGATTGGCCTGAATTCCGCGAAAAAATCCGGATATCCGGCGAAGCGGTCCAGGTTGGTGCGTTCCCGTTTGGCGTGTTCGGAACACCCCGCGACCTGATGGGCGTCGAGGCAGTGTTGATTTCGTTTTACGAAGTCCCGGACCTGATCCGGGACATGATGGAACATCTCACTACCTTGTGGTTGACGCTCTGGACCCGGGTGGCCGGCGATGTCCGGATTGATCATATCCATATCTGGGAGGATATGTCCGGTCGCCAGGGTTCGCTCATTTCCCCGGCTATGGTCCGGGAGTTCATGATGCCCCAGTACGACCGGATTGCCCGGTTCGCCCGCGAGTTCGATGTGCGCGTTGTTTCGGTGGACACGGATGGGGACTGTTCTGAACTGGTTCCCTTGATGATGGAGCACGGCGTCAATATGGTTTTTCCTTTCGAGGTCCAGGCCGGCAACGACATTCGCGAGTACCGCCGACGCTATCCGACCCTGGGAATCATGGGCGGACTCGATAAACGCGTCCTGGCCGGTGCCCAGGCGAATGTTGATCGCGAGGTGGTCCGCGCCGCCGAGATGGTCCGGCACGGGCGTTATATTCCGGGCTTCGACCACCTGATTCCGCCTGACGCGTCCTGGGATAATTTTCGTAACGCGGCCGAACAGCTGAAGGCGGTGTGCTATGGACGGCGGCCGTGAATCAATCCTTTTTTAAAACAAGCAGAAGATAACAACCCATCCCGTTTCGGGATGACAATGTTTCTGCGGTCCTCCGCGGAAACATCGAAGGAGGCGCGGTATGCCGGTCAAATGGAAGAAGGTCTGGGTGGCGGACGAGTGCTATGAGTCCTGCGGTGTCTTTGATGTCAACAATGATGGCGTTCCGGACATTGTCTCGGGCGCCTGGTGGTATCAGGGGCCTGACTACAAGAAAAAACACTTCATTGGCAAGGTGAGGGCTGAGGGTGAGTACTACGACGACTTTTCCACCATCCCGCTGGATGTCAACGGCGACGGCTGGCTTGATTTCATCACCGGTGGCTGGTGGGGCGACACCCTCCGTTGGCGCGAGAATCCCGGCGCCAAGGGCGGCGAGTGGCCCGAGCATGTGATCGCGGAAACCGGCAACATCGAAACCACGCGCGCCTGGGATATCGATGGTGATGGCCAGGTCGAAATCATCCCTAACACGCCCGGCGCCCGCAATGTCAAGGTCTTCAAACTGCGTCGCGATACACAAGGCAAGGGCACCGGTAAATTCGATACGTTTGTGATCCACGAGTTTTCCGAGGGGCAGAACCAGGGGCACGGGCTCGGTTGCGGCAATATCGCGGGCAACGGTCGCATGGATGTTCTTCTGAACAAGGGTTGGCTCGAAGCGCCTAAGAACCAGCTTAAGGACAAATGGATTTGGCATCCCGACTTCGATCTCGGCTGTGGTAGTGTGCCGATGCTGGTGATGGACGTCAACGGCGACGGGTTGCACGACCTGATTGTTGGCCAGGCGCACCCGTTCGGGCTCGACTGGTGGGAGCAGAAGCTGGTCAGCGGCAAGCGCTCCTGGATCAAGCACCCGATTGATCCGTTTAATGCCCAGTATCATGACCTGCAGTGGGCCGATATTGATGGCGACGGCCAATGCGAACTGGTGACCGGCAAGCGGCATCGCGCCCACTGCGGCAACGAGCCGGGCGAGTTCGACGATTACGGCATCTATTACTTCAAGTGGAATGGCGAGTCGTTTTCCAAGCAGGTTATTGACTACGGCCCGTTGGGCGAGGCAAAGGGTTGTGGTATCTTCTTTGCCCTGGCCGATCTGCGCGGTACGGGCCGGCTTGATCTTGTCGCTCCCGGCAAGGACGGGCTCGTTGTCTTCTATAATGAAGGCGCATAGCGTGGATTATTTGCAAAGCACGAAGACACAAAGAAGATTGAAAACTTTGAGGAACGCGACGAACGGGATGCGGACGTCCCGTCTCCAGTGGAAATGAGCTTGGCTCATGCATCGCCAAGTTTGTTCCACAGGAAGTCATAGGCACGGCGCCCGCTGATCCGGTGTCGGCCCTCGAAGTAATCGGTCTCGATGGCGTCCTTTGCCCCGAAGACCCGGTAAACGTTCCGGGCGCGGAAAACACTCCGGCGCACGGCCGCAATCGGGAAAATTGGATCATAGGAGCCGGCTTCAATCAGGATGGGGCGGGGGGCGATCAGTCCCACCAGGTCATACATTTCCCCGAATATATGCTGGCCGGGCACAAAGTTGCAGGCGCAAGCGTACATGGCCAGGATAGAGTCGCGGAACGTGGAATAATAACCGCTGATAACGCAGGCCTTGATCCGCGGGTCCACGCAGGTGGAAAAAAAGGTATGCAGGCCGCCGCCGGAAATGCCCATGGCGCCCGCGCGCGACGTGTCGAACTCTTTTCGGATCTGCAGGAAATCCAGCAGACGCCGCGCCTCCCAGACCCGCAGGCCGATGACGGATTTGCCCAGGTGAAACGCCAGCATGGCCGCGTGGGTGCAGGTGGACGGCGTCGCTTGGCCAATTGTAGCGTTGAGATAAGAAAACTCGGTCAACCGTTCTCCGAAGCAGGAGATTTCCGGCGCCGCCACGGCAAACCCGCGCCGGCAGAGGGCCACGGCAAAATCCCGGTGATAGCCGTCCGGCGAATTACGTTCCTGCCCGTCTTCCCACAGGCCAACGATATCCTTGACGCCGTACCCATGCCCGTGAAACGCCAGGATCACCGGAAATGGCTTACGCCCGTGTTTCGGATACAGGAGATAGACCGGCATGAGAGAAACGGGAGACGTCCGGATAATGATTTTTTCCCGGATGTAATCACCCTTATCCACCCGCTAGATTTGGTGCGGGGCAGGGGCGACCCGGGGCAAGTCCTGGAAACCCATGGTTTCCACCAGGGCTTTACGCGTTTTCGCCTGCCATAGCCGGGCTTGAGGGAGGTGCCTGGATTTGAATCGGAATGGCGCGCGTTCCGGATGATAAAAATTCCATAGTGTAGTGGCCGGTTGGAGTTCTTTCATTACGGTAAAATCAGTGATTTTCGTTGCCATGGAGCAAGGTCTCCTTAGTAGTGAATAATGAACTGGCTCGGCATCATCATCCGATCGTTCGGAGTTGTCAAGAAAATGTCCGCCCACGTAAATTATTGAGTTGGCGAAACCGGTCAATCAATGTATAAATAATACGTTTTTTGCTAAAAGCCAGTTAATAAGATGAAGGAGTGATCATGCCAGCCATCGATATCCAGGAAATCATGAAGATTGTGCCCCATCGCTATCCCATGCTGATGGTGGACCGCATCCTTGAGTGCGACGACGACAAGAAAATCGTGGGAATGAAGAACCTTACGTTCAATGAGCCGTTTTTCCAGGGGCATTTCCCCGGCCGGCCGATCATGCCGGGGGTGCTTCAGTTGGAAGCCATGGCGCAGGTGGGGGGGGTACTGCTGAGTCGACGCACCGGATTGAAAGGACTCATTCCGCTGTTCATGGCGGTGGACAAAGCCCGTTTCCGGCGGATGATTATCCCTGGCGACCAGATGCGCATTGAATTGGAAGTCACCAATGCGCGCGCCCGGGTTTTGCGGCTCCAGGGTAAAGTCCTTGTGGAGGGTCAGGTGGCCGCGGAAGCCGAACTGCTTTTCATGGTCACCGATGAGAAAGCCGAGTGATGACGAAAATTCATGCCACGGCGATTGTCGCTTCCGGCGCCGAGTTGGGCGTCGATGTTGAAATCGGCGCATATTCGATAGTCGGTCCCCAGGTGAAAATCGGGGATCGAACTCGCATTATGCCGCAAGTGTTTCTTGACGGCCGGACTACGATCGGCGCGGAATGCGCCATTTTTCCGTTTGCCAGTATCGGGTCGCAAACTCAGGATTTGAAATTCAAGGGTGGCACTACGTATGTCGAGATCGGCGACCAAACCACACTGCGGGAATATGTCACGGTCAATTCGGGAACCAATGAAGGCGATGTGACGCGGGTCGGTTCCCGTTGTCACATTTTAGCCTATTCCCATGTGGCGCACCAATGCATCATCGGTAATGAGGTGATCATGTCCAACGCCACCAACCTGGGGGGGCATGTGATTGTGGAAGATGGCGTCGGGATTGGCGGAATGTGCGGCGTCCATCAGTTTGTCCGTATCGGAACGATGAGCTTCATCGGCGCGTGTTCCAAGGTGACCCAGGACATCCCCCCTTACATGTTGGCGGACGGCAATCCGGCAATGCCGCATGGGATCAATATCGTCGGGCTCCAGCGCCGCAATGTTTCCGAAGAGGTGCGAAAAATGCTAAAGGATGCCTACAAGATACTGTATCGGCAGAACCTGACGACCAGGCAGGCCTTTGAGCTGATCAAGACGGATATCCCGGTTTGTGCCGAGCGTGACCGGCTGGTGGCGTTTGTGGAGGCTTCGGAACGCGGGATCGCTCGATAATCAGTCTGGCTTTATTCTTCTCCCTGCCTTATATTACTTGCCATTGATCAAATAACTGTGCCGGGTATATCTACACAGTTTGAGGTGCTCCATGAATCAACGTTGTATCCTTGCAATCATGTTCCTGTTTGCCTGGGCGGCATCGATGGCCGCCAACCAGGTCCCTCCGCTGCCGGCGGCTTCCAAGGCGTCCACGCTCCCGCTCCCGCCGCCTCCGGTCGTCACTTCGCCGGCCGCGTCTCCTGGCGATCCCTTTGTTAATTTCAGTTTTGACCAGGTGGATATCCGGCTACTGGTCAAGCTGGTCGGTGATTTGACGGGCCGCAGCTTTGTCATCGACAAAATCATTGACTCCAAAATCACAGTAGTGTCGCCGCCGCAAATTCCCGTGAGCGAAGTCTATCCGCTTTTCCTTGCCATTCTGGAAGCCGGTGGGTGCGCCGTGGTCGAGCGGGACGGCATTTATCACGTTGTCGCCCGGGAGCCGCGTTTGATACCAGTTGCTCCGGTGATGGGGGCTGGGGAGCCGATCCCACGGGACGGAATTATCACCAAGGTGATTCATGTCTCGAACCTGAACGTGGCGGACCTGAAAAAAGTGCTGGATCCCATGGTGGATCAGGGCAAGTCCGGCGCCCTGGGATTGCTGGAGGCCACCAATCACCTGATTATCACGGATTCCGCCGATAATATCCGCCGGATCGAGAAAATCATCGAGCAGATCGACAAGCCGGGGATGTCACGCGGCGCCGAGATCGTGGCGCTCAAGTATGCGGCGGCCCAGGACATGGCCGGCGAATTGAACCAGGCAATAACCGGCGTGGCGGCGAAGCAGGACACGCCGGGTAATCGGTTGAGACAGCGGCTTCCGAAGCCTGACGGCAGTCCTACGATGCCCAGCGATGCGCTGGTCATAGCGGCCCCGCATTCCAACAGCCTGATTCTGGTGGGGACCCCCAGTCAGGTTGCCGATTTGAAACGCATCATTGAGCGCATGGATACGGAACCCCAGACCGGCCATGGGCATTTGAAGGCTATTTTTCTGAAGTACCTGTCGTCCGATGAGGCCGCCAAGAGCCTGACGTCGTTGCTGGCCAAGGGGGTGGACAAGCCCCAGAACCAGAAAATTTCCATCGAATCCAATCTTGCCAACAATGCCCTGCTGGTGGATGCCGCGCCGCAGGATTTTGAAATGGTTCGTGAGCTTGTTTTACAGCTCGACCAGCCGCCCCAGCAGGTTCTGGTGGAAGTCATGTTCGCCGAGCTGACCATGGAGAAGGGGAGCGATATCGGCGTCGAGTTCATGGCCGGCGGTTCGCCGGGTGCGGACTCGGCGATCGCCCTGGGCGGAATAAAGACGACGGAAGGCGATGATGAACTCGCGACGAAGGTTATGAGTGGTATTATTCCGAACGGTATGACTTTTGGCATCGCCAAGGGGAGCTACACAAAATCCGATGGAACGGTAGTTCCCTATTTCCCGGCGCTGATCAACGTCAATGCGATCAAGAATAACGGCAAGTTCAATATTTTGTCCAATATCCCCCTCCTGACCCAGAACAACCAGCAGGCCAGCGTGACCATCGGCAAGAATATCCCGATCCTGAAATCCACCGTCTCGGCGGGCGCCGGTACGGCCCGCGATTACATCGAGAACATCGATCGCATCGATGTCGGGATCAAGCTGACGGTGACGCCGCATATCAACCCGAACGGTGAAGTGCTGATGAAGCTGAATCCGAGCATTGAGGCGATTCTGGAGGAATCGACGGGCGGCAAACCGTTCACTCCCACCATTGCCAAGCGGGAGGTGACCACTACCATGACGGTTCCCAATAACGACACCGTTGTCATCAGCGGCCTGATCCGGGAAGATACGGTCAGCAAGGAAAGGAAAGTGCCGATCCTGGGTTCCATTCCGCTCCTGGGGTGGTTGTTCCGGCATAACGTGGAGTCCGTGGAACGGACCAACCTGCTCATTTTCGTGACGCCGCACGTTGCCACCAATCTGTATGAAATGGCCGAGCTCTCAAGACGCATCCAGACCCAGACCTCCATCGGGGGGACCAATTCTGCCCCCATAGCGCCGTCAATCCCGGGAGAGATAAGTCATGGCCCCTGACGTTCTTACGCCCGGCCCGGCCGGCGATCCCCATGACCTGGACGTGCTGGGCAGGAAATTCCGTCTGGATGTTGTGACATCCGTGACCGAGGAGATGCTCGACCCAGAGCTGGTGGCCAATCTGCCGGTGGAATGGGCCCGGTCCCATGCCATGCTTCCCGTTCATTTCCGGAGTCAGATTGCCGTGCTGACCGCCCAGCCCGATGACCTCAGCGGGCAGAAGCACCTGGAACTCCTGCTGGGCCGCGAACTGCTCCCGGTGCTGGCATCCCGCGAGACCATCACGTCCGCGATCGAACGATGCTATTTCAGCCGGCAGGAAACCCCCCTGGAATTTTTACGGGATATGGATCCCTTGGCGGCGACCGTGATCGTCGAGTCCCGAAGCGACGACCTGCTTCAAGTGGCCGAAAATGCGCCGGTGACCCAGTTGATCAACTTGATCCTGCTGGAAGCGGTGAAGGGCGGCGCGTCGGATGTGCATGTGGAACCGTTCGAATCCCGCCTGCGGGTGCGCTATCGCATTGACGGCCAGCTCTATGAACAGGCCTCGCCTCCCAAACACCTCGAGCCGGCCCTGATTTCACGCCTGAAAGTCATGGCGCATATGGACATTTCGGAAAAGCGTCTGCCCCAGGACGGCGTGGCGCGGGTGCGTATCGGAGAACGCGAGATCGATATCCGGGTTTCCACGATTCCGGTGGCGGAAGGCGAACGGGTTGTCTTGCGCCTGTTGAACCGGAACACCGCGCTATTGCCCTTGTCCGGCCTCGGGTTGTCCGACGCGATGCTGGCATCCCTGGGATCCATTCTCCAGGAATCGCACGGTGTTTTCCTGGTGTGCGGGCCGACCGGAAGCGGCAAGACCACCACGCTGTATGCCGCACTCCAGCGGCTGAACAAGGATCGGACGAATATTCTGACGATTGAAGATCCCATCGAGTATCAGCTTCCGGACATCGGCCAGATCCAGGTCAAGCCAAAGATCGGACTCACCTTTGCCGCCGGCCTGCGGCATATCCTGCGCCAGGACCCGGATACCATCCTGGTGGGGGAGATTCGCGACCTGGAGACCGCTGAAATCGCGATCCGTGCGTCGTTGACGGGCCATCTGGTTTTCAGCACGCTTCATACCAACGACGCTCCCAGTGCGGTCATTCGCCTGATCGACATGGGAATCGAGCCCTACCTGCTGGCGGCTTCACTCCGCGCCATTATGGCCCAGCGGCTGGTGCGGTGTCTATGTCCCGTGTGCCGGGAGCGCGTGCCGGCGGAGAATCCAGCGCCGGTCTTGCCGGCCGCGGTCAAAGAAAAGATTGGGAAAAAACCAATCTGGCAGGCACGGGGATGTCCGGCTTGTCTGGATGGATACCATGGGCGCACGGGATTATTTGAGTTGATGATGGTGGACGCGGAAATGGCGGAGGCCATCCGGACGGCGAGCAGTGACAGCCGGCGTATTTACGAGTTGGCGGTTCGTCGGGGTATGATCACACTCTTGGATGATGGCCTGGTCAAACTGGCGGATGGCGTCACCAGCCTGGCTGAGATCATGCGCACCCTGGGTAAGTTCGGATGACTATGCGCAACCAAGACGCCCGGTGGCTATGGTACGCCAAAATATGATGTCAGGTATCCTTTGGAGTGCGGTAGCCCGCGCTGGCGCTAATAGGAAATTGATATGTAGGGGCTGAGCTCTTGTCACGCCGTAGTGCGCCACGGCGAACGAAGTGGGATGCTCAGCCCGAGGCTTTGCAACCTACAGGCGGGTTCAGCCACGTCGCCTCGAAACGAGGCAAGTGATCCCTGGGTCGCCGACGGGACAAGCTGAACCCTTCCATATATGCATAGGAATTTCAAAAAGGTAGGGCCGTCCCGACCTCTCGGAGAGTCGGGACAGTCCGGCCGTCCGAATGGTAAAAACGTGGCGGGACAAGGCTGTCCCGCACTACCTTAGGAAAAAGTTGTCGCCCCTGGCGGCCTAATTACTTCTTAGAACAACAATAGTCGTTTCTTCCTATGACCACGTTTGAATACAAAGGATATGACGCTGCCGGCCAGGCTCAAAAAGGATTGATTGAAGCGCCGGATCTTAAACATGCGAGAGAAAAACTGGTTGAGGCGGGCGTTTTGGCCGAGTGGATCATTCCGGCGGGTTCCCGGCCCGGACGCCTTTTTTTCCGAAGACAGCGATTTTCCGTCGAACATCGGATTGAATTCTACCAGGAACTGGCGGCTCTGCTGCGTGCCGGTCTCCCGCTGGTTCCCGCCCTGGATATCCTGATCCAATCGCCGGACATGGGAGTCAGGCGTCCCTTGTTGGCCAATGTCCGGGATAGAATCCGCGAAGGCTCTTCGCTGGCGGAGGCGCTTGTCGGCGCCGCGTGCGGCATCAGTCCGCATGAAAAAGCGGTCATTGCGGCCGGGGAACGGGCGGCGGCCCTGGACCAGGTGCTGGAACGCCTGGCCGAATTCATGGAGGAACAACAGCGCCTGCGTGAAAAAATTCTGACGGCTTTGATTTATCCGGCCATCCTCTTCGTTGTTGCCGTCGGTATTGCCGTGGGGTTGCTGGGCTTTGCGGTGCCGCGCCTCGGCCGCCTGATGATGGACCAGACGCATGTGGCCATACCCTTGTTGACCCGGATCATGATTCAGGCCGGCCATCTCGTGGCGGTCTGGGGAATTCCTATTTTGGGATTAATTGTGGCGGCGCTGGCGTATCTCGGGCATCGGATCCGCCGGGATCCGGTGCGCCAGCGCGAGGCGGATCGGCGTTGTTTTCAGTTGCCGATCGTCGGCCGGGGCTATGCCATTCTGATCAATCTCCGCTTTGCCCGGACGTTGTCCCTGCTGTTGCGCGGCGGGGTGCCGCTCATCGACAGTCTCGTCCTGGCCGGGCAATCCACCGGCAGTGTCTGGGTTAGCGAATTGGTCGTCAAGGAAGCGGAGGCGGTGCGGCATGGCACGAGTTTGGCGGAGGCGCTGCGGCGGATTCCGCCGTTTGCCGCGTCGCTGGCCAGCTGGATTCAGGTCGGAGAAACCGGGGGCTCGTTGGACCGGATGATCGAAAACGCCGCCAAGCGATTTCAACACCAGTGGGACCGGTACCTCACGCGCCGCCTGACGTTTCTGGAGCCGGCCTTGATTATTCTCATCGGGGGATTTGTTCTGCTCGTGGTGCTTTCGATTTTACTGCCGATTATGGCCTTGAATCGGTCATTGATCTGAAATCATTGTCCCCACGGCCCGATCGGCGTCGCGCAATACAACGACCACATGACCAGCGGCTCACCTTCGCATTTGTTAATCACAACCCGCGCGGCATCGGCAGTGATGTCGGCAATTCGATGCAGATTGCGCTGGCCGATCGCCGTTCCGAGCGCGACGGTTACCCAGGCGCCGTTCCGGCGCGCCTCGACGTGATATGACCTCACGCGCTCGCCTTGCGCGATGTCTTCCTGAAGGTTCACGAGATTAAATGTTCGCGCGCTCCCGAATTCGACGGCCTCGCTCGCAACGCCTTGGGCAATTTCGTTTGCGAATAAGCCGCGAATCGTCCTGCCGAATTCATGCAGGCGCAACACATCGGGCGCCGCAAACTGGCCGCGAGAATCTGGCGGAACGTTCAAAAGCAAAACCGAATTGCGGCCAACGGACTTGAAGTAAATGTCTGCCAGGTGTTCAAGGCTCTTGACTTGGTCGTCCTCCTGCGCGTGATGAAACCAGCCGGGCCGGATCGAAACATCGCATTCGGCGGGATGCCAGACCGGCCGGCCCTGGCGGGTCTGCACGCTCGATTCTCCTTCGCCCGCGACGCCGGATTCGTTTCCGACCCATCGAATATCCGGACCCATAATGGCGATGAGCGCATGCGGTTGGAGTTTGCGGATCAGCGCCTGATAAGATTCCCAATCGTATGTCTGTTTTCTGCCGTTCGGGCCCTCGCCGCATGCGCCATCGAACCAGACCTCATCCAGCGTGCCATAGTCGGTCAGAAGTTCCGCGAGTTGGTTGCGGAAATAATCGTTATACGCGTCCGTGCCGTATGTTTTCTCATGGCGGTCCCACGGGGAGAGATACAGCCCGGCCTTCAAGCCATCCGCGCGGCAGGCATCAACGAACTCGCGCACCACATCACCGCGCCCGTTTTTCCAGGGCGATTTTCTTACGGAATGTTCCGTGAACTTTGACGGCCAAAGGCAAAACCCGTCGTGATGCTTGGCCGTCAGGATCAGCAGTTTGAACCCGCCCTGCTTTGCCGCGCGCGTCCACTGCGAGCAATCAAGATCAGAAGGGTTGAAAATCGCTTCGTCCTCCGTGCCGTCGCCCCACTCGCGGTCGGTATATGTGTTCACGCCGAAATGGCAGAACATCGTCAGTTCCATCTTCTGCCACGCCAGCTGATCCGCCGAAGGCGCCGGTCTCTCGGCGCATGCTTGATTTGCCATCCGATCCTCCTGTGCTGTTAAGTGCCGCTGATTGCCAAAAATGGCTAACGATAGGCCTTCGGGACTGTCGAGGTCAAGACGAACTCGGATGAATGTTGAGATGCAGGTTGATCTTCCGGCCGCAGGTGCGGTGTCCGGTGCCCGGATCGAACTGGGCTGAGCGGGCGAACTGTTTTCGGTCCACATGGGTTGCGGCACGGATAATGGGCTTGGACATATGCGAGAAATGTGTTGATATATTGGATGAAGGGGGGGGGCGTCGCGAATTCAGGCTTATGAAGACTCGGCGAACATCAGGCTGGAGGGCATTTTCCTGTGTCCCGGAAATTCACTCGATGGGGGTGACTATTTTTGATCCTATCTGGTCCCAGCGCCCGCATGCCAGCCGCCTGACCATAGAGCTCCTTCATGTGCTGAAAGGCCGCTTGCGCCTGATACTGCCGCGTCATTGTCTGGTTGCCGAACCGGGCGATACGTTGCTGGTTCCCACCAATGTTGTGCATCGCGACGAATTCGATTTTCACAACGGATTGGAAATATTCATGATTCATTTTCGCTGGAAGGCCGAAAAGCTGTTTTTCCAGCGAGTTCCGCCACGGGGGATGCCGTCCCTGCCGGCTAACGTTAAGACCGAGATCGGCATGATCATGGATCATCTGCGTTCGGACATCAGCCGCGGAACGGAAGGAGACCGGGTACTTGCCGGTGTTCGGCTTATGACAGTGCTGCTGTTATTGTTGAGAACTGCGGCTGAGTGCAAGACCGGTCGGCCCATGTTGTCCAAACAGAACGATATCCGCCAGGCTCGGCGCCGTCTGCTGATGGCGCAGGCCAGGGAATATTTGGAACAGCGCTTTGCGGAACCGGTTACCCTCGATCATATCGCCAAAACGCTGGGGGTCAGTTCGTATTATCTTTCCCATGTCTTCAGCGAGGAAAGCGATTTTTCGCTATTTGCCTATCTCACGACGCTACGCATGGAAAAAGCCAGGGCCTTGCTGGCGGATCGGCAATTCAATGTCAAGCAGGTGGCCCATGCCGTCGGCTATGACGACAGTAATTATTTTTCACGCGTATTTCATCGCTATTTTGGTTTCCCGCCTCATTCCGCCCATAAGCTTTCCGCTTCCCGCCCCCGGCCCGGAGCAATAAAATCCTCGAAATAGCAATTTTGTCCTCTTGTTCATTACTCGGTGATGCGATTTAATCCAGGGCATAGGGCGACATCCTGATCGTGAATCGGGCGATCTCTAAATGGAGGAATGATGCCATGACGAAACTGGCGATTCTTGGCGGGAACAAAGCGGTGCCGGAAGGTTTGATCAAGAAATGGCCGCCTGTGGACGCGGAAGACGAAAAGCTGGTCCTGGCCTCCTTGCGTAGCGACAATCACGCGTTCGGGCCAAACTGCGAAGCCCTGGTCCGCGAATTCGCGGAATGGAACGGCAATAAGTATTGTCTCTTTACCAACAGCGGTACTGCCGCCCTGCACATGGCGCTGGCGGCCTGCGGCGTGGGCGCCGGCGATCACGTGCTGGTTACGGCCTACTCGTGGAGCGCCAGCGCAACGTGTATTCTGCATCACAACGCAATCCCCGTGTTCGTGGAGATCGATTGGGCCACCATGATCATGGCCCCGGACAAGATCGAGGCGGCCATCACGCCCAAAACCAAGGCCATTGTGGTCGTCCACCTCAATGGGCTCATGGTCAACATGGAAAAAGTGATGGCCGTGGCCCACAAGCACAACCTTAAGGTGGTCGAGGATGCCTGCCAGGCGCACGGTGCACGGTATGCCGGGCGGAAAGCCGGCACTTGGGGCGACGCGGCGGCCTTCAGTCTGAACCAGAACAAAATGCTTTGCGCGGGCGAAGGTGGGTTTCTGGTGACCGACAACGAGGAGATTTACAAGGCAGCCGTGCAGATATGGAATTTCGGTGAAAATCGGACGCCGGCCCAGTCACGCGATTATCACGCCTATGCGCTGGGTTGGATGTACAGGGGTAACGATCTGACCGCCGCTTTTGCCCGCGCCCAGTTGAAGCGATTAAACGTTCATATTGACATTGCCCGTTCCAACGCCCAAGGGTTGAACCGCGAACTGGCCGGCCTCAAGGGTGTGGTATTACCCGTGGAGCCGCCGAACCATTTCCATAACTGGTACAACCACACCTGCCGGGTGGACACTCAGGCACTCGGATGGACGGGTAATCCGTCCGCCTTGCGTAACGCCATTCTGGATGCCTTGCGGGCGGAAGGAGTCACGGCTGGCGTATATCAGCACTGGACACTGCCGGCCATGACTGTGTTTCAAGCCCAGAACGCCTACGGGGGCGGATGCCCTTGGACTTGTCCCTTGACCAATCTGAATGGAGTGGACTATAGCCCCGAGCGTTTCCCCATCACCCAGCGTCACGTGGATACGCATTTCGGCATCGCCACCCAGCTTCGCGCTCCCAACGGTTCCGAGGTCGTCCGGGCCATTGCCGAGGCGTATCAGAAGGTGCTTGCCAATATCAACAATCTGGAAATTAAAGAATGACAATTTTGACGTGATAAGTTTTTATCCGTAATTCTTTATTTCAACGCGACACGCGTCGCATCAATAGGATGCAGCCATGACCATTTCCGCATTTTCCTACAAGACCGACTGGGCGCGCGCCCAGTCCCGCTGGGATGCTTTCTGGGCGCTGGACGCCGTGGATCGCCCCTGCATGCGGGTGTTTGCGCCGCGTCCGGACGGGAAGAAGATTACATTTTCCGAGCTTCGCTCTTTGGAAGATAAGTGGATTAATCCCGACTATGTGCTTGCCGGCGCACTCCATAATCTGGAAGGCAGTTATCTGGGCGGCGAGACGGTTCCCGCCGCCTCCCATTTCATGGCCGGCACGACGACGGGGTGCGACGGCCACCTTCATTTCCATGAGGGCGGCATCTCCATCCGCCCGACCATGGCTGCCATGGACGAACCCTTGAACTGGTACCCGGGGCCGCAGGATCCATGGCGGAGCAAAGTTGATGCCATCTGCAACCGTTTGCTGGACGAAGCCCCAGGCCGGTTCATTGTGTCCTGTCCCGCACAGTTTGATCACGTTGATCTCCTGAACATGCTCCGCGGAAATGAGGAAATGTTACTCGACCTGGCCATCAACCCGGACCAGTGCGCGGCACGCCTGCATGAAATGCGCGGCCCCTCCGAGGAGAACTGGAACCATTTCCGCCAACTGCTCGATTCGCGCCAGGGCGATGTCGGCTGGGTCAGTTGGACCGGAATTTGGTGCCGGCAGTTATTCCGGTGCGCTCAGGCCGATGTCGCCGCCGTGATTTCACCGGAAATGTTCGAGCGGCTGGTCCTGCCCGAGCTGGACTGGCAGGGGGAACGATACGAGCGGCTGCATTATCATACCTGCGGGTACAAGCAGCACTTGGAGCTGTGCCTGAGTCGGCCGTATATTCGGGTCATTCAATACTCGCCCAATATGAAAGAGCCGCCCAACGGTCCGGCGCACATGGAATTCTACCGCCGCGTTCAGAAGGCCGGCCGTTGTCTGGACATCGGCATCGGGGCAGACGTGGCTGAATTCATGATCCGCCATCTGCGTCCGGAAGGATTGTGCCTGAGCATCCCGGTCAAGACCGTTGCGGAAGCGGACGAACTGCTGACGCATGCCGTTAAATGGTCCGGCACCCACATTCATCAAGCGGCATTCTGAGTTCATTATCATGAAATAATAAGGCCGCCTTGCGGCCAGTAGGAGGTTATGAGCCTGTATTCCGGCGCCAGTACCTGTGTGATCAACTGCGAAATCGGCGATGACCTGTCGGGGCAGATGTACCATCGTCCCTGCGAACGCATCCGGGATAATCTGGAAGCCAATTGCCTCTACCTGGCTGACGACCAGACTGGTATTCTGGTCGTCAGCCTTGACCTGCTCGCGCTACCGGCGAAGGATGAAACCCAGTCGCTGTGTGTTGCCATCGGCAAGGCGTCCGGACTACCCGCTGACGCCGTCATCCTGTGCTGTACGCATACCCATACCGGCCCGGAATTGACCGGCCTGCTGGCCGATACCGGACCGAATCGCCCTTATCTCGAACGTCTGCGCGCTTGGTTGCCGGAAGCCGCCCGCGAGGCCGTGGCTCAGGCGCGTGAAGCGCGTGTGGGCTGGGTTGCCGGCCAGGCGCACATTGGGTTTAACCGCCGGATGTGCTGGGCCGACGGTACGCATACCATGTATGCGCCGGCAGGCAGGACCGACTTCACGGGATTGGAAGGGCCCGACGATCCAAGGCACATGCTCCTGTCGGTGACAGACACCGAAGGCCGGCTGATCGCGCTGGTGCATAACAATGCCTGCCATGCCACTTGTGTTGAAACAGCCTGTTATGCGTCCGCTGATTTTCCTGGCGAGGCACGCCGTCTGATCCGCGAAGCGCTGAATGTTTCGTCCCTGCCGGTGTTGTATCTGCAAGGAGCAAGCGGCGACCTTTCGCCCTGGAACATGGTGGGCCGCCGTCATTATGACCGTGAACAGAGATTAAAGGAAGTCGGGGCGCTGGTGGCCGGTGAAACCCTGCGACTATTGTCCAACCTAACCCCGTTATCGTCCGCGCCCCTGCGCCACGCCCATGAAGAACTGACGATCGGGGTCCGGCTCCCATCGGCCGGGGACATAAAAAAGGCCCAGGCCGTCGTGGCTCAAGGATTAGATAAGGTCGGTGCTGTTTATCATCTGGAAGCCAGCGTCCTGCGTCTGTACGAAGAGTTTAAAGATAATCCCTATGATACGGTGCCGGTGCATGCCGTGCGGATCGGCGACTTTGCCATTGCCACCAATCCATGCGAGTTCTATTGCCAGTTTGGCTTGGACATTCGGCGCCGCAGTCCCGCGAAAATAACGGCGATTGCCCAACTGACCGATAGTTTCAGCGGCTATTGTCCAACCATCTATGGTTTGCTGGGGGGCGGGTATTCAGCGGAAACGATCTATTGGTGCCGTTTGGAGCCGGATGCGGGTTATAAAATTGTAAATGCCAGCGCGCGGCTCTTGCATCAGGTATTGGAATCAGCAGACCATAGGGAACAACAATGAAATTATCCATGATGTCTTATACGTTGGCGCGCCAACCGGGGTTTAGTCTCAAGACCATGCTGGATCTCACGCAGGAACTGGGGCTCACAGGCATTGATTTTGTGTCACTGCATGGCGCGGATCCCCGTGAGCTGAAAACGATGGCGCAGGATATTGGCGTCGCGGTCGTCTGCTATACATTTGGCGCTGACGTCAATTATGCCAGCACGCAAGCCCGTGCCGCGGGAATCGATCAGATCAAGCAGGGCATCGAAACGGCAGTCTTGCTGGGTGCGCCGCGGATCATGTGCTGCGCCGGCGGCAAACCTGAATACACCTGCGAGGAGAGTCGCCGTCACTATCTCGACGCCTTTGCGGAAATAATGGATTTTGCCAGGAAGGCGGGGGTAATGTTCTCGGTGGAAAACATGCACGGAAAGACAAGCCCTTTTGTCACCTCCGCCGATATGCTTGAGGCCGTGCGAGCCGTGCCGGGATTGAAAATTACGTTCGACAACGGAAATTGCATGACTGGGGGAGAAGAACCGGCCGCATCTTTCACGCGGTCGGCCGACTATGTCATTCATGCGCATTTTAAGGATTGGAGCTTATGTGCTCCTGGAGAGCAGGCCGGCATGCCCGGCAAGGATGGCAGGCATTACAAGCCGGCCCTGATCGGTGAAGGCATTGTGCCGCATCGCGCCTGCCTGGCGGCAATGAAGCAGGCCGGATACAAGGGGTATATCAATATTGAATACGAGGGCAATAAATATCCGCCAGATGATGCCACGCGCCGGGCGGCGGGTTACTTGTACGATTTGATACAGGAATGACACGTAAGCGATGCTGTGTCCAAATTATAAACAATAATAGAATCAAAATATGACAGCAATTAATTCATGCAATCTGCAAATCGAATGAACGCGAACTGGTTGAAAAAACTGTGGAAACAATCAATTCTATGTGGGATTGAATAAATGGCGGTTGCCGGCTAAAAAAACATGAGTTTTTTCGGCTGCTCTCGCTTTCATCAACCCATGGGGTAAATTTAAGTATTATAAAAAAACAGGAGGAAACGGTATGATGACCAAGAAACTACTGGCCGGCGCTGGAATGGTGGATATTACGCCTGAGAAGGGAATTCAAATTTCAGGCGACATCGGCCGCTACCGGCCGGTTGAGGAGATCCGCGAACCGTTATTCGCGCGCGTCCTGGTGCTGGAATCGGGCGGTACGCGCTGTTGCCTGTTGCAGCTTGATCTATGTGTAACGACCATTCCCTGGGCTGATGAAATCCGGCGCCGGGCCGCGGCGCGCACCGGCTTGGCGCCGGCCGCCATCATGGTGCATTGCGCACAGAACCACGCCGCGCCCTCGCTGGGCCATTTCATGATCCGGCCGGAATCCGGATTGATCCCTCAGGAATATCCCTGGCTATGCGGCGGCGACGATCGCTATAACGAGCCGACCGTCCGGAAGATTGTTGACGCCATCGTGCAGGCGGCGCGTTCACTTCGTCCCGTCACGCTCGCGGTCGGGCGCGGCGTGGATGGCCGCGTGGTCTTTAACCGCCGGTTTATCATGCGTGACGGCAAAGGGCTGACCCATCCCGGCAATTGCAATCCGAACGTATTGCAGGTTGAAGGGCCGGTGGATCCCGAAGTTGGCGTGGCCTCGTTTGTGGACACCAAAGGCTACACCGTGGCCTTGTTGCTCCATCACACTTGCCATCCGGTACATGGTTACCCTTGCCGGTATATCATTGCCGGATGGCCGGGCGTCTGGGCGGAAGCCATGCGTGGCGGAGGCCCTGCACCCTGCCTTGTGCTCAACGGGGCCTGCGGCAATATCCATCACTACAACCATCTCGACCCCGATTACAAGGACGATCATATCCGGATGGGCCGTATGCTGGCGGAAACCGCGCAACGAGTGCTCAGCCGTCTGCAGCCGATGGAAGGTGTTCCGTTGAAGTGTAAACGCGCATACCTCAACCTGCCTTACCGTCATCTCAAACCCGCCGAAATCCGCGCGGCGCAGAAAATTCTGAAGCGTCAGCCGACTCCGGATTGGATCGACCCGGTCAAACGAGACGCGGTGAAATGGGACTGGATGTATGCCGCCGCCACGCTGGACCTGCACAAGTACACGGAAACCCATCGGGTTTTCCCCTACGAAATCCAGGCGTTCCGCATCGGCAACCTGGCCCTGGTAAGCTGGATGGGCGAACCCTTTGTGGAAGCCCAGTTGGCGCTCAAGTTGAAGTCTCCTGCGCCTTACACGTTTGTGGCGCATTTGAGCAACGGCTATGTCGGCTACGTGCCGACGCGGCTTGCGTTCCGACACGGCGGATTCGAAACCCGCACGGCCAACTGGTCCAAGCTCCAACCTGGTGCGTTGGAAGCCATTGAGAAAAAAAGCGTAACC
>Ga0180015_1000101_pt1 | contig 23821 bp, 19 predicted proteins | sample KR13_S2_MetaG_FD_116508 | JGI IMG/M metagenome (GOLD analysis project Ga0180015, IMG submission 116508) | Groundwater microbial communities from the Olkiluoto Island deep subsurface site, Finland - KR13_S2_MetaG | ecosystem: Environmental > Aquatic > Deep subsurface > Groundwater | place...
CATTCAGTTGAATGGTGGGTTGTCTTCCCGCCAGGAGATCCCGCTGAAACCCGGGCGGGATGTTCAGGGCGAAGGTGTCGAGGCCGCCATCCATCCGGCTGTCCATTTCGGCCCGGGTAATCAGCACCGGCGGCAGAAAATGCGGCGGATAAAAGGTGTCGACGATCCGCGCCGACAGCGGCGATTGATCTTCATCAACGATGCCGATCGGCGCCTTGTTGAGGGTTTCCGGCATTGCCGTGGCGCCCGAGTAGATTGCCACCGTGAAGGCAAAGAGGATCAAGCCCATCATGATCGGATCACGGGCTAGGCTGTGCAGTTCCTTGATCCCCAGTTGGCGAATGTTGTCGAGCCGCATGTTCAACGCTCCTGTTTGCGCAACAACAGCACACAGAGTCCGGTCAGCAACGGGACGGCCAGGATGAGCGGCAGGAAGGAGGCCTGCAGATCCGCGAAACCGAGGGCCTTGGAGAAGGTTCCCCGGGCAATGGTCAGGAAATAGGTGGTGGGATAGACGTTACCGATCATCCTGCCCAACCCCTCTAGGGCGGAAACCGGGGAGGTCATGCCGCAGAACTGCACGGCAGGCAAGAGGGTGAGAATGGCCGTGCCGAAGATGGCTGCAATCTGGCTGCGGACAAAGGTGGAGAATAACAGGCCCATGGCGGTGGCCGAAATTACATAGAGCAGGGCCGCAACGGATAAGGCAAGAAAGCTCCCCTTCATCGGCACCCCGAAAACGGTCACCGCCAGCAAGGACATGAGCAAGAAGTTCACCATTGCCAGGCCGATGTAGGGCAGTTGTTTGCCGAGCAGAAACTCAAACCGTGTCACCGGCGTGACATAGAGGTTGACGATGGAGCCCAGCTCTTTTTCCCGCACCACACTGAGCGCCGTGAGCATTGCCGGAATCATCAAGAGTAAGAGGGGAATCACCGCCGGTACCATTGCGATCAGACTCTTGACCTCGGGGTTGTAGCGAAATCGGGTCTCGATCTTGATCAGACCGGCGGAGCGGGACTGGCCAAGCGTGCGCGCCGCCATCTCGGCCAGCCAGTGGGCATGCATCCCGCGCACATATCCCTGAATGGTTTCGGCCCGTTGCGGCATGGCGCCGTCGATCCAGGCCCCGATCGCCACCGGGGTGCCGCGCCCCAGGTCGCGGGCAAAGCCCGGGGGTATTTCCAGGGCCAGGCTGATCTCGCCTGCCCGCATGCGTCGGTCCAGATCGGCGTAATCGGTAATGGGCGCGTGTTCGATGAAGTAATAATGGGAGCCGGCAAGGTTGAGGGCATAATCGCGGCTGGTCGCGGTCTGGTCGCGATCGAGCACGGCAAAGGAAAGACCTTCCACATCCAGGGTGATCCCGTAGCCCATGATCAGCATGAGCATTACGCTGCCGAGCAGCGCCAGGGTGGCCCGAATCGGATCCCGCTGGAGCTCCAGCCCTTCGCGCCGGCTGTAGCTGAGCAGACGGCGAAGATCGAAGCGGATTTTTGTCATTGCGGCGGGCGGGTCATGGGCTGGCGGCGGGTGAGGGACCGGTGCCGCAGCTGCTGATGCCTCAGGACTTTTGTTGTCGGGCGCGGCGTCTTCCAGGTAGGCGATAAATGCCTCTTCCAGGGTTGTTGCCCCGCGTTTCTGCATCAAGGCGGCGGGCGTATCGCTGACCAGCACCTGCCCGGCGTGCATCAGGGAGATGCGATCGCACCGTTCGGCTTCGTTCATGAAATGGGTGGAGATGAAGATGGTGACCCGGTCATGGCGGGCGAGGTCGATCAACATTTGCCAGAACCCATCCCGGGCGATCGGGTCCACCCCCGAAGTGGGCTCATCGAGGATCAGCATCTCCGGCCGATGGATCATCGCTACCGCCAGGGAGAGGCGTTGGCGTTGCCCCAGGGGGAGACTGTCGGGCAGCGCCGCCATGATCCCTGTCAGGCCGAAGCGGCGGGCCATTTCGTTTACGCGGTCCGGAATCTGCTCGGCGGGGACGCTGAAAAGTCGGGCGTGCAAGGTGAGGTTCTGCTCCACGCTCAGCTCGGAATAGAGCGAGAAAGACTGGGTCATATAGCCGACCCGGCGCCGGGTTTCAAGATCCTTGGGGTTTATCGTCTGGCCGAAGAGCCACGCCTCCCCCTCGCTGGCCGTCAGCAATCCGGTGAGCATCTTCATGGTCGTGGTCTTGCCGCAGCCGTTGGAGCCTAAGAAACCGAAGATCTCGCCGCGGGCGATGCGGAAGCTCACCCGGTCCACCGCCGTGAAGTCGCCGAAACGCATGGTCAGATCCTTCGCCTCGATGGCGATCTCCTCGCCATCGGTTTGGCGTGGCGGGATGCGGATCGCTCGGTGGCCGGCGCGCTTTTCTTCCGGCAGCAAGGCAATGAAGGCCCCCTCCAGGGTCTCGCTGGCGGTGCGCTCTAGCAGCTGCCGGGGGGTACCGGTGGTCAGCACCCGCCCGCCATCCATGGCCACCAGCCAGTCGAAGCGGGCGGCCTCTTCCATATAAGCGGTGGCCACCAGGACGCTTATCCCGGGTTGCCGGGTCCGGATGCGGCCGATCAGCTCCCAGAACTGTCGGCGCGAGAGCGGATCCACTCCGGTGGTGGGTTCATCGAGGATCAGCAGATCGGGATCGTGGATGAGCGCGCAGCAGAGGCCGAGTTTTTGCTTCATCCCGCCGGAAAGCTTGCCCGCCGGACGGTCCCGGAAAGGAGCCAGGCCGGTGCTGACGAGCAGCTCGGCGATGCGGCGTTCTCGTTCGTCGCGCTCTTGGGAGAAGAGCCGGCCGAAAAAATCGATGTTTTCGTATACCGACAGGGTTGCGTAAAGATTTTTGCCCAGTCCTTGGGGCATGTAGGCAATGCGCGGGCAGACAGATTTCCGGTGGTGCGCGTTGGCTATATCCCCGGACAGCACCTCGATCCGGCCGTTCTGGATGATGCGGGCGCCGGCGATCAGCGAGAAGAGCGTAGATTTTCCTACCCCGTCCGGGCCGATCAGGCCGACCATTTGTCCGGCCGGCAGATCAAGGGTGACTCCATCCAAGGCCAGGGTCTTGCCGTAGTGCAGGCTGACCTCGGTTAACGATGCAACCGGGGGTGTTTCTGCTGCAACCGATGGGAAGGGCGACTCGACACCGCTCATTGCGGGAGCCTTACCTGCAGGGCGGGTGGCCACTTCATCTGCGGATCGAGCCGGACATGGGCCACACCCGGCAGGCCGGTCTTGACCTGACGGATATGTTTCTTGAGCAACTCCGGAGCGATTTGCGCCTTGACTCGAAACATCAGCTTCTGTCGTTCGCTGGCCGTTTCCACGGTCTTGGGGGTAAACTGGGCAACATCGGCGACGAAGGAAATCGTTGCCGGGATGACATACTCCGGTGCGGCATCGAACACCAGGCGCGCTTCGGAGCCGATTGCGATTTGGCCGGCCAGCGCGGTGGGGAGAAAGAAGGTCATATAAACATCGGTCAGATCGAGCAGGTTGAGGATCTTGCCTCCGCCGGCGACCACCTCGCCGGGCTGGGCGAGGCGATACTGCACGCGTCCTTCGCGGGTCGCCTTCAACGCATTGTCATCAATGTCTGCCTGGAGTCGTTCGATCGTAGCCCGTGTCGCCTCAACAACCGAGCGCGCTTCAACCTCCTGGGATTGTGCCGTGGCAATCGCGGCTTCGGTCGCGGCTATCTGAGCTTTTGCCGCCCGGATTGCCGCTTGGCTGCTCAGGGCTTGGGCGCGATCATCGTCGAGTTCCTGGGTGGAGACGGCACCCATGCCAGCCAGGGGTTCCGAACGCGATAGACGTTTTTGAGCCGCATCAAGTTCGGCCTCGCGTTGCGCGAGCAACGCCAGAGCGGCGGCCTTCTCACTCTGGCGTTGCACCACTTGGTTCTGCACGGTTTTAACAGCGCTTTCTGCCTTACGAAGATATGCTTCGGCCTCGCGGCGCTGGGCATCGAGCACCTCGGTATCCATGTGTGCGACAATCTGCCCGACGGTGACGAAGTCGCCTTCATTCACCAGAATGGCCTTGATCCGGCCGGCTGATTTGGCGGCGATGTCGATCTCAACCGACTCAATACGGCCATTGCCGCTGGCAATTCCCTCATTCTTTTCATTACCACCGTACCGTTGCCATGCGACTACAGCCAAAATGCCAATTGCCATAGACCCCACGATTCTGATCAACCATTTTTTCCGCTGTTCGATCATTGTTCTTCCTCAACCAGCCAAAGCGTGCCTGACGCCTTTCATTTCAACACCACCGAGTTTCCCCGAATCAAATGATGGAGCATATTGCCCATGACCCGAAACCACTATGAAAAGAAGAGACCCACGTCTATTATGACAACAGGCTATTTTGTCTCTCCAAGCTCTTTCTGAATCTTAAGAATAATTTTTGGTAGAAATCCATCCCTTCCTGGTTGTTTTCTGCATCAATCAAGACAGCCAATTTCTCCACATACCGCGTTGCGTCTTGCTCTATCACTATCTTTCACCCCTTTCTATTTTTCATTTTTTGCCAAATACTGCTTGCAAGTGACCTTCTCGGGCTTTCGGTTGTGAACGTGAGTTGAGTCGTTTGATCGAAAGATCTTCCCCCGAAAGAAAGTTTTTGAGGAAAGCTATCCATATTCCCTGGCACGGTCATAGCACTTTCCTTTGCTCTCTATCTATAAATTTCAGGGGTTCTGCCGTATTAGAAATACGGGCAATCTCGGCCATTGAAAATGTTTCTCGGTGCTTCTCGTAAAAGTCAAGCAACGGAAGAAGTTGAGGGCTATACAATTTAGCCAGGTTCTTGTAATAATCCGAAAAAATCCTCTGTTCTAGTCATGACCCTTTTATTATATTATCCCTCAAAGCTGATCACGTGTCCATCTAGAAACGAGGATGGGCCCTGCAAGATTTTTCAATTCACTGGCAAGAAATTCTTCGGGTGCGGCGACGTAACTTTGATACAGTTTTGGGGCCAACGACAAAAACGATTGGAGATACTCCGGATCAAAGGCTTTTCCTGACTCTTCCGTCATTAGCCTAAGGCTTTCTTCCAAGGAGTAAGGCTGTTTGTAAGGACGCCCGGAGGTCAAGGCGTCAAAAACATCAGCAATAGAGAACAGACGAGCAATAGGCGGAATTGCCTTACCGGCTAAGCCGTTTGGATATCCCGTGCCGAGATAGTGTTCATGATGCCCTTCTACAATCGCCTCAGCCCCGCGGAGGAAGACGTTGTGGCGGAGGATATCAAGGCCTTGCGCAACATGCGTCCGCATAATTGTGGTTTCTTCTTCATCAAGCGGACCCGGCTTAAGCAAAATTTTGTCGGGGATTGCTATTTTCCCGATGTCGTGGAGAAAGGCACCGACAACCAGATCGTGCATCTCGGCCTCAGGAATACGAAGCGTTCCGGCCAAATGAATTGCGTACAAAGTGACCCTGTAATTATGCACGCTGGTGTCGCTGTCCCTTTTTGCTATCAAGCTCCCTAGCATGATCAAGGTCTCGCCCCTGGCTCTCATATTGTCCAAAGCTTGTCGTTTCAACGCTTTCTGATGCAGGCGCAAAACAGGATAGAGAAGTATCGTTGTGGCATAAACAAGAAGATAAAAAGCAATAATCATCCCCAGCAAGTCATAATGAACTTGCCCTGAAAGCTGATACGCATAGCGAACCAGCGCATAATGATCAGTAACATCGACTTGCCGCAAATGAGCCTCGGTTAACAACCGCAGGATACCAAGCATAAACGCAAAGTTTGTTCCCACTAGGGTCGCCGCCAGAAATAGCTTTAACCCAAGTCCATCGGCCATAAACAGTTTTCGCAACCATCTATACATTACATTGGGACTGATCGGGTTGGAGGGGGAAATAGGGGAAGAATGAGACCACGATGGCAAATTAGCATCATTCATTTTTTGGAACTCCGTTCTATGACGCTTGGAGCTAGATCGTCCCACACCCTAGTCAACGAACAATTGAGAAACCTACCCTCGCCTGTGTGCCACGATCTAGATTGTAGTCTAACAGGCTTTCTCCGTATCCAGTGAATAGCTGAAAATGCAGAAAACCTCCTGTACGGGCAAAAAAAGCCTTACGTAACGGATAGGAAAGATCCAGCTGGGCACTGCCATACCCGGCGGTACCGCTGCGCAATTGTGTAGCCATCATCCAGCCATCCTCATGTCCATAGCGGAAATTCCAGTCCACATACCCTCGATAGCGCTGGATATCTGGGTTTTCTTCTTTATCCAGATATCCATAAATTTTGGGCGCGAAGATCAACGCGCGTTCATTCATAAATTTGATGCGCCAGACAGGCTGCGCAAAGAGGGTGTTAATGCTGCGAGAACTCACGTCATCCTTACCGTTCGATTCGTGTTCAAAGCCAGTGCGAAGCAGGTCGGGCATCAGACCATTGCCGATGATAGCGCCCTGCCAGAAAAGACTGGGACGATAGGTGCTGTCATGAAAGGGTGCCGAATCTTCCCCAAGATCCCAGAGCGAAGTCTGCGTATAGCCGAAATGCAGACGGGAAAGCAGTGGAACCCACGCCACTAGACGACTGCCAGAATCAAAAATCCGGTATTTAAAACTCAGTTGAAAGCGTGCATTGATGCCGCCGTTGTCGCCCACGGCAAAGTATATGGGCTCATTGACCGACAAGGCAGGTTCGTTTGCAGGGAACAATATGTCACCGACAGCACTAGGCTGCATAACTGGCGATGCTGCTGTCACTAAAGGCGCCGGGGTCTGCTTGATGGGATCAGGAAGGGTGACCAGCAGAGCCAACCGGTTCGATTCGACTCCCGCCAGCTCAACCCGCACCATCCCTGTGAGATAATTCGGCAATACCCCGTAATACGTTCGTCGGGTATCCCCCATAGCGGCCGTCGCTGCAGCGGCAACCTCCACTTCCAGTGTCCTGCCGTCATGCACCACCTTGAGCCTGAGCCTTGTCGGCCAATCAACCTGCGCCGAGGGCTTAACGACATCAAACGCAATCGGCGCGCCTGCAAACGCGGTCTCGTCCTGAGTCACAATTAACCAGGACGGAATTACCGCCCAGGCTAACGGCACAACGGTTAAAAGAACCAACAGTAGCAAAGAACAAATCGCTATCAAGCGATTCAACGATTTCGTCCTCCCTTGCAGCTTCCGTCCTGTCCAACGCCCCATAATATGTCCCAGAGTAAGGCAAAAAGTTGTTTCTACACACTCTCATAGCCGACCCCAGCGCGTCCAAAATTCAGGAAGCGTATGGGGCACAACGCCTGACCCGAACTTGACGTAATGATGACAAGTCTAGATCGCAACAGTTCTTGCCTTGTAACTCCTTAAGATTGTGTAGTGGAATTTTTGAGTTTCAGGGCGATCCGCGCCACATGTCCTCCTTGAAACCGGGCTCCGGCCAGTTCATTGTCACTTGGCATTCGTTCTCCTTGGCCTCCGACGATGGTCGATGCGCCATAAGGTGACCCGCCGCAGACTTCGCTAATCCCCATCTGACCAACAAAGGTATAGGGCAGGCCAACTACCACCATGCCATGGTGCAGTAATGTGATGTGAAAACTGAGAATGGTCGATTCCTGACCACCATGCTGCGTGGCAGAGCTGGTAAACACGCTGCCTGGCTTTCCAACCAGAGCACCCTTTTGCCAAAGACCGCCGCTGGCATCCAAAAACTGGCGCATCTGGCCGCACATGTTGCCGAAGCGGGTCGGAGTGCCAAAAATAATTGCATCTGCCTTAACCAAATCATCCATCGTGGCAGTCGGGATATGTTGCATTCCTTTCTGGGTATCAAGTGCTCCCATCTTCTCCATCACTGTCGAGGGAAGGGTCTCCGGAACTTTTTTTATCACCGCCCCGCACCCGGCTACCGCCCGAACACCTTCCGCCACAGCTTCGGCCATCTTGTAAATGTGCCCATACATACTGTAATGAACGATTAACACTTTACACATGTTTTGCTTCTCCTTTTATCAACCTACAGCAGAAATTAGTCTGTGACCTGAATCAGGCCCTAAGCAGAGGAACGAATATATGTCGAAATTCCTGATCGGTGGGCGACAGGCGGCCGGTGATAAAAATTCCTGAATCTTGGCAGCTTTCGTCATGTGTGCAAAATCGTGATGCTTGATTGCCCCTCCTTGACTAATTTTCTCGTCTTTCCCTTGACTGTATTTTTTTGTTATTCGCACTTATAAGGAGCAAACATTATAGAGTTCTTAGTCAGTAGGGTTGCACGTTATCTTTACGATAAAGCGAGAGGTAACTATATTCACCAACTTCAATCTCTCGAGGTTTCACTGAAGTGAACCCGTGAAAACGGAGCGTCTCGTCCAGCTCCGCCGATTTGATACGAATATTGATCGGCAGTCCGAGGTGACCGGATATTTTCTTGAATTCAATCACAGCCAGAACGCCGCTTGGCTTCAAGACTCTCTTAATTTCCTCCAATGCTTTCTGATCGTCGCCCTGCGGCACCAAGTCATGGAATGCTATGACCATGAGGCAAATATCTATTGTGTTGTTACCCAAAGGAAGCGAAAGCGGGCCAGCGACCCTTGGGACGACATTGGTGATACCTTCAGCCACAATTTTATCGGTCAACCGATCAATTATCCCCTCCTGCAAATCAAAGGCATATATCCGTCCCTGCTCCCCAATACGGCTGGCCGCGGCCAGAGCATAGTCGCCACAACCACAGACAGCATCAAGAAAAATTGTGTCCTCCTTGATTTCTAGTTCTCGAAAAAATTTTTCCTTGTCGATTAAATCGAAGCTGCTCTTGCCAGTGGGAATATTTTTTTGCTGATTCATCCACACACCTCTTCAGTCCCATGTCATGCGTTTCCTGAATTCAATCCTCTCTTTTCTTGCCTCCACTCCATATGGTAAGCATGAAGAATCCCCCCGTGACAACAGCATGCATTGGGCGCCAGTCCGCGAGCATCCCTTCTCCAAGCACCTTGCAGAGAGTCTCATTGTTAGTTAACCGGTAAAGCCAGGCTAAGACCAACATCTGGAAAATCAGTATTTGAAAAGCAGGTGAATCAGATTGATCGGCCAGCCCGGCGGTGGTTCCTTGGCCAAAACGTAAAATGCCCCAGCAAGAGAGAGTAATGCTATCGCGATATACAAAGCCAACCTGGATGGTTTCATAACGCCCTCCGGTTAAGTGTTTGGTGCTTCACCTCAGCAGCGGATCACGGAGTTTGTGGCGCAGACGCGATTTCTCCGCCGCCACCCAACACTTTATATAATGTCACCAAGTTCTGTAGCCGCGTTAACCGGGTGGCAATCAACCCCTTTTGGGCATCATAGAGCGAACGCTGGGAATCCAACGCATTCAGATAGCTGTCCACCCCTTTTTCATAGCGAGCTTGAGAGAGACGGTAACTCATGGCGGTGGCATCGGTGAGCGACTGCTGCGCAGCCACCTGGTCGTTGATGGTTCCCCGCTGGGCAAGGGCGTCGGCCACTTCTCGGAAGGCCGTCTGAATCGCCTTCTCATACCGGGCAACAGCGATGTCCCGATCCACCTCCGCCACCTTTAAACTAGCCCATCTGCTGCCGGCATCGAAGATTGGAAGAACTATTTGTGGTGCGAAAGCCCAGGCACCCGATCCGGATTTGAAGAGACCGGATAACTCATCGCTTCCGACTCCAACAGAGCTGACCAGAGTAATGCGTGGAAAAAACGCCGCTCTTGCCGCGCCGATATTGGCGTTGAACCCCTTGAGCTGATTCTCAGCCTGTAGGACATCGGGACGCCGCAGCAGTACCTCGGACGGCAAACCGGGGGAAATATCCTTCATAGCTGTAAGTGTTTCGGATAATGTCTGGGGAAGTAATTCGGCTGGGACCGTCGAGCCGACTACCAAGTTGAGACCGTTTTCGTCTTGAGCCACCAAAGTAACGTAGCGGGCGATATCCACCCGCGCCGCATCCACCCTGGTTTGCGCCTGTCGCAGATCCAACTCTGAAGAGGCGCCCAATTCAAAGCGACGCTGAATTAGTTGGTAGGTGCTCTGCTGGGCCTCCAGAGTATTTTTGGCCAGCGCAAGCAGTTCGCGGTCGGCAGCCAGGGTCAAGTATTGCGTAGCTACCTCTGCGACCAAGCTGATCTGGACAGTACGCCGCGCCTGCTCGGTAGCAAGATACTGTTCTAACGCCTGATCCTTCAGGCTTTGCACGCGACCGAACAAATCAAGTTCGTAAGCGCTGACCCCAACACCTACGTTATATTGATGAACGGTTTCGGCCTGACCTGTGGTCGAGAGGGTCTCAGGGATCCGTTGTTTGCTGCCGGCAGCGGTGGCGTCGATCTGCGGAAACAGCTCGGCACGTTGGATTCGGTACTGAGCCCGTGACCTCTCGATATTGAGAGCGGCGATACGCAGATCGCGGTTATTTTCGAGGGCGAGAATAATCAATTTCTGCAACTGCTGATCAACAAAGAATTCCTGCCAGGGGATATCGGCCACTTCTTTGACGGATTGGTTTTCTCCTTGTTCTTGATATGCCGAGCCGCTTGGCCAAACGGTCGCCGTCGGTGCCTCGGGGCGGACATACCTGGGGGCCATGGTACAGCCCTCCAGGCAAAGCAATGCTGCCATGGGCAAACACAGGGCTGCGATCTTCGATTTCATATCACTACACCTCCTGAGCATTGGGATCAGCCGAGGCCTGTGCCTGCGGCTTTTTTGCTGCAAAGCGCTTAGAAATCAGAACAAAGAAAAACGGGATAAAAATCAAGTCGATGAAAGTAGCCGAAAGCAGCCCGCCGGTGACGGCGGTGCCAATGGCGTTCTGTGCCCCGGAGCCTGCCCCGCTGTTCAAGGCCAGCGGCAGGGTGCCGAAGAAGAAAGCCAGGGAGGTCATGATGACCGGACGCAATCTGATCTTAACCGCTGCCAGAGTGGCCTCAACCAGCTCATGGCCCTGATGCATCTGCTCCTTGATGAATTGAATGATCAGGATGGCGTTTTTGGTGGAAAGCCCCACAGTGGTGAGCAGACCGATCTGAAGATAGACATCGTTGGGCAGCCCCCGCATTGTAACTGCCACAACTGCACCCACCAACCCTAGCGGAAGCATCAACAAATTAACAAAGGGGACGGTCCAGCTCTCATACAGTGCCGCCACACTAAGAAATACCACCAGGAGTGAAATGGCATACAGGGCGGGAGCCTGTTTGCCCGATTGTTTTTCCTCATAGGAGAGACCGGTCCACTCGTAACCGATCCCCGACGGCAGCCCAGCAGCCATTTTCTCCATTTCGTCCATTGCCTCCCCGGTACTCACGCCAGGGGCTGCCTGCCCCATAATCTCCACGGATGGAATCCCGTTATATCGTTCCAGGCGGGGCGATCCATACTGCCAGTGGGCGGTCGCAAAGGCTGAGAATGGCACCATCTCGCCCCGTTCGTTTCGGACATACCAGCTTTTAATATCCTCCGGTAGCATTCGATACTTGGCGTCGGCCTGGAGATAGACCTTCTTGACCCGACCGTTCTGAATGAAGTCGTTAACGTAGGAACTGCCCCAGGCTGTTGTCAGAATATTATTGATGTCGGCCGGGGGGATCCCCAGGACTCCTGCCCGGACATCATCAATATCGAGCTTGAACTGGGGTGAGTCATCCTGACCGTTCGGGCGCACCGCAATCAGCTTGGGATTTTTCATGGCCAGACCCAACAACTGGTTGCGTGCCTCCATCAGCTTATCGTGTCCCAAGCCGCCACGATCCTGCAACTGAAAGTCAAAACCATTGGCTTGTCCCAACTCCACCACCGCCGGTGGTGAGAAGGCAAAAACCATACCGTCACGAACCTTTGAGAAGGCCTGCATAGCCCGGCCGGCAATGGCCGGGGCCTTCAACTCAGTGGACTTACGCAGATTCCAGTCCTTGAGCTTGACAAAAGCCAGTCCCATGTTCTGCCCTCGACCGGCAAAACTGAATCCGGCCACGGTAATTATGGATTCAACTGCTTTGGACTCCCGCTCCAAAAAATGCTGCTCCATCTGTCGTATCACCTGAATCGTCCGTTCCTCGGTGGCGCCGGCAGGCAGTTGCACCTGGCAAATAATGAATCCCTGGTCCTCGTCCGGCAGGAAGGCGGTAGGAAGCCGCATGAAAAAGAAAACCATAGCCGCCACAATAGAGCCATAGACAACCAGGTAACGTACCGGTTTACCAAAGGAGCGACCGACGATCCCTTCATACTGCTCCCTGCCGCGGTCGAACAACGTATTGAACCAATGGAAAAACCTCCTGAACCAACCCGATTCCCCAGGCTTGTGTCCTTTTTCAACCGGTTTGAGCAGGGTGGCACACAGGGCTGGTGTAAGAATCATAGCTACCAGCACCGACAGAATCATAGAGGAAACGATGGTGATAGAAAACTGGCGGTAGATGACACCTGTAGATCCACCAAAGAAGGCCATAGGCACAAAAACCGCTGCCAGCACTGTGGCGATACCCCAGAGTGCGCCGGTGATCTGGCCCATGGATTTGATGGTCGCCTCCCGTGGCGACAACCCCTCCTCAGACATGATTCGCTCCACGTTCTCTACAACCACAATTGCGTCATCTACGAGTAAACCGATGGCGATAACCAAGGCGAACATGGTCAGCGTGTTTATAGAAAAACCGCTGACCGATAGCACTCCGAAGGTGCCAAGCAAAACGACCGGTACCGCAATGGTGGGTATCAATGTGGCCCTGAAGTTCTGTAGGAAAAGAAACATGATGATAAAAACAAGAAGAACCGCCTCAAACAGGGTCTGAACCACCTCTTCTATAGATATTTTGACAAAAGGAGTGGTGTCGTAGGGATAGACCACCTTCATGCCGGCAGGGAAGTATTTCGACAATTCCTCCAACTTGGCCTTGACGCGATTGCCCGTATCCAGGGCATTGGCGCCGGCTGCCAGACGGATTGCCATACCACCCACCGGCTTCCCGTTGTAGAACGACTGAATATCGTAGTTTTCGGTGCCTATCTTGCTTTCGGCTACATCCTTCAACCTGACAGTAGAGCCATCGCTGTTGGTCCGCAGGATGATTGCATCGAACTGCGCCGGAGTCTGGAGTAAGGTCCGGGCCGTGATAGTGGCGTTGAGTTGTTGTCCCTGCGCAGCAGGGGTTCCGCCGAACTGACCGGCTGAGACCTGAGCGTTCTGGGCCTGTAGCGCCACAATTACATCGTTGGTGGTCAAGTGGAAGTTGTTCAGCTTAACCGGGTTCAGCCATATTCGCATGGCATTCTGGGTGCCGAACACCTGCAATTCTCCTACTCCCTCCACCCTACTGATGATGTCCTGAAGATTGGAGACCATGTAGTCAGTCAAGGTATTACGGTCCATGGAACCATCTTCCGAAACCAACCCGAAGATCAGCAGGAAGTTCTTGGTGGATTTAACCACCGAAACCCCTTGTCGCTGCACGATTTGGGGCAGAAGCGGAGTGGCCAGTTGCAGCTTGTTCTGCACCTGCACCTGGGCGATGTTCGGATCGGTACCGGCTTTGAAGGTCAGATTGATGGCCACCGCTCCGGCTGAATCGCTGGTGGAAGACATATAAATCAGATTATCGATGCCATTCAGCTTCTGTTCGATGACCTGGGTGACGGTATCCTGCACGGTCTGAGCGGAAGCGCCCGGATACACGGCATTGATGGTTATCTGGGGCGGCGCGATGGGCGGATACTGGGAGACCGGCAAAGTCTTGATCGCTAGCAATCCGGCCAGCATGACCATGATGGCGATCACCCAGGCAAAGATAGGGCGATTGATGAAAAACCTAGACATGGAGCGTCTCCTTTACTTTTTAGCTGCTGCTGACGTTGGAATGCCATCTGGGGGTGCATCCGTCTTGCTGCTGAACGGTACGGCTTTGACTGGAGTTCCAGGACGCGCCTTTTGTATTCCTTCCAAGATTACGCGGTCTCCATCCTTCACCCCTTCAGTCACTAGCCAGTTTTCGCCAACCGTTCTGGAAACCTTGATGACACGCGGCTCCACCTTCTCCTCGTCGCCGACCACCATGACCATGGCCTCGCCTTTGGGATTACGGCTCACCCCGCGCTGCGGCACAAGGATCGCCTGTTCACTGACCCCCTCTTGCACGATGCCACGGACAAACATGCCGGGCAGCAACAGTTGCTCCGGGTTGGGGAAAAGCGCCCGCAGAGTAACGGAACCGGTACTCTGGTCGACAGTCACTTCGCTGAATTTCAGGGTTCCCTCTTGCGGATAAGAGCTACCGTCTTCCAGCAGCAGCTTGACTTTTGCCTTGCCGGCATCTTTCCCTGTAATTTCACCATTAGCGAGATTCCGCTTCAGACGGAGCAACTCAGCGCTGGACTGTGTCACATCCACGTAGACTGGATCAAGTTGCTGAATCGTGGCCATCGGAGCCGCTTGACTCGCTGTTACCAATGCACCATCGGTCACGGTCGAGCGGCCGATCCGACCCGATATCGGTGCCTTCACACTGGTGTAATCCAGATTGATGCGAGCGGACTCGACGACCGCCTGATTGGCTGCAACATCTGCTTCGGCCTGTTTGAGCATTGAACTTGCATCATCGTAATCCTGTCGGCTCACGGCATTTATAGCTACCAACTCCCGAAAACGTTCCGCCTTGAGTCGGATCGGGATAAGGTTGGCCTCGGCTCGGGCCAGGGCTGCTTTGGCATTGGCGTGGGCGGCCAGATAGGTTGCGGGATCAATCTGATAAAGCACCTGCCCGGCCTTCACGTCTGCTCCCTCGGTAAACAGCCTTTTCTGGATAATACCCCCCACCTGGGGGCGCACCTCGGCAATCATATAGGGCGATGTCCGGCCTGATAGTTCCATGGTCAAGGTGATTGGCGCACTAGTTATGGCCACGATCCCTACCTCAGGAGGACCGCTGGTTGGCGGTCCTCCTGAGGTATTTTGCTTGCAACCGGTTATCGCGAACGTGCCGATTAAGAGTCCCGTCAAAGCGATCAGTTTGACTTTGTCAGTGGTATCCATCAAATTTACCTCAAAGAAGTTAAGCGACTTCCTAGCTTGATCGCTGGGGCATCAAGCTTATGCCCCAGCACCGGGAAGAAATTTACACCCAAAACCTGGAATGAACATTCACTCCGCAACAAGCAATTAAAAAACCCTGTATCCCCAGCAGCACTTCGTTTCACCTTTTGACACCATCCCAGCAGGCCTGAACGGTCTGCACAAGCAAAGCATCATCAAGTTCGACAAACCCAAGTATATGGTCGCGAGCCACCATCAAAAGAGGACCAAACGCCAGGGCGAAAAGCACGACCACAGGGAGATTCTTCACAATCTGCTGGGCGACTCCCTCCTCAAGAAGCATGCGGAACAAATCGCCATCCCCCCCTTTTCCCAGGATCCGGTCCCGACGAAACGCCACGCCATAGGGCGAGTTAAAATACTGTTCCAAGAAGCGAAACTCCAGAGGGTTAGTAATAAAATATCTGAGTAACTCCGTACTGACCCGGATAAACCTCTCACTGAGTGACATGTGCGACTTATACCCATCCATAAGCCCTCTATGGAATTTGTCGTGGAGTTCCTGGAACAAAACAGTAATAAGCACATCTTTGTTTTCGAAATAACGATAGATGGTCCCCGCCCCCACGCCAGCTTGATCAGCGATGCTGGCGATTGGCGCACCATGAAATCCATGCTCGGCGATCAGTTCCAATGCCGCTTGCAGTATCTCTTGTCGTTTTTCAGAAGTCGCCATACCGGACCACCTATCTTGGGAGTGAACGTTCACTCCCAAGATAGGTGGTTATCCATTTCTTGTCAAATTGTTTTTTACAGACCTATGTAATTCATGAGCTAACCTAGTCTGTTGATTATTGCGTATCTCGGAGGCGAAACACTGGATACCGGAAAGGCTAAAACGAGTAATATGGTCAACCAACTGCTCCACATCTTCGACCAGCGGCTTAAGACCGTTTTGAGAGGGATCCTGTACACTCTTGCGGCGACGGGCATAAAGCAATGGGCCTAAACACTGGAATCGGATACTCATAGAGCAGAGTTGCACCTCTTGCTCGTTTGGCTCTTTGTCCAGTAGTTCACTGACCAGAAGGTCAAAACCGCGAACGATTGGTTCCACCGATTCCCACATGACTTTGGTCAGCAAGCCGGAAGGGTTTGCCGCTTCCTTATAAAAGATGTCAAAAGCATGACTTTTCGGATTGGTGATCCTCTGCATAATTGAAAATATCAAACCGCGCATCCGCACTTCCGCCGGAGCTTCTGCCGGAATTCCGCCATTAAGGGGACAGACATTCGATGACTGAGCGAAAGCGTAACGCCAGCACTCCACATACAAGTCCTCCTTGCTGCCGAAATGATAACTGACCGCGGCGTTATTGACCTTGGCCTTTTTGCAAATCTCGGCGATTGTCGCCTGGCGAAAACCTTTGCTTGCAAAAACCCTGCATGCGGACCCCAACAGGTTTCGACGTGTTTGCTGCCCGTCGCTTCGTTGCCTTCTCATGATTCACCCCCATTCCGAATAAGTTAAATTTACATTTTACTTATTTACAAAGTCGCGTCAATGGAGTCTTGGGCCTGAATTTCAGAAAGAAGACTTGGGACATTCGAAGGAAAGCTAATTTATTATGCTTCCGAGCATAATAAAAATCCAATTGGCAGCGTTACACTCCGAGGGATAACGCTGCCAATCGTCATATTTTTTCTGGCCTTACCCCGATGTCCACTAAACCGGAGGAAGGCCATCTCGCCGTTGACGGACTTTTAGTGAAAATAGTAGCGTAAGCTTCCCCGTCGTCTCTCTTCTATCCTGCATACTATCCCTTAGGTGGATAAGGGTCGTTCCCATGGCTGTCCGATCCAGAAATTTTGCCATCCTTATTATGGATGACTAGCTCTGTTTCTTGATTTTTGCTGACCTGCCTTGCAAAATCTATCGCGTCTTGTTTCGTTTCGAGGTGACGTGACGCCCTTTCGCAACCACTCCGCTTCACATCCCAACCGCCCTCTGAATTTGGAACCACATGGTGCTCATCTCTTGCCATTCTCTTGACTCCTCTATAAGTTGTTTATAATAAACAAATGCCCAGGAAGATGGGTAAGCATGATCCATCTGTTTGTCAAAACCAATTCAAGGAGGACTCCAATGAAACCGGCCATCGCGATCAGGATTGTGCTCATGCTCCTCATGCTCCCTTCCCTGGCCCTTGCCCATGGCGGAGGACTCGATGGTTACGGCGGCCACAACAATCGAAAACAAGGAGGATACCACTTCCACAGAGGGCCACTCGCCGGCAACCATTATGCCTCCAAAAGCGAGGCATTGAATGCGCTTTCCGCGAGCAGCGGCAACAAAGCAAACGTGGAGCCAGCGTCTCCGCCCAGAAAGGCAAAAAAAGGTCTAAAAAATGAAAAATAGCTTTCTTGTGTTGCTCGTAACCCTCTTGGTTCTCGCATCAGCTTCAGCTCATGCCTGGACTGGCCAGGTCGTCGCCGTCACCGATGGCGACACCATCAAGGTGCTTCAGGACGACCGCGAGACGAAGGTCCGGTTGTACGGGGTGGATACTCCTGAGAAAAAACAGGCTTTCGGCCAGAAGGCCAGAGATTTAACCGCTTCCATGGTTGCCGGAAAAGTGGTGGATGTGGAGCCGGTTGACCTGGACCGCTACGGTCGGACAGTTGGGATCGTGACCGTGGCCGGCCGGAGCCTGAACGAAGAATTGCTCAAATCTGGCTTTGCGTGGGTGTACCGCCAATATTGCCATCGCGGGGAGTGTTCGGCATGGATAATGGAAGAATCACAAGCCAGAGCCGCGAGGATCGGCCTTTGGGCAGATCCAGCCCCTCTACCTCCTTGGGAGTGGAGACGTACGAAAAAATAACCGTTTAGCTCATTATCTATGAATAGATAATACATCCACAGATAATTTTTTCACTCCCCAACAGCCCCATGTCAGTATTTTCCACGTATTGACATTCTGTTAGGCGTATGGGATGTTTTTGGGGGCGTGTTCGAGGTGGCGCCGCTTCTCGATTTTGACGAAAAATTGCTAATAATGCAACGAACCCAGAAACTATTTTTATAGAACGGGGTGAATCTCCATTCCCCTGTTTTCTTACAGCAACCACCTGAAGGAGAGTTCAATGGGGTACATTTGCCTTTATGTTGATAATTCAAATATTTTTCATGCAGGCCAGGAATATGCCAGCAAGATTGCCAAAGAAAAAGGAAGCGCATTTCGCATATATTTTCGCCATTTTGTAGACCTTGCGGTTCATGGCCGTGTTGTCAAAGAAGTAGTATGGGGCGGCAGCATCCCGCCACCCGATGACTCCGTTTGGGCCTTCTTAAAAGGCGAAATAAAGATTGACCCAGATCTCCTCCCAAGAGCCAAGGGCGGGGAGCATGAGACTGTAGACCATCTAATTCAGTTAAGGATGCACCGGCATATCAGAAAGTACAGGGATGAGCCGGGAACAATCGTTTTGGCCACCGGCGATGGGGCTGGTTACTTCCAGGATCAAGGGTTTCTCTATGATCTCGAAGGTTTTGTTGAAGACGGGTGGAAGATCGAGCTTTTGAGCTGGGAGCATTCCTGCCATAAGGCATTAAAAAAATTTGTAGAAGAAAAAGGGAAGTTTATTGCTCTTGATTCATATTATAAGCAGATTTCTTTTATTAAAGACGGCCGGGTTGTTCAGCCTTTGAGGCGATAGCGCTGTTTTGTGATTTTGTTGTTGATCTGTTTTGGGACATGGGCTGAAAAAATGATTTGGTCCTTCGTTGCTTGGTATTATGAATGTTTTCTGCCTAACATCCTGTCAAGGATAGTTCAAAAAACCGACGATGATGCCCATAAAAAACAACCCTGACGAAGAGACATAACAGATCAGGCTATAGATCAAGAAGATTTGGAAGGACCGAAATACTTGGAAGCGTAACGCTTCTGTATGTGTGTTTTGTTATGCTTTAAAGCATAACAAAAAGTTTTTTAAACCGGGATGCCCTGAAATGATAACACTCTCATCTCCTCAGCAGCCTTCAGCTGAAAATAGCAGGCTAAAATCACTAATCTTGAACTGGACAGCAAATGATTATAAAAAAGATATCAATTAAAAAATTCAGAGGATTTCAAGATATAGACTTTGAACCCGGCAAACACTTAACAGCAATTGCAGGCCAAAACGGGACTCAGAAAACAACTGTTTTGGGAATGCTAAGCCAACCATTTGCCATAACACTCAAAGAAAATCCTATGTTGGGAGAAAAGCCATTATGCGGAGGAAATTTCAAATCTGGATTTTCTGATAAATTTAAATTTTCTGATGTATTTGACAAAGTTGGCGAGCATGAATGGACAATACACCAAGAATGCGGCGACCCTCCATACACTGTCGAAAGCATTAAAAGAGGTGGAAAAAAAGGGAAAGAGGTAATACGCTTCTGGAAACAAGGTGACCGGACGGCCGGATCTGGATACATCCAACTTCCTGTAATATACCTTAGCCTAAAAAGATTATTACCTATTGGCGAAGATAAAGATATAACAGAAGATAATTCTGTAGTTTTGTCCGGAGATGAATTTAGTTTTTACAAAAAATGGTATAGTAAAATACTAATAAATTTAGATGACATACTTGAATCAAACTATATAGCAAGCGGACAAAAAAATACATTAGGCGCAAACACATCAAATTATGACTGGAAGGTAAACTCTGCCGGACAAGATAATATAGGAAAAATAATATTAGCCATTCTATCATTCAAAAGGTTAAAAGAAAAATATCCTGAAAATTACAATGGTGGGATTCTAGCAATAGATGAATTGGATGCCACCCTATATCCAGCATCTCAATTAAAATTAATTGATGCTCTACGAAATTTCGCTTCGAAATATAATATACAGATAATTTTCACAACTCACTCCTTGACGATACTAGAAAAAGTTTGCGAATTACAACAAAACACAAAAATATCTGGCCAAAACAAAGTTGTATATTTAGAAAAAAAAGACGATAACATCGTAGCGACACAGAATGTTTCTTTTTCATCTATAAAAAATCGATTAAAAGTCATAATAGAGAATAAAGAAACCATAAAAATTGACGTATTCACAGAAGACGACGAAGCTATTATTTTTGCAAAATCACTATTAAAAAGAAAATCGACAAATCTTAATTTCATAAAATGCAAACTAGGATGTAGCCAATTGATTGAATTGGCATCAAAAAAAGTCCCATCATTCATGTTTCCGAATTCAATTATAATACTTGACGGAGATACAAATAATGAACAATCCATACTTAAGAGAATTAAAAAATTAAACAATATTATTTTGCTACCAACCAATCAATCAGTAGAACAACTACTTGCTTGTTTTCTACTTGAATTAACGGACACTTCCACAATATGGAGTAGCATAAATACAGATTTCAATAAGCAATACTGCTTCAGAGATTACACACCAGATGAAATCTTGAACGATAGAGACAAAGCTAAAAAATGGTTTAATTCACACTTGTCTGTTTGGGGGAAAAATGCTTCGAAAATTATCAATCCTTGGATTGATGCGCATTCTGAAGATGTTAGCTTGTTTTTAAATGAGTTTACAAAAACATACAATAAGTTTGCAAAAGAACTCCAATTAAATGAAATACATATTTAACTGGCAAAAGCATTAAGGAGGATTATGATAGACTATTCAGACTGGGAGTTACGCAAGCTATCAGTTGATTCCATACGACTTGACAAACAAAATCCCCGCCTTCCTGAAGATATGCTCAACGAATCTCAAGCTGAGATTATAAATTATCTTATCAATGAATTCAAAATTTTAGAAATAGCACAAAGCATCGCCAAAAATGGTTTTTTTATTAACGAAGTTCCTATCGTAGTAAAAGATGGTCGCCATTTTATTGTTGTTGAAGGCAATCGTCGCATTACAGCATTAAAGCTGCTACGCAACCCAGAATTAGCCCCACCGCGAAAAAAACACTCTTATTCTCGTCTTGCGGAAGATATTGATACCGCACAATGGGAAAAATTAAATATGTATATTGCGCCATCCAAGGAAGATGCCGCGCCTGTCCTAATAGCACGCCATGGGTCAGAAATGACATCTCCATGGCAACGGATTATGAAAATGCGATTCCTGGCCGGGGATGTCCTTAAGGGTATTCCCCATGAACAAATTGCGACACGCTACTCCGTGCCAATCTCTGAAGTAAAAACAGCGGCCGTTACCATGCTTATAAGGGAAATGATCCGCTCGGCAGATATTGATGATGAAACAAAGGACGCTTATCTTTCCGAGAAATTCCAAACTTCCACGATAACGAGAATCATAGAAACAAAACGATTCACCGATCTCACCGGGCTAAAGCTTAATGGTGCGAAACTGCAATATGAAATTCCGAAAGAGGAATTTTTAAAACTCATTTTGCGCATATGTCACGACATCCATACTGGAATCACAACTCATCGAACACACGAGGACGCTAAAGCACGTTATGCCTATATTGAAAGCCTTTTCGCAGAGATAGCTTCAGGAAAGAAAGAAAAAAACGAATTTGAGGCGCAGCCAAAGGAGATGGACGGAGAGAAAGAAGAGCCGCGCAAGCCTAAATCTCGTAAAAAGTGGGAGCGTTTAATTCCTGAAACCATGGGCTACACTACTGGCATGCCCAAACTAAATGAGTTAATTGGCGAAGGACAAAAGATGTCCGTTACAAGTTACCCTCATGCAGGAGGGCTGTTGCTTAGAACAATTTTAGACTTAGCGGTCCAGCGGCTATATGACATTCATGGAGAATTAAATGAGACAAAATCTAATAATGGCCGCACTTGCGGATTAACTCAACGGATTAAAAATATACACAACAAACATTCTGACTGGTTCTCCGACCGCGCTACTTGTGAAAAATTTAAAAGATTCACAGCAGGAGATAGCGAATCGTTCATCCATATCGAAACATTGAACGATTATGTTCATGGGGGCTATGGCAAGCCCACTAAAGACGACCTCAGTAACTTCTGGAGCCAAATTGAACCGCTGTTAGATCTTATTTTGGAGGAAGAAAATTAGGACAAGCCGTATGTAATATCCACTTGGCAAGGGAGCAAGACTCTATGGGGGGCGATCAATAACTCGCTTCCTTTTCTTGCGTGATGGGCAGAATAATTTAAAGAATATGTCGAGGTGATATTGCTATCATAAAGTTCTCGGATTGCGGACACATCATCATATGTTAAAATCCAGTAATCTGATGAGTCTATTTTAGAAACGGCCCATGCAAGGTTTTCGTGGTCCTCATGCTCATAAGCGTTTAAATATAATTGCTTACCCTTTTCATAATATGGGGGATCGAGATATATAAACTTTGGCCCTTCAATGGTTGGAATTACATCCTTAATCAAATCAATAGCGTCAAGGTTGTATATATGAATACTATTTTTATATTCAGCAATTTTTCTAATTTTTTTAACGAGATTTTCACGATTAAAGCGAACACCAAGAGTATACTGACCGGATTGATGTTGACCGCCAATCGGACCCGCAGCGAGTATGCCTGAGCGATTGCACCGATTCATATAAAATGCCGCAAATCCGACATCGAAAGAATCATATTTTTTATGAAATTTCAGGATTTCTTTCTGGCGATGCCACTCATCGATATTTAGTGCAATAGTTGATACCCGTTGAACAAATTCTTCCGTTTTATTCAGAATAGCGGACCAAAAAGCATAAATCACCGGATCATAATCATTAATTATTATCCTGTCCACAACGCCTTTAAATAAAAGGGTAAGAGCTGCCCCAGCCCCACCCGCATAGGGCTCGACATAAGATACCCCTTTGAGCCCATTAAGCTGAACGACTTGGGCAAGAAAAGGGCTGAGGGAGGATTTGCCTCCCGGGTATCTCAAGGGACTATATGTTATTGCCATTTCCCTTCTTCTCCAAGGGCATGATAGTTGGTGATATACTGTTTGCATTAAAGCACACTTTACGACTTTTCGATATATAAGACCTTTCGACACAATTGGCCAGTCCTTTTTTGAGTCATTCATTCATTAATTATTTCCCCAATTTTCAGCTAACTATCTCATCACCCACACTGAGCTTACGACAACTTTCGACAATAACCTCCGCGCATACCAGAAAGGCGCCACCTTCATATCCCTGGTCAACTCCGTCTTCCCAAACCCATTCTTGGCACAAAAGGCCATAAAACTCGCCGGATACCCCCGAAACAACCGCTCCAACCCAGCGTAAGCCAAATACTGCACCTCTATCGATGCCTTATCCCAACATGTCACCACATCGCCAACAAAAGGATTTCCGTCGGCCCCAAACACCCCGACATCCCGCCCCCACACGCAAACCACCTTCCAAAAATGGTGCAGCACCTTAAAAAAAAGAAATGAGTATACAGGAACCCCTCCCAGCATGACGTAACCAGAGTCAACAATCCCATAAAACCACCGGATAGCCTCCATCCCCTTTCCCCGATCAGGCAACCTCTTGAAAGAATTGCATCGCCTCAAGTCATACCCACATCGACTACATCGCGAAGAACGTCCCTGTTTGCACCCCTTGTAAACACTTACCGGCGCACCGCAACGACCACACTCATCGAGAAGGAAACACCCATGCGTCAGACAAGCAGTTGAAAATGACAGCCGCCACTTCTTCCTGAAATAAGGCTGCTCACCTTCCCGCAAGCAGTATGGACAAAACCGCAGACCACGGCTTTTGGGATATCGCCCTCGCATCTGCAAA
>Ga0180015_1000102_pt1 | contig 23702 bp, 30 predicted proteins | sample KR13_S2_MetaG_FD_116508 | JGI IMG/M metagenome (GOLD analysis project Ga0180015, IMG submission 116508) | Groundwater microbial communities from the Olkiluoto Island deep subsurface site, Finland - KR13_S2_MetaG | ecosystem: Environmental > Aquatic > Deep subsurface > Groundwater | place...
CCGATCCCTCTCGGAGATCGTCTGGAGTCGGTTGATCTTGCCCCTTTTTTAGGGGTAGGGTTTTTCTCTCGGTTTCTGGAGTGGGGCGAAAAAGCGCTATGCAGATTTTTGATAATAGTTTGTGTGAAGATATTAGAGAAGCGATTGTCGATGCTAATGTAGACTTTTTTCAAAAAATTAAAGGAATTGGGAAAAAGACTGCTCAGAGAATAATTGTAGATTTAAAAAGTAAAATTGGAAGCGAAAAGGAGCTTGATTTGACTTCGGCCGGATTTGAATTGGAAAAAGATGAGTTGTATTTGGGATTGGTACAGTTGGGTTTTGATAAAAATGAAATCAGGGGTGTGGTATCCAAAGTACCTGTTGATGTAGAAATGTTGGAACAAAAGATTGAGTGGTGTTTGAGGAATATAAATTAAGAATTTGATTTATGAAGCATGATTTATGATTTATGAATAAAACAAAAACTAAGAATTAAGAATAACGGGAAAGAGATCCTTCGTCTCCCTGCGGGTGACTCAGGATGACGCTGAGAGTTTTAGGTGAGAAGTGGTGTTATAATTTACTTATGGCTGATGATGTACAGGTTGGTTCTTTTTGGGGTGGGGTTTTGTTGAGGCCGGTTTCAGAGGCTGGTTTGGGTCCTTTTGGAGAAAAGGTTTGCGAGGATTGTCGCGAGAGAGGGAGGCGAGGAAGGGTAATTGATTTGGGGTCGTTGGGTCATGGATTGTGTGTTGGTGTTGGTCCGAGAAGATGTTTAAGTGAAGAAAGTGTTGGAGAGTGGAGGAGGGGTGAGAGGGCAGTAGTATAAAATGTAAGTTATGAGAGCTAAGTTAAGACCAGAGAGTTTAGATGAATTTATTGGTCAGGCTAAGTTAAAAAAAAGATTAAAAGTTTTTTTGGATGCGGCTAAGGGTAGAAAAGAGTCGTTGGATCATGTTTTGTTTTATGGACCTCCAGGATTGGGAAAGACTACTTTGGCGATGTTGTTGGGAAAGGAAATGGGTGTTTCTGTCAAGGTAACTTCGGGGCCGGCTTTGGCTAGAGCGGGAGATTTGGCGGCTATTTTAACCGGACTCAAAAAAGGATCAATTTTGTTTATTGATGAAATACATCGGCTTAATAAAGTTGTTGAGGAAACGTTGTATTCTGCTATGGAAGATTATGTTTTGGATATAGTCTTGGGCAAGGGTCCGTCGGCAAAAACGGTTCGACTGAATTTGGAGAGATTTACTATTGTTGGGGCAACAACTAGAATGGCATTGGTGGGTGGACCAATGAGGGATCGATTTGGTTATGTTCAGCAATTGGATTTTTATCAGGATGAAGAGCTTGAGGATGTGGTTAAGAGAACGGCAGAACTTTTGCAAAGTAAAATTGATGACAAGGCGGCATTTGAGATAGCAAAAAGATCTAGAGGCACACCAAGGATTGCTAACAGATTACTAAAGAGAATCAGAGATTATGCTCAGGTAAATAGTGATGGAAGGATAAGGTTGGCGGAGACGAAAGAGGCTTTAGAAATGCTGGGTATAGATGAAATGGGGTTGTCTGATGCAGATAGAAAGTATTTGGATGTGATAAAAAAACAGTACGATGGAGGACCGGTTGGGGTTGATAATTTGGCGGCGGCATTAACAGAAGATGTGGGGACAATTGAAGAAGTGTATGAGCCTTATTTGATGAAAAAAGGATTGATAAAAAGGACTAGGAAGGGCAGGATTTTAGTTTAGGTTTCGTTGGGTTGGATACCAAGTAGCCAAAGGACAGCTTCTTTTCGGTAACGACGGTCACCTCTGGCATTGATTCTGATGGCTGGCAGTTTACCCCTTTTGCCCCATCTTTTGATGGTGAGCTTGGAAACTCTTAAGAGTTCTGCTACTTCGCCGACTGTTAGTAAGTCGGGGAGATTGTCTATTGAGATTCCATCGACCCTTTTTTTGGCAGTTTTTTGCATAGGGATTTGTTGCACAGGATTGTCTTGTGCTATGGTTTGATCATTCATTGGGTGGCTCCTCTTATATCAAAGTAATTAATAACTACAATCAGTAAAACATAAGGTGGGTTAGTATGTCAATGGTGAAAACGAGAGGTGTGAAATGAGATATGGGAAGATAGGAAAAAAGAAAATTTGATAATATATAATTAGAGTATGAAGAAAGATTTTAGGATTGGGTTTTTTGGAGTTAAGAGTTGGGAGAGGGAAATAATTGAAAAAGAAATATCGGGTTTGGATAGTTTTGGGGTGGGGATTTTTGAGGGTGTGGTGGAAGAAAATATCGAATTAGCCAAGAAATATGAGGTTTTGTCTGTGTTTGTAAATTCGTCTTTAAACAAGAAAGTTTTGGCTAAGTTGCCGGATTTAAAGATGATAGCGACCAGGTCAACAGGAATGGATCATATTGATATTGATGAGTGCAAGAGGAGAAAGATTGTGTTTAAAAATGTGCCTGAATATGGTTCCAGAACTGTGGCCGAATATGCATTTGCTTTACTTTTGGCTGTAGCAAAAAAAATTGTAGTGGCTCATCAGGCCGTTGAAGAGGGAGAATTTAACCCTGAAGGGCTGACAGGGATGGATCTTTTTGGAAAGACTTTGGGGGTAGTTGGAGTGGGTAGAATTGGACAAAATATGATTGAAATGGCCAAGGGTTTTGGTATGGAGATTTTGGGTGTGGGTAGGAAGAGAGATTTAAAATTGGAGAAGAAACTGGGATTTAAGTATGTGAGTTTGGAGGAGTGTTTGAAAAGGTCTGATTTTGTGTCTTTGCATGTACCTTTTACTCCTGACACATTTCACTTGATTAATAGAAATAATATTAGTTTGATGAAGAAAGGATGTATTCTGATTAATACTTGCAGAGGGCCGGTGGTGGAGGCGGAATCAATTTTGTGGGCTTTGAATGAAGGGATTTTATTTGGGGCTGGATTGGATGTGACAGAAGAAGAAAAAAGAGTTGTTGATGATCGAGTGGTGACTGAGGGTGGAGTGAATAAGGATGATTTAAAGGAGGTTCTTAGTTTTCATATGTTAAGAGATAGGGATGATGTGGTGTTTACGCCACATAATGCTTTTAATACTGTGGAAGCAGTGGAAAGAATTGTAAAGACGACGGTGGATAATATAAGGGAGTTTTTAATGTCATCACGAGGAACGAAGTGATCCTCCAGAGGCGGACACGGCGTGGTGATCCCGTTGGAAATGTAAAAATGTGGTTTTGATTCCGACGGGATTGCCACGTCCTCCGACGTAAAGTCGGAGTTCTCGCAATGACAGAGTATGAGTTGATTTTGGGGAATGAGATAATTAGAGTAATATATGAAATTGGGGTTTGATACCAAAAAATATTTGAGTGTACAAAAAAGAGCCATTGAGGAAAGGTTGTCTAAGTTTTCTGGTAGGCTTTATTTGGAATTTGGTGGCAAGCTTTTGGATGATTTTCATGCCAGTAGGGTCTTGCCCGGATATGATGCCAATGCCAAGTTAACTCTTTTGAAAAGTTTGAAAAAGGATTTGGGAATTATTTTTTGTGTATCGGCCAAACAACTTACTGAGAGGAAAATTTTGGGTAATTGGGGTGTAAGTTATGATGAGGCTACAATTAAGGCTTTAGGTATTTTAAAAGAGAGTGGATTATTGGTTTTGGGTGTAGTTATTAATCGTTTTGATGGCGAAATAGAAGTAGAAAAATTTGAGAAAAGATTAAAAAGGATGGGAGTAAAAGTTTACAAACGAATGGAAATAAACGGATATCCGAAAGAGATAGGTAAGATTTTGTCTAAGAAAGGTTATGGAAGAGATGATTATATTGAAGGAAGTAAACCTTTGGTGGTAGTTTGGGGAGCCGGACCGGGGTCTGGTAAATTGTCTACTTGTTTAGGGCAAGTATATTTAGATGCTAAAAGAGGAATTAATTCCGGTTATGCTAAGTTTGAGACTTTTCCCGTTTGGGATTTGAAGCTAAGGCATCTTGTAAATGAGGCCTATGAAGCATCTACGGCTGATTTGGGGGATTTTAATTTGATAGATAAATATCACAAACAAGCTTGTGGTAAAAAAACTGTTAACTATAATCGGGATGTAGAAGCTTTTCCGATCATTAAAGAGATATTTGATAGGGTGCTTGATAAAAAAAATTTTTCCAGGCAATATAAATCGCCTACAGATATGGGGGTAAATTGTATTAATGATGGAATAATAGATGATAAGGTGGTGTGTGAAGGTGCCAAAAAGGGAATAATTTTGTATTGGTTTAGATATTTGGAGGAGTATAAAAATGGTTTGCTGGATGTGGTGGTTTTGAATCGTATGAAGGAGATTATGAATAGGATTGGGATTAGTGAGAATTATTTAAAAACTGTTGTGGAGGCGAGGAAGACTAGAAGGGAGGCAATGGAAGGTAAGTATAAGGGCGAAAAAGGGATTTTTTGTGGAGCGGCGATTGAGCTGGATGATGGACAAGTAATTGTGGGTAAAAATTCTAAATTGTTACATGCTGAAGCGGCTGTTGTTTTGAATGCTATTAAGAGGATTGGAAAAATTCCCGATGATTTTGATTTGATATCTAAATCTGTGATTATGCAAATAAATAAATTTAAAAAAGAGCTTGGAGATAGGTCATTTAGCTTGGATTGTTTTGAGGCTTTGTTGGCTTTAGCTGTTTCTGCCAGAGATAATCCTTTGGCTAAAAAGGCTTTAAGGTTTTTGTCTAGACTAAAATCTTGTTATATACATACAACCCATAAGCCTTCTGTTTCTGACGAGAAATTATTTAGAAAGCTGGGGATGTGGTTGACTACGGATGGAATGATAGAAAAAGTCAGATAGTTATTTGAGTTCCACTTGGGCGCCGGCGGTTTCGAGCTTGGTTTTGGCTTCGTTGGCGGCGTCTTTTTTCATGGTGCCAAGATTGGCTGGAGGAGCGTCAATAAGGTCTTTGGCTTCTTTTAAGCCTAGTTCCTGTTTGAATTCTCGAACAGTTTTGATTACAGCAATTTTGTTAGTGCCAGCATCAGTAATAATTACTTCAAATTCCGATTTTTCTTCGACTGCCGGAGCTTCACTTCCAGCTACGGGAGCTGTGGAAGCGGTGGGAGTTGCTGCTATTGCTTGAACATCGAATTTTCCTTCAATAGCTTTTACCAGTTCTGAAAGTTCCAGAATTGAGAGTTTGCTTATTTCATCTATAATTTTTTGAAGCTTGGAATCAAGCTTGGTGGTTCCGCCAGAGGCGGATTTTGTTTTTTTGTCTGTCATATTGTTGGAAATTTTAAATTTTTAATTTCTAATTTTTGAATTTATGGTTTTTTATTAACTTGTTTAGGTGGTTATGAGATCCCTCGACTGCGCTCGGGATGACATTAGTTGGCTTGCTGTTTTTCAGCAAGAGCTTTTAATAATAATAATAATTTTATTTGATTGAATTTAAGGCTGTAAATGAGTTTTTGCAAGGGGCTATTAAGGTCTCTGATGAGCTGGGCAATAAGAGTGGAATGACTTGGCAATTTGAGTAGTTTTTCCAAATCTTTGGTTGAAAGTAGTTTTTTTTGATAAATGGCATATTTAAACTCGGTTAGTTTTTTGTCTTGGTTGACTTTGTCTATTTCTTTTAATGGTGCAATTTCATCAGAATTGCAGTAAGCAAGGGCAGTGGGTTTAATTAATTTTTCCGGCAGTTTGATGCCAATGTTTCTTAGGGCTCGGATTATTAGAGTGTTTTTAGCCACTTCCATTACACCGCCGGTTTCCTTGATTTTTGCTCTTAGAGTGTTGATCTCTTTTGCTGTAAGACCTTGATATTGAAGCAGAGCCGTAGACTTGGCGTCTTGAAGTTTTTGGGTGATATCTTGAACTTGGTATATTTTAGCTTGATTTGGCATATTGACCTCGGTAGGACGTTTCAAAGCCTACTGTCTTTGGTTAGAGGGTATTGTAACTTAAATAAGAAAATAAATAAAGGGGGAATTATCTGTTTTCTTTTGGGTTAAAATTGGAGTGCTATGAAGAAGTTTGTGGGGATTTTTGTAGTTATTTTGGTGACAATGGGAATGGGGTGTTTTTTGTATTGGAATAGTGTTGGGATTATAAGTCCGAAAGAGACCCGCCAACAGCCAAGGCAGTTAGGTGGGCTGGAAAGATATGATTTTGATAGTTTAAGAACTAGATATGTGAATGAAGAATTTGGGAGTGGAGATTTTGAGATTTTAGATGGAATTGAAGCGGTGGAACTGAGAAGAAAAAACTTAGGATATAGGACGAGGGAATTTGGATTTGAGACAAGACAGATTAGATATAAGAGTGAAGATAAGTGGATTACTGGAATGATTAATTATCCAGAAGGTTGTTTTGTCACTGAGGGGATCCTTCGTTGTACTCAGGATGACGTTGCAATAATAATTATGATTAGGGGGTATGCTGATAAGGAAGGGTATTATAGTGGCTTTGGAAGTTGGCGAGTGGCTGATGAGTTGACTAAGGCTGGTTTTGTAACTATAAGTTTAGATTTTTTGGGTTACGGTGGATCTGATTCTGAAAGTTTGGATATGATGGAGGCTAGGTTTGAGAAGGTGATTGGAGTGTTGGATTTGGTTGGAGTTGTGAGAAAACTTGATTTTGTAGATAAAGAGAAAATTGGAATTTGGGCTCATAGTAATGGGGGGCAAATTGCCATGTCTATTTTAGAGATTACTGGAGCTTTTTATCCTACAGTGCTTTGGGCACCGATGACTAACCCGTTTCCAAAAAGTATTTTGGATACTGCCAGTGAATTGGCCGACGGGGGAGAGGTGGTGGTTTTGGCATTAAGGGAATTTGAGGGGAAATATGACGCTAGAAGATATGCAATTGAAAATTATTATAGTTGGATAAATGGGCCGATTGTGATTCATCAGGGTAGTGCTGATGTTTGGTGCAAAGTGGAGTGGCAGGAGGATTTACAAAGTAGATTAAGAGAATTGGGTAAGGATGTGGAGTTAAGAGTTTATGAAGGTGATGATCATAATTTGAGTAAAAATTGGGGGAGAGTGGTAAAATTGGATATAGAATTTTTTAAAAAGAATTTGTTTGTAAATTAGGCAATATGTTGGTTAAAAAATTAATGGTAGTGGGTCATTTAGCGACTAATGAGATACATACTGGTGGTGTTGTAAACAGGTATTGGGGTGGAGCTGGTTGTCATGTTGCCTTAGCGGCTTCACTTTTTTTGCCTAGAAATTCTGTAATGCTGGTGAGTGTTTGTGGTGATGATTATGATTTGGATGTTTTGGCAAAAGCTGGAGTAGATATGAGTGGGGTTGATGTGCAAAAGAATGAGATATCTGATAAGTTTATTATTCGAGAAAAGGAGAGAGGAGAGAGAGATTTTGAAAGTGTTGGTGTTTTGTCTAAAAGTCTTTCTTTGGTTGGTAAAGAAAAATTATTAGAGAAGGTTTCTTGGGTGCATTTGGCGACATCTCCGGCAAAACAACAATTATTTTGGTTTGGGGAATTAAAAAAAATTGATCATGGTGATCTTGGTGTTTCTGTCGATACTTTTGAGGCTTTTGTTGATAAAAATCCAAGAGAGGTGAAAGAGGTTTTTGAGAAGTGTGATTTGTTGTTTGCAAATTTAATAGAATGGCAGAATTTAAAATATCAAACTAAAAAGCCTCTTGTTTTAAAATTAGAAGAGAAAGGTGCTTGTTATTATGAAAATGGTAAGTTTGATTTTAGGGTGCCAGCTTTGAAGGTGAAAAAAGTTGTTGATACTACAGGTGCTGGAGAGGTAGTGGCTGGAGTGTTTTTGGCATTGAGGTTGCTTGGCAAATCAAAGAAAAAATCTTTAAAAGTGGCTTGCGAGATGGCCTCTTTATCTGTTGAAGGGTGGGGAATAGATAGTTTGTTAAGAAAACGGTTGCGTGAAATTTGTTTATAATGTATGATTTGAAGTCTTATGAATAAGAATTTAGTCATAAAAAACGTTGATTCATTGGAAGAAATAAGGCTTTTGGTGAACAATGTGTGTAATTATAGCTGTAGTTTTCCAGAGACTGGCATTAAATGGTGCCATGGAGATGGTATTTGTTGTGGTGTTTCTAGTATATATAAGAGTGCATCAATAAACGATTTTTTGTTTTTGGTGGGTAGTTTAAAGAAAGCATTTGGAATAAAAAAGGTGAAGATTGGAGCTATGGAGCCATTGTTGTTTGCTGGTATAACTGAACTAATTTCTGGTTTGAAAAATTTAGGTTGTGCCGAAGTTAGCTTGACTACCAATGGTTATTTTTTGCAAAACCAGTCAAAACAACTTAGGGAATCGGGTTTAGACACTTTAACAGTGAGTATGCATGCTTTTAGCGAGAATATGTATAGAAAGATCACTAGGGTGGATGGATTTGATCGAGTTAAGAAGTCGGTTGAGGAAGCAAGTAGATTAGGTTTTAGAAAAATAAAGATCAATAGGGTGTTACTTAATTTTGATGGTTTGTGGGATGATTTGATGACTTTTTTTGATTGGGCTGTAGTGAACAAAATAACGGCGGTTAAGCTTTATCAATTAATATGGTCTGAAGGGATGAAAGGGGAAGATTATTTTAAGAATTATAGTCCATGGCAGGCTTTGTCAGTATTTTTGAGGAGAAATGCCTATTTGAAGGAGATTAGGAGATACAAGATGGCGGGAAGAGACAGACTTATTTGGGAACTAAAGAATGGTTTGGAATTGGAGACAGATGTTTTTTATCATAAGTTTGACGACAAGTTGCCCGATTTATGTCGGAAATGTAATTTAGCACCTTTTTGCCAAGAAGGTTTGATGTCTTATGGTATTGAGATTGGTCCTGAATTGATAGTTTCTGGTTGTCTTTTAAGAAGAAAGATTAGTTTAGACTTATGGGATTTGGTTAAGAAGAGGGATGCTGAAGGTTTAGTTAAGAGCTTAGAAGCGTTTATTGGAAAAATTAGAAAATAAATAGTATCATTGCTGTATGAAAGTATATTTTGGCACGAGTCCAAGGATAAAAGATAAATATCCTAAGTTAATTGGTGATATTTATAGTTTGATAGTGAAATTTGGAGGTAGACATACTAGTGATTGGGTGAAAAATGTTTCTCCGGTTGAGTTTTATAAACTGGGGGTAAAAGAGCTTGATAGTCATCAAAAGAAAGTGAATAAGGCGATTAATTTGGCTGATATTTGTATTTTTGAAGTTTCTTTACATAGTTTGTCGATAGGTTATTTGGTCAATTATGCCTTGGAACATGGTAAGTCTGTGATTGTGATGGGACAAGATTTGAAACCTTTGACAATATTTAGGAGTTTGAGTTCAGATAAATTGATTAGTTTTGTTTATAACAAGAGTAGTTTGGAAGAGAAGCTGAAGAAAGCTTTGTCTGAGGCGGTGGGAAAGAATGATGTTAGGTTTAATTTTTTTGTAAGTCCGAAGATTTTGAATTATTTGGATTGGGTGGCTAAGACAAAAAGAATACCTAGATCGGTGTTTTTGAGAGGATTGATTGAGAAACAGATGAGGAAAGATGTGAGTTTTAAGGCTTGAGTTTTATGAAAAAAAGTGAGGATATGGAAGTTCCTGAAATTTTGGTTGGTGTGATAATTTATGATCATGATGGGAAAATTCTCTTGTTTAGAAGCCATAAGTGGGGTAATAAGTATGTTGTTTGTGGTGGAAAGTTAGAATTGGGCGAAAGATTGGAAGAGTGTGTAAAGAGGGAGGTAAAAGAGGAAACTAGTTTGGAGATTGATGATATTGAATTGGTTGTTGTTTTGGAAAGCCTGTTTTCGTTGGAGTTTTATAAAAAGAAACATATGGTGTTTTTGGATTATTGTTGTCGAAAAACAGGCGGGGAGATGAATTTGAATGATGAGTTGGATAGTTTTGTTTGGGTTGTTCCAGATAAAGCTTTGGAAATGGATTTGAACTTTTCAACAAGGGAGTTTGTAAAGAGATATATTGAATTTAAGACGAAGGGGGTAGATAGAATTTTATATGGGATGAATTTGCCTCTTGACAAAGTATTAAGTATCTTATAGTTTTATAGTATAACGTTAATATTTTTTCCGCCAGAGGCGGATAAGTAAGGAGGTTTTGATGGGAGGACCAGAAAGTTATAGATTTGATTTAAACGATTTTTTAAACAGTGCAACTGGAGGACAGTTTACAGAAGGAGCTAAAGTGAGGAGTGGTGAGTTGAGAGGCGTTACGCCGGGAACTATGGGTCAGCTAGTTGAGAATAGGAGTATGGTTGATGTACCTTTTGGAAGAGGTGAGCCAAAGAGGGAATAAAGTTGAAAGTGGGATTGTGTAAAGAGGATGATTAAAAATTCCGACGGGATTGCCACGTCTCCGCCAGCTGGCGGATCCTCGTAATGACAGAGTAGATTTATAAATTAAGTTTTTCTAGAATTAGGCTTGGGAGTTGGGGAATTAGGAGGCGTTGAGATAGGGGAAGAAAATTGTTTAGGTCTTGTTTTAATTTTTTTGGATTGAATTGGTTGATTTTTTTTATGACAGTGTTTTTATCGAATTTGGTGTTATCTTTTTTGAGTTTGTAGTTGACCAGTTTGATGTTTAAGGGAGTGCTTAGATGGAGAAGATACCAGATGTCGTAAATATCACGGCCTTTGGCGCGAAAATATAAGGCATGAATTTTTTCTGCCAAGATTTCTTGTTTCGATTGAGATTGAATAAGAGTAAAAGATGTTACCGGAAATTCAGTTTCAATTGGTTTTTGAATCCAATTTTTTGTTTTGTCGCGGGAAGAAAAATCTAGTTTTATGGTTAGAGGCTGATTGGCAATATTTATATCGACATAGATTTTGTAGCTAATACCAGTAATAGATTTTAGAGGTTTAAGTTTGATATTTGGGATTTGGAGTTTTAGCTTGTTTATGGTTTGACTAAGAATGTTTTTAATTTTGGATTGGTTTTTGGGGGTAATATTGAAATCCAGATCTTCAGAGAATCTTTTTGAATTATGCATTAATCGCAAAGCTGTTCCGCCTTTAAAAAATATGTTTTTGTGTTTTTGTTGATAAAAAAGGTTTAAAAAGGCGATTTGAATATATTCACGATAAATAGTGTATTTATCGATTTGAAGTTTTTTTGAAAGTTGTGAGGCAGTTTGGATACTGATCATAGTTTTAGTTTAGGATAATTTTTACAAAGTTTTTTGAATATTGTTTTATTGATTATTGATAGATCCAGTTCGTTTATATCTAAACTTATTAGCCCTTTTGATGCCATATATAAGCTATCAAAAAGAGCTTTTTCGGGTAGTGCAATTAGAAAATTGTTTGTTTTTGTATAGTGATGAAAAAGAGATGCCGTGATATGACCGTAGGTGAATTCTTTGTTTTGAGTGATAAGTGCGCGAGTTTTTTTGGTGGTTATACTGGTGATAGAGTAGACAAATTGGGGCAGAATGCCGTAAAAAGATAGGGCTGATTGAAGACTGATGTAGGAGGGCTGATAGAGATAATTGGCTGTTTCAAAGTCGGTGGTTTTTGATTTTGTGTATAAATATTTGCCGTTGTAAAGTTTTTGTAAGATATTTTTTTGTTGAAGGCGAGAGATGATTTTTTGGATTGAGTTTTGATTATAGTTTTGTGTGATTTTTGACAGAGTAGAGTAATCAATAAACTTTATGCCTAGATTTTCGATTTTGTTAATTATTTCTAGTGTTGTAGACGATTCCATATTAAGTATGATTATATACTGAAAGTGGGATTGTGTAAAGAGGGTATTTAAGTGTTTTGTTGCTTGAATTGGGTTTTGAGCTTGAGCCAATAGGGAGATTGACGGCAGAGTTTGGATGAATCGGATTTATTTTTGAGTAGGGATTTGACCAGTTCTTCCAAAAAGATTGTGTTTTGGGAGCCTTTGACTAGAATATGGGATTTTGAAATAAATTTGGGATGATGGTGGAGAAAGCCGGTGGCTTGCCACCAATAGGTGAATTTTTTGGCTTTTGGTCCAAAATGTTTGGTTGTTTCCGGTCCTATAGAAATGATTTTGTCTGAATGTTTTTGGGCGAATTTATAAAGATTTTGGTGGGACTTTTTTGTTTGTTTGCCCAGTTCTCTCATATCGCCCAGTATGGCGATTTTGGGTGAATGGAATCGGGATAGGAATTTTAATGATTCTTGGCAGGCTAAGGGAGAGGAGTTGTAGGAGGAGTCGATTATGGTTGAGTTTTTGATACCTTTAAAGGTGGAAGCGCGGCCTGGAGGTAACTTAAAATGTTTTTGGATGTTTTTTATGGCTATGGATTTTTTGATGCCTAAAATTTTGGCAATTGCAATAGCGGCGCCAAAGGAGATTTGATAGATTTGAGGTAAGGGATATTTTTTGGTTTTAATTTTAATTGGTTTTATGGGAATAATGTTGGTATTGGTTTGGGAGTGTTTTTTGACCAGAGGATCTTTTAGATTGAGAATGGCATATTTGGCGTTTTTTAATATCTTGGCTTTTTCTTGGGCGATTTGGTTTAAACTGCTGAAATTTGTTAAGTGGACTGGTGTGACATTTAGAAAAACAGCTATTTGAGGTTTGATGATTGTTAAGAGATATTCCATATTTTTGGGGGAGTAAGAAGCGTCAATACCCATTTCAACAATATAGACTTGGTATGTTTTCCAGTTGGTCAAAAGTTTTATGGGGGCCAAAAAGGCAATTTTTAGCCAATTTGTACATGAGTAGTTGTCTATTTTTAGGCCGAGAATATTTAGAGGTATACCTGACTCTGAATTAGCATCGAAGTTTGTGACAGTTTTGTAGTGGTTTTTTAAAACGGCGTAAGTGGCTGATAGGGTAGAGGTTTTGCCGGCGGAGCCGGTGATACCAATGATTGTCAGAGGGGATTTGTATTTGATAGTACAGAGAAGCTTGGTTTTGCTTAGCTGGATTTTGGCGAGGATTCTTAAATAGTTGAGAAAGAAGAAAGAGATTTGTTTTTTCACTAAGTTATTTTAGCTTATTTTTCTATTTTTACCTTTATTGACGGACCCATGGTGGCGCAGATGGCAAGTTTTTTGATTTTACTTGGTTGAATTGTTTTAATTAATTCCTGGAGATTTTTTACGATTTCTTTTGATTTTTGAGAAACTTGACCGATTACAATGTGAATTATTGAAGCCTTTTTTTCAGTTTTGATTATAGTTTTGGCGGCGGCCAGTTTTTTTATGGTTGATTCAGGTTTGTCTGTAAGTGTACCGTTTTTGGGATTAGGCATAAGGCCTTTTGGTCCTAAGATTCTGGCTAGTGGTAAAAGTTTTGGCATGAAAGCCGGAGTGGCAATGAGAATATCAAAATCGATTTTGTTATTTTTTATGTCTTTTATGACTGAATTGTCGGCGATAATTATTTTTTTGTCGGCTGTTTTTATGTGTGGGAAGGAGATTTCTCCTATTTTTCCCGGTTGGTGAAGTGTGACAATGTGAGCTTCGATTTTGCCGTCGAATTTTGAGAGAGATGTGCTTTGTGCGAGTTTGATGGCTTCCTCTGGTGGATATAATTTATCTTGTTTGATTTTTTTCTTGGCCTCAAGATATTTTTTGGATCGAGTTTTGGGTTGACGAGTGAGTGATGATACTTTTTTTGAATTAGTATTTGAACTAGCCTCTGTATTAGTTGTAGGTTTTTTGGTTGGTTTTTGATCTTTTGATGTCATGTTTTTTTGTTTAATAATTGTTTTTAGTTGTGCTCGATTTCTACTCCCATAGAGCGAGCGGTGCCGGCTACTATTTTTTTGGCGGCAGAAATATCTTTTGTATTAAAATCCGACATTTTGGCTTTGGCGATATTTTCTAATTGTTTTTGGGTTAATTTACCAATTTTTTCAGAACCTGTTTTTTGGGATCCTTTTTCTAACCCCAGAGTTTTTTTGATCATGTCAGAAACTGGCGGTTCTTTGAGTATAAACGTGAACGATCTGTCTTCATAAATAGTGATAACGGCTGGAATAAGAGATCCTTTTTTGTCTTTTGTTTTTTCATTGAATTCAGAACAAAATTCCTGCATTTTGATTCCATGAGGACCGAGGGCGGTACCGACCGGAGGAGCCGGTGTAGCCGAAGCGGCTGGAATGGTTAGTTTAACGATGGTAGAGATTTTTTGGGCCATGTCGATTAAAGTTCTTTGGTAATTTGTAAAAAGTCGAGCTCAACGGGAGTTTCGCGTTCAAAGAAAGAGACCAGAACTTTAACTTTGCCTTTTTTGGTATCGACAGACTCGATTGTACCAATAAAATCAGTGAATGGTCCATTGGTAATTTTGACTACTTCGTTTATAGAAAAGGGTGTTTGGTATTGTGGTTTATCTTTTTTGACTATTTTGATAATTTTGTCTATTTCTTCTTGTGAAATTGAGGATGGTTTGTTGTCTATACCAATGAAGTTGGTGATCCCTGGAGTAGTGCGGACTGTGGTCCACGAATTGTCGTCTATTATCATTTGAATAAGTACGTAACCTGGTAGGGTTTTTTCTTTGATTTTTACTTTTTGTCCACGTCTGATAATCATTTTGCTTTGGATTGGAACAATAGCTTTGAAGATTTTGTCTTCTAGTCCCATAGTACGAACTCTGGTTTTTAGAGCATTTATGGCTTTGTATTCATGGCCAGAGTAGGTGTTAACGGCGTACCAAACCGCGTCGATAGTTGGTAGAGAAGAGGAGAGCTTAAAGATGAACTTGTCTTCTTTTTTGATTTTTTTCTTTTTTCTCCCTTCGGGTGACTTCGCTTTTGCTTGTTTTATTGTTTTTGGCATGTTTAGTTGTTTATGTTTTCTAAGTTAAAATTTTCGATTTCTGATGTAGCAGATTCAGTAGTTTGAGCAGAATCGGTTGATTCTGATTGTTTTGGATCGATTGGTAGAGTATTTTGCGTTTGATTCTTTTCTAAAGATTGAGTTAGAAGAGCAAAGGACTTGGTGAATAAATAATCGAATCCTCCTAGAATTATTGAAACAATAATCGAGATTGATATTACCACAATTGAGAGTTGAATTAAAGTTTCTTTTTTGGGCCAGGTGATATTTTTGAATTCGGCTCTAACTTCGTTTATAAATTTAATGATTTTTGACATGAGGGAATTATACTAAAATAAACTCTAAATCCTAATATCTAAATTCTAAATAAATTCAAAATTCAAAATTTTTTAAACAAAACAAAAAAATTGTGGATGAAATTGAGAATGAGATCGGTGAGGAAAGGCGAGAAAATGTTATTGGGATTTGGATTTTTGGTGTTGAATTGTGACGACAATTTGTTTTGCTTGGCTGATGTTGGCAAAAGGGACCAAATACTCTTGAATGTAGTTGTTAGTTGCGTCGTTGATTTGTACGGTATTTTCTGGAGTTACTGTTGTTTGCCTTACTGTCCAATGAATTTTTTCTTGAATGCGGCCTCTTGTTTGTTGTTCTTGTAGTAATAATAGTTGGAGTATTTCTTGTTGATTTCCTTCTGCTATTTGTTGTTGGGTTGCTACGAGTTGCTCTTGGAGTTTTTCTCGTTCACTTGGATCCCAATTGGTGTTTAGTGCATGTATTTGAGAGATGAGAGTGGAGGCTAGTTCTTGGGCAGTTGGGGTTTCTGGTTGAGGTGGTTGTGCAATATTTTTAATTTCATCTGGAAGGGGTAGTCCTGTCATATGGTTTTATTATAGATGGTTTTGGGGGAGAGTGAGGGAAGTAAGTTTAAAAAAAGGGAAAATGTATAGTAGGAATTGCAAAAAGTGGGGGAAAATGTATAATAGGAGATATGAAGAAGAATATAAAAAGAGATGTATTGGCGGAAATGTGGAGTAAAATTGAGAATAAAGAGACTGTTGTGCTTGTTGGGGCCAGGCAAACAGGGAAAAGTTATTTATTAAATGAGATTTTTAAGAGACTTAAGAAGAAGAAGAAGAATGTAAGCTTGATTAGTCTCGAAGATAAGAAGTATCTGGAATTGTTAAATGAGGATCCAAAAAAATTGCTTGAAATTATTTCTTTATCATCTAATTTAAGGACATATTGCTTGATTGATGAAATTCAGTATTTAGATGATCCCACTAATTTTATTAAATATTTTTATGATGTTTACAAAGGCAGAATTAAATTGGTGGTTACCGGTTCATCTTCTTTTTATATAGATCGAAAGTTTAAAGATTCGTTGGTTGGCAGAAAATATATTTTTCGACTTAATACTTTAAGTTTTACTGAGTTTGTAAATTATAGGAGTGGAGGGAGGTTGGTTGAGAAGGTTAGGGATTTTGGAATGTTGAGGAATTTGTTTTGTGGCAAGATTAGGGATTATAAAAATAAAATAGTTTTGACAGAAGCGGAGGAGTTGAGGCAATATTTTGCTGAGTATAGCCTATTTGGCGGTTATCCGCGGGTGGTATTAAGTGAGACTGTTGATGAAAAGGTTAATGTTTTGAAGGATATTGCCGATTCTTATTTGAAAAAAGATATTTTTGAGTCAGATATTCGAAATGAGAATGCTTTTTATAATTTGATTAGATTATTGGCTTCTGAGATTGGCAATTTAGTAAATATAAATTCGATTTCTGATGTACTTGGTTTGTCTAGGATGACAGTTGAAAAGTATTTATATGTTTTACAAAAGTCATTTCATATTAATTTAATATCACCTTTTACAACGAATATAAGGAGAGAATTGATTAAAATGAAAAAAGTATTTTTTAGTGATATTGGACTTAGGAACTATTTGGTTGATAGTTTTGAGCCATTGTTAACCAGGGATGATAAAGGCGGGCTTTTTGAAAATATGGTATATATTCAAGTTCGAAATAGATTGGCTAATGTAACAAGGTTTTGGAGATATAAAGATAATGAAGTGGATTTTATTTTGAAGAATCCAATATTAATTGGTTCTAACTTGAGGAAAAATGTTGGAATAGAAGTGAAATTTAATGAAAAAAATAAAAAAGAGAGTAAATATAAGAGATTTAAAGAGAAATATCCCGAGATTGATTTATTTTTTGTGTCTTATGATGGGCGGTTGCCTGTTTGGTTGATTTAGGGGGAGGGGGGTTGGGGAAGAAAAGGAAGATAGGTTTTTGATTTAGTGGTGGATTTGAAGATTGGGGATGCGGGAGAAATGGCGGAGATTGTTGGTAATTATAGTAAGTTTATAAAATATTGCAGTTGAGGCGATGAAGAGGTCAAAGTCGTCGATTTTTTGACCAGTGGTGTCCAGATTGGCTTTTGTTTTTGAATAGATAGAAATTATTTTTTGGTTTAGATTTAATATATCGATATTAAAGGTTTTGATGAAATCTTTTATTGTTTGGATGGATTTTTTTTGGTTTGTAGATTTGTATGCTCCATATAATAGTTCGGCATAGGTGATGAGACTTATTGATAAAGACGGGTTGGGATTTTTAATATTAATTTTTTTCTTGCCTCTGAGAAAATATATTATTGTATCTGTGTCTAGGAGATATTTTTTCATAAAGTTATTTTGCGTTTTTTTCTATATCTTTTTTTGGTAACTATAGGAAAGTTTGGAAGACAACCAAAAAATAGAGAATTATTGTTAAGAAATACTTTTTGTTTTTGTGGTTTTATACTGATTGGGGTGATTTTTGCGATAGGTTTTCCGTATCTTTCTATAATTGTGGAACCCTTGTTGTAATAGACATGATTGAAAATTTCTGAAATATTGTCTTTTAAATCGGTAATGCTGACTAAGTTTTGGTTCATATGGTCATTTTAGCATAAATGGCTATTTTGTCTAGTTTTTAAAATTGATTTAGTCTGTGGTGGATTTGCATAGATGTTTCTAGTTGACGACTACTGGGGATAGTGGATAGGATGTAGTTTATACACTAGGAATAGTGTGTTGTTAGTTTTTGTGAAAATATGTTGTGTCCTTATTGTAGTTTTAATGGTTCTAATGTTTTGGAGAGTAGAGATGCTCGTGAGGCCAAGGCGACTCGAAGGAGGAGAGAGTGTTTGGGGTGCAAAAAAAGGTTTACTACCTATGAGGAAGCAGGGGGAGTTGATTTAAAAGTAGTCAAAAAAGACAAAAGAATAGAAGATTATGATAGAGAGAAGCTGGGAAGATGTTTGGAAAAATCTTGTTGGCGGATGAGTACGGATGAGAGAGAAAAAATGCTGGATGGGATTGAAATGGAACTTTTGAATTGGCCTAGTGTGGAAATACCCAGTAAAGAAATTGCCAGAATGTTGATGAATAGGTTAAAAAAAATTGATCCGGTAGCTTATATTCGCTTTGCTACTGTTTATTTGGATATAAAAGATGTAAAAGGATTTGAAAGATTGATTAAAGGTTTTAATGGAGGTAAGAAGAGTGAATAGATCATCTTTGGATGCTTTTGATAAAAGTGTTTTGTTGGAACCTAAGCTTTCTGAGAACGCCAATTATGTGGCTCAGACTCGCTATGGAATGAAGGATAGGTCTGGGAAGATTTTGGAAAGTGTTAAGGATATTTTTTGGAGGGTAGCTATAAATGTTGCTAAAGGTGATAAGAATTTTGGCAAAGATGATTTATGGGTGGAGAGTTTGGCAAAAAGTTTTTATCAGGTTATGGCCGAACAAATTTTTTTGCCCAATACTCCTTGTTTATTCAACGCAGGTAAAGAAAATCAACAGTTGTCAGCTTGTTTTGTTTTGCCAATCGAGGATTCGATGGAATCAATTATTGAGACTATGGGTGATATGGCTCGGATTCATAAAAGTGGTGGTGGGACAGGTTTTTCTTTTAGCAAATTGAGGCCTTGTGGAGATTATATTGCCAGTAGTGGAGGTACGACGGTAGGACCAGTGTCATTTTTGCAGGCTTATAATGATTTAACGGCTCAAGTTAAGCAAGGTGGGGTAAGGAGAGGAGCAAACATGGGGATGTTATCTATCGACCATCCGGATGTGTTGCGTTTTGCGGTAGCTAAACTGGATGAGTTTTCTTTGACTAATTTTAATATTTCTTTGGCGGTAACAGACGTTTTCATGAAACAGATGGAAACAGACAAAAAGTATGTAGAAAATATGGCGATACCGGAAGAAATCGTGAAGAAAATTAAAGAAATTCAGGGAAATAGAGATGTTGATGTTAAGACAAGGAGGGTAGAGAAGGAAGTGAGAAAATTATATGAATGGGCCAGGGCGAAAGAAAAAGAAGAAGGATATGACTTGATTAATCCACGAACCGGGGAGTCGATGATGAAATTAAATGCGTTTAAAGTATTTAAACTGGTGACTAGACTGGCGTGGCAATATGGAGATCCTGGTTTGGTGTTTATTGATAGGATGAATGAGCCTTGCTCGAATCCGGTGCCAAAATTAGGACGGATTGAGGCTACTAATCCTTGTGGGGAACAACCACTACTTCCTTATGATGCCTGCAACCTTGGGAGTGTTAATTTGTCAAATTTTGTTGTGGATGAAGACAATGATTTGGATTGGAGTGAACTAGAAAAAGTGGTTAGATTGGCGGTACATTTTTTGGACAATGTAATTGAAGTTAATAGATTTCCGATTGAAAAAATTAAAGAAATGGTTAGTAAAACCAGAAGAATTGGTTTGGGAGTGATGGGTTTTGCTGATATGTTGTTTAAGTTAGGAATAGCTTATGATTCAGAAAAAGGAGTTGAGTGGGCGGAAAAGGTGATGGAATTTATTAATAGAAAGGCAAAAGAAATGACAGTTGAGCTGGCGAGTGAGAGAGGTGTGTTTTCGGCCTGGGAGATAAGTGTGTTTGCGAATACTTCTTACAGGCCTAGAAATATGGCATTAACAACCATTGCCCCAACGGGAACTATAAGTATTGTAGCAGATGCTTCATCGGGTATAGAACCTGTTTTTTCTTTGGTTTATAAGAAAAACATGGTGGAAGGTAAAACAATGTTTAGTGTTAATCCTGTTTTTGTCAGTAAGCTTAAAAAAATGGGTTTGTATTCAGAAGAATTAATGGAAAGGATAGCGGACAATGGTGGTAAATTAATAGGATTGAAGGAATTTGGGTTGAGCGAAGAAGAGTTGAGCGTATTTAAGACGGCTTTGGAGATTGAGCCTGAATGGCATGTGAGAATACAGGGAGCTTTTCAGAAATATGTAGATAATGCGGTGTCAAAAACTATTAATTTTCCCAAGGAAGCTGGTGCGGAGGATGTTGAAAAGGCTTATCGGTTAGCCTATCGGTTGGGGACGAAGGGTATAACCATTTATCGGGCAGGATCAAGAGAGAAAGAGGTGTTGAGTAGTACTGATAAGAAAGGTAACGGAAAGGATGGGAACCCGCCGTCGCTAGAAGCTATGGCGAGGCGAAGGAAAAAGAAAACCCCGGAAATAGCAAGAGGGGTGAGAATGAAAAAAACTTGTGATGTTGGTAATGTATATACATCAGTTTTTTTTGAGTCTGGAGATGGGCCAGTTGAGGTTTTTGTGGTTTTGGGTAAAGGTGGCGGTTATATGGCAGGAGCGGCTGAGGTGACGGGAAGACTGGCTTCACTGAGTTTGAAATATGGAGCTAGTTTGGAAGAAGTGGCAGAGGAGATGGTGGGGATTTCTTGTGGACAGAGAGTGGGGATGGGGAATAAGGCGGTTTTGAGTATGTTTGATGCTGTTGGCAAATCTCTTTTGGAGATTTCCAGAGGAGAACAGTTAAAGTTGTTTGAGGTTGAAAAGGGATTGGAAATGATGGAAGAGAAAATAGAGATTGATAATGAGGTTTTATCGGAGTTGAGGGTGAAACAAGTTAGTGTTGAAAGTAGATTTATGGTTTGTCCTGATTGTGGCAGTCAGCTTTGTGCACAAGAAGGTTGTTTGAAATGCATTAATTCTTTTTGTGGATATTCAAAATGTTCTTGAGAACATTTTAATTTCCAAATCTAAAATTCAAATTTCCAAAAAAGACAAAAATTAAAACAATTATGAATAAAAAACAGAGAGGGTTTGATAAGGATGGAGCAGTGTTAGAAGCGGTGGGGAGTATTGATGAGCTGGTGTGTTTTTTGGGATGGGCAAAGGTAAAAATTAAGAATGACAGGAAAAGACAAAACCCGCCGTCGCTGAAAGCTATGGCGAGGCGAAGAAAAATAGAAGAAATACAGAAAGATTTGATGGGGATTAGCAGTGAATTGGTAGGGTGTGGGAAGTGGGAAGGTAAAAAAGAGGTTGGAGAGATGGAAAAAGAGATTGTTAAATTAAAAAAGAGTTTACCAAGACCGAAAGGGTTTGTAGTACCAGGAAAAAATGAGCTTGATGCAGTTTTACATATTTGTAGAAGTGTGGCCAGAAGAGTAGAAAGAAGAGTGGTGAGCTTGTCTAAAGAAAAAAAAGTAGATAAGGATATTTTGTCTTATTTAAATAGATTGTCCAGTTATTTGTTTATGTTGGGAGTAAGCTTGAGTTAATTTAGTTTTAAGGGAATTGGGTGGAAGTCCCAAGCTGTGCCGCAACGGTAAAAGTCCGGAACCTGGAATCTTTCGAGCAAAAGTGAATATGAGAGTAGAGGGAAGTTATTTTGATATTGGAGCATATGTTGATGGGGGTGGTGGGGTAGATCGGAGAAGAATGGGAGAGGATTTGACTGCTTTAATGGCGGAGAATAGGGCTGGAGTTGGGTTGGAAGAAAGAATTACTCCTTTTGAGATAAGATTTGGTAAAGATGGAATGCCGAATTTCGAATTGAGATGGAAAACGAAAGCTGATTTTGCTGAAAATGAGGCTTTGTCTGGGATGAGAGATTTAGCAAAAGAAGGATGGAAACATATGTTGTGGATTAGCCCACCCTCGGGGGAGATTGGGTATAAAGAAAGTAGGTTTGTGGTAGCTGTAGTTAGGAGTGTTGGTGAAGAGGTGGTGTTGGAGTGTAGGGGGATTTGTGGAGAGCAAAGTACTGATGAGTGTGTGAAAATTGCAAGGAATTTGGGTTTGGAGGTGAGTAGGGCGGAAGAATTGAGGAATAGACCGATTCCATTTGTAGTTGGCAAGGGGAATTGGGTGGATGTACTGGGGAGAGTAATTGATATGCCGGAAGTGTGGAGAACTGTTAAAGAACGAGGAGATGTAAGGGACCAGGCAAGCAAAAGAGGATTAGCTGAAATGGTAGTTGGTAGAATGGAGGCGAGATTGGCAGGTATGAGAACTGATGATTGTTACGAAAGATTAAAAGTAGGGGCGGAAATGGAGAGAATGTTACAGCAGTTGGGGGGGGTGAGATTACAGTCAAGAGGAAGCTGTGGAATGTCTAACACAGAGGCTTTGAGCAGATTATCCAGCGGGGGTAGTTTTGATATGGTCTTTGCTATTGGTTTGGGAGGGGGCGAGTTTTCGAGAAGTGTGGATAGAACTTTTGACTGTCCCAAATGTGGGGGGGCGATTGCTTCGGGTAGGGGAATTACTGTTTGTCCGCATTGCGGGACTAGAAAAGAGGATTGTGGAAGTGTGTGCGATTAGCTGTTGTTTTTGATCCATTTTTCTCGTTTGAGGTAGAGGAAGCCGAGAATTAGAAAGATGCCGATGATGGTTAAAAGGGACTCTATTTTGTCTAGACCGTGGGCTAAGGATTCGAATGTTTCACCCATTTGAAAACCGATAAAACCTAACAGGGTAGCACGGATAAGAAGAGCCAAAAAAAGCATGGGATAGAATTTTTTGGGAGAAATTTTAAAACCGCCACAAAAAGCGGTAACTAAGGAGACAGGTACGATTGGAATACTGCAGGCGATGAGAATAAATAGTTCATCTTTGATGGTTTTTTGAAAATCCTTTTTAATTTTTTCGATTAGTTTCCAGCTAATACCAATATATTTACCAAATTTGTCAAGAATTGGTTTGCCCCCAAAAAAAGCCAAGAAGTAAACAAGACTGGTACCAATGGTAGCGCCGATGGTATAAGGAAGAGAAACTTTACTGAAAATTTGGAAGATGGTTTCAAAAATTGGCAGATTGAGTGAGATGAGAAAAGCACCTCCGGCCATGGTGATAATAGGAGAGGGAATTGGCACTATAATTTGTTCGACAAAACCGCCAAGAAACATAGCAAAAAGACCGTTGGTTTTTATGAGTTCTAGAATTGAGTTTAGAATTTGTTGCATAAAGTTTAGTATAGAACTTAAAATCTAAAATTTAAAATCTAAATTTCCAAAAGGAAGAAAAATAAGACAAAATGTGGTATAAATAGGGTATGGCAGGATATGATCGTTTATTGAGACCGGATTGTTTGGCGGTTGTGTCAGCACAAGTAGACCCTGAACAAATGTGGCGGTTGCAAGTGGAAGCTGGTGAGGAAATAAGAAAAAGAAGGGAAGGATTATTAAAAGTTGGAATGAAGGAGAGGAATGTCGGGAAACCATGGGGTCAGCTAATGAGAGCTTTTGGTAAAAGTTCTTGATAGGGTTTGCGGTGAATTTGCTTATTAAAAAATTGGGTAGAAGTTTGGTAGGATGAGGGAATGATTTTGTCAGATAGGGATATCAAAAAATGGTTAAAGCGGGGGTTGGTGATTAAGCCTTTTAAAAAATTGTTTTTACAACCCTCTACCTATGATTTGAAATTAGATGGAGAAGTTAGGGTTTTTGATAATTATAAAACAGGATTTATTGATACAAAAAAGAAAGTTGATTTGACAAGAATAGTGAAATTAAATGGTGATGGATTTATGATACATCCTGGAGATTTTAAACTCGGTTCTACTCAAGAATATTTTGAAATTCCTAGTTTGCTATGTGCCAAGTTAG
>Ga0180015_1000104_pt1 | contig 23558 bp, 22 predicted proteins | sample KR13_S2_MetaG_FD_116508 | JGI IMG/M metagenome (GOLD analysis project Ga0180015, IMG submission 116508) | Groundwater microbial communities from the Olkiluoto Island deep subsurface site, Finland - KR13_S2_MetaG | ecosystem: Environmental > Aquatic > Deep subsurface > Groundwater | place...
AATAGAAAATGTTGTTGCATCTACGGCTATTGGAGCAAAACTTGACCTGAATCAAGTCGTCAGCGTTTTTGAAGGAGCGGATTATAACAAAAAAAGATTCCCTGGTGTTGTTTACAGGACAACGAACCCGAAAACCGCAGCGCTTATTTTCGGCAGCGGCAAGATCGTTTGTACAGGAGCAAAAAGTATTGTCGATGTAAACATAGGTCTTTCAAAAGTGTTTGAGAAATTAAGAGGAATGGGTATCCAGATCCTGGATAAGCCTGAAATTAAGATACAGAATATCGTTGCATCCGCAGATCTTAAAAGAGTGCTCAACCTCAATGCAGTTGCTATCGGTCTTGGGCTTGAGAATATTGAATATGAACCTGAGCAATTCCCCGGTCTTGTTTATAGGATGTCCAGCCCCAAAGTGGTCCTGCTATTGTTCGGCTCTGGCAAAATAGTGATAACAGGCGGCAAGAAACCAGAGGATGCAGAAGCAGCAGTCGAGAAGATAGTTACAGAACTTGATGGATTAGGTCTGCTTTAATAATCTTGACTTTAGCAATTGTGTCATGGGGTACCGGGCGATCCTGGCGATTTCTTTCCTTGTTTCAATTTGTTCTTATCACCTCACCCCCACGCAACAGAAAGCTGGCGCGCCCCGAACTAGGGCGTTAACGCATCACGGGCGCCTTGCAGGGGCGGCGCGCCGTCTGCTGACGGCGGGAGCAGCAGGCTGGTTTTAAATAAAATTATCACGGGCGAATTATCGATAGTTCGATAGTTCGTGATTTAATATGAGTTTAAAAGAAACGTACTTCGGAAATTTAGGGAATGTAAAGAAGATGGATCCTGGCGCGGTGATCATCGATGCTACTCGCAGGGCAGGAAGCATACTATCTCCTTCGTGGGATATGCTGAACGAGTATAAAGCGGGAAAGATGATCTGGGATGGATATATCTCAAGGTTTTTGCGGGAAATGGATAATCCTGAATGCAAAACTGAGATGCTCAGGATTGGGGAGCTCGCCAGGACCAAAGTGGTATATCTCGTATGCTTTGAGCGCGTGGGTAATTGCCACCGCTTCCTGCTCGTGGATATGATCAAACGGGCCATGATCATTGAAGCATGCAGACGGATGAGAGAAAGGGCGGTGGTGTGACCCACAAATGCAGGTCAGGTAACCATACCTGGCTTTTCAAGGAAGACGCAGACAAGTGCTGCAATGGGTTCAGGCGCGTGTTGGTCATCGACGACCCACGCGCGTGTGACCGCATAGTCTCTGGGCGTCTACCTGGCGGGATCTCCTATGGTTATGCTTGGGTGCAGGTTACCGGATAGCGCTATTTTTTTTGCCACTGACAGCAGGTTGGCGCATTCTCATCATAACCAATCAAAATTTAACATAATCATAACACATGCATAGCAATTCCTCACGCTCCGTCATGCACGGCGCCGCCTGCGGGCGGGGAGTGAGCACGAACGCTCAGGCGCCGCAAGGCTGCGGACGGCACGGGGCGCCCGTTTTATCTAAAATTATCAGGGGTGAATGAATAGCGTCAGGTTCTTGTTTGATAGGAGAGGCAATCCCATCATAGCTTACAAGCGGCGTGAGCTTGGCGCGTTCATTGTATAATGATATGATAGGCAGTCGTGCGATTACCTCCCGCATGATTGCCTTTTTTTATGGCACTGGTTATGATAAGCAGGGCGGTGCGGGTTTTAAATAAAATTGTCAGGGGTGAATTATCGAGGTATCGATAGTTTGGAGAATATATGAACGATGAGAAGCTTTGTAATGTGTGCGGAGATAACCGTTTCAACGTGTATATCGAAGCAGTCAGACACGGAACCGATGTCGAATACCGAAGCGTCGGGCTTTGCTTGCTATGCGGGAGTGTGGTTGAGCTATGAGACGGCAGTGCCCTAACTGTCATAGGGTATATGACACAGTGCTTGATAGGTTTAATGACAGACCTATCCAGGAGCAGTTCCCGAATGCCATGCCGTGGGAACGTGAACAGTTGATAACTGGTATCTGCTCTGATAAGTGCTGGAATGAGTTCCTGGGTCATGAGGAATGAGTTTTTTTTTGCCACTGGGTTGTTTATTCTGAGCTGAAGGTATGGGGTTCTGTAGATTATTGGCTGTCAGAAACTTTAGGAAAACGACCTGTGGGTGATAGTTGGATCGTCGCCAAAACTTTTTTTGAAAATTGGCATATCGGTTTCAGAATAGGGTAGTTCGAACAGTCGGGTGAAGAAACACGTTCTCGCATTGTTCCCGTAAAATAGCTCATTCGATAAATTTCCCCATAATAAATCTTTCAAACCGTTATTTTTTTCTCAATTCCACCTTCAACTTTGACGAGGCGCTCATTGAAAGTATTTGCAATGATTATCTGCGCATCTATCAGAGGTCTGACCTCCCTGATCTAGGTTGAGTGAGGATGTGCTTTTATAAATTTAGCCAATCGCTCGATATGTTCGGTATGAGTTCTATCTCTCATGATAAGCGCAACCCGCGGATCTCCGCATCTTAGAATATGCTATTTCCCTGAGCAACAGGCGCGCATGGATGTTCTACTTTATGAGATATCGCAGGCTGAGGAAGTGAATACTTCCACTGGAAAGCAGCGCAGGTTCGACATCAGTTTAGCCCATGGATTTGCTGCATTGTCGTATGCACTTTTACCCTATGCTTTTGTGCATGACTACTCTGAGAATAATGCAGGGTACAACACAATGATACGGATGCCGAGGTTTGCTCGCAGACGAGTCTTATAAAATTTTTTCACGATAATGAAATGGAGTATTTAGGGTCAATAAATACTGAAAATCTTAGATATGCTATATTATATTATCTATAATTAGACAAATTAGATTGATCGATGAAAGATATATATATATGAGCATAATCATTATTATTATTAACTGCAAGTTAAATAATCTACTTGGGGAAAAACGAAAAGTGTAGAGGGTATATGTTACAAGACACTAAGTGTATTTCATTTGTAAATCCAAAAGGCGGGACTGGTAAAACAACTTCATGTGTGAGTATAGGTGGTTCTCTCGCAAAAGAAGGTAAGAAAGTTTTGATCGTGGATTTTGACCCACGCGCCAATGCAACCCTGGCGTTAGGAATAGATTCAAGCACCTTGAAAAAGTCCATCTACGATGTTGTCCTATCCTACTGCGGGTATAACCATACCCCAATTACTTCTGTAATACTGGAAACAAAAGTCCCGAATCTGCATATTGCGCCCTCGGAGCCTGATCTGGCTGTGGCTGAGGTATTGATGCAAAACACAAAAAACAAATCTTTCATCCTGAAGCAGATGATCTCGGATATATATAATAATGATTATATAAAAATCAAAGCCCCCCCCCCCCTAACAGAAAGCATTTATATATCTATGATTATATATTAATAGACCTGCCATCGAGTGCGGGTCAATTGATGTTCAACGGGCTCTGCGCATGCGAACATGTGATAGTTCCTCTTGAACCCGGGATCTTTTCGTTGGATTCTTTAGATAAGCTCAAAAATATTTTTAGCGATATCAGAAAGATGGCACGATGCCGCATCGATGATGTCACGATAATTTTAACACGGTATCAGAAGCCTGACCTGCTGTCATTGTTACTGCGCAGGCAAAATGCATCACAGGAGGTCGAAATGAAACTGAAACAAATGAGCGGGGAAGTGTTCATCGTACCTGAATCGCAGGATATCTACGAGGCGCAAAAACAAGGGCTGCCCGTATCGCATTACGCGCCAGAGAGCGCAGTTGGAAAAGCTTATGAAAAAATTGCAGATCATATAAAAATTAATAGTGTTAAATAATATAAAATACTGGAGGAGATTTAAATGGAAAGAACAGTTAAACCGTCAAAACCCGGTCGCGAGGTTTTTTTTGATGAGAACGATGAAGAAGTATCAACTGGAAGCAGGTCTATGCGTGAAACAGATACAGGGGAGTTAAAGCTGCTGCTGAATGCGCTTCGCAGCGCGAAAAAAGGGGATTTTTCAGTCAGGCTGCCGCCAGGTGAGACTGCTGTCATGCAGCAGATATCTGATGTATTCAACGATGTAATGGACCTGAATGAGAACCAGGCAAATGAGATCAACCGCGTGGGGAAGATCGTGGGTGAAGAGGGAAGGCTTGGAGAGCGAGCCTCAATGGGGGCAGTGATCGGTTCATGGAAAGACAATGTGGATTCAATTAACCTGTTGATAAATAGTTTAGCAGCGCCGGCAACCCAGGTTGCTCGCGTCATCACCGCTGTTGCAGAAGGCGATCTATCTAAGAAGATGGCGCTGGACATTGATGGAAGACCGATAAAAGGCGAATTCCTGAGAATAGGAAATACAGTTAACACAATGGTTGACCAGCTCAACTCCTTTGCCGCAGAAGTTACACGAGTGGCAAAGGAAGTAGGCACTGAAGGCAAGCTTGGAGGACAGGCTGTAGTGAAAGGCGTAGGCGGCACGTGGAAGGACTTAACAGACAATGTCAATGCTATGGCTACAAGCCTTACATCGCAGGTCAGAGATATCGCTAAAGTCACAACGGCAGTAGCGAATGGCGACCTGTCCCAGAAGATCACTGTCGAAGCAAGAGGAGAGATACTCCAGCTTAAGGATACCACCAACAGGATGGTTGACCAGCTGAACTCCTTTGCAGAAGAAGTAACTCGTGTGGCGAAGGAAGTGGGCACTGAAGGCAAGCTTGGAGGGCAGGCTGAAGTGCCGGGCGTGGCAGGCACATGGAAGAACCTGACAGAAAACGTCAATGCAATGGCTGCAAGCCTCACAGCCCAGGTGCGGGATATAGCAAAAGTCACAACAGCAGTAGCGAACGGCGATCTATCTCAGACTATTACCGTCGAGGCAAGAGGAGAGATCCTCCAGTTGAAAGAAATCACCAACAGGATGGTTGACCAGCTCAACTCCTTTGCAGAAGAAGTAACTCGCGTGGCGAAGGAAGTGGGCACTGAAGGCAAGCTTGGAGGGCAGGCGGTTGTGAAAGGCGTAGGCGGCACGTGGAAGGACCTGACAGATAATGTCAATGCTATGGCTACAAGCCTTACATCCCAGGTAAGGGATATCGCTAAGATCACAACGGCAGTAGCGAACGGTGACCTGTCTCAGAAGATCTCTGTCGAAGCTAAAGGAGAGATCCTCCAGTTGAAGGATACGATAAATAAGATGGTTGACCAGCTCAACTCGTTCGCAGGTGAAGTAACTCGTGTGGCGAAGGAAGTGGGCACTGAAGGCAAGCTCGGCGGGCAGGCTGAAGTGCCGGGCATAGCAGGCACATGGAAGAACCTCACAATGAATGTCAATGCCATGGCTACAAGTCTTACTTCGCAGGTGCGTGATATTGCCAAAGTGACCGTAGCAGTAGCCAATGGCGACCTGTCCCAGAAGATAACCGTCGAGGCAAGAGGCGAGATCCTCCAGTTAAAGGATACAATAAATAAGATGGTTGACCAGCTTAACTCATTTGCAGCGGAAGTCACGCGCGTAGCGAAGGAAGTGGGCACTGACGGCAAGCTCGGCGGGCAGGCGGCTGTCCCGGGCGTGGCAGGAACGTGGAAGAACCTTACAGAGAATGTCAATGCTATGGCTTCAAGCCTCACATCACAGGTGAGGGACATTGCTAAAGTAACTATGGCTGTAGCCAACGGCGACCTGTCCCAGAAGATCACGGTCGAAGCCAAAGGAGAGATCCTCCAGTTGAAGGATACGATAAACCAGATGGTTGACCAGCTCAACTCGTTTGCAGCAGAGGTTACACGGGTAGCCAAGGAAGTGGGAACCGACGGCAAGCTTGGAGGGCAGGCAGTCGTAACTGGAGTGGGAGGCACATGGAAGAACCTCACAGACAATGTCAATGCAATGGCTACAAGCCTTACTTCGCAGGTGAGGGACATTGCTAAAGTAACTATGGCTGTAGCCAACGGCGACCTGTCCCAGAAGATCACGGTCGAGGCGAAAGGAGAGATCCTCCAGTTGAAGGATACGATAAATAAGATGGTTGACCAGCTCAACTCGTTCGCAGAAGAAGTAACCCGTGTGGCGAAAGAAGTTGGCACTGACGGCAAGCTTGGAGGGCAGGCGGTTGTGAAAGGCGTAGCTGGTACATGGGAGGCACTGACAGACAATGTCAATGCAATGGCTGAAGGTCTTACCTCTCAGGTAAGAGATATTGCTAAAGTCACAACTGCCGTTGCAAACGGCGACCTGTCCCAGAAGATCACGGTCGAGGCGAAAGGCGAGATACAGCAGTTGAAGGAAACTATCAACAGGATGGTTGACCAGCTCAACTCGTTCGCAGCAGAGGTTGCACGGGTAGCAAAGGAAGTGGGAACCGACGGCAAGCTTGGAGGGCAGGCAGCAGTCCCGGGCGTGGCAGGCACATGGAAGAACCTTACAGAGAATGTCAATGCCATGGCTTCGGGTCTTACCTCCCAGGTAAGAGATATTGCTAAAGTCACAACCGCAGTAGCCAACGGTGACCTGTCCCAGAAGATCACGGTGGAGGCAAGAGGCGAGATACAGCAGTTGAAGGATACGATAAATAAGATGGTTGACCAGCTCAACTCGTTTGCAGGTGAAGTAACTCGTGTGGCGAAGGAAGTGGGCACTGAAGGCAAGCTCGGCGGGCAGGCGGCTGTACCGGGCGTGGCAGGCACATGGAAGAACCTTACAGAGAATGTCAATGCCATGGCTGCAAGCCTCACAACCCAGGTGCGAGACATTTCTAAAGTAACTATGGCTGTAGCGAACGGCGATCTATCCCAGAAGATCACTGTCGAGGCAAAAGGAGAGATACTCCAGTTAAAGGAAACCATCAACGGAATGGTGGACAGCCTGAACAATATTGTAGGAGATATTAACGATGTAATGTCCTTAGTGCGGGAGGGCACGCTCACAAGAATGATAGAGGTCAAAGCCTCTGGAGCCTACGATGCCATGATAGAGGGCATCAACGGCACTATAGAGAGCTTGAGAGGAATTGTGGCAGAACTCACCGAGGCAGGCGTCAATATAGGGTCGGTCGGTCAGAAGATGCTGAATGCAGGACAGGAAATGAATACAATGGTCACGCAGCTTTCAGATTCTGTTGAGCAAATAGCCACAGGCGCAAAGGCACAGGCTCAGCAGATCGGAGAAGCTTCGAGAGAAAGCGAAGGCGTGGGCAGGACAGCTTCGAATACCCTGACGCAGGCTGAAGGCATGAATAAGATCTCCGAGGGCGCTATTTCGACGGTCGCTGCAGGAACAAAGACAATGGGAGAGACCACAAAGTACACAGACCTGATGCTTGAGGGTTCAAAGGAATCAGTGAGCAGGATAGAGTCGCTCAGCAAGAGCAGCGAGCAGATCCAGGAGATCGTGGACGTGATAAGGGATATAGCCACGCAGACCAATATCCTCGCTATCAATGCAGCGATAGAGGCAGTGCGGGCTGGCAAGCAGGGCAAGGGTTTCGCTGTGGTTGCTGAGGAAGTGAAGACATTATCCGCTGACAGCAAGTCCCAGGCAAAGAAGATCTCAACACTGGTGCAGGCTGTGATGAAAGAGACAACGGATACTGTCCAGACCATCAAGACCATGGCTGAGAACGTTGAAGTAGGAAGGCGCTCCACAGAGGAAACTTCAAAGAGCTTCACAGAGATCGCCAAATCCATTCAGACATCTTCGACCACATCCAGGGATATTTCAGTGGCAGCAGCCGACCAGAAGAAGAGCATCGACGCAGTTTCGCAGAGCCTGGACAAGATAAGCGGTATCGCAGCAGATACCTCGACTTCAGCCGCGCAGTCTGCTGAAAGCGGAAAGCTCCTGATGTCAAAGACGCAGGAACTCATGTCAATTTCGACCTCGCTTGCTGAGATGTCTGAGAAGTTCCAGAAGACAGTAGAGCGATTCAGCATTTCCGAGACGCCGGTGCGATATAGAGAAACCGAACCGAAGAAGCATGAACCAAAGAAGCCCCTGGAAACCAGGAAGCCGGTGAAGGCAGTAAGAGCTGAGAAAACAAGGGCTGGCGCGACAGCTTAGACAGGAGGCATCATGCCAGATGAAATAAAAACCGAGCCTGAAGTTGAAGAAGTCGAGCACGACCAGTATTTAGTTTTCTCCATTGAGTCGCAGGAATATGGGATACAGGCGATGAGAGTGCAGGAAATCTCAACAGTTGTACCTGCAACAAAGATACCCAACGCACCTTCGTATGTTGAAGGCATAATGAACCTGCGAGGAAAGCTGGGCTCTGTTATAAGTTTTCGCAAAAAATTCGGGTTCATAGAGAAGGCGCAAGATGAGGATACCCGTCTCATTATAGTGGAGATGGCAAATTTTCCCGTAGGAATAGTCGTTGATTCTGTGCAGGAAGTCATCAGGATCCCGGATGAAATGGTGCAGGAAATGCCCGAATCCAGCAGGAATAAGGTTGTTGAGGAATACATAACAGGCGTGGGAATGCTGGAAACAAAACTCATAATCCTGCTCGATGTGAACAGGATGCTTGAGAGCGGTGTGAAGGAGACAGAAGCGATCAGGCAGGCAATAGGCGACATACATAACATGAAAAACCAGCCGCCTGAGAAAAAAGAGAGTGAAGTTCATGAGGAGGAAACAAAAATGGTTGAAAAAGAACAGATAGCTAAAGAACAGACAGCCAGGAGAAAAGGCAGAGCGAAAGCTATAAAGGAGGTGTGAGAATGGCAAAGATCTTAATCGTGGACGACGCTTCTTTCATGAGAGGTTCATTGAAATACATAGTTGAGAGTGCAGGACATCAGGTCGTGGGCATGGCACGGGACGGGAAGGAAGCCATTGAGATGTACAAAAAATTTAAACCTGATATCGTTACCCTTGACATACTGATGAAAGGAATGGACGGCTTAGCTGCATTGAAGATGCTCAGGGAACTTGACCCGAAAGCAAAAGTGATCATGGTATCAGCGCTCGGGACGGATTCCAAGAAAGAAGAAGCGGTCATGCTCGGAGCTTCGGGGTATATAAGAAAGCCATTCAAGCAGAACGAGATATTGGCTGAAATCGAAAAAGTGATGGGCAAAAAGTAAAATGATCCGTGCACTGGTGGCTGATGATTCCAATTTCATGCGTAAAGCGCTCACGCATATCCTGGGATCTGACAGGGATATAAAAGTAATAGATACCGCTTCAGATGGGGAAGAGACGATCCGGAAAGTAAAGGAGCTTCGCCCTGATGTTGTGCTTTTAGACATCGAGATGCCTGTGATGGACGGGCTTTGCGCGCTCACGCATATTATGACTGAAGCTCCCACGCCTGTTGTTGTGATCAGCGGTCTTAAAGAACCCGCATTAGCCGTCAAATCCCTTTTTCAGGGAGCGGTGGATTTTATCCCAAAGCCGTCCGGCGTGATCTCATACGGTATCGAGGAAATAAAGGAGGAGATCATCGCCAGGGTAAAAACAGCAGCAAGCGTAAACGTGCAAAAAATGAAATTAATTCCTCCCGGGGAATCCTACGTCAAATCACCAAAAAAATTCAAGCCAAGGCAGGCTGTTATCATCGGGGCGTCAACCGGAGGACCCAGGGCGGTAGCCGCAGTGCTCTCTTCTTTTCCCCCGGGCATTTCCGCAGCGGTCATTGTTGTCCTGCACATGGGCCCTGAGTTCATCCCTCCGTTCGTTGACATGCTTAAATGGAAATGCCAGCTGGACATTTCTATCGCGAAACATGACAAAATAATACGCAGCGGCAGGGTTTTTGTCTCTCCCGGAGGGTGCAATATTTCCATAGTACAGGATAAAGCGGTCAGGAGATTCAGCATCCAAAAAAACTTGCGATATTCTGTTCCTTCCATAGATCTCACCATGCGCTCTGCCGCAAAAATATACGGAGAACATGTTGTTGGGGTGCTGCTCACAGGAATGGGCAGTGATGGAGCTTCAGGATTAAAGGCGATAAAAGACGCAGGAGGCACAACCATAGCAGAGGATGAGTCCACATGCGTGATATTCGGCATGCCAAAAGCCGCTATCGGGCTTGGCTGCGTGGATGAAGTGCTGCCGCTTCCGCAGATAGCGGGGGCTGTATTGAGGATGATATAATGCCAGAAAAAGACAAACTCGACCTGTCAATATTCCTTGAGGATTACTGCAATGACGCAAAAGAGTACTTCAGGGAGATCAACAGCGCGATGCTTGAACTGGAAAAAGACCACTCTAAGGTGGAGAATTTGAACGAGATATTCAGGGCGCTGCACTCGCTGAAAAGCTCCTCAAATATGCTTGAGTTCACAGATATAGCCGAGTTCAGTCACCTGTGCGAAGAGCCGATCGACAGGATGAGAAAGACTGCGCTCCCGATCACACAGGATGCCATAGATGTCATCTTTGAGGCTGTGGACGCGCTCAATGCAATGGTAAATCAAAAGTGTGAGAAAAAAGGTGATAAGTTCGATCACAGGGCGGCGGCTGATAAGGTAAAAAGGCTCATCAGTAATGAAGCGCCTCCTGAACAGGAAGTGATCGGGACAGCCAGGAGCGCAATACCGACTATTGAAAAGACCGAGACCGTCAGGGTGCATGTGGATATCCTTAATTCGCTTTTCAACCTGGTCGGAGAGCTTATATTGAACAAGAACAGGATCGATAACCTGGTCTCAGGCAGCGAAAATAAGAAGCTCAGGTCTGCGCTCTCTGCTATGGATCACATTATCGCCGAGCTGCAGGAGAACGTCTCGGTCTCGCGCCTTGTTCCGGCGGATGAGATCTTCCAGAAGTTCCCGAGGATGGTAAGGGATCTGGCAAAGGAGCAGAAAAAAGAGGTGGAGTTCGAAGTTGTGGGGGGCGAAAATGAACTGGATAAGTCAGTACTTGACGCGATCGGGGAACCGCTCATTCATCTTATCCGGAATTCGATAGACCACGGTATTGAGCTTCCTGAGATAAGAGAAAAGGAGGGAAAGAAGAGAACAGGGACGGTGAAGCTCGTTGCAAAGAGGGCTGAGAATAATATCCTGATCGAGGTCGAGGATGACGGAAAGGGCATGGATATGGCGCATATGAAGGAAGCTGCAATAAATAAAGGCTTCATAAAACCTGAGGAAGCAGAGGCTGTGGAAGACAGCGATATCATGGAGACTATTTTCAGACCTGGATTCAGCACGGCAGAAAAGGTAACAGGCGTTTCGGGAAGAGGCATAGGGCTTGATATTGTGAGGACTGCGACTAAAAAGCTTGGGGGCAGCGTTGAGGTGGCTACCGAAAAAGGCAGGGGGAGCAGGTTCACGCTTGCGCTTCCGCTTACAACTGCGGTAGTCCAGACTTTGATGGTAGGCGTAGGAGAGCATGTGTTCGTAATGCCTTCGGATATCGTGATCGAAACTCTCGACGTTAAGCCAGAGTTTATTAAAGAAGTGGGGAAGGATAAGGCGCTCGTGCTTCGCAAAAACGTTATCCCATTCATCAGTCTGGCTGAGGTCCTGAATATCCCGGTGCAGGAAGGGCAGAAAAACCAGGTGGCGTTAATAATCCAGAGAGGGAACAGGTTCATAGGTGTGGGAGTGGATGCCGTGCTTGACCAGACGGAAAACATCATCAAGCCTTTTGACTCCATTGCAGCAAAGTTCAAAGGCTTCTCGGGAGGCACGATCCTCGGGGATGGGAGGGTGGCGTTAATGCTTGATATTCCAGGTCTGATAGGGTTTGAAACATTAAGAAAAGAGGTGTATTCGATATGAAAAAATTGAAAATAAATGAAGAAGAACTTGACTTCTTAAAGGAATTGATAAATATAGGTTCCGGGAATGCACCAGCCGCTCTTGAGCAGCTGCTCAATACTTCTGTGGTCATGGAGGTGCCCGGTGTCAGGATAATTAAACCTGCTGAATTATCTTCATTAATAGGTTCATTGGATAAACCTGTGCTTGGTGTTAAGATGAGTCTTGTGGGCGATATCAAAGGAGATATCTTTTTGATCGCGGATGATGAGAACAAAAAAGCTTTGAAAGATCTCGCAGAGAAAGCAGCACCGGGATATGGAAAGATAGAACCGGGTTCGGATATGTCCGCGTTCGAAGAAATAAGCAACATCATAGTAGGAGTATTCACCTATTCGATCCATGATTTTTGCGGACTGAATGTGTATCATACTGTCCAGGATTCGAGAACCGACGTGCTGATGTCTTTGCTGGATGAAAGCATTGCAGCCAGGGCAAGAGGAAACACAGAGTTCATCCTGATCGAGACTCTTTTTCAGGTTGATGCCAAGTTAAAGCGCAATATAACCGTTTGTTTGCTCCTGATACTGGCGGTAGATTCTCTTGAGGTTTTCGCTGGTTCCATTAAAAAAGTAAGAGAAAAGATGCTTGCATGACAAAAAAATCTAAAAATATCATAGAAGTCAGTATGGGAGAAGGCGAAGTAGCGTTGCATCCATATATCCTGACCTCGGCAGGGCTTGGTTCATGCGTTGTGGCAGCGCTTTACGATACCAGACGCAGGATCGGTGGGATGGCGCACATCATGATCCCGAAATACTCTGGCAGCAGCAACAACGGCAGATATGCGTATGCTGATATGGCTATCAAAAAGCTGCTGAGGGAGATGCAGTGCAAAGGCGCGAAATTGCCGGATATCGTAGCAAAGGTCGCAGGCGGGGCAAAAATGTTCTCGTATGACGATGGAGGTGAGAGCATCGGAGAGCAGATCGTAGCAGGCGTGAGAACGCATCTTCGAAAAAAGGGGATACAGGTCACAGGCGTAGATACCGGCGGAAGCCGCGGCAGAAGCGTTAAGTTCTATCTGGATACAGGCAGGATGGTAGTGAAAACGCTGGGAAGGGAGGATAAAGTGATATGAAAGAAAGAACGAACCATGTCTCAAGAGCAAAGCAGGACTTATTAATAATATTCGTTTTTGGCATTCTTGTATTTTTCATTCTGGCTCAGGTTGACCTCGATGAAACATTAGATAAAATCTACTATACCAAATATAAAATATGGAGCCTCGTTGAGACTGCGGTTTTGTTTTCATTTTTCGGGTTTGCTTTTATTATTTATTCCTATCGAAGGATCAAGGAAACAAAATATGCGCTTTTGCAGCGCGCTCAAGCTGATGGGATGGTTCAACAGCAGCTCATGCGCATCCGAACCCTGCAGTCCATCGACTCGAAAATCCTGTCAGATGTGCCAATGAGGGATATTCTGAAAACAGTCATAGAAAATGTCCCCATGGAACTCAGCGGGGATGTGGTTGCAATAGGTGTACCAGATTATGGCATGTCTTTTGCCCGGCTGCCTTCAGGGGACATTATCGAGGAAGATATTTTGTCCGTTTCAGAGGACATGGCTGAGTGGTTCGAGAAACAGAAAGAAACTATCGCCGTCTATGACCTTGCGTTTGAGCCGCGCGTGAAGATATTCTCTGAAAGAATCCAGAACCTGAAACTGGCATCTTATCTTGGCGTGCCCATGGTGCTGCGGAACAGGACAATAGGCGTCATGCATCTTCTCACCCGGAATTCAAAAGATTTTGCTAAAGAGGATATTGATTTTTTTACTGCGCTTGCAGGACAGGCTGCCATTGCGGTAGAGCGGTCAGGAACAATCGAAGCGCTTCGCGAGAGCGAGGAGAAATACCGCACGTTCATTGAGACTGCCAATGAAGGTATCTGGACGCTGGATGCATCCGGGAAAACGAACTATGTGAATTCCATGATGGCGCAAATGCTGGGCTACACGGAAGAGGAAATGGTGGGCAGGCATATATTTGATTTCATGGATAAAGAAGCGCGCATCGAGGCTGAAAAGAACCTGGAAAGACGTAAACAAGGGACTATAGCCACCTATGATTTCAGGTTTTCCAGAAAAGATGGAACAGACCTGTGGACTATTGTCGCCAGCAATCCGATATTTGACAAACTGGGACAATATAATGGAGCGCTGAAGATGGTCACAGACATCACGGAACGAAAGCGCGCAGAGGAGCTTCGCATTGAAAAAGAGCAACTGGAATATGCAAGCAGAGCCAAAAGCGAATTCCTTGCAAATATGAGCCATGAATTAAGGACGCCTTTGAATTCCATTCTCGGCTTCTCGCAGCTTATGAACGACGGGGCGGCAGGAGAGTTGAATGAGAAGCAGAAGCACTTTATTGACAATATTATTAAAGGTGGGACTTTCCTGCTCAATCTGATCAACGATATTCTTGACCTCTCCAAAGTAGAGGCGGGAAAGATCGTGCTGAACGTAGAGAAAATGCCGGTCCCTGCCGTCATTGATGAAGCTATTACCCTCATAAAAGAAAAAGCGATGAAGCATAATATCAATATCAAAAAAGAAATTGACCCTGAACTTAAGTTCATAGATGCGGATAAGCAGAGGGTGAAGCAGATCCTTTTCAATCTGCTGAGCAACGCTGTCAAGTTCAGCAAGGAAAGCGGGGGGACAGTGATAATATCGGTAAAGAAAGAAGGGGATATGGCAGAGATCTCAGTCTCGGATACTGGCATCGGGATCAAGCCTGAGAGTATGGGAAAGCTTTTCCAGAAATTCGAGCAGCTTGAGAGGGGAATTTCGGAAAAATATGGGGGAACAGGTCTTGGGCTTGCGATTTGCAGGCAGCTTGCAGAATTGCACGGGGGCAGGATATGGGCAGAGAGTAAGTACGGCGAGGGAAGCACGTTCACATTTACGATACCGCTTGAGGCGAAGAAGGAGTGATATAAATGACAAAAATACTTGTAGTGGATGATGAACCATCCAGTATTGAACTTATGGTTGGACTTTTACCGAAAGAGTATGAAGTAGAGACTGCATGCAATGGGAAAGAGGCGCTGATAAAAGTAAAAGAAACATTTCCTGACCTGATACTTCTCGATATAGTTATGCCGGAAATAAACGGTTACGAGGTTTGCGGGCAGCTTAAGAGCGATGAAAAGACCATGTGCATACCTGTCGTAATGGTGACCAGCCTGATGGAAAAAGAGGACAGGATAAAGGCGATCGAGGCGGGAGCAGACGACTTTATTAGCAAGCCTGCAGACCAGTTTGAACTGAACGCAAGAGTGAAGTCGCTGCTGCGGATAAAGCAGTACCATGATGAACTGGTGGAAGAACAGGAGAGCCTGAGAGTTTTCAACGAGCATCTTGAAGAAAAGGTCAAAGAGAGAACAGCTTCCCTTGCGGCTGAAGTGGAAATGCGGAAAAAAGCCGAGGAGAACCTGCGCATGACCCTGAAGGAACTGGCTCGCTCAAAGGCTGAACTTGAACATATAGTCTATATCGTATCACGCGATATGCAGCAGCCTTTGAATGTGGTTTACAGCAACCTGGGGCTTCTTGCACAGCGATATAAAGGAAAAATCCCGCAGAAGGACTTAAGCGAACTGGTGGGGAATTCAGTTGATACCGCTGTCGGGATGAAGAGACTTCTCAATGACCTTTTCGCATATTCACGAATGGTAACCAGGGAAGAGCCGGTTGACATGGCGGCTATCCTTGATAACTTGATCGCAGAGTTCAGCGCCGTTATTGAGAAGACCGGGGCTGAAATAACCCACGGCAAACTGCCTGTTGTGCAGGGCGATAAGACGCAGCTCAGTCATTTATTCCATCACCTGCTTGATAATGCTGTCAAGTTCAGAAGCGCAAAACCGCCGGAGGTGCATATCTCTGCGAGGGAGGAGGGGGAGGACTGGATATTTTCAGTGAAGGATAACGGAGCGGGGATAGACCCGAAATTCCATGACAGCCTGTTCATGATATCAGAAAGTGAAGCCGAGTCCAAAACAGGTATCGGGCTTGCGATATGCAAGAAGATAGTGGAACGGCATAGAGGAAAGATATGGGTGGAATCTGAAATAGGAAAGGGCACAACATTCCATTTCATGATACCAAAAAAGTGAGGGACGCTAAGGATGGAGACCATATATATGAATACTGGAGAATTAATTCAGGAAAGGATAAAAAACCTTTACGAGAATACGGATTTTTCTTCAACTATTTTTGAGTCTCTTACAGGATATGCTATTATTGCAGTGGATTTTGACGGCAGCGTGATCGCATATAATGAAGGTGCAAAGCTTATTTTTGGTTATGCTGTGCAGGATATTGTGGGCAAAGAAAATGTGGAGATTTTATTTCCTTCTGAGTTCATTGAGACCGGAAACCTGCAGAACGCACTTAACAGGTTAATGGAGAAGGGAAGTTTTTCATACAAAGGTGAAATGCTCAAAAAGAGCAAAGAGAGATTTCCAGTTAATGTGCTTTTTACTCTTACAAAAAATAAGGGAGATAAGGTAGTGGGATTTATACTGATCGTTGATGACCTCACAGAGAGTGAACGAGCGATAAAAATGGCGCTTAAGCTTGAATCTCTTGACCATGCCTCAAGATTTATAAGCGCTTTAGTTCCAGAAGAAAATATCTATGATACTGTAGCTCTTGCCTTTGTTGAGAGTTTTGGATTGAAAATGGCATGGAATGGTATTCTTAAAGATGGAAGCTTTATTCCAGTTGCTGGTTTTGGAATTGAGGATGCAGTTGAGGAGAATGATATGGCTAAAATAAAGCATATATGGAATCTTTCAGAGAAGATACCAGTAAGCTTTGAATCGCGGATATTTAATGACCTTAGAGATACCTCATTGAAGGATACAGTTGAGTTTGGTTATAATTCAGCAGCACTTATGCCTTATCATTCTGCATTTAAAAAAGTAGACGGCATTGTTTGCCTTTATAGCAGCGAACCTCAGTTTTTTACTCAGGATATGGTGGGTATTATCCAGATATATTTAAAGCACTTATGCGCTGTTATCGAAATCAGGCGGCTTATTGAAGAACTTGAGAATACGATTAGGAATCTCAAGTTCGCCAGGGATGAGGCTGAGCGTGCGAACAACGCCAAATCAGAGTTCCTCACCATCATGAGCCATGAACTCAGGACGCCGCTGAATACCATCATTGGGTTCTCCGACATCCTGGGGGCGAAAGGAGCGGGGGAATTGAATGATAAGCAGGAGCATTACGTTGATAATATCCACAGGAGCGGAAAGCACCTGCTTGACCTTATTGACGACATACTTGATCTGGTAAAAGTGGAATCGGGTGAAAAACTGCCTTTGAGAGTTGAATTGTTCTCGGCGCCAAAAGCAATAGATGATACTTTGATCTTCGTAAAAGAAAAGGCGGCGCTGAAGAACATAGCGCTCAAAAAAGAAACCGACCCTGAGATTGACATCATAGTTGCGGATAAACTCAGGTTCAAGCGGATACTCCTGAACCTCCTCGATAATGCCATAAAATTCAGCAAACCGGAATGTGGGACAGTAACGATCGCAGCAAGAAAAGCAGACGGTTTTGCGCAGTTCTCGGTCTCTGATACAGGCATAGGCATCAGGGATGAGGATATGGACAAGCTCTTTGGCCTGTTCCACCAGATAGATTCGGGGATAAGCAGGAGATACGGCGGCGCCGGCGTGGGGCTTGCGATCACGAAGCAGCTTGTGGAACAGCACGGAGGCAGGATATGGGCACAGAGTAAGTTCGGCGAGGGCAGCACGTTTATCTTTACGCTGCCGCTTGTAGAGAAGAAGGGGGGATAAAATGACAAAAGTGCTTGTTGTGGACGATGAAGAAGTTAATATAAAGCTTATCGAAGCAATGCTGAATGAAGAATACGAGATAATAACAGCTCAAAGCGGCAACGAGGCTTTGAATAAAATAATCGAGGATAAACCGGATATTGTGTTGCTGGATATCATGATGCCGCAGATTAACGGATATGATGTATGCAAAAGCATAAAGGAAAATGATGCAACCCGCTTCATACCAGTCGTGATGTGCACAGTACTTTCCGAATCAGAAGCTAAGATCAAAGCTATAGAGATCGGAGCTGACGGTTATCTCACCAAGCCAATAAACCGGATAGAACTTTTAACACGTATCAAATCTCTTCTTAAGAAAAAATATTACCAGGATGAACTTGTGCATGATAAAGAGATCATAGAACAGCAAAACAAAGCATTGCGTCAGGAACATAATGAATTAGAACAAAAAGTTCATGAACGCACTGAAGAGCTGATGAAGGCGAAAATATCCAGCTTAAAAGATCGAATGAACGTAAAATAGTTGTCTGGAGAAATTTCATTTGTTGAAGGTAAATTATGGTAGAAAATGTGATGAAGATTTGCAGATGTCAGAGAAATACGGAGGAACAGGTCTTGGGCTTGCGATCACGAAGCAGCTTGTGGAACTGTATGGAGGCAGTATAGGAGCAAAGAGCAAGTACGGCGAGGGCAGCACGTTTACGTTTACACTTCCATTGAAAGCGATAAAGGCGGTGAATGAATGAAAAAGGTGCTTGGTATAGGATAATACACTGAACATGGGGCATGTGCTCGAAATATTCGAAGCTATGGGCTTTGATGCCCAGGGCGCGGGGACGGGAAAAAGGTTATCAAGATGACTGAAAAAGAAACCTGCAATAGCTCTAACTGCTAATGCGATGAAGGGGGATAGAGAAAGATTTCCTAACGTGCATGAGCCATGAATTAAGAACGCCTTTGAATGCTGTCCTGGGCTTCTCGCAACTTTTGAACGATGGGATTGCGGGGAAGTTATGTTTTCAGTATTATCACCAGCATTGCGGACAGCATGGCCGAGTCGGGCATCTCATTTACACACCAGGGCAGGAATCTGATGCTTCAGTCAAATGAACTGGCAGCAGAGTACGAGCTAAATTCGCTGATAAGCGAGCTTACTATTGCGAACATGGTTTTCGGGAACAGCTTCCCGGTCATCGACCATGATAACTCGTTCATTCATATCATCCATATTACGCCTTGCGTTTCTTTTTTCCAACCTTGCCGTTGTCCTCGGAAGGATATGGGTCGGTGTAGGCATAGTTGCGTATCCAGACCACCATTGCGTCGGCGATGCCAGGGAGAATGTCAAACCCATGGCGTTTACACCGCGAACGGAATTCGTTTATCACACTGGGATTTATCGTATCAAAAGGCGGCTGGGACAGCAGGTCATCACCAGCCGAAGCAATGAGCCATGCGTTTATTGCCTGTTTGAATCCAGTCCCATAGTGGATCTTCTTTTCGGCACAACGCAAACGGAATCTATACCCAAGCCCCCAACTGATCCTCGCAGGCGCAGGCACAGGCAAGATCACGACCATCACTGCAAAGATTGCATACATGGTCGAAAAAGAAAATATCGACCCCTCTCAGATTCTCGCACTCACTTTCTCAAAGGAAGCAGCAAGGAATATGCGCGAAACGGTGGAAAAGCTCGATGTGCGCACTATTAATGAACATATCAAAAGCATATAGGATGAGGGTGAATTGTCCCCAGAGGCAACTATCCGGAAATTTCGGGTTCATTCTCATCATTCCACCACCTCCCAGTGCCCGCCCCTGTCAGCACCGATGCGCCGGAGAAGACCTTTTTTCTTGAGATTTCCAAGATGCTTCTGTACAGCAGATTCATTAATTTTCAGCTCTACTGATAATTCTTTCCTTGATACAGCAGGTTTTTCTTTAATCAGTTGCAATATCATCGTTTGCTTTTCTGTTAGTTCTGACCACCCTTTCTGACCACTTATCTGACCACCCTTTCTGACCACTTCTTCACCAACCTTTTCTCCGCCTTTCTGCATGGTTGGAAAGATATCCTCTCTCTTTGGTCTGAAAAATATCGCTCTGAAAAAGCCATTCATCTCAAATACAGGTTCTTTCAAACCTGAGAGAGCCATAGCTTCCTTCATCTGATGTATGCCCATCCCTATGCGCTCGACCTTATCAAGCCTGTAGAAAAGGTCTGCGATAAGTTCATTCCTTCTAACAGAAACCCTGCCAAAAGAATCTCCGGAAAGACCCTTGGGAAGCCCGCCAGGATTGGTGATCTCCACCCTGTCATCATAAACTTCAACAGTCAAACTGGTTCCCCTGATACTGTAATCCCTGTGCATGATCGCATTAACAACCGCTTCACGCAAAGCCTCGATAGGAATTTCGTAAATATCCTCTCGATTAACCCCCTTGATCTCGCTTCTTACATTGAGATGCTTTCTAAGAAAAAAGATCGCTTGATTGAACTGCATGAGCAGATCATCCCTCACATCAAGCCTGTCAAAAATATGGAGCTTTTTTGTCCCTTTGAACGCGAGAAGTGTCATCTGTGCCTGAGAGATATGTTTTTGCACATCTTTTGCAAAAAAAAGAATGCCTGCGTTTTTAATCTTAATATCATCCACAACATTCAGGCTCTTTAAAAAGTCGATTGCCGGGGTACGTCCAATATTGATTCTTGCTTCTTTTGTAAAAGCAAGGATCTTCTCTTTTGAAATATCGTCATAAGAAAAATTCCTGACCGTTTTTTCTTCAAATGGCATGACTTCATTTTCACTGAACATTATCCGGATTTCTTCATGGTTCATTTTCTGCGTATTTCCATTCAATCTTCTGAAATAACCAGAACTGCAATAGTATGGCTTTTCATTTCCTTCCGGCACTTCTACAGCAACCACATCATCTACCTGCATTGCATTTACAGGTATGTCCGGCTTACAGTTTCTCGCCAGGCTGTTGATCCTGCCTTTCATTTCATTAGTCAGCTGCTCACCAGCGATAGTTCCATCATCACGCACACCAAGAAGAATGATCCCACCTTTTGTATTTGCAAAAGCCACAATATCTTCATCAATTTTAGAAGTATATTTTTCTTTAAACTCCACTGTGAGGCACTCACCTTCCTTGAGAAAGAGTTTTACCTTTTTTTCATCAATATCAGTTCTTTTTTCACGAATGCTTTTTCTCATCCCCCCACCACCTCGTATTCAGCAATGTGCATGCCAATCATCCTTCTACAAAATATTCTTCCTCTTCTTTATCATATTTGACCTTCAGAAGATAAACACCTTTCTCGTCACACTTGTTCGCTTCTAAGATTTTGATTTTGCCCACAAAATGGGGGTCTTCACAATAGCCATGTTTGGTCTGGCAATTAATATCAAAAGAGACTCTTCCAGAACAGCCGGAACTATAGAACGAATCAAGACTATTTACAGTGATCTCATCGAGGTTAAGAATAATATCTTCATCTTTAAGATATTTCTTGTTATTTTTCATTTTCAAAGCACAATCCATCATTTCTCTATCTTTAGCTGCTCTTTGACGGGTAAATACATATATTTTTACTAAAGGGATAACTCTCCACCGAGTTCTTGAGAAGCTAACGTGACTACTTCCCCCCTACTAACCAATTGCAGATGGGAACGTCGTCAGTAGAAGCTGCCCAGGCTTTGTCGGCGCCCGTACTCCGATGATCGGCCTACATGTTATCCCATAAACAGTTCCGTTGCCTTCCGTCCTGGATACGATCTCGCGTGCATACTCAGGAAGCGCGGAAAGTTCAATCGTCTCGACAGAGACCGCTGCAAACCTGTAAGGGGAAGAGCCAACAAGGAAAACCATTCATATCACCCATACTACGCCTTCCGTTTCTTTTTGCCAACCTTGCCGTTGTCCTCGGAAGGATATGGGTCGGTGTAGGCATAGTTGCGTATCCAGACGACCATTGCGTCGGCGATGCCAGGGAGAATGTCAAACCCATGGCGTTTACACCGCGAACGGAATTCGTTTATCACGCTGGGATTTATTGTATCAAAAGGCGGCTGAGACAGCAGGTCATCACCAGCTGAAGCAATGAGCCATGCGTTTATTGCCTGTTCGAATCCAGTCCCATAGTTGATCTTCTTTTCAGCGCATCGCACACGGAATCTATACCAAAGCCCCCCACTCATCCTCGCAGGCACAGGCAAAACCACGACCATCACCGCCAGGATCGTAGTGGTTCTCATAACTTGTTCTCCCCCTCACGTTTTGAAGATAATCGGTACCCATAATTTCTCGCTCCGTGATTTATTTGCCGATGCCCACCCAGTTTCAACTGTATCTGCAACTCCCTATACATAAAACTCAATTCCTTATAACTCTCTCAACATGCTCCTGAATATGAACATCGGACGGCCGGGGGAAACAAATTATGTCAAAACGTGGCCTGGTGAATCACTCCAGGACTAAAAGGTATCACCGCCGTCCGACAGTAATCTATATAACTCCAATGATACATAAGCATTACTATTGTAATATTAAATTCAGGGCAGACAGCATGAGCACAATAGTAGGAAACCTGGAAAGGAGACTGGCGGCATACGCCGAAGAACAGAAAAAGAGTAAACCCAAAACAACCCAACCGAAGAGATACAGGGGGGCGCAGCAAGAGAGCAGGCTCAGGAGGTTGGGACATTAAAAAGAAGAAAAAGAACAGAAGATCAGGAAACAAGAACATGCGGTAATGTAGTGACATTACTATAGTAATACATTGTCTTACAACCAGGGGGGCGGAGGATGGCGGTTACAGAATGGTAGCATCGGTACATCGCCGCAGGCGCTCTCGGGATTGGTGTGGTGGTTCTGTTGGTTCACTGCGGGACGAGATGGATATGCCTGGTGCTAAGTACGGGGTCATGGTTAATTGTAGTTACGTTTATCCCCAAACTTTATCCCGTTCTTTGATTTCAATGCACGCCATATGAACCGTTCACTTCAAATAGTATGTAGTGGAAAATTAAGTAGTAATAGGGGTTGATGCATCTTATACAGGCCTCGTACATCGTACGGGGTTTGGGGTGACTTCAGCAGGATGATCTCATGCTCGTATAGGGCGATACGAATCCATAAAAACTTTTTTCAAAACGGAAAATAGGCGCAAACTATAAGCTGTTTGGATCTAACCATTCCAATTGAAAAAAGGAGTTATCGTCTATATTATCAAATTGGAATCAATATACGAAGTACTTTGTATACGAATGGGTTAAGCTTAATTAAAGGTTGATCTGCTTTTCGACAATATGCAAATAACTCAACAATATAATAAAGAGGATATTTTATGTTAGAAACGAATCAATCTTTAAGGGGTGAAAAGGGCTTGGAGTTAACCAATGTAGAATGGCTTCTCGACCATCATAAAACAAAATTGCAAGAACGGCGTGAAACGGTTGATGATTTAAATCTTAAACCAGGAGATGTAGTACTGGACTTAGGATGTGGACCAGGTTTATGGACACATCTAATAGCAGAGAAGGTGAAGCCCAATGGGCGAGTTGTTGGGGTTGATTTCTCTCCAGATTTAATAAATTATGCTGTGGAAAATCTGAAAAAAGATTCTCTTAGTAACATCATTGAGTTTCGAAAAGAAAATTTCTTCGACGTCCCCTTTGACAATGATACCTTTGATTTGGTCTTTTTCGGCAACTGTTTTGCTTATGTTACAGATTATTTAAAGATTATGGAAGAGATGATGAGAGTGACTAAGAAAGGGGGAAGAATTGCTGCTAAAGATTTTGATGGTGCCCTTTTTATTGTTCATCCCATCGAGCCTCAGTTGTCTTTAAAAATCTTAGCAGCGGCGGCACAGGTTCTTAAAGAAAATCCCCTAGAACCTCTATTTGATAACTTTATCGGGCGAAAAATGCAGGGGCTTTTTTTACA
>Ga0180015_1000105_pt1 | contig 23482 bp, 19 predicted proteins | sample KR13_S2_MetaG_FD_116508 | JGI IMG/M metagenome (GOLD analysis project Ga0180015, IMG submission 116508) | Groundwater microbial communities from the Olkiluoto Island deep subsurface site, Finland - KR13_S2_MetaG | ecosystem: Environmental > Aquatic > Deep subsurface > Groundwater | place...
AAAGACCATTCCCCTGAAAGAGAATGTGGACAGGGCGCTGGCAGACAGTTCTGTGGAGAACGTTATCGTTTATGACCGCGCAGGAAGCAAAGTTTCGATGAAAAAGGGGAGGGATGTCTGGTGGCATGAGGAAATGAAGAATGCCTCAGGTGAGTGCAAACCCGAGGAGATGGACGCCGAAGATCCGCTTTACATACTTTATACGAGCGGGAGCACTGGCAAGCCCAAGGGCGTGCTGCATACCACAGGCGGTTACCTCCTGTATGTGTTTCAGACCTTCAAATGGATATTTGATTACCGAGATGAGGATGTCTATTACTGCACAGCGGACATAGGATGGGTGACTGGTCACAGTTATATCGTCTATGGTCCGCTTGCGGCAGGCGCGACACAGGTGATGTTCGAAGGAGTCCCCAATTATCCCAAACCTGACAGGTTCTGGGAGATCATTGAAAAATACAAAGTAACGATCTTCTATACCGCGCCAACTGCAATACGGGCACTTGAGCGAAGCGGCGACCAGTGGCCAAAGGGAAGAGACCTCTCAAGCCTGAGGCTGCTTGGCTCTGTGGGTGAGCCAATTAATCCTGAAGCATGGATGTGGTATTACAACCTGATCGGCAACAAACGCTGCCCGATAGTGGATACATGGTGGCAGACTGAGACTGGGGGAATCATTATTACACCCCTTCCAGGCGCCACGCCTCTTAAACCCGGTTCTGCTACGCTGCCGTTCCCTGGGGTCGAGCTAATGGTTGTCAAACATGACGGCACAGAAGCGGCGGTCAATGAAGGCGGGCAGCTTGTGATAAAGAAGCCCTGGCCGGGAATGATGCGCACGGTTTACGGGAACCATGAACGGTTTATAGAAAAATATTTCACTGCGTTCCCTGGACTTTACCAGACAGGCGACAGCGCGAGGAAGGACGAGGACGGCTATTACTGGATAATGGGAAGGATAGACGATGTGATAAAGGTCTCAGGTCACAGGCTCGGGACTGCTGAGATAGAGAGTTCGCTTGTTTCACATCCTGCTGTTTCCGAGGCTGCTGTGGTGGGGTATCCGCATGATATTAAAGGAGAGGCGATCTATGCTTTTGCCTCGCTCAAGGAGGGTGTGGAAAAGTCGGCAGAACTCAAGAAAGAGCTTATCGAGCACGTCAGGAATACCATCGGTCCCATTGCCAAGCCTGAGAAGCTCCAGTTCGCTGATTCGCTGCCCAAGACGAGGTCAGGGAAGATCATGAGGAGGATACTGAGGAAGATCGCGGCAGGGGATGTTAAGGATCTGGGGGATACTTCGACGCTGGCTGATCCTTCGGTGGTGGATGTTCTGGTGAATGAGAGGGAGTGAGGGGTGAAAATGTTTATAGACAGGACTCGTACATCGTACGGGGTATACCGGTGACTTGTTTCTTACGCTTTTAAAAGGCAACAAGACTCGACCTCATCCCCCCAAAACGCCCCCGGCTGCCCATATATCATAACCAGCCCGGCGCCAGCGCTCCCCGTGATAACTTAAGATATCCTTTAAGAGCATATTTAAGTAAGTAGAAAGATAATAATTAGATAACAGGCTCTTAAAGCAAAAGCTCAATACTTAACTTTAATCCTTCACAGGAAAAATCATGCCGCCAAGAACTCTGGGACGATACATTGTCGCCGATCCGGCTATCTGCCACGGCGAGCCAACCTTTAAAGGAACACGCATACTTGTAAAAGATGTTCTCGAACAGATAGCAAGCGGCATGGATTGGGAGGCAATCATCGAAGAATGGCGCGGGTCATTGAAAAAAGAAGCTATTGCTGAGGCTGGACGAAAATATACCAGAAAACCAGCGGCAGCTACTGCGAAGTCGTCGTATCCAGGTTCGCCAGATCGGTCATGATATCGGCAGCCGGGGAATGAAGGATGAAGCCATAATACCGCTCCTGCATCGACACCGTTCGATGACGTTTTTCACCCGGGATCTGGGTTTTTACCAGAGTAAGCTATGCCATTCAAAATACTGTATAGTCTGCCTATCTGTAGGTCAATATGATGTGGCCAGCTTCATTCGCCGGTTCTTACATCATCCAGAATTTAACACCAGCATCAAACGAATGGGAACAGTAATTAAAGTGACTCATCCAGGAATGCGGATATGGCAACTTCATGCCGAAAAAGAAGATGAAATTGAATGGTATGATTGAGTGATGCAACTGACATCAACCCCATCCCCCACCACCCCCTATGAAATGCGCCCTCGTCTGCCCATAAATCATAACGAGCCCGGCGCTCCCCAATATGTGCATATTAAGAGTCTGGCATCAGAAGAACATAGAGCAGTATTAACAGCAACAGAAAGACTTTTTGAGAATAAAAGCTACTATTATGACTGGATTGAAAAAATAATACGTACAAAAAGATGAAATTCAACATTAAACAATACATTGTTAACTCAAACCCATTTGTGCTAATTACAGAATGGTCGAAAAAGATCAGTTTCCCTGGTTTTGATCGTTTACCCCTGTATTACGTTGTTAGTTATTTTTTAAGAGCTATGCAAAAAGAAGCGATCACTATGCGTGCTTCTTCTTTGGCGTTCAACTTTTTGATGGCGATTTTTCCTGCATTGATATTTATATTTACCCTTATTCCTTACATCCCTATAGAAAACTTTCAGGATGAGATTTTTACATTACTGCAGGAATTATTGCCCCATAATGCATTTGAGGCAACTAAATCAACCATTGAAGATATTTTGAAGCAGCAACGCAGTGGTTTACTTTCATTAGGTTTTGCTTTGTCTTTATATTATTCTACAAACGGTATTATTGCCATGATGACTGCTTTTAACTACTCTTATTCCAGCACAGAAACCCGAAGTGAGTGGAAAAAAAGATTGATTTCGCTTGGTCTGGTTGCTATTTTAAGCACCCTGGTTTTTGCCTCCGTTTTACTAATTATTTTTAGCGGAACTGCCCTGAACATCCTGGTTGAATACGGATGGCTTAAAGGATCATTAACAGTTACCATGATCCAGATCGGAGTATGGCTGATCATTCTTTTGCTTTTATTTTTTGCATTTTCCTTTCTCTATTACTACGGGCCAAGTAAGCGAATGAAATACCGTTTTATTTCCGCAGGCTCTACCCTGGCAACAATACTTACCATTATTTCATCAATGGGATTTGCGTATTTTGTAAATAACTTTGGTCAATACAACAAATTATACGGTTCCATTGGAACATTGATGGTGGTTATGCTCTGGTTGTATATCGCCTCCCTTGTATTGCTGATAGGCTTTGAATTGAATGCCAGCATTAGCCGCGCTCGTGACTGTTACGAGAACATTGATCTCAAAATATTAGACGACTTTGAACAAAGTTGTCCTGATGGCATTATTCATTCTCATGAATCTGATCAGAAATCATGAAGTTAATGAAAGGAGAGGATCAGCAATAATACCTCAAGCCAGCTTCATAATTAGAAAAATACGAAATACTTCCCATATCCGGATACATCCCCTCGCCGCGCCCCCTGCTGCCCATATATCATGACCAGCCCGGCTCCGACGTTCCCGAGGATATAACCCTGAAGATCAGCTTACGACCTTTACTTCCAATCTGTCTTTATCCACCGGGAAAAGTTGAACTACGGATTTATAATGAATACCAAGATATTCAGCGATCTCAGGAGGGATCCGTATAGAGTATATTCCGGTCACCTTCCCCCACCGCAGCTACCGCAATCTCCTTCACAGCCGACAAGCACATCTTGTTCTTCTTCATCTTCCTGCGTTTTCATTCTGCTGAGTTTTCGTTTCTTTTCAGTGATTATGGCTTCAATGTTATTCCATTCTAAACTACCTGATTTGAAATTTTTCAGGACTTTTTCAATTTCTATGATCTCCTCTTCAAGTTCTTTTATTGACATTATCTATTCTCCATTTTCAATATATCATCTCTCCATTCACAAAAGCCTTCGTTCTTGCATCCTCAGGCGCCGCGAATATCCTCTCCTTACTGTTCACCTCGATCAGTTCCCCGTTCAACAAAATACCCACCCTGTCCGCAATGCGCTTCACCTGGTACATATTATGAGTTGCGAAAACAATGGTCGTCCCCCGTTCGCTTCGTATCCTCATAATGATCTCCTCTATCTTTGCCACATTCGCGGGGTCAAGGTTCGAGGTGGGTTCATCGAGCAGGAGGATATCAGGGTCATAAACGATCGCCCTAGCAAAAGCCATGCGCTGCGCCTCACCGCCTGAGAGGGTTCGGGCTTTTTGCTTCTCTTTTCCATCAAGTCCGACAAGGGTCAACGCATTAATGACCTTTTCTTCCATTGTATCTTTATCCACTCCCCTGATCTTCAAACCGTATGCAACATTTTCAAAGACCGATGCGTTAAACACAGAGGGCGTCTGGAATAGAAGAGACATCTTTCGCCTGGCATTGAGCTTTTCAGTGTGCGTTCCGTTTAACCGTTTGCCCTCAAAAACAAGGCATCCATCTGTGGGCTTTTCAAAAAGGTTCAGGATACGCAGCAGCGTAGTCTTACCTGCGCCGCTTGGACCCATAAGGGCGAATATTTCACCGCGCTGGATAATAAGATCTATATTCTTTAAGGCTACCTTTTCACCATATTTTACACAGAGGTTCTCTATCCTGAAAATTTCCATTCAATCCCTCCTCTGGATAGCGTTTGCCAGCAGGTTAACGAAAAGAACGATAGTGATAAGGATAATTCCAAGGGCGATAGACGTTGAAATATCGCCCCTGCTAGTTTCCAGCGTTATCGCTGTGGTAAGCGTGCGAGTATAGGACAAACCTTCACCTATCCCTCTCACGCTGCCTGTGTAAGCGATGTTGCCGCCTACGATAAGGATGGCGCCAACCTCTGAAAGCGCCCTGCCCAGCCCCGCAAGGACCGCCGTGATGATGCCGAACTTTGCCTCATGCAGGGTAACAATGACAGTATCTTTCCTGTCGCCGCCAAGCGTATATGCCGTTTCGATAATTGAGCGGGGAACTGCCTTAATCGCTGCTATTGAGATGCCTGTAATGATCGGCGTTACGATTATATACTGGGCTATTATCATCGCCCAGGGAGTGAATATCCAGTTAAGCTGCCCGAAAGGACCTGCGGGAACGAGCATCAAAAAGATAAAGAGCCCGACAAATACAGGAGGAAGACCCATGCCTGTATTTACAAGAGTGATCAGTGCCTGCCTTCCCCTGAAGTTGCAGAATGACAGCACAAAAGCAAGCGGAATTGCGGTCAGGGCGGCAAGCAGGGTTGCGGTGCCTGATACTTTGAGCGACACGCCGGTGATGCTCAGGATATATGGATTTAGGGAGAATATCAGGGAGAACGCATTTATCAATCCGTTGATGAGGAAGTCAGTGGATGTCATTATTCACTTCTAATCCTTACAAACTTATATCAACATGTCGATATAATTAATAAATCTATGGGATTATTCGACAAGAAATCAAAACACACGATGGAGATAGAGCGTGAGATATCTTACAGAAAAGCTAAGGCTGTCATAATAAATTATATCGATGATTGTGAAAGCATTAAGAAAAGATACTGGGAACAGGGGATAGAAGCGGCAAGATTAAAGGACGATGAAATGATAAAACGTTTCGCAGCCGGATATTTCACTATGAATGACAAAATAAAAAAGGGGAAGAAACTCCTTCTTCACATGGAGGGGATCAAGATACAGCGCGACGCACTGCATGTATCAAATGAATTCCTTGCTTTCGCAAAGGATATGAGCGACATCATGGCAGAGGGATCAGATGTTAAAGATATTGCAGCGATGCAGGTGGAGCTTGATAAGACGATCCTTAAAGCAGAACAGATGGATAGCGCCCTTTCAGCTGCGCTTGACATGACAAATGAGACTTTGATAAGATCATCCGAATCAGACATGAACCTTGATAACATCGTTAAAACGATGGAAAGGGCAGGAACGGCAGGCGGGGAAAGGCTGGATCCCAGGATCGAGGAAGGGATAAAACAGATCGAAGAGGCAATGAAAAAAGAAGCGTGAATAAAGATGTATGAAAAAAGTCATACATTTTTCAGGTAACATTTTTTATTAACTAATATCACATAATCATGTGCATGAACACGGCGATGCTGAGTGACTGGGAAAATATAATCGGAATGGAAAAAGCAAAACTGATCTTGACTAAGTTTTTTGATAACAGGCTCTATTCGGAATTCCCGAACCTCGGGAAGAATGATTATGCCCGGAAAAAAATGAGCATACTTTCGGAACTTGAAACTACGGGCAATCTCCTGATCGAGTGTGAGAGGGATGGATTTTTGACCCATGATGAAGTGCAGAGAATGATAGAAGCCACGGCGCGGGAGCTTATCGGAAGGAGCATGTCGGCAGCGCTTTTTGAGAATGTATCTTTGATGCTGGATGATAAAAGGGATCAAGGGGAGGAAGAGTGGCTCGACAGGGAACTGAAACACATAGGCAGGATACTGGACAGTTTTAAGCCGGGGAAAAAACAGTATGAGTGATCATTTGCGCCAGAATTTTATGTTAAAAGTGCATCTGTCCTGAGTTGCGCTCTCGAACTGGTCGAGCTCCCCGAACCGCTTAATTACATTTTTGATCAGGGGGTTGCAGGTAATGTCGCAGTTTTTCTTCTCGCAGGGCGCTCTTTCTATGACCAGGTTTATCTTGCGTCCTCCCCTTGTCATTATCGTGTTATGTGTAACTTTAATGTCAGTTTCCAGGTAATACCGCAGGATATAGGCTATCCCGTCCCCAAAATCCATTATCTTTTCGGGGAATTTATCTTTGATGGTGTCGAGCTTGTCGTTAATATCAAGTATCTCGTTTCCGAATGGAGAGGCAACGTACATGGTATGTTTTTCGCCTATTATCGCTTCCCTCTCGAACATTATGGCAAGGCGGGAGGAGACAAGGTCAGCAAGCGCCTCGGATACCCGCTCTTTGCGGATGTCCAAGTCATCGGATAGCTCTGTGTTCCGATAGGATTTTGTGCTCAGTTTCTTTAATATGTCGAACCTGCTCTTTCTTCCGAGGGTTTTGGAGAGGGCGATGAGGGGGGTGGTGGACATGATGTGGTGGATAATATATGGATTTTAGTATATATACTGATGGTGGATATTTTGACTTGAAACTTCATAATGCATGAGCCACTATTGCGAATGATAAGGCAATTCAATTTGTGTTGTCTGTGATAATTAAAACTTTAAAATAGAAAAAAGTTTATCTCTTTAAATTGATTAGTGAATTAACATGGCTAGTTTAAAAAATCCGAAGCTTGAGTTTCAGTTGGATGACAGTGAAATGATACAGAATAATTATTCTTTACTAAAATTGATAATTATTAATACCGGCGAATTGGAAGCTAAAGACATCAGTATTAAATTGCAGACAGAAATAGAAGCATCAAAAAATTCAAAATTGGAAGTGAACCATGAGGATTTTCCCAGGATATTGGGCGAAATAAAACCTGGCGAAAGAAAAGAAATTCACTTTGAATTTCGTCCAATAACGGCGGGCAGAGCCTCTCTGACAATATTGAACTCATGCAAAACAGCACAGGGCAAATGCCTGCTGGAGAAAAAAGATGTATTATATGTCACGATCCAGCAGGAAATCTCCAAGCCTTCTTCGAACAATCAAAGTAATTTGAATGCTGATTTTGAGCGTTATAGAAAGCAGGCAACTGCACTTTATAGTAAAGGGAAGAATATTACAGATAGCGAAAGAGGGATGCTGGACGTCATAAGGATCACCTGTAATCTGACAAAGGAACAGCAGAAACAAATTGAAAATGAAATTATTAAAAAACAGAAAGAAGAAAACATAGTACTTATAGAGGTCGTGGACGAATCAGGCAAACCGATAAAAGGCATCTTTGTGAGGGTCAAAGAATCATTGTCAGGCATCGATCTAGCTGGAAATTCTGAAACAGACATCAATGGGATTGCAAAATTCACACTTTCCAGGAATAGGAAATATACGGCTTCTGTAAGCGCTTTGATGATGGATTATGTCATTCCTGGAGATATCGCAATAACCCCTTCAGATACAGTAAAGAGAATAACTCTCAAAAAGAAAGAAGGCATGCTTGAAATAACTGTGACTGAGCAGGGAGGAAAGCTTTTTGCAGGAATTCCTGTTACTGTTGTGAGAAAAGGCACTAACCAGGTAATGCAATTTATTTCAGACAATAACGGCAAAATCAACCAGAAAGTGCTTATTGGAGATTATACGGTAAAGATCAACCCCTCCGCTTCCCAGCTTTATGATATATCAGAAAAACAGGTCACAGCCCTTGAAAATAAACATGTTTCAATAGCGATTGCCTTGCATTTCAACTACCAGCCGAAAAATGAGACCATTACTGCCATCAATAAATATTACGATAAACTTAACAATAGTTTTATCGAAGTATCTGCATGCGACAGATGCATCCCGTTATTTCTTAAGAGTGTGGGAGAAGCACCTTTAAAATTAATAGAGAGGATCATTAAAAGACCTGTTGATTTCCTTGATTCCAAAACAACGCCTGATGAAATAATAAATAATATTTTGAGTGCTGAAGAAATTATTTCAGAAGAGATTTCAAGGATCATGCGTGAAAAAAGCAATGTAGATTTTTATTCTATAATCCAGAACCTGCCTCAAGTGGAAGACCTTGTTGTATCAGATTATTCACAGAATAAATTCAGTGAACTGATACATGATATTTCAAATTACTACAAGAACCATTTCAGGGAAATAGGTAATAAACTGTTTGACATACACTATGAACTGACGCAATTAAGCGGGACTCTGACTATGCACCCTGTTGCAGACCTCTGTAGAGTGGCACAGAAACTGCGGGATAACTGCAATAATGAGCCTGATGTGAAGAAAAGGGGAGTTATGTTTTTTATTAATGATAAATTGCTTGACCATGTAAGGGAAATGTACACTAAAGAAGAGGTGAAAGCGCGTTTAGAATTTTCTTCCCCCCATGAAGCCTCTTTAATTATTAACAGAGCTAAGAAACACCTAGAAAAAGCAAAGAGTGAATCTTATGCGGTTGCTTCCATTATTGATGATCTGGAACACGGTCTTGATAAACTTCTCAGGAAGCTCTCCCTGAGTGCTCAAGGAATAGATGAAGTAAAAGATGCTTATAAAGCTAAAGATTATACTAAAGCCGCTGAAGCCGCTGGCGCACTTATACAAAAAATCGAATCTCTTATAAACAGCAGCAGACCATCTCTTGTGCCACAGCTTAAAATTGCAAATTTCAAGTTGGGCGCTGGCAGAAAGACTCAGATAATTATACATAATGAAGGAACCACTCCAGCTACAAACGTTTCTTCTGAAATTTCTGGCGATATTACTATACGAGTGCTTTCAAAACTTGAGCTACTGAATCCTGGTGAATCAAAACCCATTGGAGTCTGGATTAAACCCACTGTAGAAGGGGATCTGCCACTTGATGTCTTACTGAAGTACAGCGATGTGTTGAACCGAAACTATGAGGATAAAAGGGAGTTGTGGATTGGTGTTGGTGAGACTGCTACGCAACCCCTTAACGCTGAGGCATCTGATAAGATTGAGATTAAACGCGGCTTTGGATTATTGCCGAACAATGATATCAGGCTCGGGATACGTATAAAAAACGGCACTGGTTATGCTATTATGGATGTCGAGATTTTGCTCGATTTTAATAATACATTGTTTTCACTTCGCAGCGAACGATTTGTAAATCTTGGCAATCTTCACCCTGGCGGCGAAAGAACAGGTAAATACATCCTCAAACCCCTCGATTGCATCCACAACGAGCAAATCAACGCCCTCATCACCTACAAAGACCACACCGGAAAAAAGCAAACCCTTCATATGCGCCCCAAAGAAGTGCACTCCGTCTGTCCCTTCCTCAAAGAAAAACCTATGAGCGAAGGTGAATACAGCCGACTGGCAGCTAACAGCGAATTCGTGCAAGAGGGGATATCCTTCAAAGACATCAGCGTTGAGGACTTAGTGCCTCTCATGGGCGAGACATGCAGGCACATGCTCTACAAAGTAAAAGAATACGACCTTGAGTATAAGAAGGTCATCTATCTCTCTGGCGAGGCGATCGGGGAGAAAGCCTATTACCTCCTGACTGCAGTTGTTCTAAATTACAAGGGACTCACGCAGGTTGTTTTGCGCGCACACTCGGATAAGAAGTACGGGTTGAATGGGTTCATGAGCGAGATGGCTGATAACATACGGCATCTTGTGGGGTCGGTGCAGAATGCAAAGGAGATTGGGATCATTGAGAATACACAGGTAATCAATATTATCGATTCGGTGGTACAGCGGACGAGTTTTAATATGGGTGAAGGCGGCAGTGCGCAGGTGAATATCAGAGAAAGTGTTGTGCAGAGAACAAATATTGGTGATGATCAAAGGAAGAATGAGTTTTGAATCAAATATGGTGAAGAATTATACGAAGGAAAAGATAAGAGTGTGTTCCAATGACGATTAATGAAGAAGATATAAAACGGGTCTACAGCGAAACAATTTTTGAGCGGGGTCTTGATTATTTTGTAGAAGGAAGAGTTACAGATGTGATCAAGTTCAAGAATAAGCTAACTGGAGAGGTTGAAGGATCTGCTAAATACAAAACCGAAGTTGACCTTTCCGATCTGCATAGTCGATGTTCATGCCCCTATGATGTCAACTGTAAACACGGCGCTGCTATGCTTTTGCAATATCTCGATGGAGGATATACAGATGGGGATGAAGCCGCTAAAAGGCTGGATGGAATGAGCCGCGAGGAATTGAGAACTGTTCTGGACACATTGATGAGCATGAATCCTTCAAACCTGCTATACCTGAATGTTCATCCAAATGATGAAGAAAAACCTGGTGATATAAGGATTGAAGCTCTTGATAAAAATATTGAATCAAGATTGGATCGTGTCAAGTATTCGAATGCTGATGAAGCATTTGCATCTGATTTTGCCAGGTTCATAAAAGCCAATGAGACTGTGCTGACAAAAGAGCAAATTTATCATATTATTGAATTCCTTATAGACAATTGCGAGGATTACGGATGGTTTTATGATGATTACTCAGATGATTATTTTGGAGATGCGATTTTTGAGAATCTGTGCGATGCCTTCGTGAAAAAACAATTAGAAGAAGGAGATTTTGAAAAATTAAAGGATCTGAAACAAAGAGATGGTTATGATATGCTTAAACCATTTTTTCGTAGATTGCCAGAGGTTGAAAACACGGTAAATTTAAAGGAGTTTGAGGAGAGTGTGCGCGATTTCCTGGATGAGAATTCTTATGTGGAGTTTCTGATAAAATGTGGGCTGACGGAAAAAGCGAGGCTAATGATCGAATCTCTGGATTTGCTGGGAGAAGAAAACAGATTCAGGCTTTACATGCGAATTGATGAAGGCGCTGCAATGGAGTTCGCCAGTAGAATAGGAGCAATTTCAAGTTTGATTAATTATTATTATGAAAAAGGAGCGCATGATGAAGTAGTGAGATTGTTCATGGAATCGGTAAAAGATGAAACAAGAAAATGGAGTTTAAATGAAAGTGAATATATTTATAACGAGATTTTCGATTCTATAAATAAAAGTGAGGAAAATAATGATCCGGATGAGGTTTTGCGTGCTCTTTTTGAAAAGTGTTTTTCGGCTCAGTATTATGGGCTATGTGCGGATGTGGGTTTTAAGCTTGATGATGAAAAACTCTTGCGCGATCTGATAGATAAAAGAAGTGGATATAAATTCGATCTGGATAGAAAAATTAAAGTCCTTGAGTATTTGAAGGATGATTATGGGGAAGAAGTTGTAAGAGAATTAAAGAGCCTGGCAAGTTCACTCATTGATTTAATGAAAAATAATTCCTATCAGAAAGCTGCTGAGTGTGTTTTCTTGCTCAGGAATATAATGGGTGAAGATAAGTGGAAGGAGTATGTAATTGGACTTTATAAGGAGCATTCCGGGAAGAGAAACCTGTGGAAGCGGTTCAATTCAAAAGGAATTTATTTGAAAAAGAAGAAAGATGAAATAACGTTTGATGAGAAATAGGATAAAATATGGAAAAAATAAGGATGTTTGAAGCAATGCCATCCTCCAAAACACTCTCCGCCGATGCCCGCGGTCTCACAAAAGCGGCAAAATCAGCAGATGAACCGGGCAATATCGAGCAGGCGCGCGCGCCATGTGCATTCAAGTAGCCGGTAAGTTCAACAAAGTGAACGCGCTTTTTTCAGCTAAATCAACCCATTTCGTTACTCAAATCCCGTAACTCAGCTTAATTAATCCACAAATTAAGTAACAATAATTATAAAGTATTAAGTATTATACTAAAGTGTCTTCGGACAATAATATAATGGACGTGATAACTATGGCAAGCTTTGGAAAATGGGTAAAGGAAACATTTAAAAAAGATCCTTTAAAGGTATCGCCCAATGAAATTAAGAGAGATCAGATAAAGATCGATCGTCTTTCCAGTATAAAAAGAGATGAGATAGACGATATAAATAAGAAGATCGAAGAGACCATAAAAAAGGGCGTTGGACAGACAAAAGAAACAAAGATATCGCTTTCATACGAACTCTCGGCTTCAAAGAACAGGAAGACGCAGCTTCAGAAGACCCATGAGAACCTGATGAGGCAAAAGAGAGCCCTGAACATGCTCGAATTCATGGTCGAGCAGAAAAATTCCAGGCAGGTAAGCACTATCGCCAACCAGATCTTCGATATGGACATGGATAAAGTATCCGATATCGCAAGTGAATTCGCTGTTGAAGGGATGATAGTGGAAGATAAGATGAAAGCCCTTGAAGGTGCAATGGTAGGCATATTCGGCGAGGAGAGATTATCCAAAGACACTGAAGAACTCTTGGAACAGTGGGACCAGCTTGAAGCTGGCGAGATCGATGTTGACAAATTCAAGGAAACGGTTGAGAAGCAGAGCGAGAAAATGATCGTGAAGAGAGAGACTGAAACCATTTAGCCATATTCTCTTCAAGCGATGGCTTGCATGGATCACGATCCATTTTCTATCTTTTTAATGATCACAGGAGACTAAAATGGGGATATCTGATGAATTTGAAGCTCTTCAGCGTAAGGAATTCATAAAGAATAAACAGATCGCTGAGAAAGCCTTTGAAGAGGGGAAATACGATGAGGCAAAAAAGGCATTTACCACAGCTGCGAACGCTGCCAGGAAGATCAGCAATTCAACTTCAGGAAAACAATCAAAAGAAAAATGGCTTCAGCTCTCGAAGAATTATTTCTATGCCTCAGAGCAATTGAACAAAGGAAAAATACCAGCAGTAAATAAGCCAAAAGAATATGTCCAGATGCCGACAGAAGCTCCAGAGCGGACAGGTGAAACAGGGCAGGAGAAAGAAGAGAATTTCGAGAAATATATTGAAGAGAACCTGATAACATCGAGCACTGTCACCTGGGGCGACATAGCGGGTCTTGAGAACACCAAAGAGACCATCAAGGAATCCATCGTATTAAGCATAATCGAGGGAAAGCCTGAAGCAATAAAGCCCTGGAAAGGGATACTTCTTTTCGGTCCTCCGGGAACAGGCAAGACCCTGCTTGCAGCAGCCACAGCGGGTTCCCTGAGATCCACATTTTTCAATGTTAAAGTGAGCCAGATGTTATCCAAATACTTCGGGGAATCTTCAAAGATAGTATCAGCCCTGTACAATGTGGCGCGCAAGAAGGCGCCGTCTATCATTTTTCTTGACGAGTTCGATTCTATCGCAATGACAAGATCGGCGGAGATATCAGAATCCTCGCGCAGGGTGCTGTCCACGCTGCTTTCAGAACTGGATGGACTGCAGGATAAGAAATCAAGCAGTTATATTCTCACAATGGCTGCGACAAACACGCCCTGGGATCTCGACACCGCTGTTCTGAGCCGGTTCCAGAAGAGGATATATGTCCCCATGCCTGATCTTGCTGCGGTCATGGAGATGATAAAGCTCAATACCCAGAAAAAAGGTATCGAGTTCCAGGGAGACCCGAACGAGATAGCACAGGAATGCGTCTCAAAGCTGTTCGCAGGGCGGGATGTAAGCACGCTGTGCAATGAAGCTATATGGACGATGGTGCGGGAGCAGAATGTGGGTCTAAGCCAGCTTGCGGACAGGTCGATAGATGATGTCAGGAACTATAATCTTAAGGTGAGACCGCTTGTTAAATCGGATTTCCAGAAGTCTTTTGAATCTATTGAAAGCGCGGTTAAGCAGCGCGATCTGATGAAGCATGAAGCCTGGGCGCAGGAATACGGGGGGTACGAACCGAATAAAAAAAAACGACCTGAACTGATCGATAATAAAAAGCAGGCAATGGAAAAGAACAAAAATGAACTTTTAAGACCAATAATTGAAAAAATGCCTTTTTTGTTAGAAGGTTCTGATATTAAACCTGAGGTTTTCGAAGCAGCAATTAATATTGCTCTGGAGATAGCCCAGGAAGGAAGGGAAGGAAAGCCTGTTGGCACGGCATTTGTCATGGGGGATAGCGAGAATGTAATGAAGAATTCAAGACAGCTTATTCTTAATCCCTTCGCAGGGCATCCGCAGGAAGAAAGGATGATCACGCTTCCTGATCTAAAGGATAATGTCAAGGAATTGGCGCAGCTTGATGGTGTTTTTGTGATCAGGGGAGATGGTCTTATTGAGGCTGCGGGAAGGTATCTGACATCAAATGCCAGCGGCATTAACCTGCCAAAAGGATTCGGGACGAGGCATTCTTCGGTTGCGGCTATTACTATGGCAACGAATTCTATTGGTGTTGTGGTTTCGCAGAGCGGGGGAGGGATACGAGTGATCAAGAAGGGGAGGATTGAAGCGAAGATATAGGGGCCGCGAATTTGCAAATAATTTTATACTTCTCAAACATATGAAACATACATGGTGGTAAAGAATTGCCTGATATCGAAATAAAACGCGGATATGAAGTCCTTCCTGACAATAATATCAGATTTGGTATCAGGATAACCAACATCAGCGATCTTGCCATATTTGATGTGGAGGTCATTCTTGATTTTCCCGAAACCCTCTTCAAACTTGAAGGGGAGCGGTTGCAAAAAATCGGTGTCATCCCCTCTGCCAGCGCCCGAACCGCAGAGTTCGTATTAAAGCCGCTTGGCTGCGTGCATAAAGTCAATATCGAGGCGCTCATAACCTACCGTGACGCAAAGTCAAAGAAGTACAGGATTGACATGCATCCCAAGGAGGTGCACTGCGTATGTCCTTTCCTGAAAGGGAAGAAGATGCCAAAGCTTGAGTTCCTTGAACTTTCAGGCGCAGGTCATTCTGCCGAGATGGGGCTGAATTTTAAGGGTGTAACTGTTGAGCGGCTCACCTCATTTCTTGTACAGACCTGCAAGAGCAGGCATTATAAGGTAGATGATTTCTCAATAGACGGCGGGAGGATGCTCTATCTTGCCAGTGAGTCCATCGGGGAGAAGGCATACTACCTTTTGACTGCCCTCATCAAAGAAGAAGACGATCTGACCCAGGTGATGCTGAGGGCTGTTTCTGATAAGCCGCATGGATTGAACGGTTTCCTGAACGAGACTGTAGCTGACCTGCGGCATGTGGTGAGCGCTGTGCGGTCGGCTCAGGAGATAGGGGTGATAAAGAAAGAGCAGGTCATTAATATCATAGATTCTGTTGTGCAGAGGACTACGTTTGCCGGAGGGGAGGGTGGAGCATCAGTTAATATTAAGGACAGTGTGGTGCAGCGCACTGAATTTAAAGGGGATGAGGAGAGAAAGAGGCGCGAGGAGGAAAGGCGAAGTAAGGAAAGGGAAGAACAGGAGAGACTGCGCAGGGAGAGGGAGGAAGATGCACAGGCTCAGAGGGAAAAAGAAGATGAAGAGCGTCGGCGCAGGGAAGAAGAGGAAAGAGCAAGGGAAGAAGCTGAAAGGCGCAGGATTGAAGAGGAACAGAGGCGGGAAAAGGAAGATAAGCGCGCGCGGATTGAGCAGGGGGAAAAATCCTCAGGTGGGAAATGGTTTTATGCAGTGATTATAATATTTGGAGTACTGGCTCTGGGCTGGTATGGTACCCAGGATTCAAACAATCCCGCTATCTCTACTCCTCAAAAAACTACTTCTTCTGTAACTACCACACCTGTAATGACATCGAAAGCGACCCCATCTGTTGCAGCAGTAGTGACAGCTTCCGCAGACCAGAAGACTTACACCAACTCCATCGGCATGGAGTTCGTCATGATACCGACAGGCGAGTTTGACATGGGCTCGCCATCGAATGAGAAGGACAGGGATAGTGATGAAGGTCCAGTCCACCGCGTGAAAATCTCAAATGCATTCTACATGGGCAAATATGAGGTTACGCAGAAACAATGGCGCGATGTCATGGGAAACAACCCCTCATCTGACAAAGGCGATAACCGTCCGGTTGAAATGGTTTCATGGAATGATGTTCAAGATTTTATCAAGAAGCTCAATGAGAAAGAAGGTGGGAACAAATATCGTCTTCCTTCAGAGGCAGAATGGGAATATGCCTTGCGTGCAGGCACTAAGACAAGGTATTCCTTTGGCGATGATGAATCAAACCTCGGCGATTATGCCTGGTATTATTCAAACTCTGGCGGAATAACTCGCGGTGTTGGTCAGAAGAAGCCTAATCTATGGGGTCTGTACGATATGCATGGGAATGTTTGGGAAATGGTGCAGGATAACTGGCATAGCGATTATAGCGGTGCGCCCACTGATGGAAGTGCATGGGAAGGAAGTGGCTCCGTCCGGGTTGTTCGGGGCGGCTGGCTGAACACCATTGAGGGCTGCCGGTCAGCGAATCGCGACGAACTCAACCCGGGCCGCTTCAGCGACGTCGGCTTCCGCCTTGTGAGGGACGTGTAGCCGCTTTCCACTTTACCCCTTGCCACTTACCACAAAGCTTACATCCATGCGAAGCCTGAAGGCTGTGCGTGCGCAAGCCGCAAAGCTGAAGCGCGAAGCCACCGCAATCCCGCATGGAGGGCGGGCGCGAAACAGTGAAAATTTGAAAAATGAAACACCTGTCATAATGGATATATATGTTGTCTATTATAACACCATAAAATGAGAAATATAAACATAAACGAAGAGATTGAAACAGAGCAGAAAATCATTACCAATTCCATCGGTATGAAATTCACGCTTATCCCGGAAGGTGAGTTCATGATGGGTTCAGAAGAAACTGATGATGAAAAACCTGTGCATAAGGTAACGATAAGCAAACCGTTCTATCTTGGTGTCTATCCGGTGACCCGGCGAGAATGGAAAGCCATTATGAAACATAATCCTCCGGGTTTCAGGGGCGGCGACCTGCCTGCAGAGACAATCTCATGGTTTGATGTTCAGGGATTTATTAGAACACTTAATGATATAGAAGGCACAAACAAGTATTGTCTCCCTTCAGAGGCAGAATGGGAATATTCTGCAAGAGCCGGTACGATAACACGATATTCTTTTGGTGATGATGAATCCGGACTTAATGAATATGCATGGTATGTTGAGAACTCCGGGTCAAGAGCACCTAAGAAAGGAGATTTTTTTGGATATGACAAAAATGACTGGGAAGAACTTAAATGGAAGGGAAAAACACATCCCGTCGGCGAGAAGAAGCCAAATCCATGGGGACTGTATGATATTCATGGTAACGTCTGGGAATGGGTGAAAGATAAATGGCATGATGATTATCAAGATGCTCCGGTTGATGGCAGTGAATGGGAAGGTAATGATTTCTTCCGGATCGTTCGCGGTGGCAGCTGGAGCAGCTTCGGCGGGCACTGCAGGTCGGCGGTACGTATGGGTGTCTTCCCCACCATCCGTTCCGACGGCATTGGCTTTCGTCTTTTAAGGATTTCGTAGCCACTTTCCACATTACACCTTTACTACTTACATAGAATTTCATACATAGCGAAAAAACCATGGCGGTGTCAGTGTGCGTCATCCGCCAGCCCGCCCCAAAGACCCGTCCGAAGAACGAGAACGTCAAGGAAATTGGTATTATATCACAATTTTACTTATCCATCAAATAAAAGGAATTTTTGTAAACTAAGATGGATTCAGTTTATATATTAGTATATCATAACTACCACATATGTCCACACCCGGCAAATATGATATACTGATTTATTTACATTTCAACCAGCCAGTTACATTCAACACTCTTGAAAATATCCTCAGGGGAAACATTCTGTTTGAAGACCTGAACACCCAGATATTATACAGACATATGCGGGAATTGATAGATCGTGATTTTGTATTGAAAATACCCCTATCTGCTAAAAGAGGTTACGAATACTCCCTGAATCTGGAAAATGATTCACTCATCAATCACCTCTCCTTCCTTCTCTGGTGCAGGAAAGAAGGCATAGACTACAATAAGCTCCTGGCTTCCAAAACAGAATCTATAATCTTCAATATCCTGAAATCTGAAAATATATCCCACGAGAATCTTCTAAAAAGTTTAAAAATGTCAGCAAAAACCCTCAGGAAGCATGTACGGAATCTTATCGATAACAGGTTCATTCACATAATCCGTCAAAAACCAATGGTTTTTGAGTTCCTTGTAAACGATGTAACGCTGTGGTACCTGACAATGAAAGGTCTGCCAGTTCCGGATATGGAACGCAAATGCAAAGATTCTATCTCCAATATGGATGCCAATAGAGATATTTCAGGATCAAGAGAAATTAGGGATAAGCTCATAAAACTTCACATTTACTCTTCAACAGTTACAGAAGGGAACACGGCGTCCAATGAAGATGTTGAACGCATCATAAATGACCTTCCCACCAACCTTACACCAAAGGAAATAATCGAGATCAAAAACACAAAAGATGCCCTGGATCTTATAATAGATGTTTATAAAGATACAGAATTGAATATTGACCTTATTAAAACCACTCATCAGATACTGATGCGTGGATTGATAAAGGAAGTAGGGATGTACTTCACTTCGTCAACAAAAAGAATTGTGGGTTCTAAATTGAAATTACCATCGACAAATAAAGAGATCGAATACTTGATGAGCTCTCTGATGAGTTTTTATCATTTCAACAAAAACCACATTCATCCCCTCATACTTGGTTCGATATTCCACTTCCTTTTTGTTTCGATCCATCCATTCAAAGATGGTAACGGGAGGGCGGCACGACTTATTCATTCATTCATACTGCTAAAGAGTGGATACCCGATATTTGCTTTTAACCCCGAAAAGAAATACGAATATTTCAACTATCTTGAAAAAGGAAGAGAGTCGGATGTAAGTGATTTTGTCAGCTTTATAATAGATGAACACAAGAATATACTGCCTGAAAGGTAGTACCCCCAGGAAGGTGCAGGGTATATATCAGAATAATTAGGAGAATAAAATATCATTTTTTATTGTTTGAATAGCATGTCACCTGCATATCCTTTTTGCCATCTCTTGAATAATGAATCGAATCGTGTCAATCATCACAGAAGTTTTACATCGTATTATCATGATCAGATTGCCTTAAACTACATTCTTTACGCCATTCCCGTAACAAATCCCCCTATGTTCAGATTTTCAAGTAATAACCATTATATACAGATAACCAATATAAAAAATTAAAATAAAATCATAAAAGGGCGTGTTATCATGGAAAAAATAGAAAGTTTGAAAGGTCATGGTCTCTGGACAAAGGTAAAGAATGCAGTTGAACCTGCGGCTGAGAAGATCCTTGGATCAGTTATCCCGGGGTATGATTACCGGGCAAAGAAGAACAGGTTGAACACAGATCAGGCGGTCAGGAACAAGCTGTCCCGAGAACTTGATAAATCGTATAAAACGATGGTGGAGGTCAGCGATCTTGCTTATAAGGATGAAAAAAGGGAAATCGTGGATCATATAAAGGACACGCTGAACGCTATCGACCAGGTAAGGAAGGAGATAGAACATGCAGGCTACGGCATGTCTCCCCTGTTCACACAGGACGGCGTGGAGAACAGGAATATCATACGAATGATAGAATTCGACGCAAAGCTTCTGGACGAACTGGTGATCATAACAGAAGCCACTGGCATAGTATATGATAATGTGCTGGCAGGAAAGACCTCTGACATAGTCCAGCAGATAAGGAACATGAAAAGAAGCGTAGACAGGATAAGGAACCTGTTCTCTGACAGGAACGATTACCTTATGAATCTCGCATAGGAGATGGATATGGAAAAAAAACCTTTGTTTTTCAGGGACGAAGGAGAAATGGGGGATGTCCTTTCGCAGGCAAGAGGCGTTGCGAAGAAAGTGCAGTTAATAAATAAGGATATGGATGCAAGGATCAAAGAAACAGATAACCTGAAAGAACAGGTTGAAGAAGAAAGTTATGGCAGGGTGATCAGGGAAAGCCTTGGCAGGAAAGTTGACAGCGCCAAAAGCGGGATAAGTTCAATTATTTCCAGATGGAAAGATAGCAGGAACCGGGCAGAAAAGGAAAAACAGGAACTTAAGGAGCAGCAGGCGCAAATAAAGGCACAGCTTGAAGAACTTGAAAAGAAGAAGAGTGAGGTCAGCGCACAGCAAAAGGAAAACCTGTCACAGGAGATCCAGAATATATCCAATCTGGATCAGATGGTAACTGAAAAAATCAACCATCTGGAAAATACGCGACAGGCGATCGATAACATTTTGAACGAAAACCAGGAGACCATTCGTGAAAAATTGCTGACCAATGAAGAAGTTGAGTTTATAAAACTTAAATATTTCAGCCTGATAAGGTCAAGACTGGCGGCAAGAGGCGTAATAAGCCCTGTCACCAGGAATTCCTATAATGAAAAGGACTGGAAAATAACATTGATGGAGAACGAGATAGTGGCAAAAACCCGTACAGGTATTATCAAGAGCCATGATGATGTTTATTTTGACATAATCTTTTCAGCCCCGATGGACATCGAAGGATATGTCTATAAACAGAAGGGGATGGAGATCACTGACATGATCAAGAAATTCATCAATTCAAAAAATAACATGGGATCATACAATGTACTGGCTTTAGGTTGCCCCACGGGCTGGAACGATGAAATAAAAAGCAATATAGAGACAATAAATGATACCAATACAAGCATCTATCTCATTGACCTTGCGGAAAAAAAGATGTTTTTCAACAGGAATGATGAAAAAACTATGAATACTGCCGAGTGGTTCGCTCCGCTCACCCTTGATGATGAGGTCAATGAGGTCGTTGAAAAGTTACAGAACGATATAAAGAATGGAGAGATCCAGTTCAGGGCTGATAAGGTCATGGAGAAATATCAGGTTCCAAGAAAGATAGTAATATCTGCGTTCCATAAGATTGCGGAATCAAAGAGCGCAGAATTAATAGATAAAAGCGAAGGTGCGAAGGATATAATATTATTGACGAGGTGAAATATATGTTCGGAATTGGTAAGATAAAATGCAGTAAGTGCGGAATTGAAAATGATAAGAACGACAGGTTCTGCTGCGCGTGCGGTTCTAATCTAACTGGTGCGGTCTGCAGCGGATGCGGCGCAAAGATAGGACCCGGGGATAAATTCTGTCCTGAATGCGGCAGCTCGATAAAACCGGCAGCCAGCGATCTGCGAAGCAAGGCAACTCCAGCCCAGCCGCTGGAAGAATCTATAAAGATGTGGACAAGACAGCCTGCGGATTTTGCGCGTCGGTTCGAACTTGAGGACATAAAAGGCACGTTCAGGAAACATATTACGATAGAGCAGGGAACAAAAGCCATCTTCCTGCAGGGTGGTAAGTTCCTTGGAGAGCTGCTTCCGGGCAATTATGACACCGGAGGCTTGCTGCATAGGATCGGGGATCTGAATATATCAGAGAAGGCTACTGTGATAGTCCTTGATGGTTCTGATACTCGCCTGAATTTCAAGATTGGAAGCCTCAGGACGAAAGAGGCTTTTGATGCCGGTGTAAGAGGGACTATTACTCTTAATGTAGAGAACCCGATATTGTTCTTCACCAATCTGATGAAGAGCAGGGATTATATTTCACTGGGAGACCTTAACGAGCACTTCAATGAAGAGATGACAAATGTGGTACAGGCAAAGATCAAACAGTACTCATTCGATGAGCTGTATGGCAATCTTGCGATAAAGAAAGAGATACAGCAGGATTTCGAGCATCATATGAGAACCACTCTCAACAGGCTCGGCATGAACCTGATACATCTCCCGAATTTTGACTACGATGAAAGCTACTGGACTGAGATCATTAAGCGAAAAGGAGGAGTTGGAAAAGGCGGTCAAATAGAGAATATAAAAGATGATGAGCTCGAGTTAAGAAATCGCGAGCGTGCAAGAGCTGCTGGAGAAGATATCAATAAACTAAAAAATGAGGATGAGATCAAGAAATTCATTCATGAACTAGCAAAACAGGGTATAATCCGCGACTATGATAAAATAGAGCTCCAGCACATACTTCAGGAGAATCTCCAGGACCTCGGGATGGTCAGGAACCAGATACGGGAAAAGCTGGCTCACACACACGGCATTGACATGCAAAGGGGCTCTCTCGGGTTCGAAGTGGAAGCAGCAAGAGAACGCGACAGGTTAAAAGATGAAATGGCGCGCAGGGAGATCGAGCGCGAACGCATTGAAGGCGAACAGGGGATAAATTTGCTCGACAAACTGAAAACAACAAAACGTGCAGATGCCGCTGGCTACCAAAAAATCGAGGAAGAGCGCTTGAAGGCGCGCTCTGGCGCTACAGATGAAGCCCTGATATCAACGATCGGAGAAGGAGGAGGGCATCCTGCAGTCGGTACGCTGGGAGATCTTGCGAAGATGAAAGTTTCTAAAGGACTTACCCCTGAACAGATACTGGCTCTTCAGGCTAAAGACAGCGCAGGTGTAGCAAAGGCATTCGAGGCAAAATTCAGCGCCGAAAAGACTGAGCAGTTGTACCGTGAACGGATGGCTGACCAGCAGAAGTTCCAAGAAACCATGGTGAATTTGACAGATAAGAACGCTGACAGGGCAGAACGCATGGCTTCTAAGAGCATGGAGCAGATGGGCGCCACTGCAGTCACGCGAGGACAGGCTGCGGTTCCCACAACGACTGTTGTTGGCGGCGGGGGCTTTGGAGGTGCACCTGTAGTGGTGGGGGCTCAGGGTGCTCCTGCGCAGGAGAGGAAAGTGGTATTGTGCCAGGGATGCAATGCTGAGAATGAGGTGGGGGCGAGGTTTTGTACGACGTGTGGGGGGAAGATTTGATATTCCCTGGTGCGCGCGTGATAGCAGAAGGACGGGAGTACAGCAAGATGAGTTCATCGCAGATTGAAGCGATCGCCAAAGCGAGAGAGAGTGAGGCGCGCGCGAAGGAGGATAAGGTAGGTTTCATGAAGGAGGTCGAGGACAGGGAGAGAGGAGATGCTTATCGCAGGCAGGAACTGGATGCCAAGCTGATGGATGCGGCGAAGCCTGTGGCT